>Ga0180223_1000732_pt1 | contig 34838 bp, 11 predicted proteins | sample eDN5th30CKraftOP_FD_151337 | JGI IMG/M metagenome (GOLD analysis project Ga0180223, IMG submission 151337) | Enriched Organic Plus compost microbial communities from Emeryville, California, USA - eDNA 5th pass 30_C Kraft OP (version 2) (version 2) ... | reverse complement strand
GCCTGCCCATCCTGTCCATCCTGCTCAACAACCATGCCATGGCGATCGAACTGCCGGTGATGCCGCTGGCCACCGAACGCTATCGCTCCACCGATATCTCCGGCGATTATGCCGCCTTCGCCCGCGCCCTTGGCGGCCATGGCGAACGCGTCACCCGGCCCGAGGACATCAAGGCCGCCATCCAGCGCGGCATCGATGCCACACAACGCGGACAACCCGCCCTCATCGAGTTCATCACCGCAAAAGAAACCCGCGCCTCAAGACTTTGAGGCCGAATGGCTGAAGCCGACGGGGGTGATCGGGCGATTGCCCGATCCCCCCGCTGCCAATCACCAGCCGCCGGCAGTGGCCACATAGAGGCGCGCGACGTTCAGATACTGGCGGCTGCGCGCCTCAACCACGCCCGACATTGCGCGCTGATAGACGCGCTGCGCGTCCAGCACCTGCAAGACACCCGAATTGCCCACCTGAAAGCTGCGTCGTGACAGGTGCAGCGACTTCTGCGCAAGTGTGCTTGCCTGCTCCTCCTCCGACACGCTTTGCTGGTCATGCGAAAGCGCCGTCAGCAGATCGGCCACCTGGCCGAAGGCGGATAGCAATGTTTGCCGGTAGCGCGCGCCCGATGCCCGTGCCTCTTCCACCGCCGCGTGCCGTTCCGCCTTCAATGTACCGCCATGGAAGATCGGCGCGGTCAGCCCGCCAAACAGGTCCCAGCCACGAAAGGATTTGCGCAGCACATCGTCGATGTCGGGCGCGCCCTGGCTGATTGTCGCGCCAAGCGTGATATCGGGGTAAAGCCGCGCCGTGGCGACGCCGATGGCGGCGGTGGCGGCGTGAAGATCGGCCTCCGCCTCCAGAATGTCAGGCCGTTTGTGGACAAGTTCCGACGGCAGCGCCACGGGAATCTGCTGCGGCAGCGTCATCTTCGCAAGATCAAAGGCAGGCGGCGACCATCCGCCCGGCGTCTGGCCGACAAGAATGCTCAGCATATGGCGCGCGGCACTCAACTGCTGGCGCAGCGCGGGCAGTTCCGCCCGGTCGGCGGCAAGCTGGCTTTGCGCGTTCAGCACCTCCACCATCGTGCCTTCGCCGGCGCGCTGGCGGGTGGTGACAAGATCGACGTTGCGCTGATCATCGGTGATCAGCCGATCACGCAGGTCGATTTCGGCATTGAGCGAGGCAATGATCAGCGACTGGACGACGACATTGCCCGCCACCGACAGGCGTGCCGCCTGAAGCTGGCGGATGCGGGATTCGGTTTGCGCCGCCGTCTGTTCGACCTGCCGCCTGCGGCCGCCGAACAGATCCAGGTCATAGGACACCCCGCCACCCACGGAATAAAGGGTGAAGGTGGGGTTATCGCCCGGAAAACCATAGCTGGCGAAATTGATGGTCTGCCGGTCAACCCGCGCATTGGCATCTACCTGCGGCAGCCGCGTGCCGCGCACCGCCGCCAGTTCCGCCCGGCCGCGCGCCAATGTGGCGTCGGCCGCCTCGATCGATGGGTTGTTGGCCAGCGCCAGTTCCACCGTTTCGTTGAGTTCGGGCGAACCGAACGCCGTCCACCAGCGGGCGTCCGTTTTGGCCCCCAATATCGCCTGCGGCCCTTGTGGCGTGGAAGCGGGCGTAGCCGCCGCCGCTTCACCCTTGTGGAGATAGCCGCCGTCCGCCGGCGGCGTTGGCGGGGTGAAGTTCGGCCCAACCGGCGCGCAGGCGGCCAGCAGCAGAACGGCGCCAAGCGGTCCGGCAAGGATGCGGGCGGAGCGGGGGAAGGAGGTGGATGGCATCATTGGGCAGGTCAATCCAGATGAACCGAAATGCTCTCTCCACCCTTGTTTCTGGCGGGCGAGCGCATGAACAGCAGCAACGGCAGGGACAATATGGTGATGACGAGCAGCAGCCAGAACACGTCGACATAGGCGACCATCTGCGCCTGTCGCGTCACTTCAGCGTTCAGCGCGGCGATGCCCGACGCTTCCGACAGGCTGAACCGGCCCGGCAGCAGCGCCGTCAATGGATTGTCAGGCCGCAGATTCTCGACAAGGCGGGAATGGACGATCTCGGTATTGCGGATCATCACCACCTGCATCGTCGAAATGCCGATGCTGGAGCCGATGTTGCGGATAAGCGTGTAGATCGCCGCGCCTTCGCCACGGAAACGGCTGTCGAGCGTGGCGAACGCCATCGTCGTCAACGGCACGAAGACGAAGCCTGTGCCAAGGCCCTGAATCACGCCCGACCAGATCACCAGCGATTCGTCCATGCCCAGCGAAAAGCCGCTCATTCGCCACAGCGACCAACCGCTGAGGACAAGGCCGATCAGCACCAGCAGCCGTGGATCGACCTTGCCGACCAGCCGCCCGACAAGGAACATGCCGATGAAGGTGCCGATGCCGCGCGGCGCGGTGACAAGGCCGGTCGTCACCACCGGATACCCCATCAGATTTTCCAGCATCGGCGGCAGCAGCGACAATGTGGAGAACAGCAGCACGCCAAGGAAGAAGCCGAACAGCGAGCCGAAAACGAAATTACGGTCCTTGAACAGCGTGGCATCGACAAAGGGGTGCTTCGCCGTCGCCATCTGCACGACGAACAGATAGAGGAAGGTGACTGCGGCGGTCGCCTCTATCCAGATTTCCAGCGAGGAGAACCAGTCGAGCTGCTGCCCCCGGTCCAGCATCAACTGCAGCGAACCGATGCCCAGCGCCAGCATGGCAAAGCCGAAGCCGTCCAGCCGCACCGATGTTTCATTCTTCTGTTCGTGAAGAAAGGCGGAAATGCCGATAAAGGCCAGCACGCCCACCGGCAGGTTGATCAGGAATACCCAGCGCCAGCTCATGTTATCGGTCAGCCAGCCGCCAAGCGCAGGGCCGAGAATGGGACCAAGCACCGCGCCGGCGCCCCACACCGCCATTGCCTGGCCATGACGTTCGGGCGGGTTGATGTCCAGCAGCACCGCCTGCGACATCGGCACCAGCGCCGCGCCGAAAATGCCCTGTAACAGGCGAAAGCCGACGATTTCGCCAAGGCTGGTGGCAATGCCGCACAGGCCGGAAGCGATGGTGAAGCCGACGATGGAAACCATCATCAGCCGTTTGCGCCCGAAGCGGCCGCTGAGCCAGCCGGTCAGCGGCGTCATGATCGCTGCGGCGACGATATAGGACGTCAGCACCCAGGTGATCTGATCCGCCGATGCCGAGACGCTGCCCTGAATATGGGGCAGCGCCACATTGGCGATGGTCGAATCAAGCGAGTTCATCACCGTCGCCGCCATGACGGCCATGGTGATGAAACCGCGATTGGGAACGGAGGCGCTTTCCGCCATGTTCAGTTGCCCGGCTGGGCCGTTTGCGCATCGGCCGCGCCGCCGCCGAAGAGATGACGGCGATGGCGGGTATCGACAGAGACATCGGCGCTCAGCCCGGCATGGAGCAGCGCGCCTTCGGGCACCTTGTCCAGCGACAGGCGCACCGGCAGGCGCTGCACCACCTTCACCCAGTTGCCGGTGGCGTTTTCGGCGGGGAGCAGCGAAAAGCTGGAGCCCGTGCCCGGGCTGAAGCTGGCGACATGGGCCTTCAGCTCAAGATCGGGATAGGCGTCGATCGTCACCGTCGCACTCTGTCCCGGCCGCATATGGGTGAGCTGGTTTTCCTTGAAATTGGCCTCGATCCAGATGCGGTTGCCGCTCAGCGAGAAGACCGGCGCCGCCGCATTGACATAGTCGCCGACCTGCAACTGCTCCACCTTGGTGACAATGCCGTCCTGCGGCGCGCGAATGACGGTATAGCCAAGGTTGAGCCGTGCCCGGTCCAGCGCAGCGGCTGCGCGCATCACCGTCGGGTGCTGGTCGGGCGGCACATCGGCTCGGCCGGCAAGGCTGGCAAGCACGCTGGCATTGCGCTGGCCGATGGTCTGGATCTGCTGGCGGGCGGTGATTTCGGCCAGCGCCGCCGCATCATATTGCGCCTGGGAGGAAATGCCTTCGGCCAGCAGCGCCTTCTGACGCGCCGCTTCCTTATGGGCATAGTTCAGCCGTTCGCGCGCGGCGCGCAGTTCCGATTCGCCTTCGGCATAATTCGCCTTGATGCCGGTGACGCTCAACCGTGCCGAGGCCAGCGCCGCCTGCGCTTCCTGAACGGCCGTGCGGAAGGGCGCCGGGTCCAGCCGAAACAGCATGTCGCCCTTCTTCACCCGCTGGTTTTCATGCACGGCCACTTCGACGACGCGGCCCGAAACATTGGCGCTGATCGATACGCGCGGCGTTTCGACATAGGCGTTGTCGGTGGTCTGATAGCGGCCTGTGTTCAGGTAGAAGAGTATCGCGCCTATGACGACCACGACCGGCGCCGCAATCAGCAGCGGGCGCCGCCATTTCTGCATTCTGCCGGGTGGTGGGGCCGCTGCCGCCGTCGGCATTTCCTCGCCCGTCAATTCACTGCCCATCACGTCATGGCCGCTGGCCTGACCTTCAACCTGGCTGTCCACGTGTTCCGTCTCTTCCGGCATGAATGTCGGCCATAGCGCAGTGCGGCATGGCCCATTTGCGTGGCTGTCCATAAACATTTCATTCGCTATAAATCCAATGAATGATTGTCACTGAATGGATGATCCTGATTCATGGCAGATATGGACCTGAACCTTTTGCGGGTGTTCGACGCGCTGCTGGAGGAACAAAGCGTCACGCGCGCCGGACAAAGGCTGGGGGTGACACAGTCCGCCGTCAGCCATGCCCTTGCGCGGCTGCGGCATCTGTTCGGCGATCCGCTGTTCGAACGCGGCCCGTCGGGATTTCAGCCGACATCGCGGGCGCTGGAAATCGCACCCCGGCTGCGGGCGGGGCTGGCGCAGCTGCGCGGCCTTCTGTCTCCGCCGGATTTCGACCCGGCGACATCTGACCGGCGTTTCACCATCGCAGTGGTCCCCTATCTCAGCAGCTGGCTGATTCCCGAGTTGATGAGCGAAGCGCGGATTGCCGCGCCCGATGTGCGGTTCAGGATATGGAATGTCGGCGGCGACACGATCGACCGTCTGGATGCCGGCATGATCGATCTGGTGCTGTCCCCCTTTGAAATGATTTCGCCTCGCTTCGCCCATACCGCCCTGTTCGAGGAGGAGATGGTGTGGGTGCTTTCCACCGATCATCCGCTGGCGAACGAGCCGCTGACGCTGGAGGCATTGATGGCGATGCCGCATCTGCTGATCGAACCGGCGGAAGACATGCGCGGCACCGGCAATGAGATTGTCAATGCCGGATCGGGTGTCCAGCGGCGGATGATCTGGGATCTGGCGGGCGATCTGGACGGGGCCTTCGCCCGCGCCAGGCGGGTGGAGGCCACGGTCTATGATGCGACGACGGCGCTGGCCATTGTCGCGCGCACGGAAATGATCGCGCTCGTCCCGCGCCGGCTGGCTGAACGATCAGCCGAACATGCGCGGCTGCGGCTGCTGGAGGCGCCCTATCGCACGGACCGGATCACCATTGCCGCAATATGGCGGCGGCATCTGGATCAGGATCCCGGCCTGCAATGGTTGTTGAAGATGCTTGGCGAAGCCATCCGCAAAAGCGAAAAGCCCTTGCGGGGATAAATGCTGGAAGCTGGGACGCAACACACGCCATTTTTACTTGGATTTACTTGTTCCGCTGTTTGCTAGCGGAGCGGACTGTTTCGGATATTTTACCAAAACGTTAACGAAAATCAACGGTTGTGCCGAGAAGATTCGTAACGCCATTTTCATCCGTTTTCATGAAAATCACGAAAAAGCGCGCTTGTTTCGGCTTGATGTAGGTAATTCTACGGCCTCAATATTCGCAATACTTTTGTGTATTGGAATGAATTGCGGATTTGTGCCGGAAATCCGCCTCGGGGGATTTCGGCTTCGAACGAACAGGGTTGCGGTGATCAAAATTTCTGTGGGGGCCAGGCTTCTGGCCATGGTGGCCATGCCGTTGATGGCGTCGTCTGCCTTTGCACAACAGCAGAGCCTTCCTTCGGGGGCCGAACCGGGGCGTGAAACGCTCAAGCCGGTCATGCCGATGCCTTATGAGAGCGGCAGGCCGATTGCCGTGCCCGGTGCGCCGGCAGTGGAAGCGCCGGAGGGGTCGGAAAATTACCGTTTCACCCTGTCCGCCGTGCAGATCAGCGGCGCGACGGCCTTTTCGCAGGACGAACTCCGCGCGCTTTACGCCGGCCTGATCGGCAAGCAGGTGAGCGTGCGCGACATGTTCGGCGTCGCCAATGCGCTGGAAGTGAAATATCGCAGCGCCGGCTATGTCACCACGCGCGTCCTGGTGCCTGAGCAGCAGGTGGAAAACGGTGTTTTCCGTATCACCGTCGTCGAAAGCTTCGTCTCCAACATCGTCTATGCCGATGACATCGGGCCGGCGCGCCATGCCGTCGCCCGCCTGCTGGAGCCGTTGCGCGGCCAGCGCCCGATCAGCATCGCCCAGATCGAACGCCGCCTGCTGCTGGCAAACGATATTTCCGGCCTGACCGTCCGCGCCACGCTGGAGCCATCGCCCGACACGCCGGGCGGTTCGGTGATCGTGGTCAGGACGCAGCGCAAGGCGATCGACGCATCGCTCGCCTTCGACAACCGTAATTCGCGCTATCTCGGCCGGCAGGAACTGGTGGCCCGCACCGTGTTCAACGCCATCGACGCCAATGGCGACAGGCTGGGGCTGAGCGGCAAGGTGGCAACGCCATCGCCCGATCGTTCATGGTATGTGGGCGCCGATTATCTGGCGCCGATCGGCAACAACGGCATGGCATTCACCCTGTCGGGCTATTTTGCCCGTTCCGAACCGGGACTGGACCTTGAGCCGCTGGAGGTGGAAAGCAAGGTCGTCTCCGTCACCGGCTCGCTCACCTATCCGATCATCCGTTCGCGGCGGCAAAACCTGCGCGCCTTCGGCGAATTCGAATACCGCAATGTGCGCACCGATCTGGCCGACACGCCGTTCAACCGCGATCACCTGCGGATCATGCGCGCCGGCCTCAGCTATGACCGGACGGACGGCTGGCAGGGCATCAACGCCATCCAGTTCACCATCCATCAGGGGTTGGGCATCCTCGACGCCAGCGATCATGGATCGCTGCTGTCGTCACGGATCGATGGGCACAGCCAATATACCAAATTCACCCTTGGCGCGACACGCATCCAGCAGTTGCCCAGCAATCTGAGCGTGCTTGCGACCGTGACGGGCCAGCTGGCGACGCGGCCGGTGCTTGCCAGCGAGGAAATCGCGCTTGGCGGCGCCAATTTCGCCCGCGCCTATGACGAAGGCGAGGTTTCTGGCGACAAGGGCTGGGCCGGCCTGCTGGAGCTGCGCTATTCGCCGCCCATCGCCGCCTTCCCCAATGGCATCCAGTTCTATGGCTTTTATGACGCCGGGCAGGTGTGGGCATTGTCGGATACGCGGCCACAGGGTGCGCGAACGCTGATGTCCGCCGGCGGCGGCATACGTGCCAATCTCCTTACCAACCTGTTTGCGACCCTTGAGGCAGACAAGCCGCTGAACCGCGACGTTCAGACCAATGGCGACCGGAGCGTCCGGGTCTTCTTCAGCATCACTGCGCATTATTGATCGAGGCAGCGGCCATGACCAGCAACATCTTCTCGCGCCTTCTCGCCAATTCCGGCCGGAAGGGGGTGCAGACCGGGCGTGGCCGCGCCCGCCGCCGCTCGCTGCTGGCGTCGGCCAGCTATCCGGCGGACAGGGTCCAGCTGCGTCGCTCCTCCTTCGCGGCGGCCGGCATCGGCCTTTATGCGCTGACGGCCTTGTCCGCACCGCAGGCCCATGCCAATCCCGCGGGCGGCACCGTGGTGGCGGGCAGCGCCAGCATCGGCACCAGCACGCCGGGGACGACCGATATCGTCCAGAGCACCGGCAAGGCGATCATCAACTGGCAGAGCTTTGGCATCGGCGCGGGTGAGACAGTCAATTTCATTCAGCCGGACGTAAAGAGCGTCACGCTGAACCGCGTCATCGGCCAGGATCCGTCGGCAATTTTCGGCAATCTCAACGCCAATGGCACGGTGATGCTGGTCAACCCGAACGGCGTCATCTTCGGGCCGACGGCGCGCATCGATGTGGGCAGTCTGGTCGCGACCACCGCCAACATCAGCAACAGCGACTTCATGGCCGGTCGCTATATCTTCGATCAGGCGTCCCCCAATGCCAATGCGCGGATCGTCAACCAGGGCCAGATCAGCATTCGTGACAGCGGCCTTGCCGCGCTGGTCGCGCCAAGCGTGGAAAATTCGGGCAGCGTGCATGCGCGGCTGGGCAGCATTTCGCTTGCCGGCGCGCAGAGCTTCACGCTCGATTTTCAGGGCGACGGGATGCTCAGCTTCGATGCCGGCTCCGTCATCACCCGCGTGCCGACCAATGCCGGCGATGCGTTGGTCGTCAACACCGGCGTGCTTTCGGCCGATGGCGGCTCGATCGAGCTTTCCGCCCATGCCGTTCGCGGCGTGATCGACAACGTCATCAACACCTCCGGCGTCATTGCCGCGAACAGCGTCGGCAGCCGCAATGGCGTGATCGTGCTTTCGGGCGGCGACAATGCCGTAGCCATTTCCGGGGCGGTGGGTGCGGCGGGCGTCAACGCCGGCGAAACCGGCGGCAAGGTCGTCGCCACCGGTCATGATGTGGCGGTCGCATCGGACACGGTGATCGACACGTCCGGCCGGGCCGGCGGCGGTCAGATCGCGTTGGGCAGCGACGGCACGGCAGGCGGTGCCTGGGCGGCGGGCAGCGTATCGCTGGCCGCGGGCGCAGTGCTCAACGCCGATGCAATCGACAGCGGCGATGGTGGTTCTGTCACCCTGCTGTCCGACCAGTTCACCCATTTCGACGGCGATATTTCGGCAGTTGGCGGCGCCAATGGCGGCGACGGCGGCTTTGTCGAAGTATCCAGCCATCAGGACGTGAGCCTCACCGGCTCGGTCGATCTTCGGGCGGCAAGGGGCGCCACGGGCAATTTCCTGATCGATCCCGTCACCATCACCATCACCGACAACACGGCGCCCACCAACAACGGCAACACCGTCAGCCGTGGCTGGCTGGAAGCGCAGGCCGGCAACAGCAACATCGCGCTGACGGCGACCGGGCTGATCACCATCAACGCGATGGCGGGTCATCTGATCAACCTGCAGACGCAGACGGGCAGCACCTTCACCCTTCAGTCGACGACAAGCGGCGGCATCAAGTTCGATGATGCCGCGACTGAAATCCGCACGGCGGGTGGCAATATCGCGCTTTATGCCGATGGCATCGGCGCGACCCTGTCCAACATTGGCAAGCTGACCAGCAATGGCGGCTCGATCACGCTGCGCGCCAATGGCAATGTCGATGTTGCAGGCGACATTGCGGCTGGCACCGGCGCTGTTGCGGTCCAGTCGGTCATCGGTTCGATCAACGCGGAAAACAACGTGCGGATCAGTGGCGGTTCCGTCGCGCTGAAGGCGGTTGCCGGCAATATCGGTGCAGGCACCACCAACGACGATGCCGTGCTGACCGGCACCACCAATCTCAATGTCGAAACCGGCGGCGATTTCAACGTCAGCAACAACCAGACGCTTGACCAGTTGGCCATTACGCTTGGCCATGCCGGCGATGATCTGAACACCTATCGGCTGGAATCGACCGGCCTGTCATTCGACGTGACCGACAGCCAGAACATGATCATGCTTGGCGAGGTGAACCAGCCGGGCCTGTCCTCGCTGTCGTTCACCGGCGACAAGACGCTGTCGATCGGCACGGTCAATGCGGGCACCGGCTCCGTCTCGATCAACTCGCTCAAGGGCAATATCACAGGCAACGGCAGCATCACCGGCGGCGCGCTGACGCTGACGGCAAGCGGCAGCACCGGCGCAAACGGCGCAATCGGCACGCCCGGCGATCTGCTCGACATCGATGTCGCCACTGTCACCGCCACGGCCGGCACCGGCGGCATCTATCTGGGCAATTATGGCGCGCTCACCCTGTCGCAGGTGGTCACCACCGGCGAATTGAACGTGCAGTCCGCCGGTAATCTGACCGTTGGCAACGTCAGCAGCGGCGGTTCGGCCCTTACCCTGAAGAGCACCGGCGGCGATCTGCTGGATGATGGCAATGCCGCCACCAACATCGTGACCAGCGCCTATCAGGTGACCTTGGGCGCGGCGCAGAACATCGGCACCACCGCCACGCCGTTCACCCTCAACGCCACCGGCAGCAGCTCCATTGACGCCAGCGCCAATTCCGGCAGCATCGCCATCAACGTCATCAGCAACAATGATGTCTATTTCGGTAATGTCGCGGCCAATGGACCCGTCGCGCTGGGTACCAGCAATGCCGGTTCCACCACGTTCGGCAATATATCGACGAGCGGCACGACCAACACCGATATTTCACTGCGCGCTGAAAATGGCGTCATCTATCTGGGCAATGTCTATTCCGCGTCCAATGGCAATGTCGATGTCGTGGCCGCCAATGGCGCGATCGAGGACGACGGCTCCTGGGTGAATGGCAATGTCGTCAATCTCACCGCGCTGGGCAACGGCAATGGCGTGGGCAGCGACGGCACCATCTATACCGAAGCCAAGACGCTGAACATCAGCGCGACCGGCGACATCTCGGTTCGGCAAACGGGCACGGTGACGCTGGGCACCATCGCCACCACGCAGAACAACGACATCAATATCCGCAGCGTGGATGGCGACATCACCGTCGGTTCGGTGACGGTTGGCGGCTCCAGCGGCTCCATCACCATCCGGACCAGCAATGGCGACATCATCGATGACGGGGTGGCTGCCACCGGCGTCTTCGCGAATGACGTAACGCTGCGTGCCGCAAAGGTTGACGCCAGCGCCTCCATCGGAACGTCGTCCGATGTCATCCACACTGCGGCAACGCAGCTGGACCTGAGAAGCAGCGGCAATCTGTTCGTCACCAACGATCTGCTGCTGACCGACCTGAGCATCGAAAACAGCCATGGTTCGGCCACTGCAAACACATTGCAGCTGACGTCGCCCTATATCACTTTCGACGTGACGGACGATGGCACGGCCTATCATCTGAACAAGCTGGTCGGCCCGGTGCTGTCGAACTTGAGCTTCACCGGCGACAATGCGCTGATCATCGGTGATGTGCAGGCGGTCGACGATGTCCATCTGACCAGCGGACAAGGCAACATCGTCGAAGACGGCAATGCCAACACCCGGATCACCGGCGGCTCCGTCTCGCTTGCCGCGGAACAGGGCGCCATTGGTACGTCCACCGCTTCGATCGGTGTCGATACGTCGAATCTGGAGCTGGATTTCCGCGACAACGTCTATGTCGCCGACATCAGCGACCTCGGCTCGCTGTCGATCACGCACCGGCATAATGGCGCGCCGAACGCGATCTTCTCCATCACTGCGCCGTCGCTCACCTTCAACCTGGTCGACAGTGCTGATGGTTATGCGTTGAACGACATCACCGACGTCACTGGCCTCAGCTTTGAATTCAGCGGCGACCGGACGATCAACGTCGGCCGGGTGAACCTGACGTCGGGCGGCTATGCCAGCCTGACCACCGATGGCGATATTCTCGGCACATCCGACAGCCTGCTCTATGCCGGGTCCGTCTCACTCTATGCAAATGGCGATATCGGCTCCAGCACCACACCGCTGAGCGTCAGGACCGATGAGCTGAGGGCGCAAAGCTATAATGGCGATGTCCGGCTCGTCCTTCCGTCCGCTGCAGGCAGCACGACCAATACCGTCAAGGTCGACAGCATCTATGCCTATAACGGGTTGATCGATGTCCGGCAGGAAACGGGCGACCTTGCCCTGCAGACACTGGAAGCCGATGGGCCGATCAGCCTTACCGTCGACGACGGCTCGATTCTGGCGGACGGCTATTGGAGCGGCAACTACACCAGCAATTACAGCAGCCTTTCATCGAATGACGGAATCAGCCTGACGGCCAGCGGATCGATCGGCAGCGACACCGTCGCCCTGCAGATCAATAATGCGCCGTCGCTTTCGGCGATCGCCAGTGCAGACAACGGCAATATTCACCTCAGCCTCAGCAATTACGACACGACCAATTTGAACGGCCTGTCCGCCAATGGCGTGATTGACGTCGCGGCCGAAGGCGATCTTATTCTTGACGGTGCTGTCAATGGCCGTTCAGGCGCAGTGCGCCTTGTCTCCAGCTCCGGATCGATCACCGGTGCGGGCCTCGTCAGAGGTGATGCGGGTGTGACCCTGTCGGCTTACGGCAGCCTTGGCTCGTCCGGTACCGCGCTCAACACCCACAGCACGAAACTGGACCTGACGTCCGGTCGTGACATCATCGTCGACAATGACACCGGCCTCAGCGCACTGTCGCTGACGTCAACCGGCTATTACGACACTTATACCGTCACCGCCGAGGGACTGGACCTGTCGCTGAGCGACGACGGCATCTATCATCTGGCTAAGCTGAGCAACGCCACGGCGCTGGATTTCAGCTTTACCGGCAATCACGGCATATCAATCGGCGCGGTGGATGCGGGGGCGAACGGTTCTGTCGCCGTCACCACCAGCTATGGCAATATCACCAATGACGGCAGCGAAGACGCAGCGATCGCTGCCGGCACAGTGGCGCTGACAGCGGCCTATGGCTCTATCGGCGCGACCGGAGCCGGCAATGCCATTGAACTTTCGGGCACCACCGATCTGTCGCTGGGCGCCTTTTCCAACTTCTTCGTCAATGACGACACCAGCCTTCAGTCGCTGGCGCTGAACGTCGGCAATGGCTACACCAACAGCTTTGCCATTACTGCGCCGGACCAGAGCTTCACGATCAATGGCGGCACCTATAACACGGTTTATGTCCAGTCCATCGCCAACACCTCCGGCAGTGCGCTGAACAGCTTCAGCCTCAATACGGCGAAGAACATCAATGTCGGTGCGATCAGCCTTGCCGGCGGGACGGTGGACCTGACCACCACCGCGGGTTCGATCACTTCGGACAGCGGCAGCGGCCGGATCACCGCGGCGCATGTCACCCTTGGCGCCACGGGCAATACGTCCGGCGGTGGCGTGATCGGCGCATCGGGCAATGCGTTGCGCCTGTCCACGGCCGACCTGACGATCGCCAACAACAGCAGCATCTATGTCGCCGACAATGTTGCGCTGTCCAACCTGGACATCACCAGCAATCACCGCAGCAGCAGCACTGGCTATGCCAACAGCTATTCGATCACCGGCACGAACCTGACGTTCAGCGCCAGTGACAATGGCACGACGGTGACGCTCAGCAACGTCGTCACACCCGGCGATTTCAGCTTCTCCACCGATCGCGCGCTGCAGTTCGGCACGGTGACTGCAAGCAGCACGGGCACTGCGTCGCTGACCAGCACGGGCGCCGTTTCCAATGGCTATGCGACGATCACCGGTACCAGCGGTTCCAACGCCATTTCCGCTGGAACCGTCGTCCTTTCGGCCAAGGGTTATCGCGGCAGCGTCGGCACCAGCGGCGTCAGGATCAACACGCATACGAACAACCTTGCCGTGGGCTCGGCAGGCGATGTCTATGTCGCGAACAGCGCAGGCGGCGGCTTTACCGGCACGCTGGCTTCGCTCAGCCTCGATCTGACGCGCGGCAAGACCGGCAGCAGCTATACCTATCAGGTCGCGGCCACGAATCTGACCAGCGCCGATATCGGTTATGACAACAACTATGGCCTGCGGCTGAACAATATCACCAGCAGCACCGACATGGCGCTGTCGGTTACGTCGGACAGCACGATTTCTATCGGCACGATCAACACCGGCCGGGGCGGATCTGTCTCGCTGGCGGCTGAACAATATAACGGCAGCTATTACAGTTATTACACCGTTCAGGGGCAGAACAGCGCATCGACGATCACCACCGGCGCGCTCGACCTCACTGCCAACTCGGTCGGTGTTTATAATTCGCCCGCGCCTCTCCTCACGTCGGTCGACAGCCTGAGCGGCAATATCAGCGGGTCGATGATCCTGTCGAACGACCGGACGCTGACCCTGCACGATCTGATGTTTGCACCGACCAATTCATATGGGTCCACCAGTGCCGACATCCGCACCACGGGTGCGGGCAGCGACCTGCTGTTCGATGGTGACAACCGGGTGAATGCGCAATCACTGTCGCTGACCGCCAGCGGTTCGATCGGCAGTGCCAGCCAGACGATGCTGACCGATGCTGCGGTGCTGACACTCGACAGCGCCGGCGATATCCGTGTCGACAATGCGGCGGATCTTTCCTCGCTGTCGATCATCAACGATCATGGCACTATCGCGGGCGCGCACACCATCAATGTGACGGCGCATGACCTGACGCTGGACATCACCGACGATGGCGCGGCCTACAGCCTCAACACCATCACTGACGGGTCGGGCCTGAACTTCGCGTTTACGGGCGACAATGACGTCAGGATCGGGTCCGTCATCGGCGGCGATGGTCGCTATGTCTCGCTGACCAGTGCGGCCGGCGATCTCACCCGTCTCGATACCTCGCAGTCGGTCGTTGCGGACACTGTGTCGCTTTCAGCTGGCGGTTCCATCGGCGTGGCGGGCACGGATGGCGCCATCGAAACCACCGCGCGGTCGCTCAATGCGACCACCGGGGCGGATGCCTATCTCTACAACACCGTCGATCTTTCGCAGCTGTCGCTGACCAGCACCTATGACGGCGCGGCCGCGCAGGTTTTCCAGATCACGGCGCCCCAGCTCACCTTCGATGTGACCGACGATGGAAACGACACCACCATCGGCCATGTCACCGACGCCACGGGCCTGAACTTCAGCCTGACCACCCTGCACAGGCAGAGCGTGGATACCATCGATCTGCCGACCGGCAATGTGTCGCTGGCCAGCTATCACGGCATCGTCCGCGCTGATGCGGATGAACTGATCACCGCGGCCGGCCTTTCGCTGAGCAACCTGATCAATGGCTGGCAGACGACTGGCGCGGCAATCGGTGCTTCGGGCGAAGAGTTGAACATCGCTGCGCCCAGATTGTCGGTTCGCGCCAGCGGTGACGTTCAGATCAATTCGTCCGATGTTCATATCGACACGCTGTCGTTCGAAACGGTGACGCTGGGCAGCTATACCGGTGATTATTCCATCACTGCGCCCGGCAACGTCTTCAGTGGCAATCAGGGGCTGCTCGATACAGTCACCGATGATGGCACCGGCCTGAACTTCTCCTATGTCAGCGACGCCGCAGTCACGGTGGACAATATCGATCTGGGCACCACGGGCAGCGTTTCGCTGAGCGTGGACGGGACCGGCTCGATCGCAGCCGTGGACCCCGCTTCCACCCTTACGGCCGGCCGAATCTCGCTGAGCACCAATAACGGCAGTGTCGGCACCGCGGCGCAGGCAATCAATACGCACAGCGGTGCATTGTCTGTCTCTCAATATGGCGCCGGCCTCGTCAACCTGGCGATCAAGGGCGATTCCAGCACCGGTCTCACCTCACTCGACAATATCTCCGCCTATGGCGATGTGACGGTGGCGATCGACCAGGGCGACATCAAGCTCGGTTCGATCTATGCCGACAACAATGATGTCGTCATCAACAACCAGGGCGGCTCGATTCTCAGCGGCAGCATCAACAATGCATCGTCGATCACGCTGACCGCCGGTGGATCGATCGGCAATGATTCCGCTATCGCGACATCGTCCGACACAGGCACCACGGTGATAACCGCGACTGCGGCCGCCAACAGCAGGGGTGCAACCGGCAGCATTGCGATTTCCTCCTCCGATGCTTTGAATGCAGCGTCGATCACTGGGACGGATAATGTGACGCTCGCCGCTTCTGACGGCATTTCGGTGGGCAGCATCAATGCGGGTTCGGGCGCGGTTTCGCTGTCCGTCAGCCAGGGCAGCATCACCGCCAACAACAGCAGCAACATGATCACCGGCAGCAGCGTAACGCTGGATGCCGGCTACAGCAGCAGCTATTCGATCGGCAGTAGCGGCAATGCCATCAAAGTGGATGCGGCTGAACTGACGCTCAACACGCCGGGCAACATCTATGTTGCCGATGATGGTGCGCTGTCGAAGCTGAGCATCGACCGCTCCTATGATTCCGGCACCACCAGCAGCGGCACGATCAGCGTCATTGCTGCCGGGACGACCTTCTCCGCAACAGACAATGGCGCGTCTTCGACTTTGTCGAACCTCACCAGCAGCGGGCTGGATTTCACCTATAATTCGGTGGATGCGATTGTCGTCAACACCATCGACGTCGGCAGTGCCGGCTCGGTCAATCTTGCCGCCAATTCCGAAAATGGCAACGGCAGCATCACGGCGGCAAATTCCAGCGCGAAGATCACGGCCGGCACTGCGACTCTTTCGGCCAATTCCAACGATTATTATTATGGTGACAACAGCTCCATCGGCACCAGCAGCACGGCGCTGGGGCTTGCCGTCGGCGTTCTGAACGCATCGAGCGGCAGCGGCGGCATTTATGTGAAGCAGACAGGCGATATCCGCCTGAACGACCTGTCGACCGATGGCGCGGTGTCCGTTCAGGCAGCCACCGGCAACATCACGCTTGGTTCGGTGAGCTTTGGCGGCACTTCGGGCGGCCTCAACCTCGCGGCCACGACGGGCAGCATCCTGTCGGGCGGCGGCACGCTGCAGGCCAACAGCAGCAGTGCCGGTATCATGCTCACAGCGGCGAACGGCATTGGCGCGGCCGGTGCGGCAGTCAACGTCAATGCCGATGCCGGCAATACGGTCGCCGCGAATGTCACGGGCAATGGTTCGCTCTACCTCAACGCCACTGGGTCTCTAAATGGCGGGCTGACCAGCGCAGTCGCCAATGGCGCAACCAATGTCACCGCGTCGGGATCGATCCGTCTCGCCAACATGAATTCGGCGACGGATGCGATCGGCAACGATATCAATGTCACCACCACCGGCGGCGACATCATTGTCGGATCGACCAGCGATACCACCCACGGTGTGACCGCCGGCGCCAACAATGGCCGCGTGACGCTCACCGCGCTCAACGGCTCGGTCTATGGCGGCAACAACAGCGGTACCAATCCCGTCAGCGGCGGCGTGGTCAACATCTATGGCGCCTATAATGTCGGCCAGTCCTATGCCCGGCTTGGCGCCAGCGGCAATCAGGTGCAGATCAGCAGCGGCGGCGATGTTTACCTGAATGCCGTGAATACCACGACCTATTCGTCGATCATCTCCAACGGCACGATCGACATTTCGGGCAGTGCGGCGGGCATCCAGCTGTCAAACCTGCGGTCCAATGGTGGTGACATCACTGTCTGGACGGGGGGTGACATCATCGTCGGGGCGTTGAACGCCGGCAGCGGCAATGTGTCGCTGATGTCAAGAATCAACAACATTCTGGACGATGGCAAGGCAAATACGCGGATCATCGGCGGCGACGTCTCACTCGTCGCGTATGTCAATATCGGCACTGCAAGCAATGCGGTGCAGACGACCACGTCCAGCCTCAGCTTCCTGAACGGCACCGGCGATGTCTATATCGACGACAACAACACCAATGGGATCACGGTCAGCGCCAGTGGGTGGCATGGCAAGGCGTTGATCAACACGGCCGGCCCGACGACGCTGTCGACGATATCGGCATTGTCCGATGACGTCGCCAATGACATGACCGTTACCGTCGCCAATGGCGATCTGACGGTGGGAACGGTCACCGGCGGCGCCACCAGTGGCAAGGTCTCGCTCGTTGCCAGCAATGGCTCCATCCTGCAGGGCAGCGGCACCGGCGTCACCGCCAGCCATGTCTCGCTCAGCAGCACCAGCGGCATCGGTACGCTTACCGATTTCACGATCGGCAGCGGCACTGCGGTAAAGCTGACCGCCGGCACCATCGACCTGCTGAAGACGACGACCACGGGCAGCGTCATCAACGTCAGCCAGACAGGCGCGGTGACCCTCAATCCCACCATGCTCGCGCTGGCGGATGATGGCGCGGCCGCCTATATCGCGGCCACCGGCAATATCGATGCAACCGCGGGCCTGGACACTGGCGACGCCAATCTGGCGCTGGTTTCCGGCGGCACGCTGAAGCTGCCGTCCGCCGGCATCACCACCGCCGGCGATCTGGTGCTGAAGGGTGCCACCGACGTGGTGACGGGGGCCAGCGGCCGCACGATCACGGCAGATGCCAACAGCATCGTCTTCAGCAGCGGCAGCAGCGGCGGCACGACGACGCTGAACAGCACGACATCCACGCTCGATGCGGGGCTGACCGGCACCGGCAAGCTGGTTGTCAACAACACCGGCGCAGTGGATGTGCTGAAGCTCGCCACTTATGATGGTGACATCGACTTCACCGGTTCTGACGATGTGGTTGCCACCTTGATCTCGCTTGGCGGTCAGAACCGCACTGCGTCGATCACCGCGACGACCGGCGACCTCACCATGGGGACGATCAGCGGCGGCACCGGCACGATCAACCTGACCGCCAGCCAGGGCGCGCTGATCGGCGTTTCCGACACGTCGATCTCCACCGATGTGCTCAACCTGACAAGCTATGCGGGTATCGGCAGCGATGCCACGCCGCTTTACCTCACTTCGGTCAACAAGGTGGGCGCGACGGTGCTGGGGACCGGCGATATTTACCTGGGCTTCCCCGGTAAGGTGTCGCTCGGCATGCTGACCACCACCGACGGCAGCATCAACGTGGTTTCGGCCGGGATGATCTCGACCGACAGCACTGCCATGCTGACGGCAGGCAATGCCGGGGCGATCAACCTTGAATCGACCGGCGACGATGTCCTGCTTGGCGCGGCGCTGACGACGGATGGCGATGTCTCCATCAGCGGCAATGCGATCACGCTGGCGCAGGTGACGACGGGCGGTACGCAAAGCTATACGGCGGCGACCACCACCATTGGCGGCAATCTGCTTGCCAGTGGCATTGAAATCACCGGCAATGCCGCGCTTTCGAACAGCGTACAGCTGGACACCAGCGATGCGGATGGCGACATCAGCATCAGCGGCGGGCTTGTCGGCAACGGTAATGCTATGGTGCTGAAGGCAGGCGACGGCAACATCACCCTTGGCGGCGCGGCCACTGGCCTCGGCTCGATGACAGCGACTGCGGGGATGATCGATCTGAACGGCGTCACATCGACGGGCGCGCAGGTCTATAATGGTGAGACACATCTGAATGGCAGCTATGCGACCAGCGGTACCGGCTTTACCGTCAATGGCGCGGCGCTTGTCGACGGGACGACCAGCATTGCGACGGCGAATGGCGCGGTCGCCTTCACCGACACGGTGGATGGCGGCCATGATCTGACGATCAACGGCGGCACGGGCGATGTGACCTTCGGCAATGTTGTCGGCGGGACGACGGCGCTTGGCGCGCTGGTGGTCAACACCGGCGGCGTGACCAGCCTTGGCACGGTGACTGCGGCATCGGTGACCACCGATGCGCCGGGCAGCGTGACGCTGACGGGTGATGTCACCACCAGCGGCGCGCAGAGCTATGGCGAGGTTGCGACGCTGGTCGGGAACCGTGAACTGAGCGGCTCGACCGTCAGCTTCGGCAAGACGGTGACCGGCACATCGGCACTGACGGTGGACGGCGATGCGGTGTTTGGCGGCGCGGTTTCGCTGGCATCGCTGGATGTCAGCGGCACCACCAGCCTTGGCGCAGACGTCACCACCACCGGCATGCAGAACTATGGCGACGATGTGACGCTGGCCGGCAATGCAACCCTGACCGGTGGGACGGTGACGTTCGACGGCGGTGTGATCGGTGCGCACAATCTTGCGATTGTGGGCAATGCGATCTTTGCCGAAGCGATCGATGCAGCGAGCCTGTCGGTGAGCGGCACGACCAGCCTTGCGGCCGGCGTGACGACGACGGGTACGCAGAGCTACACCGGGCTGGTGACGCTGGGCGACGACATGACGCTGGCCGGCAGCACGGTGGCATTCGGCGCTGGTGTGACCGGCAACAAGGCGCTGGTGGTGGATGGCAATGGCCGGTTTGCCGGCAGCAGCACGCTGGCCTCGCTGGAAGTGACGGGCACCACACGGCTTGACGGCGGCAGCATCACGACGACGGGCGACCAGAGCTATGACGGCGCAGTGACGCTGGGCGACGACATGACGCTGGCCGGCAGCACGGTGGCGTTCGGCGCTGGCGTGACGGGCAACAAGGCGCTGGTGGTGGACGGCAATGGCCGGTTTGCCGGCAGCAGCACGCTGGCCTCGCTGGAGGTGACGGGTGCCACGCGGCTTGACGGCGGCAGCATCACGACGACGGGCGACCAGAGCTATGACGGTGCAGTGACGCTGACAGGTGACACGACGCTTGCCAGCGGCGGTGACCTTGCCTTCAACGGCACAGTGGACGGCGGTCATGATCTGACGGTCAACGGCGGCACGGGCGATGTGACCTTTGCCGATGCGGTTGGCAGCACCGTGGCGCTGGGCGATATCGTCATCAACAGCAGCGGCACGACCAGCCTTGGCACGATCAATGCGGCATCGGTGACCACCGATGCACCGGGCGTGCTGATGCTGGGCGGCAATGTCACCACAACGGGCAACCAGAGCTATGGCGAAATCGCCACGCTGAGCAGTGACGTGGTGCTGAGCGGGCCGACGGTCAGCTTCGGCAAGACGGTGACCGGCACATCGGCACTGACGGTGGACGGGGATGCGGTGTTTGGCGGTGCGGTTTCGCTGGCATCGCTGGATGTCGGCGGCACCACCAGCCTTGGCGCCAACGTCACCACCAGCGGCACGCAGAACTATGGCGATGTGGTGACGCTGACCAATGACCTGGTGTTGAACGGCACGACGGTGGCGTTGGACGCAGGCGTGATCGGCGGCAAGGCACTGACCATTGACGGCAAGGGCATGCTGGCTGGCGACAGCACGCTGGCTTCGCTGAACGTGACTGGTGCCACCGATCTGGGCGGCAGCGTCACGACGACTGGCGACCAGAACTTTGGCGGTGCAGTGACGCTGACAGGTGACACGACGCTTGCCAGCGGCGGTGACCTTGCCTTCAACGATACAGTGGACGGCGGTCATGATCTGACGGTCAACGGCGGTGAAGGCGATGTGACCTTTGCCGATGCGGTTGGCAGCACCGTGGCGCTGGGCGATATCGTCATCAACAGCAGCGGCACGACCAGCCTTGGCACGATCAATGCGGCATCGGTGACCACCGATGCACCGGGCGTGCTGATGCTGGGCGGCAATGTCACCACGACGGGCAACCAGAGCTATGGCGAAATCGCGACGCTGGTCGGCGATCTGGTGTTGACCGGATCGACCGTCAGCTTCGGCCAGCAGGTCGATGGCGATGGCGCCCTGTCCATCGTCGGCGACGGCAGCTTTGGTGACACCGTCTCGCTCGGTGCGCTGGATGTCAGCGGCACCACCAGCCTGGCGGCGGCAGTGACCACCAGCGGCGACCAGAATTATGGCGGCGCGGTGACGCTGGGTGATGACATGACGTTGAGCGGCGGCACCATCGGCTTTGGTGCCGGCGTGATCGGCGGCAAGGCATTGACCATCGACGGCAATGGCACGCTGGCTGGCGACAGCACGCTGGCATCGCTGGACGTGACCGGCACCACCGATCTGGGCGGCAGCGTCACCACCACCGGTGACATCGGCTTTGGCGGTGCAGTGACATTGGTGGACGATGTAGTGCTGGCCAATGGCGGCAAGCTGGCCTTCAACGATACGGTGGACGGCGGTCATGATCTGACGGTCAACGGCGGTGAAGGCGATGTGACCTTTGCCGATGCGGTTGGTAGCGCCACGGCGCTGGGCGATATCGTCATCAACAGCAGCGGCACGACCAGCCTGGGCACGATCAATGCGGCATCGGTGACCACCGATGCACCGGGCGTGCTGATGCTGGGCGGCAATGTCACCACGACGGGCAACCAGAGCTATGGCGAAGTCGCAACGCTGACCGGCGATCTGGTGTTGACCGGATCGACCGTCAGCTTTGGCCAGCAGGTCAATGGCGATGGCGCCCTGTCCATCGTCGGCGACGGCAGCTTTGGGGACACTGTCTCGCTCGGTGCGCTGGAAATCAGCGGGGCAGGCAGCTTTGCCGCCGCAGTCACCACCATAGGCGCGCAATATTATGGCGGACCGCTGACGCTGGGTAACGACATGGTGCTCTCCGGATCGTCGGTCACGCTGGCCGGCGGCGCCAATGGCGGCAAGGTGCTGGTCATCAATGGCGATGCGGCCTTTGGCGGTGAGAGCGATCTCGCCTCGCTGGAGGTTAGTGGCAACACCCGCTTCACCGATGCGACCATCACCACCAGCGGCGCCCAGAATTATCTGGGTGCGGTGATGCTGGACGGCGCAGCAACGCTCAGGAGCCTTGGCGACCTGATCGCCTTTGCTTCCACCGTCGACAGCAGCAATGCTTCGCCGCTGACGGTCGATGCGGCAACCACCGTTCGCTTTGCCGGCAGGATCGGTGGCAGCGGACCGCTTGGTGCGCTGATTGTGAAGGCTGGCGGCGATGTCGATTATCTGGCCGATGTGGCGGTGGCCAGCCTGTCGCAGAACAGCGGCGGTGCAACCCACTTCCAGGGCGCAGTGACGGCCAGCGGCGCTGATGGCATTGTCCTTGTCGGCAATGGCTTCACCTTCGATCAGGCGGTGTCTGCCACCGGCGGGGCACTGTCTATCGAAAATGTCGCCGATGACGCGATCATCCGCTTCAGCGGACCGGTGGTAGCGAATACCGGCTTCACCCAGAAGGGCGGCGCCCACATCTATCTGCCGGCGTCGGTGACAGTCACCAATGGTGGCATTGATCTGGGCATCGTGGCCGAACTGCCCGACGGCGTCGCGACGATCACCACCGCCGGCGATGTGGTCATGCCTGGCCTGAAGGGGTTGAACACCAACCTGACGATTTCGGCAGGCACGGGTGCCATCAACATCGGATCGGAACTGGGCACGGTTGCGAATGGCAACATCATTCAGGTGGCCACGCTGACGGTGCCGTCGGCCGGATCGGCGAGATTGTGGGGCAATATCGGGACGTTCACCGGGCCGCGCGCCGCGCAGGAAGTCGACTCCTCGCTGATCGGTCCGCCCTATTATCTGAACCGCACCCCCTGGGGCCCGAACGAGAAGATCGCCCAGCTCGCAGCGGTGCTGGTGCCGCATGTGCCGGTGCCCAGCGCGCCGGGCGTGATGTCGCTGTTCAACGGCGCCATCAGCAGCCGGGGCATCACCCCCAATGCACTGGATGCCTTCCGCGCGCCGGACATTCTGTCGATCTCGGCAGAGCTGCTGCCGGTAAACGGGCAGGATGACGAAGAAGAAGGCAGCAACAGCAGCTTCTGATCTGCATCCGGGCCGGGCAATGCCCCGGCCCCTCTGGTTGTCCGGACAAGAAAAGGCCGCGCCCCGATGGGACGCGGCCTTTTTCGTGGACCGATCATGTCGAATGACGCGGTGGCCGAAACCGGCCGATGCAGTTCAGGCGGCGGCTGACAACCCGGTGGCAGGAGGCAGTTCGGCAGCGGGTAGGCGCAGGCCGCGGATCAGATCGGCAGCCTTTTCGCCAACCATGATCGACGGTGCATTGGTGTTGCCGCCGGGCACGGTGGGCATGATCGAGGCATCGGCCACCCGCAAACCCTCTATCCCGCGCAGGCGAAGCGAAGGGTCGACCACGGCCTGATCGTCCACACCCATGCGGCAGGTGCCGACCGAATGGTGGGAGGTGATCAGCGTGTTGCGCAGATAGGCCTCTATCGCCTCGTCGCTCTGCGCATCGGGCCCCGGCCGCAACTCATGCGAGACGATGTCGGCCATCGGCCTGGTGTTATACACCTCCCGCGTCAGCTTTATGCCCGCGATCATGGTGTCGACATCATGCCGGGTGGACAGCAGGTTCAGCGTAATGCGCGGCTTGTCGCGCGGATCGGCAGACCGCAGCTGCATCCAGCCACGGCTGTCGGGCTGCAACAGGCAGATCACCGCGTTGACCGTGTGCTGCTGATGCGGGCCGATCAACGGCAGCCAGGGCTTTGCATCGGCGCGCACCGGGTTGAAATAAATCTGCAGGTCGGGCTGCGCCTCATCCGGGTTGGAGCGGATTTCAGCATGGCAGCTGTTGCACTGGCTGGCGAGCAGGCCCTTGCCGAACAGCGCCCATTGCGCCAGCGATATGGCCAGCTTGTCGTAACGCAGCTCGCGGATCAGGCTGATCGGCTCGCGCGTGGCATATTCGATCCAGCAGGCGGCATGTTCCGAAATATTGCGGCCAACGCCCGGCAGGTCGACCAGCGGCGCAATGCCCATGTCGCGCAGATGATCCGCCGGGCCGATGCCCGACAGCATCAGCAGTTGCGGGGTGTTATAGACGCCGCCGCTCAACACCAGTTCGCGTTCGGCAAAGACGGTGCGTTTCTGCCCGCGCTGCTGAAACTCCAGACCCTTTGCACGGCCGTTCTCGATGATGATCCGCGTTGCCAGCGCATCGGTTTCAACCGTCAGATTGGGGCGGGAGCGGATGGGGCGGAGATAGGCGGCAGATGCGCTGGAACGCCGGCCGCGGCTGGTTGTCGTCGTGTCGCCGGGGCCAAAGCCTTCATGCGCGCCGGTGTGGTGATCGTCGATCAGCGGATAGCCAAGGGCGGCGGCCGATTGCATCACCGGCTCATGCAGCATCCGGCGGGTATCGACGGCGCTGACTTGCAACGGGCCGGAACCGCCATGATAGAAGCTTTCGCCGCGCCAGTTGGTTTCGGAGCGTTTGAAATAGGGCAGCACATCGGCATAGCTCCACCCCTCGCATCCCATCTGGCGCCACAGGTCGTAATCGCGCGGATGGCCGCGTGAATAGAGCATGGCGTTGATGCCGGAAGAGCCGCCAAGCACCTTGCCACGCGGCAGCGGAATGCGCCGCCCGTTCAAATGCGGCTCCGGCTCGCTCATATAACCCCAGTCCGTCTGCGGATAGCGCCAGCTGTGAAAGCCAAGGGCAAGCTTGTAGAAGAAATGCGTGTCGCGGCCGCCGGCTTCCAGCAGCAGCACGGAAATATCGGGGTCTTCGGTCAGCCGGTTGGCAATGACGCAGCCCGCCGAACCAGCGCCGACGATGACATAGTCATAGGATTGCTTCATTATCGTCCCCTAACAGGCTGATCGGCCGATATGGCGGCGTTTCTCCGCGAACATGTTCGCGCACAGCCATGGCCTTGTGATTTCGCATTGTCGCCAGTGATGCAATGTGCAGGCGTTTCTGTCGATAGCATTTGGTAGAAATGCGCCGTCGGCAGGCCATGGCCAGTGTACGCTGCGCATCAGGCGGCCTGTCCATAATGGATTGCGATCGCGCTGGAACCATTGGTGCTGCGAAACATTCAGGGGTTGAACCCCGCCGACTGCCATGGAGAGGAACGGCCATGAACCGGGCGCGCCAGCTGTTTCCAGCCCCGATCGCCGCAACGATATTGGGGGCAATCATCGCCCTGATCGGAATCGTCCTGCTTGTCGGTGGCATATGGCTCGCCGCTGTCGGCGGGTCGCCCTATTATGTGATTACCGGCATTGCCATGCTGGTGTCGGGCGTGGCGCTGATGCGTGGCTGGCTGTGGGGCGCGTGGCTGTATATCGCCATTGTCGCGCTGACGATCCTCTGGGCCTTTTGGGAAGTGGGCGCCAATGGCTGGGCGCTGGTGCCGCGCGTCATCGCGCCGCTTGTCCTCCTCGTCGCGGTGCTGCTGGTGATGCCAACGCTGACGATAAGACCGCACCGCTGGCGCATGTCGTTCGGCGCCGTGGCCGCCGTGCTGGTGGCGACGGTGGTCGTCGGCGCAGGTGTGAGCTATCTCAACCGCCCGCGCGTGCTTGCCGCCCTGCCGGGCGTGAGCGGCGACATGGCCGACCCGGCAATGATGCAGGCGGGGACGGACTGGCCTGCTTATGGCGGGTCCTATAGCGCACGTCGCTTTTCCCCGCTGACGCAGATCACGCCGCAAAATGTCTCGAAGCTGGAACAGGCATGGATGATCCACACCGGCGATCTTCCATCCTCCGCCAGGATTCGCGGGACCTATGGCGCGGAAAACACCCCGCTGAAGGTCGGTGACAGTCTTTATGTCTGCACGCCCAAGAGCATCGTGCTGGCACTTGACCCGACCACGGGCAAGCAACGCTGGCGGTTCGATCCCAAGGTGCCCGACAGCGCCATTCCCTATACCGCCGCCTGCCGCGGGGTAAGCTATTATGCGCTGCCCGATGCCCAGCCGCAGCAGGCCTGCGGTACGCGCATCATCTTCGGCACGCTGGATGCGAGGCTGTTCGCACTGGATGCGCAGACCGGCCGCCCCTGCCAGGATTTCGGTACCAATGGCCAGGTCGATACCAAGATCGGCATGGGCGATACGCCGCCGGGATTCGTGTCGATCAATTCCGCGCCCACCATCGTGCGCGGCGTGGTGGTGACAGGGCATCAGGTGCTGGACGGGCAGGATCGCTGGGCTCCGTCCGGTGTCATCCGTGGCTTTGACGCCGTCACCGGCAAGCTGCGCTGGGCGTGGGACATGATGCACCCGGACTGGAACGGCTATCCCCCGCCGGGACAGACCTGGGCGCGCGGGACGCCGAACATGTGGACCACTGCATCGGGTGATGAACAGCTGGGGCTGGTCTATCTGCCCATGGGCAATTCAGCCGCCGATTATTACAGCGGCCTGCGTCGCCCGGCCGAAAACAATTATGCGACATCGCTGGTCGCGCTGGACGTCACCACCGGCAAGCCAGCCTGGCGGTTCCAGGCGGTGCGCAAGGACGTGTGGGATTATGATTTCGGCGCACAGGCGACGCTGATCGATTATCCCACCGCCGGCGGCAAGGTGCCGGCGCTTGTCCTGCCCAGCAAACAGGGCGACATCTATGTGCTGGATCGGCGGACCGGCCGGCCGCTGACTCCGATCGGCGCCATTCACGCGCCGTCGGGCGGGGTGGAGCCGGCCCAGCGTTCGCCCGTGCAGATCGTGTCCCTGTGGCATAATCTGCGCAAGCCCCGCCTCACCGAAAAGGACATGTGGGGCATGTCGCCGATCGATCAGATGATCTGCCGCATCCAGTTCCGCAAGGCGAGCTACAAGGGCTTTTACACTCCGCCGGAAAGCGACCGCCGCTCGATCGAATATCCCGGCTATAATGGCGGCACCGATTGGGGCGGCATTGCAGTGGACCCGCATCGCGGCGTGATCGTCGCCAATTATAACGACATGCCCAATTATGTGCGGCTGGTGCCGCGCGCCATTGCCAATAAAAAAGGCTGGGCACCGCGCGATCAGGCACGGGGCAATATCGGCGGGGCGGAAGGCGCTGGCGATCCGCAGGCGCACACCCCCTATGCGATTGATGTCAACGCCGGCTGGCGTCTGCCGTTGACCGGCATGCTGTGCAAGCAGCCGCCCTATGGCGGTATCCGCGCCATCGACATCGCAACCGGCAAGACCATATGGGACCGGCCGTTCGGCACGGCGCGCACCAATGGGCCGTTCGGCATTCCGTCTATGCTGCCGCTGACCATCGGCACGCCCAATAATGGCGGCGCGGTGGTGACGGCCAGCGGCGTGATCTTCATCGCCGCCGCCACCGACAACCTCATCCGCGCGATCGACCTGAAGACCGGCAAGACCCTGTGGTCGAAGGTGCTGCCGGCCGGCGGACAGGCGACGCCGATGATCTATGAAGCCGGCGGTCGCGAATATCTGGTGATCTATGCCGGCGGCCACCATTTCATGGAAACGCCGATCGGCGATGAAGTAATTGCCTATGCCCTGCCCCGATAGGGGGCGGGGCAGCGGGCCGCCGCCCCAATCTAATGGGTAAGGGCTGCCCCTCAGCCTGTGCTGCTGACGCAAGCACTGCGGTGATGGGTGAGGGAAAAACGAGGCGAATAAGGAAAAGGCGGGGCCGTAGCCCCGCCCTTATTTGGTGCAGTCAAGCTGCTTGTTAACAGCTGGCCTGCGATTTCTGAACGGGACATTTGTTGCAATGAATTGAGATCAGGTCAATCCGGCAGCGAAAAAATTTCCTTCCAAAAATCGCAGACCAGCTGCAACCAGACATAGATATTATCTCACCAAAGGTGCCTGATAAGCGCTATCTGGACGCACCCGGTTATGGACGCCGGACACTTGCACTACGTCCTATCAACAAAGCAATGCGTTGTTTCTCGTGGTCCGGCCGGTTTGGCCCCGGCCAGACACGACGATCATTCTGTGCCTTCTAATTCGTTACATATCCGTTTTAATTGAGTCAACATATCTATGTCTTAGGAATTTTAAAAACGGAATGTTGAATGTGCAGGTGAGCTGCAACGGCTATGGACGCCGGACCCGGCGATCATTCCGTGTCTGGGATTTCGTTGCAGACTCGTTTCAAATAGCTGATATTCGATGTTGTGAGTGCAGAAAAATAGAGGGTGGGATGCGCAGGCTGGGTCTGGATATCGGCACCAACAGCATTGGCTGGTGCCTGATTGAGAATGACAAGCGGATCGTTGACATCGGCGTTCGCATCTTCAGCGACGGGCGCGACCCAAAATCCGGCACATCGCTGGCGGTTGACAGGCGTGATGCACGGGCAATGCGGCGTCGGCGTGATCGCTATCTGGGCAGGCGTTCGGCTTTTTTCAGCACATTGGTTGAACTGGGCCTGATGCCGCCCGATGCGGATGAGGCAAGGCTGCTTGCCGGACAGGATCCCTATATTCTGCGCAAGCGCGCGCTTGAGGAGCGGCTTTCCCCCCATGAAATCGGGCGGGCGTTGTTCCACCTCAACCAGCGGCGGGGCTTCAAATCCAACCGCAAGGCCGATCGTAAATCCAGCACTGGCGAGGATGGCAAGATCGCCGGAGGTGCCCGCGCGCTCGATCAGGCGATGGCAGAGGCGGGCGCCGATACGCTGGGCCAGTTTCTTGCCGGGCGCGAAACGCGGCGTGTGCGCCTCAATGGTGAAAATCAGGAATATGATTTCTATCCGCAGCGCCGACACATAGAATATGAGTTTGGCCGAATCTGGGAAGAACAGGCGCGTTTTCACCCTGAATTGCTGACCAGCGATGCGCGGGCAGCGTTGCATCGTATTCTGTTCTTTCAGCGGCCATTGAAGGAGCAGGATGTCGGTTACTGCACCTTCGCCGGCCTGAACGGCGTGCCTGCGGACGAGCGGCGTCTTGCCAAGGCGCATCCGCTGTTCCAGCAGCGGCGCCTTTATGAGGAAGTGAATCAGCTGCGCATCGTGGCGGCAGGTGCGGCCGACCGGCCGCTGACGATCGACGAACGCGACACGCTGATCCTGAAGCTGCAGGACAAGAAGAAGGTCAGCTTCACATCGCTTGCCAGGACAATCAAGCTGGGCGAGGGGGAGCGTTTCAACAAGGAAAGCGAAAACCGCAAGGATCTGGCCGGCGATGAAATCCGTGCCGAACTGTCGGACAAGAAACGCTTTGGCACCCGTTGGCTTCATTTCCCGCTGGATGAGCAGGTGCAGATCATCGAACAGTTGCAGGATGAAGAAGACCCGGACGTTCTGCTCGGCTGGCTGAAGAAGGAATATGGGCTGGACGATGCCGCGGCCGAAGCGGTCGCCAATGCCCATCTGCCCGAAGGGTATGGGCGTTTCGGTGAAACGGCGACAAGGCTGTTGCTGGACGCGTTGAAGGCAGACGTCATCACCTATGACAAGGCGGCACAGGCAGCCGGATTTCACCACAGCGATCAGCGCACAGGCGAAATATTCGATCGTCTGCCCTATTATGGCGAAATCCTGATGCACGAAATCGCGCCGGGCAAGGAGGATTATGGCGATCCGCTGGAACGGCGTTACGGCAAGATCACCAACCCCACCGTCCATATCGGCCTGCGCCAGCTGGAAAAGCTGGTCAACACCATCATCGCCGTTCACGGCCGCCCGGACGAGATTGTCGTGGAACTGGCCCGCGAGCTGAAGCTGAACGAAAAGAAGAAGGACGAACATCGCCGCCGGATCAGGCAGGATACCGATGCAGCACAGAAACGATCGGAAAAACTGCGTGCCGCGGACATAAGCGATACTGGCGCCAACCGAATGCTGCTGCGCCTGTGGGAGGAGTTGAATCCAGCCAACCCGCTGGATCGCCGCTGCCCCTATTGTGCTGAACCCATCAGCATGAACCAGCTTTTCACCGGCGAAGCGGACATAGATCACATCATCCCTTATTCCCGTTCGCTGGACGACAGCGCCGCGAACAAGGTTGTCGCCCACCGTCGCTGCAATCGCGCAAAGGGCAACAAGACGCCTTATGAACGCTGGGGCCATGAAGACCATCAATGGGATGTGATCACCACCCAGATCGCGAGGTTGCACAAATCGAAACAATGGCGTTTCGGGCCGGATGCGATGGAGCGGGCCGCGCAGGGGGGCGATTTCCTCGCCCGGCAATTGACCGATACCCAATATCTTTCACGCATGGCAGGCAAATATCTGCGCTGCCTGTACCCGACGAAGGATTCAGGGCGTGTCGATGTGATTCCCGGCCGGATGACGGCAATGCTGCGGCGGTGCTGGGGCCTCAACAGCCTGCTGCCCGACCATAATTTTGTGGAAAATGAACATTCCAACGCGCCCAAGAACCGCCTCGATCATCGCCACCATGCGATAGATGCGGCAGTGGTTACTGTGACGACACGTGGCCTGATGAATGACATTGCCCGCAGTGCCGGCCGCGCGGAAGAAAAGGAACTGAACAGGTTGTTCGAAGATTTGCCCCAACCCTGGCCCGGCTTTCGGGAGGAATTGGGCGAACGCCTGTCCCGCGTGACGGTAAGCCATAAGCCCGATCATGGGCGCAAGAGCAGACCGTCGCGCCACCGCGACGTTACCGCCGGGCGACTGCATAATGACACTGCCTATGGGCTGACGGGTGAAATGACGGCGGATGGCAAAATCCCCATTGTCGTCCATCGCGTGCCGTTGATGAGCCTGAAGCCGGGAGATTTCATCGACCCCGGCCGCATTGCCGATCCGGTGCTGCGCGATGCCCTTTATGAAGCGACGCGCGACTGTTCCGGCAAGCAGTTCGAACAGGCCCTTGCCCGTTTCTCCCGTCAGCATCCGCTGTTCGCCGGCATCCGCCGCGTGCGGGTGCGCGAGGCGTTGAACGTCATCGCCATTCGCGACCGTCAGGGCAGGGCCTATAAGGCATATAAGGGGGATTCAAACGCGCGGTTCGATGTCTGGCGGCTGCCCGATGGAAAATGGGTATCCGATATCGTTTCCATGTTCGAGGCGCATCGGCCGGATGGAAGTGACCGGCGGCCTCATCCCGCCGCGAAAAAGCTGCTCAGCCTCAGGCAGAACGACCTGCTGGCGATTGAACGCGACGGCGGCAGAATCATTGCGCGCGTGGTGAAGTTTTCCGGCAGTGGCCAGATCGCGCTGGCGGCCGCACAGGAGGCCGGCGCGCTCAAGGCGCGGGATGCGGCCCCTGTCGATCAGGATCCTTTCAAATATATCCTGTCTTCAGCCAGCGGATTGAAAAAACTGAACGCGCGTCAGGTGCGTGTCGACCCTCTTGGGCGGGTGTTCGATCCGGGGCCGCGCAACTAGCGGGGCCGGGGGATGGAAAGGATTGTCGACATCGCCACCGATGGCCAGCATCTTTCCGTCCATCGCGGCTTCCTGATTGTCGAGCGTGACAGGCAGGAAGTGGGCAGGGTGGCGCTGGACGATATTCACGCCCTGATCGTCCACGCCCATGGCACGACGTGGAGCGCCAATCTGGTCGCCGCCCTTGCCGGGCGGGGTGCACCGATCGTGTTTTGCGGTGCCAATCATGCACCCGTCGCCGTCACCCTTCCGCTGGAAGGGCATCATGCCCAGAATGCGCGAATGCAGGCGCAACTTGGCGCTTCCAGGCCATTGGCCAAACAGCTGTGGCGGCGGATTGTCTCAGCCAAGATCACCATGCAGGGCGCGTTGCTGGCAGCGCATGGCATCGATGGTGCCGAAGCCCTTGCCTTCATGGCGCGCCGCGTCACTTCCGGCGACAAGGAGAATGTGGAGGCCCAGGCCGCACGGCGTTACTGGCCGTTGCTGATGGGGCGGGATTTCCGGCGTGATCGGGACGCGAATGGCGCCAATGCATTGCTGAATTACGGCTATGCCATAATGCGCGCCACCTGTGCCCGGGCAGTGGTGGCGGCCGGCCTGCACCCCACCATCGGCATCCAGCATTCAAACCGGGGCAATGCCTTTGCACTGGCCGATGATCTGGTGGAGCCATTTCGTCCCATCGTCGACGCACTGGCGCTGGACCTGACCAGGGCAGGTGTGAAGATGCTCGATCCGGTTGCGAAACGCCGCTTTGCCCGTCTCATCGCCTTTGACGTCAGAATTGCAGGAGAAACGTCACCCGTTTCGCTGGCGGCGGCGCGGCTGGCGCAATCGCTTGCCCGGGCTTTTGAAACGGGACGCTGTGAATTGTCGCTGTTCGATCCGCCAACCGCAATCGAATGGACGGCCGCAGGGCGGCTGGCCGACGGCAAAGACGAATGAAGGCGGGCGATGCGGCCCATCTCAGCGGATATCGCCTCATGTGGATTTTCGTCATGTTCGATCTGCCGGTGGGCACCAAAAAGCAGATGCGCGATGCTGCGAAGTTCCGGGAATTTCTTCTCGACCAAGGCTTCGAAATGAGCCAGTTTTCAGTTTATGCCCGTTTCTGCAATGGGCGGGATTCCTATGAATCCTATTTGAAGCGAATAGAGGCCCATTTGCCGGAAAAGGGGGAAGTCCATGTGCTCAGCTTTACCGACCGGCAATATGAAGGGATCGTGCGTTTTGCCAGCCAGCATCGAAAAAGGCCCCGCAAGAATCCTGAGCAATTGGCGTTGTTCTGACTTTGTCCCGTGGAAAATGCAGGCCAGATATGATGATTTTCTGCTTCATTTAAACAGGTTATCAGCACATCCGGCTTAGCAGTTCAGAAATCGCAGGCCAACCGCAACCTTTGCCTTCCCACATAGCGTTTCTAATTAGGCTTAGCAGTTCAGAAATCGCAGGCCAACCGCAACTCTCCGAGGGATGCATCCTCGTCCAACACGGGCTTAGCAGTTCAGAAATCGCAGGCCAACCGCAACAACCGTCCGCTGCCACACCTGACGCCGACGGGCTTAGCAGTTCAGAAATCGCAGGCCAACCGCAACTCAATTTCCCCAAGCTTATCTTTGACGCGAGGCTTAGCAGTTCAGAAATCGCAGGCCAACCGCAACTACCTTTCCAATGATAGATTTGAATTAGGAGGCTTAGCAGTTCAGAAATCGCAGGCCAACCGCAACCCCGTGATCAAGGCGGTGGTGTCGGCCTTCTGGCTTAGCAGTTCAGAAATCGCAGGCCAACCGCAACTGCTGCTTTTGTCCTGTGGGTGCTGAATTGGGCTTAGCAGTTCAGAAATCGCAGGCCAACCGCAACGCCGCACAGCCGCTTGAAACGCTTTCGGGGGCTTAGCAGTTCAGAAATCGCAGGCCAACCGCAACAGGGCTTGATCGTTTTAAAGGCATTGCTGGGGCTTAGCAGTTCAGAAATCGCAGGCCAACCGCAACACAATCCGGCTACTTCCAGCCGTGATAGTCGGCTTAGCAGTTCAGAAATCGCAGGCCAACCGCAACCCCACGGATCGTGTGGGCCGCTATCCAAAGGGCTTAGCAGTTCAGAAATCGCAGGCCAACCGCAACGTCGCGTCCGGGAGGCCAAGAAGATGGTGAGGCTTAGCAGTTCAGAAATCGCAGGCCAACCGCAACATCCCCCGCATTGAACCGCCGCGCCGTGGTGGCTTAGCAGTTCAGAAATCGCAGGCCAACCGCAACGGAAAGGACGAGAACAAGCCGGAATTGCTCGGCTTAGCAGTTCAGAAATCGCAGGCCAACCGCAACTATCAAAAGGCTTAGGATTACCGGCCTCAGGGCTTAGCAGTTCAGAAATCGCAGGCCAACCGCAACTCAATCGTCGATCCAGATCGCCAGAAGCTGGGCTTAGCAGTTCAGAAATCGCAGGCCAACCGCAACATGCTGCGAAGGGTGCAATCGACTGGTATTGGCTTAGCAGTTCAGAAATCGCAGGCCAACCGCAACTGCCAGCCGCAAGGGCAATATCGGCAACATGGCTTAGCAGTTCAGAAATCGCAGGCCAACCGCAACGAGTGCGGATTATTGTGCCTTGCGGGATGAGGCTTAGCAGTTCAGAAATCGCAGGCCAACCGCAACCAGGGCTTGCCCTTTTTGCATGCACCCGAAGGCTTAGCAGTTCAGAAATCGCAGGCCAACCGCAACCGGAGGCGTGGCTTGATAATGGATGGGAGGTGGCTTAGCAGTTCAGAAATCGCAGGCCAACCGCAACTGACGCGCGTTCGCGCTAGTCAGAGGTATGGGGCTTAGCAGTTCAGAAATCGCAGGCCAACCGCAACAGGCCGATCGGGCTGGGCGGAGCAATCGGTGGCTTAGCAGTTCAGAAATCGCAGGCCAACCGCAACTTCGCGAATGACAATGCGGTCAGCATTGCGGGCTTAGCAGTTCAGAAATCGCAGGCCAACCGCAACGGCGGGGAAACGCTCGGCGATTTGACCGAAGGCTTAACAGTTCAGAAATCGCAGGCCAACCGCAACTGAGCACGCGTGCGAACAGCGCACCAATCCGGCTTAGCAGTTCAGAAATCGCAGGCCAACCGCAACGGACTTTTGTTGGCCTTCGCATCCTCAATGGGCTTAGCAGTTCAGAAATCGCAGGCCAACCGCAACTTTGCGAATGACAATGCTGTTTCCA
>Ga0180223_1000731_pt1 | contig 34842 bp, 29 predicted proteins | sample eDN5th30CKraftOP_FD_151337 | JGI IMG/M metagenome (GOLD analysis project Ga0180223, IMG submission 151337) | Enriched Organic Plus compost microbial communities from Emeryville, California, USA - eDNA 5th pass 30_C Kraft OP (version 2) (version 2) ... | reverse complement strand
CCTTGCCAACAATACCGTCGAGCAGAAATTGATGCCCGGCGCCCCGCTTTTCGCATCCCGTCTCCTTCATGATGACCGCGATGGGGAATACAGCCTGAGCCCGCTGCTCAGGCGCCTCATTCGGGTTAATGCGGAAACCCGGGAGGACATGTTGCGCTGGCTTATGCCTGAACCGGAGCAAGGGGGGCTGCTCTGGGATGATTTCGAGCACCTCGATCCTTTGCGGAGCGTCGCCCTCAAGATCCTTGTAAGCAAGGAACCCGTTAGCATCCTGTTGTTCGGCGAGCCCGGCACGGGAAAGACCGAGTTCGCCCGCTCGCTCGCCAGCGAGGCAGGAAGCGGCGCGATCTTTGCCGGTTTGAGCGACGACTTCGGCAACGAGCCCGATCGCTCCGAGCGCCTCGATCATCTCATGATCCTGCGCGCCATGTGCCGCCATCACCGGGACAGGGTTATCGTCGTCGACGAAGCCGACGATGTCCTGATGATGAGCGAGCGCAAGGGCAGTTCCAAGCAATGGATCAACCGCCTCGTTGAGGCTCCCCAAGTTTCCACGATCTGGATCGTCAATCAGCGTTCGCGGTTGGACCCTGCCGTCCTGCGGCGCATGACCCTCGCAATTGGCTTCGACAGGCCGCGTTTTGCTGTGAGAGAGCGAGTTGCCCAGAGGTCCGCTCAGACAGCATCGGTTGCCCTGAGCACGGCTGAACTGCGTGAGATCGCGAGTCTGAAGGCCCCTCCTGCAGTCGTTGCGGCCGGCCTGAAGGCCGCCCATCTCGCCAGCGGCGGGGCCGACGTTGCGAAGACCGCCATCCACAGTGTGATGCGTGCTCTTGGCCAGTCCTGCGCCCCCGACGCACCAGGCAGTTCGGTTTATGATCCGAAGCTGTCACGGGCAGACACTGATTTGTCTCGTCTCGCTGAGCGTCTGGCCGCGACCCCAGATCGGGGCTGGAGCCTGTTGCTGTCGGGGCCTTCAGGTACAGGTAAATCCGCCTTTGCGCGGCACCTCGCCGAGACCATGGGGTTGGAAATTGAAGAGCGGCGGTGCTCGGACCTGATGAGTCCCTATGTAGGCGAGACCGAACAAAACATTGCTGAAGCCTTTGCCAAGGCAGCCGACCGCGGTGCGCTGCTATTGATCGATGAGGTCGACAGCTTCCTTTACCGCAGGGAAGCCGGTCAACGGAGCTGGGAGGTCAGCCAGGTCAACGAGATGCTGGTACAGCTCGAACACCTCCGCACTCCCTTCATCGCAACGACCAATCTGGCCGACAATCTCGATCCAGCGACCCAGCGTCGTTTCACGATCCGCGCTGTGTTCAATGCAATGACGTCAGCTCAGGCAGGCAAGCTTTTCCAAGCCCGGTTTGGCCTCGACTGGCCATCGGAGTGGCCCATCCACCATGGCCAAACGCCGGGTGACTTTGCGGTCGTTGCGCACCGCGCGAAGCTGCTGGCGGAGAAGGATCCAGCTGTCCTCGTGAGGTGGCTACGTGACGAGATCGATGCGCGTGGCGACCAGATGCGGGGTACGATGGGGTTTCACGTCCACTCGCCCCCTGCGCCACGTCAACGCACAGAAGACTTGGACGAGGCAGCGTGAACTCACCCCGAAGCGGCCTAGCTAGTCGACCACAGGGTAATTCGGCATCGGCCAAGCGTGATCCGGGTTATCCATCATCAGATCGACGAAGATGGGCAGCAGGCAACCCAGAAGAGAGGCGCCATCCCTGACTTGGTCACGGTTGACGTCGCTGTTCCAGGTTGCGCCGCCATGCACCAGCTGGTTCCTCAGAACGTACAGCCGATCGAACAGGATAGAGAGGATCCGGGCGGTATCATGCTCGCGCAAGGCGTGCTTGATGGCAGTCCGGCTTCGCTCAAGCTTTTGCTCCCAATCCGCATGGCCTGGGATCCCGTTCTGGTGTTGCCAGAACGGGTGATAGACATACCGATTATCTAGTAGCAGCCGGATTTCCTGGCTGAACCGTTGCCAGACGGCATCGTAGACCCGGTGGCGGGCGTCGAATTTCACCAAGGTCGAAAAAAATGCCTGGAAGAGGCCGCGTTCGCCTTCCGGCGCTGAGCTGCTGGCCGATGCCTCGACATCACCGGCGTAGGCCGCGTTAAATCCAATCCAGAGAAGAATGAAGCGGACATCATGGTCTTCATCCTCAGCTTCGGCTCGTCGCAGCCACGAAAGCGCACGGTGCACGCGAAGCCCCAAAGGCTTCTGGAAGCCGTCCCGCAGCGAACGCTGCTTCTCCTTCAGAGCTTCGGGATGAAGAGTATTGCCTAGCGGATATCGATAAACCATGCGCGCAGCTTAGCGCGAGGAATCCTTACGGAATAGATCACGGCGTGATCAGTTTGGAATTCGCGATACGGCGCGGATCCACTCATCAATTTCCGCCTCGACCCAAACTGCACATTTGGGCCCCAGCGATCGTGACTTGGGGAAACGCCCTTCGCTCATCCCCTGATAGATTGCTGAACGGCGCAGCCCGACGCGGGCCATCACTTCCGGCAGTCGAAGAAGTCGGGCCGGCGGCACAGTTTCCGCCGGCGGCAGGTAGGGCGTTTCATCTTGTGCTGAATGCGACATTGCTGATCTCAATCGTAAAGTTCGGTCCCCTCCGAACTCCCAGGCTTACCGTGACAGCGACATGGCGATGTCGCGATTGGCGAAATCATCGATGTGCTTGGCGAGCATTCGCGCCACAAGCTGCGCCGTGCCGCCCGCCCAGCGGGGCCGCAGATCCTCGATCCGGCGCCCCAGGGTCCGCTGGAGATGGACAGGCAGGCTGGTGAAGAACTCTTCGAGAAATTCGCCCATCTCGCCATGCATCCACTCGCAAGCGAGATCTTCCTGCCCGGCGAGGGCGAGGATCATGCTGGCTCGCGGGTGAGCTCCGCAGGCAGAGAGCACACGAGCTGCTTCATCGAGCCCGATGGGCCGCTCACCACGCGCAACGCGAAGCAGGGTCTCGCGATGCATCCCACATTCATTGGCGATCCTATGGCGGGGCTTGCCCGCGGCCTCGATCGCATGGGCAAGCACGCGAGCCAGGCTTTCATTGGCCGGTCTGGCGGCGGCGGTTGGATGGTACATGGTTGTCTCCTAGCTTCTGCACTGGTGCGACTCGCAGGCATAACGCGAAGCATCCAATGTAGGAAAATGAAAAGAACATAGATGGAACATCTCGTTTAAAGGCGAATCAGTTCCTCTGCCCGAGTCGTCGGCGGATCACGGCGTATCCGGCGGCGATCTTCGACATAAAAACCCTATATTATCGTCATTATCGCTGTTGAAGACCGACGAGCGCTGAAAAATGTGTCCGCATCCATCCGTCTCCAAAGCGGATCGGATGCCAACCCTTTCCTACGACCATTTCCTAGATGCATGTGGAACACACAGCGAACGCAAGAACGCTGTGACCACCCCTCCAACCGGAGCTTCACATGCAGTCTCTCACCCTCCCCCGGCGCGCCAGCGTCAAGGGTCTCGGCAAGACCCTCAACATTGCCATCCCGGTCGCAGTCGCGGCGCTTGCGGCGAGCGCCGCCTATGCTGGCGCTGACACGACCTTCACCCCTGCCCTCACCAAATTCACGGATTTTCTGGAAGGCTCGGGCGGCAAGATCATCACGGTCCTCAGCCTCGCCGGTGGCCTGATCGGTCTAGCATCCGGACGCTTTTCGCTCGGCCAGGTCGCCGTTCCCGTCGGTGTCGGCATCGGCGTCGGCACGGGTGTTCCGATCGTCACCTCGGTCGTGACCGCGGTCATCTGAACGGTCGGACGAGAAGGCGGCGGCGCCATGGCAGACCCTTACATCATTCCCCGGCGCCTCGATGACCCAGAGCTGATCGGCTTCTGGACCATCGACGAGTTCGCGGGAATGCTGGCCCCCTTCACCTGGGGGATCCTCACCCAGCATATCTTTATCGGCATCATAGTCGCCTTCGGCGCCTGGTTCGCATTGCGAAAGGCAAAAGCAGGACGCGCCAGCTCCTGGGTAGCCCATGCCGCATACTGGTATCTGCCTGCAGGATTTTTGGGCCTCAAGGCAACGCCGCCTTCTCACTGCCGACTGCTTGCCGGTTGAGGGGCACAGCCATGTTTTCCGACATATCACACGAACGTCAGCAATCGTTGCTGCGCCAGCGGAACCTGTTCGCGATCACCAGTGCCGGTCTCGGCCTCGCACTGGTCATCGCAGGGAGCCTTGCCGCCACCCGCGACCGTGAGGTCGTGCTGGTGCCAACTGTTCCCAAGCAACTCACGGTGAGCAGCGCCGGGGTCGAGGCCGACTATCTCGAGCTCGTCACCCGCGATGCGGCACTTGTTCTCCTCAATCGCAGCCCCGAAAGCCTCGATTACTGGATGAACGAGATCCTGAAGCTAGCGGATCCCGCAAGCTATGGGCGGCTGAAAGCTGAGCTCGTGCGGATTGTCGAGGAGCAGCGGGGCTCAGACGTCACCCAGGCTTTCGTGATCCGGTCGATGACTGTCGATCCGAAGGGGCTAACCTCGGATGTGACCGGAACCCTCAAGACCTTCGTCGGCGCGCAGGTGATTGCGAGTGACGAGCGCCGCTTCCGCTTCAGCTGGACTTACCGCGGCCTGCGCCTGGCGCTGGCAGGGTTCGCCCAGCTCCCCCCACAGGACAAATCGAAGGAGGCCCAGTGATGGCTTACCGAAAAGGGACCCATACACGGGGTCTACTTCTGAGCGCGGCCGCTCTGCTCATAGCAGCATCCCCCGCTCATGCCGCCGACCAGTTCAAGCAAACGGCTGACGGTGCCGGGATCGAGTGCAGCGTTTCAGCGCGCGAACTGACCCGCTTTGCGCTGATCGACGACCAGTTCGCCAGCGTCTCGAAGATCTCGACCGGCACGCCCTACAACGACTTTGCGGTCACCAACGAGCCGGTGCGCGGCGACATTTACGTGTCGGTGCCGGAAACTTACGCTGCCCGGACAATCAGCTTCTTCGCCACCACGAAGAAGGGCTTCGTCTACAAGGTCGCGTGCCGGGTTGAGCAAATTCCGGCGACCCAGGTCTTCATCACCAACCCCGCCATCGCGAAGAACCGGGCGGCGGACTGGGAGAGCCAAACCCCGATCGAGACAAGCGCCGTCAGGCTCATCCAGGCCATGGCCAACGACCGCACAGTCGATGGCTACGAGGTCCGCCAGTCGACCGCCATGGCCGCAAGGGTCGGCGATCTCGAGGTCCAGCTCATCGCTGATTATCGCGGCGCCAGCCTCACCGGGAAGGTGGTCCGCGTCCACAATCGCGGGTCGAAGCCCGTCACGCTGGCCGAGCGCGATCTCGCGCCCCGCGACACCCTCGCCGTCTCGATCGCCGAGCCGAAGCTCGAACCCGGGGCCAGCACCACGGTCTTTGTTGTCGGCGCAAACGGGGAGACCGGCCATGACTGATCCAGTCAATGCCAACGGCACGGCCCCTCTGCAGGCCGAGAGTGCGTCGCCTTCCGAACTTTCCGGACTCAACGCCCGCACGGCGCGCCGTCAGAAGCTGCTGCTGGGCTCGCTGGGAGCGGTCGCGCTGCTCGGCGGGAGCTGGTTCATCCTTGGCGGTGAGGACAAGGCCAAGACCGACGATCCCAATGCGGCGCAGACGATCGACACGGCAGGTCTGGTCAACCGCGATCTGTCCCAGCGCGAGTTCGTCGCGACCTATGGCAATCGGCTCGATGCGGTCACGCGCGAACAGAAGGCGCTGAAGGATGGGAGCATCCCGCGGACGGAGATCGAGGCGCAGCTCGCGGCTCTCAAGGCCGAAAACCAGGCCATGCGGGTCGATGGGCAGGCTGCAATCGATGCCATCTCCGCAGAGAATGCCGAGCTCAAGACACGGCTAGCCGCACAGCCGGCGACGACGGCACCCGCGGTACCGCCACCGGCCTATGGGCCGCAGGCGGGCGGATATGACGCGCGGGGACGTTCGTCCCAGCCCGGTGCTGTGTCCACTGGAGGCGACCCGCAGGGCGGCATGATCCCGTCGCCTGGCGAGGTGAAGCTGATGAGCTTCAGTTCCGACAAGGCGGCAAGCAGTGGTCTCAGAGTGGGGCGCCCCGATGCCCCGCCGGTCGTCGTCGAGGACTCGCCTGATTACCTGCCGCCCAATTCCTATGCGCCAGCCCGGGTGATCGTCGGCGTCGACGCCTCGGCGGGCGTCGCTAGCCAGACCGATCCGCTGCCCGTGGTGCTGAGGATCACGGGGCCTGCCCGATCGGTGATGCAAAACGGAAAGGTTCTGACCACCCGGATCCAGGGCTGCGTTGTGAACGGCGCAGCGCGCGGGGATCTCAGCAGCGAGAAGGTCTATGTGAAGCTCGCCCGCATGACCTGCGATCAGCCTGGCGGCCGCGTCGCGGTGAGCGAGGTCAAGGGCTTCATCAGCTTTGCCGGCAAGTCCGGGGTGCGTGGCCGCGTGGTCAGTCGTGAGGGCAGTCTGGTCAGCCAGGCTCTGCTGGCCGGGATCGTCGGCGGTTTCGGGCGCGGCTTCTCCGCCAATGCCAACAGCGTCTTTTCGGGTGTCACGACCAACCCAGACGGCAGCCGCTCAAAGCTGTCTGCCGGCGACATCCTCGGTGGCGGGCTTGGCCAGGGCGCCGCCGATGCCGCCGACACGGTCAGCAAATACCTGATCGAGCGCGCCGAACAGTACCAACCCGTCGTCGAGATGCCGACCGGCATCGATGTCGAGATCGTGTTCCTCGACGGCGTCTACGTGAGGAACTCCCAATGATCGAAAACTCGCTTTTAGAGCACGGCAATGGTCGGCGCCGCTGGTTGCGTGCCAGCGCAGGGCTGGCAGCAATCATTGTCTTGTCGGCCGCGACCGGATGGGGTGTAGCAAGCCTTGCAGCCCCTGCTGCCGCTCCGGACACGGCGAAGGTGCGTGAGGCACTCAAGCTGCGCCTGCCCAAGACGCCGATCGACGCGATCAACTGCAAAGGCCTTGGGGGCTTGTGCGAAGTCGCATCCAAATCGACGCTCTTCTATGTCGACCGGGCTGCGAAGTATCTGGTGATCGGCCGGGTCTACGACATGGAAGCCCGTCAAGATCTGACAGCTGCGCGGCTGCTCGCCCTCAATCCGGATCTGCTGGCGGCAGGCGCTGCGCGGCGCAGCAATCCCGAAGCGCAAGCAGAAGGCGGTCCAAGCCCATCCGGGGCATCAGCCCGGAACGCGGCACCGCGCCATGTTCCGCTCGGCACACTTCCCCCGAGCGGCGCGATCACCTGGGGCCCTGCCAATGGTCCACGCGTCGTCGTCTTCTCGGACTTCCACTGCGGCTACTGCAAGAAACTTGAGGCCGAACTGAAGGCGATCGGGGCGCGGGTCGAAGAACGGCCGATCTCGATTTTCGGGGCGGAGAGCCGCCGCGATGCGGAACGGGTGCTGTGCTCGCCGCGACCCGAAGTCGCCCTCCACATGGCCTATTCGGGCCTCGCGCTCGCCAATCCCAAACCCTGTGACACGAGCGGCCTCGATGCCAATGAGGAGTTCGCGCGGGCCCACGGCTTTGGCGGCACACCGGTGATCGTGCGCCCTGCCGATGGTGCCGTTCTCGAAGGCTACCGCCCCGCCGCAGTGCTCCGGGAATTCCTGCGCGCTGCCCCCACCCCAGCTCCGAAAGGATAAACCCATGCGGTTTCTGACACGTCTCCTTGCCTGCGCCTGTCTGGCCGGCTTCGCTAGTGGCTGCGCCACGTTCGGCACCAATGTCGAAGGCGACTTCACCTGCCGGGCGCCCAAAGGAGACTGCGCACCGGCCCACGTCATCGATGCCAAGGCGACGGTCAATCTGTCGTCGGGCACGACACTTCATGCCGAGACACGCCCCCGGTCGGGCGCCGTGGATGCGGACACCACGCGTACGGCGGAGCGGACCCTGCGGATCGTCTTCCCAGCGCATGTCGATGAGGCAGGTACACTGCATGATGAAGCGGTCGCCTGGACGGTCGTCGATAACCCACGCTGGGCAACCGAACTGCGCCGCAAGGCGGGCGAGGACAAGAGCGGATCCGTGATGCGCCAGGTCCGCCGACAGTTGAAGGCTTCTCAAGCTGCGTCGGCACACGAAGCCGCCGACGGACACTCGGATGCTACCGTCGATCTTGCGTCACCCTTCTCGTCTGCCGGCACTGCCGAATCCAGGGCCGTCCAACCCTTGGCCGCAGAAGCCCCCAATTCGCTCAATGAAACTTCGGATGCCTCGCCGCTGGTCCTCCCCTCCACGGCGCGCGAGGCCGTTGCCGGTGCCAAGGCACCGGCGGTCGAGGGGTTCGACACGTCGCCTCCCCCGCGTGATCGAGCCCCTCGGCCTGAGGCGGGGCAAAGCGCTCCCGAGTTCCCCAGCGCAGCTGCGATTGAAGCCGCGAAAGCCGCAATCCGCCCGGCAATCCGGGCCGGCGAACAACCGATGGCCAGCACCTCGCAGTCGAAGGAACCCAAGTGATGGCCGAGCAACTCAAGTCCGTCATTGATCGGTTGCTCAGCGGATTGCTGGGTGATGCCGAGCACGCCGAAAAGCCCCGTCCCCAGCTGATGGTCGACATGCTGTCCGATTGGCTGCCCTACCGGGTCTACGATCCGGCAACACGCCTGTACTTCAACGCACGCTCGAAGGGCTTTGTCCTCTCGGTCACGCCGCTGATCGGCGCGGACGAGCGCACCGGGGAAATCCTCGGGCAGTTCTTTTCGGAAGGCTTGCCAGCCGGCGCGTGCCTGCAGGTGCTGCACCTCGCGAGCCCCCGCATCAGCCGGATTGTAGCCCCATGGTTCGCGCCCCGGTACATCCAGGGCGGGGTGTACGAGGCGATTGCCCGTCACCGCGCGCGGCGGCTCTATTCGCTCGTCTGGGAGTCCGGCTCTGCGGATGCGCCGTTCCATGCACGCCATCACCAGGTCATCGTCTCGGTCGGGGTGCCGACATCGAAGTCGGTCAGCAACGAGGATCTCAAGCAGACCCGCGAGGGGCTGATGGCGATGCTCAAATCGCTGAACCTCGGCGTGGTCGAAGTCGGGCCGGAAGCGCTGATCGCGGTCATCGATGACCTGACCTCGCCCACCACCGCGCCGCAGGACGACGCGGTGCCCTACAACCCCAACGATCCGATCGCCTCCCAGGCGATCCGCCACGACATCGAACTGGTCGTGGCAGAAGACCGCATGCGCCTGGTGACCGAGCGGTTCCGTCCCACCGGCAAGGTCAATGATGGGGTGCCCGAGATCGGGACCGTCTATCCCGATGCTTTCGATGTCCGGCACTTTGCCGTCCGCAACATGCCGTCGCGCTGGGCCCCATGGGAATGCGCGCGGCTGATCGGCGACCTGTTCACCGACAAGCTGCGCTTCCCTTGCCCGGCCGCGACCATGCTGTGCCTTGTCTATCCAGACCAGGAGGCGGCATCGGCCAAAGCCGGCTTCAAGTTCATGCGCACGACCAGCCTCGCCGGAACCCGCAGCGCCCGGTTCCTGCCGCGGATCGGGGAGCAGGCCGCCGAGTGGCAACATGTTCAGGCCGAGCTCCAGGAAGGTCGCCGCCTCGTGCGGGTGTTCTACGGCGTGACGACCTATTCGCCGCTCGGCCAGGGCGACCGCCACGAACGCGCGATCAAGTCGATCTACAAAGCAGCAGGCTGGGATCTCACCGACGAGCGCTACCTGCAAATCCAGGGGCTTCTCGCGGCCATGCCGCTGACGCTTGCCGACGGGCTAGGCGCCGACATGGAGCGGCTGAAGCGGTTCAAGACCGTCCTGTCGACCACCGCGGCCAATATCGCGCCCATGCAGGGCGAGTATCTCGGAAGCGCCCACCCTCACCTGCTGTTCGTCGGGCGGCGCGGCCAGCCCTTCTTCTGGTCCCCGTTCGAGAACGAGGCGGGCAACCACAACGTCGCGATCTGCGGCAAGTCGGGATCGGGCAAGTCGGTGCTGCTCCAGGAGATGTGTGCAGCCTTGCGCGGTGCCGGCGCGCAGGTCGTCGTGATCGATGATGGCCGCAGCTTCGAGCATTCCGTCAAGCTGCAGGGCGGCCGCTTCGTCGAGTTCACGATGAAAGCGGGCTTCTGCCTCAACCCCTTCTCGATGATCGATGCTAACCGCGCCGCCGAAGACGAAGATTACCGCCTCGACTGCTTCGGGATGATCAAGGCCATCGTCGGGCAGATGGCCCGCCACAGTGCGAAGCTGACCGATACCGAGCGCGGTCTGATCGACCGGGCGGTCAACATGGTCTGGGCGGAACATGGCGCGACGGCCACGGTCACGACCGTCGGCGAGACGCTAGGCAATCTTGGCCATGACACGGCCGCAGATATTGCCACCGCGCTCGCGCCCTACATGGCGGGCGGGACCTATGGCGCCTTCTTCGAAGGCCAGGCCAGTCTCGACCTCGATGCGGATTTCACCGTCTTCGAGATGTCCGACCTCGCGAGCCGGGAAGACCTGCGCAGCGTGGTACTCTCCGCGATCATGTTCATGACCAGCCAAGCCATGACGCGAAGCCCGCGGTCGCTGCGCAAGCTCCTGCTGATCGATGAAGCCTGGTCGATGCTGAAGGGCGGATCGATGGGTGAATTCGTCGAAACCTATGCCCGCACCTGTCGCAAGTATGGCGGCGCGCTCGCGACCGCCACCCAGTCGCTCAACGACTACTACAAGTCCGACGGGGCGACGGCGGCGCTGGAGAACAGCGACTGGATGCTGATCCTGCAGCAGAAGCCGGAGACGATCGCCGATTTCAAGGCGAGCAAGCGCCTCGACATGGACGATCGCACCGAGACGCTGATCCGCAGCCTCAAGCGCTCCGGGAGCGACTATTCCGAGGTGTTCATAAAGGGGCCGGAGACCGAGGCGATCGGACGGCTCGTGCTCGACGACTACTCGGCAACGCTCTTCTCGAGTTCGCCCCAGACTTTCGCCGCGATCGATGCCGAGATCGCGCGCGGCCACCAGCTCGCCGATGCCATCGAGCGCATCGCCTTCGCCAATCGCTGACATCCCCAGATCAAAGGATCCCTATTTCCATGCCTCTCCATCTCGTCACCCCTTTCGACCGGACCGCCCCGTCCGAAGTCGGGCAGCCCGTCAGCCATCGAGTGCCCACCTGGCGCTCGCGCATGGCCGATGGCTGCTACATCGTGCTTCGCGGCAGCCTGTTTCTGGGCTCGTCCTATCTGATGGCCCTAGGCCTGCCGCTGCTCTTCTTTCTCGCCCTGTCGGGCGGCAATCCCGATGTCTTCTTCGCCCATGTCGCCAATCTCGCAGACCGCTTCCTGGGGGCCGATCTCGAGCGGCGCGTGACGTTCCTCGGCGAATTCAAGTTCGTTGCTGTCGCTCTCGCGACGCTGATCGTGATGGCACGCATGCCGCGCTTCATCCGTGATCTCGACCGCGAACTCTCCGGAGAAAAGCTGTGAAGAACATTCGGGCAACATCGAACATCCGCGGACGGCTAGCATCGATCAATCTCACCGCGGTTGTGGTGGGCGTCGGCATGATCGGCCAGGTCCTGTGGGGCATCTGGGCGACCGACAAGCTGCTCACCCTTGAGAAGCGCGAGGTCGTCACGGTCCAGCTGAGCCGGATCATGGGCGACTTCATCGAAGCCGAAGCGCGCGCAGGCCGGCCTCCGGAAGAGACCAGGCTGCGCGTGCAGGCCTACCTCAAGGCTGTGGAAGCCTCGGTGCAACGGCTCGGACGCGAAGGCCGGACGGTCCTCGTTGCCGAAGCCGTGGTGGCCGGGAGCACACCGGACCTGACGCAATCTGTGCGCGCCGATGTCGTGCGTCGGATGGGAGCCATTCCCGATGCAGCCCGCTGATCGCCTGATCCGCTCTGCGCCCGCGCGCCGGCTTGCGCTCTGGGGCGGGCTTGGCGCCGGGGCGCTGGCACTCTCCGCGCTTGCCGCCTTCGCGCAGGGCCATGCGCTCATGATCAACGTGAGCCCCAGCCTGCCCTACTGGGCCCTCTGGGTGACGCGCGGGGCGGCCGTGCACCGCGGGGATATCATCCTGTTTGACCCGCCTGCCTCGCCGTTGCTGGTGAAGCATTTCGGGGCGAAGCCGAAGCCGTTCGGTAAGCGGGTGAGCGGTGTGCCGGGCGACATCGTCACCGAGCGCGACCGTACCTACTTCGTCAACGGGCAGGCTGTCGCCAAGGCCAAGCTCACAAGCCGCCTCGGTGAACCGCTGGCACTCGGGCCGACGGGGCGGGTTCCGGAAGGCTGCTACTTCGTCACCAGCGAACACAAGGACGGTTTCGACAGCCGATATGCCGCGATCGGTTGGATTTGCAGCCCACGCATTCTCGGGGTCGGGAGGCCAATCCTGTGAGGCTCATCACCTTGCCCGTTTGTGCGACTGCGCTTGCGCTTGCCATAGCCCCCCAGGCAATGGCTCGCGACTACGGCCAGCACGGCACGGTTTGGCCAGTGGTCGAGCCGGACCTGCTCCAGCAGATCCATGCCAGGCTTACGCAGCTCGATAAGACTGGCGAGACCGCCCGTCTCAATGAAGAGCTGAAGCGGCGAACGATCGCCCGGGTCAACCGGCCAGAGCCTGTCGCGGGTGTATCCCTCGCCTCGGCAATACGCAGCTGGCGTTTTGATCCGACGATCACCGTCGAGCGCGACATTTCCGACGATAAGGGCCGGGTCATCATTGCCGCAGGCACGCGGGTCAATCCTCTGGATACCGTGCCGCTGCGGGCTCCCCTCGTCTTCCTCGATGGCGATGACCCGGCTCAGCTCGCCTGGGCTACCCGTCGCTATGCCAGCACAAAGGCCAAGTTCATCCTCGTGCGGGGTGCGCCGCTCGAACTCATGAAAGCCCGCCAGCGGCGCTTCTACTTCGACCAAGGCGGTACGCTGGTGAAGCACTTCGGCATTCGCGCGGTGCCCGCAACCGTCGAGCAGCAGGGCCGCGCGCTCCTGATCACCGAACAGCCGGTAACTCCCAAAGAGCGGGCGCCATCATGAGCAGGAAACATCGTCTTTTGTCATGGCTTTGCGGAGCACTTTTGCTCACCAGCCTGAGCGTCATCTCCAGCGCGCCTGCCCAAGCTGCGGCCGGTCCGGGCCGCTGCACCGGCAAGTTCGTCAATCCCATCACGGACATCTGCTGGTCGTGCCTTTTCCCGATTTCGATCGGAGGCCTGAAGATCTGGCCGTCAAGTCGGCCCGACACCAGCAACCCCGCTCTGCCGGTATGCCTGTGCGGGCTGCGGCCCGGGATTGCCATGGGGTTCTGGGAGCCGGTCCGGCTTGCCGATGTCAGCATGAAGCCGTGGTGCTTCGTTAATCTGGGCGGGATGAAGCTCGATCCGGGCTTCGACATCGGCTTCAAGTCGATGGCCGGGCCATCGGCTGTCGGCGGCAATACGCACGATGATCGACGACGTGGCCAAGGCTGGCGGCATCGTCGCCCTGCGCGGTCTTCCTGGCAATAGCGCCAAGGCCCTAACGGCCGCGCTGGCGAAAGTGGCAAAGCCGGGCGAGCAACTGGACGGCGTTGGCATCGACCCGCGCCTGTTCCGTGCCTTCGGGATCGAGGCGGTTCCTGCCTACGTCGTGACCAGCAGCGATTTCGACCTCTGCGATGGTTTCGACTGCCGCACACAAGTTCCGCCCCACGACCGGATGAGCGGCAATGTCAGCGCAGCCTACGCGCTCGAGACTTTCGCGCGCGGCGGTGGCCCTGGCGCTTTGCTCGCGGCCCAGCACCTCGCCCGCCTTGAAAGGCAGGTTCCATGAAACGACCAGTCCTCTCTCTCGCTAGCGTGTGCGCGCTCCTGCTCACCCTCGCCGGGCCGCTTCAGGCCCAGACCACAACCGATGCTGCCAAGGCAGACGGCAAGGCTTTCGGGCGGGACAAGGCGACCTCGGCGCAAAGCGCGGCAACCACAAACCCTGACGCCAGCCGCATTCCCAATTTCGGCGGCACGCCAAGCCAGTCAGGCTATTTCGACGATCCGGACCGGATGAGCCGCGAAGCGGCCAGCCAGGCCACGACCAGTACCGGCTACAAGGCCATGCGGGACTCGATGGACCGGCGGGCCCGGTTTGCCCCTCAGGATCTCGATGCGACGATCGCGCGCAGCAATGTGATCAGCGAAGACCCGCTCGCCTATACGAGCGGGATGGCCATCGGCGGCACGCAAGGACGCTGCGTGCCCTTGCCGCCGGCCAGCGGAACCGCGGCGCGCTACATGGCGACCTGCAATGTCGGCTACACGGCAACCCAAGAAACCCGGACCTGCCCCGTGACATTGACCGCGCGGGTCGAGCAGCATCAGGTCTACGGCTACTATTGCGTGGGCGGCAGCGGGGTCGACCCGGCTTCGGTCTACAACTGCAACCGCTACCCCGCGCCGCAATGCACGGTCACGCATTCCTATCCGATCAACCTGTGCGATCCCTATTTCGGGATCTACTGGGGCTGCAACTCCGGCGATCTCAGGGTTGATCTCGTCAGTTGCACCGCGCCGGTCGAGGGCGCCACGCCTTATACGGTGACGGGCGAGAACATCGTCACGACCACACGCGACGAAAGCCAGTGTGCTGGCCTCGCAGCCGACAACTCGTGCCAGCAGGACACCGAGACTTGCACCGACAGCGATCCGGTGACCCGCATCGTCGATGGCATCGCCGTGACGCAGCCTTGCTGGGCATGGAGCCGCAGTTACAGCTGCGCACAGTTCACCGAGGCTCAGGACTGCCAGACGCTTGAAGCCACACCGGGCTGCAAGCTGGTGCGCGAAGACTGTCTCGCAGGTGAGCCATGTCGCACCTGGGAGCGGGTCTATGATTGCCCGGTCCCGGACCAGCCCGCGAGCACCAACCAGTTCATCTGCGACGGCGACGTCTACTGCATTGATGGCTCGTGCGAGACCATCCAGCGCGAGGCCAACGACGAGTTCAAGGATGCCGCTGTCGCGCTCAATGCGATGGCGCAGGCCCGGCGTGAGTTCGATCCCGACACGCTCACCTTGTTCAAGGGCACCCGCAACACCTGCTCGTCCAAGGTCTTCGGTGTGCTCAACTGCTGCAAGGGCAAGGGCTTCCCGCTCATCCCCGGCATCCAGCTGCTCGTCGCGCTCGGCTGCAGCCGCGAGGAGATGCTGCTCCACCAGCGCGATGCGCAGGGCCTGTGCGCCTATGTCGGCACCTATTGCTCGGACAGCTTCCTTGGCGTCTGCCTGACCAAGAAGAAAGTCTACTGCTGCTTCGAGTCCAAGCTCTCGCGGATCCTGCAGGAGCAGGGCCGCCAGCAGCTGAACAAGCCTTGGGGCAAGCCCAAAACCGAACAATGCCAGGGTTTCACCATCGACGAGTTCGCCCGGCTCGACCTCAGTCGGATGGACTTCAGCGAAGTCTATGCCGAGTTCACCGACGCCGCCCGTCTGCCTGACGAACTGCAGGCCACCCAGGACATCCAACAGAAGATCGAGGACTACTATGCCCGTGCACGCCAGTAAGGCCGCGTGGCGGCTGCTTGCCGCCTGCGCGATTGCCAATGCCGCTTCATTCCTTCCGCCCGCAAACGCGCAGACGGCAACCACCCAGACCGATACCCTGCCACGCGCCGAGACGACCGAGCGGCAGGACAGCTTCTACTGCGAGGAGCGCCGGCTTGGGTACTGGTTCTACTGCACCCGGCCCAAACCGCCGGAACAGCAGGCACCCGCGCCGGCGGCCAGCGCCACGAGCCAGCTTGACGCGATCACGGCGACCCTGCGGGAGCTCAAGGCCAAGGCGATCCTCGAGCCCACGCCTGCCAATGTGACGGCCTACATTCGGTTCCAGCGCGCGCAGCTCGACCGGGCTTCGCTCTTCAGCGACGTCTGGCAGCGGGCTATCTGGCAGGATCCCGAACTCGACTACACGCTGCAGCGCCCGGTCTCGACGCTCGGCAAGCGCCAGTGGCAGGATTCGCGCAGCGCGGAGCGGAACGCGGCGATGGCCCAGCTCTCCGAGCGTTACGGTCTCTTCTACTTCTTCGCCCAGAGCTGCGGTGCCTGCGAGGTCATGTCGCCGATCGTGCAGAGCGTTGCCTCGACCTGGCACATCGCGGTGCGGGCGATTTCGACCGATGGCGGTCCATCGCGCCATTTCCCGAATTACACGGTCGAGACCACCCAGCGCACCCGCATGGGCCTGGAGCCCAAGATCACGCCTGCGGTCGTGCTCTGGGACGCCCTGACCGGCCGCCCCATTCCGATCGGTTACGGCGTGATGAGCGCCGACGAGCTTCAGGACCGGATTTACCTCCTCACATCGAAGGAAGCTGGACGTGACTACTAGGATGAAAAGAGTCGTCGCTGCGATCCTGGCAGCCACCCTCCCCCTCACCCTCCCGCTCTCTGGCGCATCGGCCGATGTCGGCAGTTCGATGGACTCGTTTCTGAACGACGTCGGAGGCGCAGCCAACGTCAACGGGCCGACCGCGTTCCAGGGGCAGTCAGCTGGCTATTACAGCCTCGGCAATGTCTGGACGCGCTTCCCGCAGAAGACCACCAACATCGCGAACCTCCAGCTGCCGCGCGCCCGTGCTGGGTGCGGCGGCATCGACATCTTCGCCGGCTCGTTCAGCTTCATCAACGCGAGCGAGATCGTGGCGATGCTGAAGGCGGTCGCCAACAATGCCGTCGGCTTCGCCTTCAGCCTGGCGATCGACACGGTCTGTCCGGAATGCTCGAAGATCATGCAGGAGTTCAGCCAGAAGGCTCAGCTCATGAACAACCTCAACATCAACTCCTGCGAGATGGCGCAAGGGTTGGTGGGCGGGATCTGGCCCAAGGGCGACCTTGCCGACAAGGCGATCTGCGAAGCCATCGGCAACTCCGAAGGCATCTTCACCGATTATGCCGCAGCCAAGCACGGCTGCGGCACCAAAGGACAGCGTTCGAGCACGACCGCACAGGGGGCGGGCAAGTACGACGACGTCAATCCCGGCGTACCGCGAAACTACACCTGGACGATCCTCAAGAAGTCGGCGTTCTTCTCGCCCGGCGGCCAGTTCGACGAGGAGCTCGCCGAATATGCGATGACGCTGCTGGGCACGATCATCTACGTGCCGCCCAAGGACAATGAGCCGGGCAAGTTCGTGCCGATCGTCGGCGAAGCCTCGTCGACGCTCGTTACCTCGCTGCTGGATGGCACCACAAACGGCAACGTCTTGATCTTCGACTGCGATGAGACCGAAAAGTGCCTCGATCCGGGCTTCAAGTCGCTGAACCTGCCTGCATCGAAAGCGATTCGGCCGCGCGTAGCGGCGCTCATTGGCGGGATGGTTCAAGCCATCCGCGATGACACTGCGATCAGCGAAGAGCAGAAGGAACTGCTGCAGGTCGCCTCCATCCCGCTCTACAAGATCCTGACCGTCCAGGCGGCCTATGGCCGCGGCATGCCGACTGACGACCGCGAGACCCTCGCCGAGATCGCCAGTGTCGATCTGCTGTTTGCCGTACTCGACCGGATCGTCAGCGAGGCCGGCCGATCGATGTCGAGTTTCATCGGGGCCGACGAAGCCAAGATCGCGATGTGGCAGAACCAGGTCAATGTCGTGCGTCAGGCGCTCGCTGACCGGCAAGCCAACACGCATCTCAAGGTCAATGCGGTGCTGCAGATCATCGAAAAGACGGCGTTCATTGAGAACGTGCTGGCTGCCTCGATGTCACCCGGAATGGCCGCATCGCTCGATTGGTCGCGCGGCGTCCAGAGCCGCGCCCTCACTCACTGACCGGGCCAACCACATCCAGGCGGGACAATAGACATGGTCGAGATTTTCACGGTCGGCGGCGGCGACTATCTGGTCAACGTCTTCCAGGCAGTCGCCGCTTGGACCGGCAACGGCGGCTACAAGAGCCTGCTCCAGGTGGTCATGGTGATGGGCCTTGGCCTGTCCGCCCTGACCCTGGCGTTCAATCAGGACTGGCGGGCGTGGATCAACTGGTTCCTGGGCGCCACGCTCATCTACTCCTGCCTGATGGTGCCGCGGCTCGATGTCCATGTGACCGACCGGCTCAACCCCAGCCTTGCGCCTGCCAATGTCAGCAATGTGCCACTGGGCCTGGCACTCATGGCGAGCTTTACCAGCCAGGTGGGCGATTATCTGACGGGCTCGGCCGAGGTGGTGTTCGGCCTGCCGGGCGATCTCAACTATTCGAAGAACGGCATGATCTACGGCGCGCGGCTCTACGATGCGACCCGCTCCTTGCGCATTTCCGATCCCGAGTTCGCCGCCAATCTCGACGAGCATTTCCGGCAATGCGTGTTCTACGACGTCCTGCTCGGCCGCTACTCGATGAAGGAGCTGGCGGAGACAGGCGATATCTGGGCGACGATCGCGCCGGGCAGCCAAGCACGCGCGCAACGGTTCCTGACCCGCGATGCGACCACGGGCCAGGTGAGCTCGAACATCGTGACCTGCCGCGAGGCCTACGACACGCTCAATGCGCAATGGGCCGGGCTGGTCGATGCGATGGGGTCGGTGTTCGGCCGTCAGCTCTACCCCAACCAGACAGCCGCGCTCGCCAAGGCCAAGCTCTTTGCCGATCTGCCGGTGGCCTATCAGTATCTGACCGGGGTTTCAGCGAATGCCACCGAGATCTTCAAGCAGACGCTGACCATCAATGCGATGAGCCAGGCCATGCACTCGATGTCCGTCAGCAGCGGCGCTGGCAATGTCGACGTCTATGCCCAGACCCGCGCCGACATCCAAACCGAGCGGACCTATGGTTCGATCGCAAGCAACGCGATGAAGTGGGTCCCGCTCCTGAACGTCGTTCTGACCGTGCTGTTCTACGCCCTATTCCCGGTGCTGTTCCCCTTGTTCCTGCTTCCCAAGACGGGGCCTGTCGCACTCAAGGGCTATGTGACGGGCTTCTTCTATCTCGCGGCCTGGGGACCGCTGTTCGTGATCCTCCACATGATGCTGATGTACAAGGGCGCGGCTGACATGAGCGCGGTCACGGGCAGCAACGGCCTCAGCCTTGCAAGCTTCACAGGCATGGCCGACGTGAACAGCGATATTGGCCTGCTCGCAGGCTACCTCATCGCCTCGGTCCCGTTCCTGGCAGGCGGTGTGGCCAAGGGCGCCATGGCGATCTCGCACCATGCGACGAGCTACCTCAATCCGAGCCAGAATGCGGCAGAAGAAGCGGCCCGAGAGGCGAGCACCGGCAATGTCTCGCTCGGCAACACCAGCTTCGAAAACTCGAGTGTCCTCACACGTCAGTTCGCCCAAGGCACGATTGCCCCAAGCTTCACCTACGGCGCGCCGCAGACGCGGACATTCAGCGACACCGGGTCGATGACCACCAGCTTCCCGGATGGCAACTACGACCAGATCCCGAACTCCAGCTACCCCTTCACGCCGACGCTGGGCCAGGAATTCACAGCGCGCCTTTCGACAATGGCATCGCAGGCCCGCGCCAACAGTGAGACCTATGCCAATGTCGCCACGGAATCGACGACCAGCGCCGTCACGAAATTCCGCGAGCTCAGGGACCAGTTCAGCCGAGGCGCATCCTTCGAGAGCGCGACCGGCACCTCGAACTCCGACAGCATCCAGACGGCATTCAGCGAAGTCGATCAGGCATCGAGCAACCTGCAGCGGCAATTCGGGCTGTCGCGCAGAGCGGCCGATGACATCTCAACGGCATGGTTCCTCGGTGGTGAAGCCGGCGCCAAAGCGGGCATCTCGAACGGTGTCGCTTCGGCTAACGTCGGCCTAAAGGGCGGCGGGACACGTACATGGACCGACAGCGACATCGGCATCGCATCCGAAGACCGTTCCCGGATCTTTGGGAGCCTGTCCCAGATGTCTGACAGCCGCAATTGGTCGAGCACCCGCGATGGGTTCGTTCGCTCGGTCAGTACCTCATCAAGCTCGTCGATCTCGAGCACCGCAAGCGGCATGAATGCCTCTCTGACGGAAGCGCAGAGCTTCACTATCGAGGCTCGCCGAGCCGAGGAGCTTGCCAATCGTCTTGAGAGCCAAGCGTCTTTCTTCCAGGGAAACAGCGCTGCAGGCAGCCTCAATCTGTCCCAAGCCTACCGAGAATGGGGTCTCGCCGAGATCGAAAGCAACCGCGATTATTATGGCAACGCTCGGTTCGACGACGTCACTTTCCAGCTCAGTCCGGAAGGCCAGGCATTGCAGGCAAAGTTCGTTGAAAGTTATGCCGAGCAGCTTCGCGACGGGATCGACGATCGCCTCGTACTCGCCCCCGGACTGCCCGTATCCCGACCGGCCATTTCAAGCGCGGGATCCGTGCGCGGCCGAGCGCAGACCGGCGGCGGGGGTTCCGGTTCAGTACCCCGTGTGGGTGCCGGCGACCTCCATGAAGAGGTGCAAAGGGCTCAGGCGGCCGGTCGCCAAAGGATCAGCGGATCTACCGAACGCCTCGACGCCGTTACAAAGGGAGCCCAGGGTGCCAGTGCAGAGGCAGCGGATGACGTGAAGGAGTGGTAATCTGCAAAGATCACCACAGACCAAATGAGGCACCAGCCAGATAAGAGAAACCCGCTGCAACGACAATTAGGACAGCTATCGTCAGCTTACGCCCCCAAGGGTCGGCCCAAGACTTCTTGATACGATACTCCATCAGACGATTCTCGAGGAGCGCCTGATCAAGCTCCGACAGCCCATCCCAATTTCGGGATGCAGGTCGGTTGCCAGTATCGATGTCAAAGTTGCTCATGATTGCATTCATCTCGCCGCCCCTTAGAACATAGCAGAAACGAAGAAGTCGTCTAGGGGCGCTAGAGAATGCCGTTCAGCACCCATCGGACATCAACGCGAGGAACTCCGCGCGGCCTGTTCGGCAGCAACAGCTCGACGATGGACCATTCCCCATCCGTAAGTTTGTATCGCCGCCACACCATCCAGCCTCCATCGCAATGGGGAGCCTGAATCACGCCCCCCAAACCTCAAGGCGCTTTATGAGTTTACGGCCAAATATCCTGCCTGAGAGACTGACCCAGGCCGACGTCTTGACCGTCGTGCTGGCGCTGACAGGCATTGGCAGCTTGGTATTCAGGAAGACGGCCAGGGCACGGATCGGATGAATCAGATCAGCTCCAGAGTAGCAGCGGATTTGGGCCCAGTATAATTTTGCCAGCCCCCGGCCTCACTTAAGAAGTCTTGGAAATCATCTTTCGTGACCAATGCGTAGTGGAACCGGCTTCCTTCCGCCAACCGCTCTGCAGCTTCTCTTTTTGCCACGACGACCGGATCGTTCGCTTTCCACCCAGATTTGACTTCCACGAGGTGGGTTGAACCGTCCTCACGCAGGATCAGGAAATCTGGGTAGTAGTTGCAGACCGTATGGGATTCCGGATGGATGTAATTGACACGAAATCCCGATTGTCCGTGCACTAGCATTCCGGTGAAGTAGATCTTGTCGCCATCGTTCAGCTGCAAAACTTTCTCGAAGAAGTCGAGCTCTGGCTGGCTATCAAAGCAGTAGTGATCCAGATGGAATGTCCGATGCCGCGTTTTTGCGTAGCTCGGGAAATCTCGGCTCGCGACGAGATGTGGCTTTGCTTTAAACGTGAAGGAAGGCGCTCGATTGGCCTCAGGGTTGTAGCCTTTCACCAGTTCAATCTTTTCCTCGACCGGATCCTCGAACGTCTTGATCTCAAACAGAGCCTGGAAGACTGCGGGGACAATTAGGTCGTAAATCACGTCATTTGACATGTTCACAGCCTCGACCAATCGGCTCAGGCCAACCTCCGTGTCTTCGAGCATCGCGCTGATATCGAATGGCGAAACGCTATCTCCAGCGAAATAGCGGGCGATTTCAGCGACCAGAGTGTATTCTGAGAACTGGCGGTTCTCGAGGCGATCAGTGACATCTTCCTGCTCGTCTACGGCGGCATTCACTGCCTTCCGGCGGCGAAGAGTCGCCCGATACTGTTCCAGCGCGGCGTCGGAGAGGTCGAACGAAAGCTTCTCCGGCTTTTCCTTGCGCCGCGTCTGAAAAAGCTCCCGGCGGCGAGTGATGGTGAGAACGATCGGCGGAGGAACTGCCGTGACCGTGTACGTCTCGCTCTCGTCAGACTTCTTTGGACCAATCTCGTCCGTGGTGACTCGGAAATTCTGCTGCAACTCGTCCTTCAGAATCTCCATGTTCTCGGCCGAGAGGTAAATGTGACCGGTTTCCTGGATGTCGCCGATGGCGCGCAGGCAACGCATGGTCGATTGCAGCACGAAAATCCGGGACTTGGGCTTGCGATAAAGCGCCACGCCGAACAACGAGCGGCAATTCCAGCCCTCTCGGCCCTTGCCAACCAGCAGAATAAATTGCTTGTCGGACTCCTCGGTATCAAGCCGGTTGAACTCGCGGATGTCCTCCGCAGTCGTCAGCTTCTCATCGCCGACATTCACAAGGATGCGGTTGGTCGGCACGCCGAGGTCCGATAAGATCTTTTCCAGTGCCGGTCGCAGCTCCGAAGTCAGTTCGTCGATTGTAGAGGCAAAAATGGCGAGCTTGGGCAGCATGCCTTCGCGCCGGTTCTCCCCCTCGCGCTCCCAGAAATCGTGCACCGCTAGCTTGAGGAAATCGCCCGACTTAACATTGCCGGAGTAGTCCACGAAATCAGGCTGTTTCAGATAGGCCTTGTCGATGGCAGCCTTCAGGCCATAGGCATAGACCACTTCGGGCATGATGGTGTCTTTGACATACGGTGTGCCGGTGAAATTGTAGCAGCCAACAACACTGGTTTTCTTGTGCTCCAACGCGCGAGCCAGCTCATCGATGGTCGTCCGCAGCGCTGAATCCTGCTTCGCCTGGCCGAGGTCCTTCTCGAGCGCAGCACCCATCGAGTGATGGGCTTCATCGACATAGATGCCCAACTGCGGCAGCCGAGCGATACGCTGAAAACGGGCGTTTACGGCGAGGTCAGCATCCGTCTCTGGAGCGGCTTCGCCCAGCATTTCGTAAAGCTCGCCATAGACTTCCGAAAGCGTGCCGGCCTTTTCCGAAAACAGCTTGTCGGTGACGGTGGGCTCGGCCGAGCGGCGCTTGAGGATAATCTTCTGGGTGTTCGAGATGATGACGTTGAACGACGATCCGTCCTGCGCCCCGATGGTCGATGCGGTATCGTCGAGGAAATGGAACTTCAGGTTCGACCGCAGGAAGTTGGCATACTCCGGCGGGACGACCAGATTGAGATCGAACGTCTGGATTTCCTTCAGCGATTGCAGCACCGTCTTGTCAGGCGCGAACACCAGCGCATTCTTGCAGAACCGTGTGTCCTTGCTGAACTTGTTGGCGAGCAGGAATTCGTAGAAAATGCACGTCGCCATCAGGATGGTCTTGCCCAGGCCCATGGTCAGCGCGAAAATGTAGTTCGGGTAGGAACGCGCCCGCTCGCTCAGGCGGGTGAATATCGCCTGGTATTGATCTTCGCCTTCCAGCTCCATGAACGGCAACAAGGTCCCCTGCCCTTTTCGGTCAGCGCCCGTTGTCTGGAATTCCTCGAACAGTCCCTCGTTCTTCGCCCATTGCTGAAACAGTTCGTGGACGTGTGCATTGTCGCCGAATTCCTTGAGGAAGACGTAGATCTCCAACGCTTCGAATTGCGGCTTGCGCAGAAATGCATCCATGCGCAGCTCAGGATCGTTGAAATCGAGGATCTGCTTGGACAGCTGCTTGTAGCGTCTCCGGATCATGCCGCGGTTGTCGGTGTAGAACTTGAGCAGCGCCTGAAAGAAGGCGAAGTCCTGCCGGACCGTCTTCTTCCCCTTAACCATTTTCGATTTCGCCTTCCCATGATTCCGAGAGGAGATCGGTGATCTTCACGCGGATTGTGGCGGCATCGGCAGGGATCGCATAGTGACCTGCCACCAGCTCGCCCTTGCCCGGTGCGTCGACAATCGCCGGCGTCAGCACGGCGCCGTCATAGTGGAAGTCCACCTTCACGCTTTCGACCAACTGCCGCCAGTCTTCCACCGCATCGCTTTCCAATGACAGCTTCTGCAGCAGGTTCATAGGATAGAACCCCTTGATCGCCAGTTCGCCGTTCTCGATGGCCAGCCGTGCATCCGATGACTTTTTGAAATGCAGATGCGCCTTGTCGCGGATCAGGTCGGTGACCATCACCTGGATATCGAAGCCGGACTTCTTGGCCTCCAGGGTAAGGTGGGAACCGAGATCCGGCTCATGGCCCATGCATACCAGATGGATGCGCTCGACCGGCTTGTTCGGCGCCTCAGCCTTACGGCGCTCAAACACCTTGAAGTCGAGCCCATTGATGACCTCGTTCAAATCCTGGCGGGTCGCAATGCGGTTGACCGGCATGATCTTGACCAGATAGCCCTCGCGCTGGCCGTCGAATGCGTTTCCGCTCGGCAACGGCTGCAATTCCATCGCTTCACGAATGAGTTCTTTGGCCTCGACCGGATTGCGGAAAAGGTCGTAATTGTTGACATTATAAACTTCGAAGCCCGAATAATAGCGAGAAGGCTTTGACGAGCCATCTTTGCCAAACAGATCGTTTTGACCTGAAGCCAAGCCTAAGCGCACCGTGTTAAGCCGCTTCGCCGACGTCTCAACGGCACCCAAATTTATGTCCGCTCCGATAAACTTCATCCCGAGCTTCATCGCGACGGCTTGAGTGGTGCCTGAACCCATAAAGCAGTCAAAAACGATCTCGCCCGGATCGGTTGCGCATCCAATAATGCGTTCCAGTAGCGCCTCTGGCTTTTGAGTTGGATAGCCCAGCCTTTCAGTGGCAACTGGATTAATGATGGGAATGGTCCATACATCACCTAGCTTTCTGTCATCCTCAGACTCTTTATAAAGTCGATTTCCCTCATCATCGCGCAACCAAATTCTCTCGCCGTCAATTTTTTGGGTGACAGGTTGAGCCTTCTTGACCTTCACCGGCACGAGAACAGGCCGGCGCATCCACCCTTTATTTTTTGAGAAAACAAGCAGGGTGTCATGATTATTGTCGAGCTTGTTTCCACCGGTACCTAGCTTATTTTCGTAGTGCCAGATGATTTCATTCTGAAAAAATCCGGGACCAAAGACTTCTTCGCCTATTTGCCTAAGGTGATGATTTTTCTTTTGGTCGCAATGAAGGAAAAAGACGCCATCATCGTGCAAAAGCTCGCGAATGAGGACCAAGCGCTCATAGATAAACTGGAGGTAGGAATCTCCATCCCAAACATCGGTATACTGCTTTTCTTCAAACGAACCGTAGTCACTTTCGGCTTTAGACCCCATTAGAGAAATAGTCTTTTTATAGTCCGCGTTGCTATCGAACGGCGGGTCTATGTAAACGAGGTTCACCTTACCGCGAAACTCGCGCAGCAAGTGTGACATCACCTGCAGATTGTCGCCCCAATAAAGGCGGTTCCACCAGCCATCCGTCGGATCGCCATAGGATTCCTTTTTCTGGGCGGGGAAGTATTGCGTAGATTTGAACGGGCGCTTGCCCGCCCAGCGCAGTTCGGGGAACCCACGGATCGGCGGCAGATCAAATTCAAAGGTCTCAAATGCTTCCGGATTATCCTTGCTCATGCCGCCCCTTTGAATCCCTGTCGTCTTGCTTGGCCGCCCGTCAGGCGCGGCAGAATGTCATGTCGCAGAATGCCCGGAAATCGCAGTTCTTGCACAGCTTCTCCGGTCGCTCCCGCAACCCATAGTCCTTGGATACGATTTTGCCGATAACAGAATCGACCTGATCGATCGTCCCCTTGATGTCGGCGGTCTCGCGGTTGAACGTGATCCGCGGATTTCCGGACTCTTCGCCCGTGTAATAGAGCGCCATCCGGTCAACCCGGACGCCCCGCTTCTCCTCGAACAGGTGGGCATAAATCTGCAGCTGTCGCCGGTAACGCGCCAGCTTCTCGGCATCGTCGATCAGGTCGGGCTTCTTTTCCGTCTTGAAGTCGATGATCTCCCAGGCTCCATCCTCGGCCTGGATCAGGTCGACATTGCCGGTCAGGACGTAGTTATCCTTGAGCAAGCTCAGCTCAACCTCGGCCTCGCGCAGCCGATGCCAGTTGGAGCGTTCGCGGTCGACGTAGGTCGCGACGTGCCGACGCGCGATACGCAGCACCGGTTCACCCAGATAGACCCGCTCTTTCTGCGAGATATTGGCGTAGTTGGTGCGGAACCACTGGTCGATTTGTTCGGCCGTTACCTTGCGCTCATCGCCGCGCAGCACAGCCTTGTGGATGTCTTCGATCGTCTGGTGAACGAGCGTACCGAACAGGATGGCGTTGGTCCGCACCGGAGCGAACTCAAGATCCTTGAAAAAGCGGTACTGTTGCGGACACGCCTCAAAGATCAGGACGTCCGACGTGAAGGAGTAGCTGTGCTTGAGGTTGACCTCCTTGATCGTGGCCAGCTTGACTGCGGCAGGATCGAAAATCAGCTGACGCCAGCTCTTCAGAGGGGTGTAGACTGGCTGAAAATATTGTGACGGCACGTTGCGTTGCCCGCGCCCCTTTGGGGTATTTTCCTGGCAGGAAAGAACGAGCATATTCTGGGCGCGCGAAAACGCGGTGTAGAACAGGCGCCAAAAGTCAAAAGTCTTGATCCGGTCAAGCGGCTCAAACGGTTCACCGTCGCTGAATTCTGCTTGGAGCAAATCGTCCATTGGCGACTGCTGCCGCCGAGGCACGGCATCGAGCGACCCTGCAACCACAATTGGAAATTCCAGCCCCTTGGACTGATGAATCGTCATGAAAGAGACGCAACCGGAAGGGGCGTACTCCGCCTCATCCTCATACTCTTCGATTCCGCCGTCCCACAGGAAGCGTAGGAAATAATTGAACAATGTCAGGAGGTCGCGTTCGAGCCTCTCTGGCTGAAGAATGATGACATTGTAGAGATACTCGTATTTGTTGAGCAGCCGCGAAAACTTGGAGAGGTTGCGTGCCGGTCGGCTGTCCCTGACCCCGGCATGGGCCAAATCTTCGCCAAGATACCGGCTGAAAGTGGGGAACTGGATGAGGCTGTAAAATAGGCTCGCGAACGAGTAGTTGGTGTTTTCGGACAGCGTCAGATGCTGCTTAGCCTTGTCCTTGACCCAGGCCGCGATTTGCTCGTCGGCGCCAGATTTGAGGTGGGCGATGAAATCGCCAAGGCAGCGGTCGAAATAGGCCCAAACGTCGAGCTGCATGCCCTCCCGCGTTGCCCGGATCGCCCCGTATTGGGGGAACAGGAACATGTAGGCGCCGATCATCAACCGGATCTCGTCACGCTCGAAATACATGTTTGAGCGTGGTGCGTAGATCGGGATGCCTGCGGCCTCGAGGTCATTGGCGAACTGCGCTACCTTGAGGTTGCGGACTGACCGGAACAAGAATGCGACTTGGTTCCAGTCTTTGATGATCCCGTCACCACGTAGCTTGGTTAGAAAGGCGACGGTCTCAGAGGCCCAATTGGCCTCGCCATCTTCTCCAGATACCTTGAACACAACCGGACGGGCAGCTCGATCGTTACCGGCAGCCTCGATAACCTTCGGGAAGCGATAGGAACGCTCGGGCCCTTGCCAATCGGCCAGCCCCATCCACTGATTGTAGAAATCGACGATATCGGGGTGTGATCGGTAATTCTTGGTCAGATAGATTTGTCGGCATTTGCCTGGGGCGAACCTATCGGGGAACTCGAGAATATTTCTGATTGATGCACCGCGAAACCGGTACAGGGACTGGTCGTCATCACCAACCACACAGAGATTGCTATGGCCCGCGGCCAGCTTCAAAACGATACGTTCCTGGATCGTGTTGGTGTCCTGGTACTCGTCGATCATCAGGTAATCGTATCGCGAGCATAGCTGATCGGAGACTTCAGGAAGGTCGAGGAGGCGCAAAACTTCGACCTGAATGGTTGAAAAATCTATATAATTGTACTGCTCGAGGAGGTTTTGGTAGAGGGTGTATGCCTCGCCAAGGACCTGCAGCTCTTTGGCAGATGCCGTGGCCAGCGCCCCTGGCGCTACAGCTTCCTCTGATATCTTGTTGAGGTATTCGCCCAGTCGCTCTGCCACCCGCCATGATGAGATCCCAGGAGATGACCGCAAGAAGGCCTCAAGTCCGTCAATCTGCCTGAATTCCGGCATCCTCTGAAACAGGAAATACTGCTGATCAAACTGATCTAGGATGGTATAGTTGCGCCGGATCCGTGAGAAAGCCCGGAACTCATCGATTATGTCGAGAAAGATCGAGTGCAGCGTGCCGACCGTCAGGTCGAGCGGGTTGATCTTCGTGCCCCCTCGTTGAAGCCTTTCGGTGATACGGGTTTTGAGCTCTTTGGCTGCCTTCTCGGTGAAGGTCGATATAAGAACCCGTTCAGGGGCAACCTCGCGAGATGCCAACAGGTTCGCAGTGCGCTCGACCAGGCAAAACGTTTTGCCGGACCCGGGGCCAGCCACAATGAGCACGGGCCCGTCGAGAGTGTCGATGGCTTCCTGCTGCTGAAGATTCGGGCTCTGGCTCAATGAGGCACCTTCGTAGTCTGAGTTATTTTTTCCCGCCATCCATGAAGGCGCGATTGGCACTCTCCGGCGGGCAGACGAGCTCCATGATCCAGCATCATTTGCAACGCGTCGGCAGCAGCTGGCGGCTGCAGCACGGCATGCTCGATCATCTGGTCAAGCAGCCAAAGCCCACCATGAACATGCAATCCATCCTTGGCGGCTTGCTTTCGAAGCTTGCCGTCACCAGTGAGAAGCGGACGGCCGGTCTCCGCTGCTAGAAGGTAGCAGGAAACATCAGCCAATGAGCTGTTGTTGTGCGCATCCCTCAAGGCGAACAACTTGACGATCCGAGAATCATCCATGGATTCAACCATCAAGCCGTTTGCTACAAGATCAGCCTGCGGCAGGTCTTGTAGCTCCCGAAGCACGAAATCTGTGCAGCACAACGAAAATGGCAGCTGAAACATGTGATCGAGCAGGCCTGCGTTCCTGAAGTCGATCCATATGTTTGTGTCGCTGATATAAACGACGTTCATGACGGCGCCCCGGACCCCACAACATCGGGATCCAGGGCGCTGATTGGCCTTTTCAATAGCTCAGCCGCACGAGACTTGCTGAAAATGCCTTCTGCAAGGCCCCAGAAAACCAAGGACTCAAATCGCTGCGGTGGCTTACAGGGAAGCGGCTCCGGTTCGTCTTTACGCCAGCCCTTCCGGCTGAATTGAATGCTGAGAGACCGGAAGCCAGCCTCGCTTAACAACCCCAGATCCTTCAAGCGGCGGACAATTGCCTGCATTGAGAGTCCATATTGCCGCTTGGCGATGAGCAGTTCCTGAGGGTGTACGTGCGAGCGCTGATGGCTGCCAAAGTCCCCGGTCACGCAGTTCGCGGGATACAGGAAAGCGCCCGCGAACCGATGGCAGCATTGCTCAGCTTCCTTCTCAGGCATATCTTCGGGTAGCTTCATGATCCAATGCCCAAGCTCGTGAGCAGCAGTGAAACGCATGCGCTCGCCAGGCCGATCGGCATTCAACGCAATCAAAACGTGTTGATTGTCTTGAGTGACTGCGCATGCGCCATCGAAGTCGTCGAGGCCGCTCAGCAATGCGACTTTAATTCCACGCTCCTCCAGTAGCTCAGTGAGATTAGCAATCGCATCGCCACCAATCTGCCACTGCTCTCGCAGTTGATCTGCTGCCTTCTCTGCTTCATGGACACTGGCAACCGCAATCGCCTGGGACGGGGTCGCGGAACTGCCAATATCTGCGGGGTCAAAGCAGCTCTCCAGAGCGATGTAGCGCTCAAGGTACTCACGAATTTGCTCTTCGACCTGCTCCTGGCGGTACTTGGGCATTTTCGCGAGCTTGCGGAATTCAAGCGGCGCCAACGGCACGGGATCCGGTCGAAAGAAATATTCCGGACTGATGTCCAGAGCGTCGGCCAACTGCAGCAGCCGAGTGGAGTTGGGGGTGCTATGCCCCTTCTCAAATTTGCTCAAAGCCTGCTTAGAAATGTCGCCAAGCTGCTGTGCTAAGGCATCCAAGGTGAGGCCACGCAACAGCCTGGCGCGCCGAATCCGATCATGTATCATGGGCTCTCCGTTGGTTGACAACTTTCCACAGTTCTTGATTTCTGTCAACCAACGAGCATCTTGCGATAGCGGCCGTGCTTTGGAGCGGGTCTCGACTTCATCGAGTTGAAGAGCGCCACAACGTATTCCAGAAATGCAACAGCGGCGACGTGGTCATGAGTAAGGCAGTCATGAGCGCGCTGCTTCTTGGCGAGCAGAATCCGGCCGGTCTCTCAGCCCTGCAGAAGCGGCGCAGACCCTCTCCCAGCGTCACAATCTTATTGCTAATCCATTAGATGGCCCTTCTTAGTGATGGAAAATCCCCAGGGTTCAGCGAGACGACAAAACCCGCAATCCGCTGATCTACGCCACGAGTTGTGCCAAATTTTCTAGCAACGGACAGTCTTCCATCACCTGTTCATCCTGCCAACCTCACGCGATGCCACTGGGTTGCGAACGCTTTGGTCAGTTCGGTAGAATTTCAGCAATTGCTCCGACTTCATTCATAAAACCGCGCAAGCGTTCTTCGGTCCGTCGACGCGGCCGCCTGCCGGACTTCAGATCGGCGACCAGTCTTGGGTCTCCAACTGCCAACCTGCCGAAGGTGCTCGGCGACGTCCGGGTTCGCGCCAGATATTCCTCGATCTGCTCCAGAAGCTGCATGATTCCAGACTCGCTTTGCACTTGCGTTCCCGATATGTTCTTACTAGGAAGGCTTCCTAGAGTCTAGGATCGATTTTCCTAGCCGCCCGAGATAGGACTGGCAGTCATGGACGACGCACGCAGAGCCCTGGACGAACTGATCCAGCAACGAGGCTGCAATTATTCCTCGGTTTCGCGACTGCTCGGGCGCAACGCAGCCTACATCCAGCAGTACATTCGCCGCGGCAGCCCGAGGCACCTCGACGAGCAGGATCGCTCGGTGCTCGCCCGCTTTTTCGGGGTGGACGAGAAGGTGCTTGGTGCCCCTGCCCGCCGTTCAGGTCCGGTCGTCGAACTGGTCCATGTGCCCGTTCTCAATGTCGAGGCATCGGCTGGCCACGGCGCTCTGGCCGAAATGGAATCCAAATCGGCGCAATTCGGCTTCGATGAGAAGTGGCTGCGCCGGCTGACCGCCAGCAAGGCATCGAGCCTGTCGATCATCGCCGTGCATGGCGACTCGATGGAGCCTACCCTCCACGATGGCGACGAGGTCATGGTCGATCTTGCCGATGGCCAGGCGCGCCTGAGAGACGGGATCTATGTCCTGCGGATGGATGACATGCTGAGCGTCAAGCGGATTGCCCTCGAACCGCAGGGCAAGCGCGCTTCAGTTCTGAGCGACAATCCGGCCTACCCAAGTTGGCGCGGCCTCGAAAAACGGACGCTCAACATCGTCGGGCGGGTTCTCTGGTTCGGACGGGCGCTTTAAGGGGGTCATCTTATGCTTGCCCTCCTTGCCGCCTCGATCGTCGCCTCCAGTCAGACCTTCACCTGCACACCAACCCATGTCTGGGATGGCGATGGCCCGGTCTGGTGTGCGGAAGGGCCTCGCATTCGCATCGCTGGCATCGCTGCCCGGGAAATGGATGGCAGCTGCCGCACCAATCAGCCCTGCCCCGACGCCACGGCGATTGAGGCACGCGATGCGCTCGTCCAGCTGATGGGCGGTGCGCGCGGGACGATCCCGACCGGTCACATTGTGGTTCGAGGTCCGCGACTGTCATGCCGCTCGGAAGGTTCCGCAGGCGGAAGCCGCACGGCTGCCTGGTGCCGCCTGCCCTCCGGCGCAGATCTCTCCTGCGCTATGATCCGCACCCGAACGGTGCTGCGATGGGACCGGTACTGGAAAGGGCCAGCGTGCCGGTAAGCCCCGACCTACACCTTCGTGGTGAGCTCGTCGACGGGCCGCTTGGCCTCGTACTCCAGGCAGGCGGCGGCCACTGGGAACTGGATGCGCCGAGGTCAGCTCGACGCCTTGTCGGCCGCGAGGTCGAGGTCACTGGCCAGCGTGCGGGCTTCAACGGCTTGATCTGCAAGCAGGTCTGGCCGGCAGGGACCGCCCAACCTCGCCGAATGCAGGTTCCAATCGAACGCCTGCTCGTTTGTGGTGTCGTGATTTACGGACTTCTGGCGACTCTGGCCGGCCTTGCGGGGCAGCTCTCTTGATGCTCAACGATTGGGAACTCTGGGCCTGTGCCAACCATGTCCTGCAAACCCATGGCGACAAGGCACCGTTGCATGTCGCCGAGCAGATTGGCGCTCTCGCTCTCGCGGGCGATCATGCAGGAATTCTCACCTGGCAGGCCATCGCCGAGCGGATTGTCCAGCTGACCTCCAACCGTGATGGCGCCCGGCTGCAGTAGCCGTCTTCGACTCTACCGTCTCGTTCATCCGATCGGCGATAGATCGCCTGGAAACAGACATGCCTGCGCGCTGGATGGGCCACCGGCATCGCCTTCGATCCTGAAACCACGCATGCGCTCCACCAGATGGCGGGCAAGATCGACACGGGCACCGCGCTGCACACGCGGATCATCGGCATTGAGGCGAACGAGGGTGTTCTCTGGCGCAACGGCCAGGGCGACTTCGAGGTGGGTCAGAAGAACGTCGTCAGAGATTCGGCGCATGCGTCCATGAGAACAAATAAAGAACTTACCGTCAACCGGCAGTTCGCACACACGAGTGGACGGCGGCAATCTATATGCCAATCTCGAAGGGCTTGGCGATCGAGCGATCGAGCTCTGGGGGCTTGCGTTCGGGCGCTGGTGCCAAGCGATCCTTGGCCTGCCCTTTGGCGGCTGCATCGCGCAGCAGATCGACCGTCTCCAGCGCCGAGCGCTTCATGCCTGCGTTGCGTTCCACGGCCGCTTCGAGCTTGCCGGCATTATCGACAAACAGGGTGAGGCCATCGCGTAGCCGGGTGATCGTCACGAGAAACGTCTGCTGGTTGGCCAGATTGCGTTCACGGCTGTCCATGACCGCAATACCGCGGTCGGAGGTGAGACCCTGGGCCATATGGGCATTGAGCGCATAGGCGAGGTCGAGACGGCGCAGCATCGGATCGCCCTGCTCCAGCCTGTGCTCTGCACCCAGAGATGTCTTCACAACGACCCCGGCGCTGTCGACTGCAACAATCCGAGCCTGGTCGGCATTAAGCAGACCCCGCGTGTGATCGGTCTCGGTCCATCGGATCCGGTCATGGGTGTGGATGTCGATTTCGCGCACCTCGAACAGCCGCAGTGCATCCTGCTCACCTTGGGGCCGGAACTTGCCCGGACGAAGCTCGAACTGGCGCCCCCGCTCGTTCTCCAGCGTGACCCGCTCGCGCGCGATGTCGGCCGAGACCACGCGATACTCGCCGGGAGAAAGGCCCTGCCCTCGTTGGCGGCGCGCGACATCGACCACCATGCCGGGCGCATAAGTGCTGGCATAACGCAGCTCTTCGCGGGTGACGTTGACGCGCGACAGGGTACTGAGGCGCATCGCCCCTGGCCCCAATTCCCCGTTTGCCTTCAGGCCCGTCTGTACGGCTTCGTTCACAGCGCTACGCAGGGCCCGGCCTGAAGCATAAATTGCGGTTGCCACGCGCTCCCCTGATGGGAGCGACAACCATGCCGCCGCAGCCTCGACGGCAGCCCCGTTTCCCACCTCGATCACCTGGGGCGCCAGATGACGCATGGCGTCCTCGATCCGTCCCTCTTGGGCAGCCAGCTGGGCATCACGCAGCATCTCTGTCCGCGCCCTGAGGTTGGTGCCGATCACTGCCGTCTCGATTCCGGCCTGCTGCATCACATCAAACGGCTTGCCGGCATCGACAGCGCCCAGCTGCTTGCGGTCACCGATGCTGGCAAAGCGACCGAGCTCGAGCAGGTTGGCCAGCCGCACCAGCTTTTCCTTGTCGGCATTGCCGACCATGGAGGCTTCATCGAGAAGCACGACACTGCCGCGCATCGCGGCTCTCGCCTCGGCTAGGCGAGCCGCGTCAGCCCCTTCGAGCAGGTCGCGGTGCTGGCGCAGAAACCGCGATACGGTCATCGACGGGATGCCCGTCTCGCGCTCGAGCATCTGGACCAGCGTGTTCTGAACCGCGAGTCCCAGCACTGCCCTGCCTTCTTCCCGCAGGATATCGGCGATGGGCTTCAGGACCGTGCTCTTGCCCGCACCGGCAACGCCCTGGATGGCGACGATGCGGTTGTGCGATCCAAGCAGCAAGCGCCCTGCCCCTTCCTGTCCAGGGTTGAGGGTCAGGCCGTATTTGATCTGGGATAGGGCCTGCAGCCGTGTGCCAGCAAGGTCCGGTGCAATGATCGCCGGCGCCACACCGCGCCCACTTTCGACCGCCGCAATGATACGTTGCTCAAGGCTGATCGCATCACGCGTTGTCAGGAGGTCCCGATCGCCTCCCCTGCCCCTTTCCAGATGCCCCTGACGCAAGAGCTGGTCGACCCGGTGCTCGATCTCGGCGAGCGAGGTTGGCAGCGCAAAGCCAAGCGCCGCGCGATAGATCTCCGAGCGGGTGAAGGCTGCTTCCCGCTCGCCCAGATGCCGGACAGCCGAGGCAGCCGCATGGATCGCGGCGACCTGCTCCACGCTGCGGTTACCCATACGTGCGGGTATCAACGGATCGCCTTCGCGCAGGCCCAGCCGCTCGGCAAAGGCGGCTGCAATGGCTTGCCCTTGGCGGACAAGCGCTCGCACGGAAGGGCCAAAGCCGGTCACGTTTCCGAGGTCCTGCGCACTGCGTGCATTGGCTCTGGCAATGACCACGGCGGGATCAAAGCCGAGCCTCGCGGAGGTCTCCCG
>Ga0180223_1000729_pt1 | contig 34967 bp, 31 predicted proteins | sample eDN5th30CKraftOP_FD_151337 | JGI IMG/M metagenome (GOLD analysis project Ga0180223, IMG submission 151337) | Enriched Organic Plus compost microbial communities from Emeryville, California, USA - eDNA 5th pass 30_C Kraft OP (version 2) (version 2) ... | reverse complement strand
ATGGGTTATCTGTATGTAAAAGACATGCTGGGCGATGCGCTGTTTACCAAAGCACTTCATCATTATATATCCCAATGGAATGGCAAGCATCCCATGCCGAATGATTTTTTCTACAGCATGAATGAAGGTGCCGGCCGCAATCTCAACTGGTTCTGGAAAAAATGGTTCTTTGAAGACGGAATACCCGATCTCGCTATTTCCAAAGTGAACAGGAAAGGAAATGCGTACTCGGTAATTGTTGTCTCCAAAGGCAGCAAGCCTGTTCCTGTTGACCTCACTGTTTACTATGCTGACAGCACCACATTAAAATTGCACCGCAGCATTGCGGTATGGGAAAAATCCAGTACAGTAACCATTCCTTTTACCGCTACCAAAGTTGTAAAGAAGATCGTGTTGGGGCATCCGCATACACCGGATAGCGAGCCGGAGAATAATGTTTTTAACCAGAACTAATCGGTCAGGTTTTCTGCAGCAGCAAAGCCCCATCTGAATAATAAAAATTTATTCAGCCGGTGCGCATTTTGCTATTTTTGCATTAATCGTAGCGCAATGAGAACTTTTATTTCCATCGCGATTCTTGCCCTTCTCCCGATCCGTTCACAGGCCCAGCAGTTTGACCAACAAACTGTTTCTTTCAGTGAACATGTTACCCTTGCCGGTACAGACAAACCTGAAGACCGCTTTTCCTTTACCAAAGACGGTGTTATCAAGGAATCATTAAATGAAAAGAAATTATATTCCGGTCATGTCAAACGCAAAAAACTGCATGGCAACTGGGAAAGTTGGTACCAGAGTGGGCAGCTTTGTGATTCCGGTACGCTGGTCTCAGGCCTTCCTGATGGTGAATGGAAACACTGGAACGAACAAGGGCAACTGCTTGCCCTGCGCACTTACAGCGCCGATAAATACAAACGCATACAAACGGAGTTGAGCCGGTATACACCTAAAAGAACGGCTTATCCGCTGACGGTGATGTATCATAAAAACAGGCCTGCTGCCATAAAATACCTTCATTCATCTTATTCATTTCCGCACACCATTAAACGTATTGATGACCAGTCGTTGCAACAATGGGTAACGGCCAATATCACACCGGGCCATTCATATCACCCTGTATTTGATCAAAGCCTGCATCATGGATTATTCATGAATTTTTTTCCTGATGGCCAGGTAAAAGATTCCGGTTATTACGAGAATGGCCTGCGGCAGGGAGTATGGGTACACCGTGAAGCGCCGGACAGTACCAGCCAAATGGGTGCATATAAAAATGGCTTCCGGATAAAAGAATGGAAAATTTATACCCCTTCCGGCAAATTGCTGGGGATGATCTTCTACAATAACAACGGCGAAGAATATAACAGAAAGGATTTTGACAATTAAACCTCTTTCTTAACTGTGCTTTTTCTTTTGCAGCGTTAAATAATCCAGGAAATAGATCACTTTCAATGAAAGGCTGTTGAATGATGGCGCATCCACTGCTTTGCGCAGGTTGCGGTAATAGCGTTCCTGTATCAATTGATCATATAGTTCAGAGGCTGTTTTCCAGGTCAGGTTGATAAAGCTGCCGGGTGCAAACTGCCAGGTATAGTTCATGTCTATATTGAACAGGTTCACATTGATATCCGGGTTGCGGCCTGAGTAGGCAGTATTTTCCACATTGCCATCCGGTTTCAGGTTCATGAAGTCAGTATATTTCACTTTGCTCCAGTAGTGACGGACGCGGAAAGTCAGCCACATTTTATTGGTGAAATTATATTTCACATTTCCGATATTTTCTGCCGTTCTTATTCTCCGCAGGCTCATGAACACGCTGTCGGCATTTTCTGATAAAGTGGCAAAACCAAAATTGCGGTTATGTACTTCAAAGTAATGAGAGAGGCTAATGCTCAACTTGGGACTGAAACGATAACTATTGCTTAGGTACATCTCCAGGTTGCTGGTATTATAGCGACCCGAAACACGGTGATACATTTCCAGTGAAACAGCATACTTCTTTGCTGAATTGGTATTCACCCAGAAGCCTTTCATCCAGGAACCAGGTTGTTTTACTTTCCAACCATCCAGCCTTGCTTCATAAAAATCATTCCTGTCAGGACGTATGTCCCAGTTGACACCGACTGTCCAAAGGTTCTTCAATTGCCCATTCACATTTCCATTGAAAACAAAATCCTGATACTGGCGGGGTTTGAACAACTGTGTATAATTTCCGTTCAGGTTAATGTAAATATTATTGTAAAAGCTTTTTGGCTTCACCCATTTATAGCCGGCATAAAAACCATGGGTCACGTAATTGTTGTTGGTGAAATAACCCATGTCGTTCTGATTGTACTTATCATCATTCAGGAACCGGTGCACATCAAAACTGAAACGTCCTTTGAATTTGCCGAAGAATAGCTGGTACATATTGCCTGCCCTGGTTTTTCCAGGTGCTTCGTAACCCATCAGGCGGCTGTGCGCGATCTGGCCCCAGAAATTCCACTTTACATTATTATCATAAAGGTCCCAGTCGATAGAGCTCACATTGGCATCATATGTTTTGCCACTGCGCCATACATTGGTATTGATCAGCGTAACCCTTGAATTGTTTTTCAATCCCTGGTCAAGCACAAGGATATTGTAGTTGGTGAGCGGACTGGTCTCCACTTTCCGCTGTTCCTTCAGCCCGTTTTCAATAAGAGCATACTGGGCTTTGGTGATAGCATTGAAAAAGCCGATACCCAGTTTCTTTTTTGTACGCCCACTGATCTTGGTCGCATTGATCAGTTTGGTTTGAACAGGGTTCTCCAATACTTTTTCATCCGGTGCCAGGTCATTATATGCAGCACCATAGTTGATGGGTACACCACCGATCCGGCGGCTGTAAAAGAGATTACCTTTGTTGAACAGTTCAGTGCCTTCATTAAAGAAAGCCCTGTTTTCATTAAACTTTACTTCAAAAGGTGAAAGGTTCAGTACCTGGTTATCACTCTGCACCTGTCCAAAATCAGGGATCAGGGTCATGTCCATTGTAAAGCCATCGGAAATGCCATACTTCACATCCATACCGCCATTCACAGAGGTTTCCCATTGGTCAGTGGTGGCAGGATTGCGGGTGAGATAAGTAGAGAAATACGGGGAAAAGGAAAGGCGGACCGGTGGTTTGATATCTGTTAAGCCTGTCCATGTTCCTGCCTGGTTCATAAACCCAAATTTGGTCGGGTCTACCGGGCTCCAGGAAAGCTGCTGCGCCAGCTTGGCCCTCCGGCGGATGATATTGAAATTCCAGTTTTGTATTTTCTCCTTGCTGAAGCGGATGGCAGAGTAGGGGATACGCATTTCAAACGACCAGCCTGTGTCAGTGATCCGGGTTTGGGTATGATACACCACGTTCCAACTCATGTCCTCATTCCCGATCGAATACTTCAGGTCAAACTGTTCATTGAGCGGAGTAACATAAAATCCAAGCCCGTTGATCTTATCCTGGTAGGTATCAAAAGTGATCCCGATGAAATCATTTACGCCTATTTCATCACGGCCCGAAAGCTGGGCCGCCACACTGTCTCTTGTCCTTTCATAATTATATCCTCCGAAATAAATGAAATTGTCATCATATAAAAGATACACTTCCGTTCTGCTTTCGGGTGCTTCTCCACGTCCAAAATGAGGCCGCATCTCTACGAAATCCGTAATAGGAGGGGATTGTTTCCAGGCAGGTTCATTGGGTATGCCATCGAGCGTAATGGGAAGAGTGGAACGGACGGCTGCGACCTGTTTAACTTTCTGCGCAAAGACGGTCATGCAGCATAGCAATAGAATGCCTGAGAAAAAAAGTTTCATCAGAGTGGTTGAGGTTGTTGACAAAGAAACGTTGCTTTTAAAAAATAGTTACAGCACCCCTTGTTAATAATTACAAAATGCTGATTAATGGTAACTAATTATTATGAACGGAAGGTGTTGCTAATACGGTCATTTTCCACCTCTGTATCACAACTGTACAAATTGAGGAAACATGCAGCTTTCCTGAAAAATATTTACATATAATGCAGAAATAAATTGATAAAATAACCGGGGACCGGAACGGGATGTATTTAGCGGGCAGGTAAATTGCGGAGGAAGAAATCCCTGGTATTGCCGCCAAGTATCTTTTCTATTTCTGTTTTATTGAAACCTTCTTTTTCCAGTGCTGTTACCAGTAAAGGAAAACCGGTGATATCAAAAGGTGCTTCAATGGCGCCATCAAAATCGGATCCCAGCACTACTTTATCCACGCCGATCCTGTCTGCTGCATAGCGGATGCTTTTGGCAGTGGCTGCTGCATCTGTTCCGCAGACAGCCGTTTCCCAGAGGCCAATGCCTACCAGGGCATCTCTTTTATTTAGTTCAGCTAATTGTGCATCGGATAAATTGCGTGGGTTATTGCAGATGCCCTGAACTCCGGTATGGGAAACCAGCAACGGGCCGCTGGTCATGGCAAACACATCATCAATGGTTTTGGGCGAAGCATGGGCCAGGTCGACCAGCATACGAAGGCTGTCCATTTTTTTTACCAGTTGTGTACCTGCATCCGTCAATCCATATTTGGTTTCTCCATGTGCTGAACCTGCCCATTCATTATCAAAAAAATGGGCCAATCCTATATAGCGTACACCGGCTTTATAAAATTCATCCAGGTTGTGGATGTCTTTATTAAGGCAATGCGCACCTTCGAGTCCAAGCATGCCGGCTACCAGGCGGCGCTTGGTCTTTCTGTCCTGGATGAACTGCTCCAATTCGCTGCGGCTGGCAATGACACGGAATTCTCCTTTCGATTCCTGGGCATAGCGATGCAGTTGCTTGCATTGCTGAAGGGCCCTGGCTTTAAGATCAAACCAGGTTTGCACAGGACGAAGCTGGGCAAAGCTCAGCAAACTGATATTATCTGTTTTATCACTGTTGCTTTCATAATTCTGGTTCCGGGGCGTTTTGCTGACAATCGTGAATACCTGGAAAGCAATATTCGCTTGTTGCAAACGGGGAAGGTCCACATGTCCATAATCATGGCGCTTCAACAGGTTTCTTTTCCATAATAATTCATCACAATGCAGGTCGGCAACAAATGGAAGGGAATCATACCAGCTATTGTCCGGGACAGAAATGTTTTTGCTGATCACCGTATTTTTTGTTTTGTCAACATACACAGGAACAAAACCAAAAAAGACCACCAGGATGATGAATAATAATATAGCAACCGTTACCAGGATTTTCTTACGCATAGGGGAAGATAACCAATTTCCAGGCGCAATGTGTTATCTTTATTCCCTCCTTAAACTAAAAAAATACTGATTATGTTCAAGGACGCAAGCATTGCTGAAATAGAACTTGCTTTGCAGGATGCCTGGAAAGCTTTTCATATATACCGCAAATTATCCCTGAAGCAGCGGGCTGATTTTATGCGGACGGTGGCAAAAGAAATAGAAGCAATAGGAGATGAGTTGCTGCAGGTGGCAGCAGAAGAAACACATTTGCCGGAAGCGAGATTGAGATCTGAACGTGCCCGCACTATGTTTCAGTTGACCAGCTATGGAGAAGCCTGCGAGCGCGGCGACTGGCTGGAAGCAAGGATCGATACTGCCATTCCGGATAAGAGCCCTCCCAAGCCGGACCTGCGGAAAATGCTGGTACCTCTGGGGCCTGTGGTAGTATTTGGCGCTGCTAATTTTCCTTTTGCTTATTCAACAGCAGGAGGGGATACGGCCTGTGCATTTGCAGCAGGTTGTCCTGTAATTGTAAAAGCGCATCCTGCACATGCACGTACAAGTGAACTGGTAGCACAGGCGATCCACAAAGCAGTAAAAGCAGTTGGTTTGCCTGCAGGCGTATTCGCGCATCTGCATGGGGTTTCTTTTGAAGTAGGTAAAGCACTGGTTGAACATCCTTATACAAAAGCCATAGGCTTTACCGGTTCATTTAATGGTGGCAAGCAATTGTTTGATTGGGCCAATCAGCGCAAGCAACCTATCCCGGTGTTTGCAGAAATGAGCAGCATTAACCCGGTATTCCTTCTGCCCGGAAAGATGAAGCAGTCAGCTAGTGAAACAGCCAAACAGTATGCAGGTTCCATTACCTTGGGTGTTGGACAATTTTGCACCAATCCGGGCCTTATCATCGGGATTGACAATGATGATCTGCAGACCTTCAGCGATACACTGGCCAGCGAGATCATTAAAACATCACCGGCCCCGATGTTGAATACCGGTATCTTCAAAAATTATGTGGAAAGAAGGGCCAATGCATTATCGCAGGAAGAAGTGGCTACTGTGGCAGTATCGGCCACAGATCCCCAACTGGATGAAGGCGCACCAACCATTGCATCCGTCGCTGCTCCGGTATTTATGCAGAACCCTATCCTTCACCAGGAAGTGTTTGGGCCTTATTCGCTGATCGTAAAATGCAGGGATATTGCAGAGATGCAGGAAGTGGCCACGCATCTGGAAGGGCAATTGACTGCTACGCTGATGGCAACGGAAGAAGATATACTTCAGCATGAGCCACTGGTGGAAGAAGTGAAGAATATCTGTGGCCGGTTTATCCTGAACGGTGTGCCAACTGGTGTGGAAGTTTGTCTGAGCATGCAGCATGGCGGACCTTTCCCTGCAACAACAGACAGCCGCTTTACTTCTGTAGGGGCTGATGGGATCAAACGCTTTGCAAGACCGGTTGCTTTTCAAAACTGGACAAATGAATTGTTGCCACCGGAATTAAAGAATGAAAACCCTTTACAGATCTGGCGGGTGGTGAACAATGAAAGAAGCAGGTCGGGTATCTGACAGACGTTTTATTGTACGGCCATCACTCTTTTCCGTATCTGTATCGTCCACCAGCCGGTGACGAGCAGAGAAATGATAAAATAACCTTCCAGCAAATAGGTGATAAACGGAGCATAGGTCTTTGCTCCAAACCAATCGTTTTGCGATACCAGGAAGCCGATGCCCATACTGCAGCGGATAAGCTCGCATACAAAGGCGGAAACATTCCCGTCCATTAAATCGGTGAGCGCATAAACACTTAAGAAGATAAATCCTCCATACCAGAATATATAGGAACTATCGATGTTTTTGATGACTGCTATATTGCCAAACAAATAGCTGACAAAAAGCAGGACCATCAGCAATTGCATCCAGCACCAGGCTTTGAAGGCAGCAGAAGCTGGTGTATTGTACTTTTCAAAATGGTATACATCTTCGATCTTGTATACGGGATATTTAGCAGCCACATCTGCGGGGCGGTAGCCGGTAGGCTTAAACCAAAGCGTAAATTTATCTTTCCAGTTTGCTGTTCTCCAGGCATCTTTTATCAGCAACCATACATGCTGGAAATTGATCTTGATCGGGTTCCAGGTACGGACAGGCCTCGTAATGCCATACACTGGCGGCACATCAGGCAATTCTTCCTGAAAGCTGCCAAACCATTTGTCCCACCAGATAAATATCTGCCCGTAATTCTTATCGAGATATTCAGGATTGATGGCATGATGCACCCGATGATGGGAAGGCGTAACAATGATCTTTTCAAGAAATCCCATTTTGTTAATATGCTGTGTGTGATACCAGAACTGTGCAAACAGATGAAGCGGCGCAACTACCTCGATCACCTGTCTCGGCACACCCAATAAGGCCGCCGGCAACAGGAATATCACAAAGATCCTGACCACAGAAGAAATGCTTTGCCGCAAGGCACAGGCCAGGTTGAACTCTTCGCTGCTATGATGAATGATATGGCCGTTCCAGAAGAAGTTGCTCACATGCTGGATACGATGCACCCAGTACCCGGCAAAATCAAGCGCCAGAAAAGCAATGATGTATACGATAAGGGAAGAAGAGATATGCGTTAGCGCAAGATGGTCCACCAGCCAGGGATAGGAGATCAGTACGAGATAAAGGCCCAATACATCTTTGGTGACATTGGTAACGCCACTGCTGAGGCTGGAAAGCATGTCCATGGTATGGACCGTTTCTTTCTTTTTATACCAGCCATACCATTTTTCAAATAATACCAGCAGAAGGAAAGCAGGCATGGCTATCAGGAGTATTTTTCCGTAGGTTTCCATATTGGAGCAATCAGTCATCAAATCTACTAAATTCCGCGGGGCTTTTATAGCCGGTAAAGTTAACCGGGAGCAATAAATTGCCTTAAACTTTTCATTCCCTGAACTTTTTAAATTATTATTGGAAGGCGGTGTATTTTTGAAAACATTTTTGTGAATTGGGTGTTCTTGCATGCTGGAGCATGATTAGGAGGTACGGGTAAAGTAATGTTAATTTTGCCCGGGCAGTTTTTACTCTTTTTATTTTTACAATACTTATGGACTGTACATCTACCCGGTTGTCTTATGCAAAAACAGGCGTGTTTTCCAAAATAGCGACGGATTATGTTTCTCAGGCTGCAGAACTGCGGCCATTTTTCCAGCACTCCCCAACACTGGACGGCATCCGGAAAGCTATCAGCGAAAGGCAGCAATTCCCGACCAACAGAAAATTGCTGGTAGAAGAATTGCAAAAACAATATGCGACGGTTTCGCGGAGCAAGGCTGTAACAGAAAATATTCAATCCTTATTATCTCCTGATACATTTACCATCACTACGGCCCATCAGAATAATATATTCACCGGACCTTTATATTTCATCTATAAAATACTTCATGCGATCAGTTTGTCGGCACAACTGAAACAATCACTGCCGCAATATCATTTTGTGCCGGTTTACTATATCGGTTCAGAAGATGCCGACCTCGAAGAACTCAACCATATTTATCTCGATGGTGAAAAGCTGGTATGGAAAACGCAGCAAAAAGGAGCTGTTGGCCGGATGAAAATAGATGCCGCCCTGCTGCGGCTGATCGACCGGATGGAAGGACAGCTTTCCGTACAGCCCAATGGAGCAGAGATCATTCACCTGCTCAGGCAACATTATAAAAGTGGTGATACGGTAGAGCATGCCACTTTTAGCTTTGTGAACGCTTTATTTGCCGAATATGGCCTGCTGGTTTTGTTGCCGGATAATGCTGCATTGAAAAAACAAATGATCCCTGTGTTTGAAGATGATCTTCTTCATCAAACCGCATCAGGTATCGTAGGAAAAACAGCAGAGCGAATACAGGCTGCGGGTTATAAAACACAGGCACATCCCCGTGAGATCAACCTGTTTTATCTGAAAGACGATATCCGGGAAAGGATAGAACATCATGGCAATGAATACCAGGTGCTGAATGAAGGACTGCCATTTTCCAAAGATAAAATGCTTGCAGAACTGCAATGGCATCCGGAACGCTTCAGTCCAAACGTGATCCTGCGCGGAATTTACCAGGAAACCATTTTACCTGATATTGCTTTTATCGGTGGCGGAGGAGAACTGGCTTACTGGCTTGAACTGAAAGACCTTTTTACCCATTATAAAGTTCCTTACCCGGTACTGGTGTTGCGCAATTCCTTCCTGGTAGTGGAAAAGAAATGGCAGGCAAAAATGGATAAGCTGGGCTTTAACATGGAGGATTTCTTTTTGCGCGAACAGGAATTGCTCAACAGGTTGGTGAAAAGAGATACCGTCAATAAGCTGAAGCTGAACGGAACGCTTTCGCAGACCGAAGCGCTCTATGATGCCATCAAGCAGCAGGCAGCGGCAATTGATACTACCCTGGAAAAACATGTGGAAGCACTGCGGCAAAAAACTGTTTACCGCTTACAAGAACTGGAAAAGAAAATGCTCCGTGCTGAAAAAAGAAAATTCAGCGATCAGCAACGGCAGATACAGGCAATCAGGCAAACGCTTTTTCCAAAAGACGGCTTGCAGGAGCGCTATGACAACATGAGCTATTTCTATGCAAAATGGGGAAGATCATTCATTGATCAATTGTATAAGCATTCGCTGGGACTGGAGCAGGAGTTCGTTGTGCTGAAGGAGAAATAAGGAGTGAGTGAACTGAGCATCCATTAATCAAAACTATTTTCCCAGCCTTCTTTTTTCAGCTTCCCAACTTTCTCCAGTACTTCTTTTTCCAGTGAAGCTTTGTATTCACTCATTTTCCTGCTGACCGTTTCATCAGCAGTGCCGATGATCTGTGCAGCCAACAGGCCTGCGTTTTTAGCAGCATTCAATGCCACTGTTGCCACAGGCACCCCGTTGGGCATTTGAAGAATGGACAATACAGAATCCCAGCCGTCAATAGAATTGGATGATTTAACCGGCACACCGATCACAGGCAATGGCGTAATGGAAGCTACCATTCCAGGTAAATGCGCTGCACCGCCCGCACCGGCGATGATCACTTTTAAACCTCTGCCTTTTGCCTGTTTGGCATATTCCACCATTCTCAAAGGTGTTCTGTGGGCAGACACTACCGTTACTTCAAAGGGGATTCCTAACTGTTTCAATACATCAGCCGCAGCCTGCATCACAGTTAAATCACTGTCGCTGCCCATTATTATCCCGATCTGCGGATTCATTGAAGTAGGTTTTGAGTTTAGGTAAACTGATCCTGCCGCTAAATTAAGGCAATTAAGTTTATTTGATGATCTCACCCTTCAACCGCAATAGCTCTGTTTCGGAAAGTTTGGTGGCATACCGCGCTGCGATCAGCCGGTTGTTGGCATCTTCCAGGCTGTTCTGCGCTTCGCGCAACTGCACAAGCGTTGCAGCTCCTAATTTGTAGGTCTGAAAAACAATGTCAACGTTCTCTCTTGCCAGCAGGATGTTTTCTTCTTCCAGTGCCAGTGTTTTTTTCTGCTGTTCATACACCCTGAAAGCATTTACCACGCTCAATCCAATGATTGAACGTTGGTTCTCAAAACTGAGTTGCTGGAAGTTGACATCCAGTTGTGCCTGGCGGATAAGCCGGCGTGCATTAAAGCCGTTGAAGATGGGAATGGATGCTGTGAAGCCGTAATTAAAACCGTTCGACTGGTTAAATAAAGTAGAGAAGGGGTTGATCACCGTTTGGTTATTGGTGCGGCTGTAGTTATAGGCTGAGTTGAAGGAAAGGGTTGGCCAGCGTTCGGCCTTTCTTTCCTTCAGTGTCAGTTGTGCAATATCGATGCTCTTTTGAGCAATCAGTAAGGAAGGATTTGTTTTTTCAATGTCCAGTTGGATATCACCCAGGCCCAATCCTGTATTCAGGGGAATGGAATCGCTCACTTCAAAAGCCGTTCCCAGTTTGGTGTTCATGGCCTGGTTCAATTGGTCCTTCAACTCATCAATTAAAGTGAGCTGTTCGAGCTTCAATGATTTTTGTGCATTCAAATCCACTTTGCTCTGTAATACATCGGGTTTGGCACCTGTCCCAATATCGAGCTTATATTGCGAAAGCCTTACCCGTTCTTCATTCAAAGCGATCTGCTCTTCCACCGCTTTAAGCTGCTGTTTCTGCCTTACAATATTGTAGTACGTATTTACAACGTTCGCTACGGTATTGACCACCTGTTGTTTTACAGCAAGGGAACCCATGTCAATTAATTCGGCCGCTTTATCGCGGGTGGCAAACATTTTCAATCCGTCAAACAATGTCCATTGCAGTTGCATGGATGCTGAAGAGTTGTGGGAGCGTATCCCGTTTTGTTCTCTTTTTGATCCGTCGGCCAGTGTTTGCCGCTGGTTATTATTGTTCCAGGTGGTGTTGGCGGTTGCATTCAAAGTTGGATAGAACACCGCATTGCGGTAGGAATAGTCCAGCGCTGCCACCATTGAATCATTCTTTGATAACTGGATATCGTAATTATTTTGTAAAGCGGTGGCAATGGCTTCTTCCACTGTCAGCATGCGTTGTGCTGATGCGGTAAAGCCGGTGGTGCATAATAAAATTACCAGCAATACAGGGTTCACTCTTGTCATGTCTTTCTTTTTATACAGGCTCGGCATGTGTATCAGTGATAGGGGTTTGGTGGTGGGCATTTTCCGGATACAGTTCTTCCATGGCACTTTTCTTTTTACTTCCCGACATATAACTGTACATAGCAGGAAGGATGAACAGTGTCAATACCAGGGAGAATAAGATACCGCCAACGATCACCACACCAAGCGGGATACGGCTGGTGGCTGCAGCGCCCAATGATAGAGCAAGCGGCAATGCACCCAATGACATCGCCAGACTTGTCATCAGGATAGGCCGAAGCCTTTGCGTGGCCGAATAAATAGCGGCTTCTGTTTTCTTCATTCCCTTCATCCGGTTCTGGTTGGCAAACTCCACGATCAGGATACCGTTTTTCGTTACCAACCCGATCAGCATGATCATGCCGATCTGTGAAAAGATATTCAGCGTATGTCCGAATATCCATAATGACAATACCGCACCGGCAATCGCCAGCGGCACCGTGATCATGATGATGAACGGATCAATAAAGCTTTCAAACTGTGCGGCGAGGATCAGGAAGATCAGACCCAGCGCCAGCAGGAAGGCGAAGCTGGTATTGCTGCTGCTTTCTGCAAAGTCGCGGGAAGAACCGGAGAGCGAGGTTGCAAAGGTGTCATCCAGCAATTGCGAAGCGATCCTGTCCATTTCTTTAATACCATCACCGATAGTATATCCGGGTTGAAGGCCTGCAGAAACCGTTGCCGATTTATAGCGGTTAAAGTGATAGATGGTAGGAGGGGTGTTGGACTCTTCCACATTCACCAGGTTGTCCATGGAGATCATTTCACCACGGTTGTTGCGGACAAACAAATTCTTCAGGTCTTCCGGGTCATCGCGGTCATTGCGTGCCACCTGTCCCATCACCTGGTATTGCTTTCCATCTTTATTGAAATAGCCAAGCCGGCGGTTACTGTAAGCCAATTGCAATGTTTCTGAAATATCGCTTACGCTAACGCCCAGTTCACTGGCTTTTAACCGGTCGATCGATACCCTTAATTCCGGTTTATTGAATTTGAGATCAATGTCCGCCTGTTGCAATACCTTGCTCTTGCTGGCTTCTTCCAGGAATTTAGGAAGAATGGCTGTGAGCTTTTCAAAATTATTGTTCTGTATCACGAATTGTACGGGCTGGCCGCCGCGGCGGTTCACCTGTATCGTTTGTTCCTGCACGGCAAAGGCCCTTCCTTCATTATAGCGCGGCAGGTTGCGGTTTACCATGTTCACTATTTCTTCCTGCGAGCGATGTCTTTCTTTTGGATCATTGAGCGTTACCCGCACCATTCCATTATTGGCATTACCACCGGAAAAGCCAGGAGAAGTGATAGTAAGTACAATTTGTTTTTCCGGTACCGAATCAAGCATCAGGTTGGAAATACGGTCTACATATTGGTCCATCGCATCAAAGGAAGTTCCTTCCGGTGCGCTCAGTTGAAGGCGGAACTGGCTGCGGTCTTCCATAGGCGCCAGTTCGGATTGCAGGTTCCTTCCGATAAAATAAATGATCGCTACGCAACCAAGGATAAGGATAAATGATACCCAGCGCACGCGCATGTATTTTGTCAAAGCCTTCTGGTAGGAATGTTCCATCCATTGAAAGAAGGGTTCTGTTTTGGTATAAAACCAGGAATGCTTATGGATATTTTTCTTGGTAAGTTTTACGTTCAGTACAGGTGTAAGGGTCAATGATACAAAAGCAGAGATCAATACGGCACCGGCCACCACGATACCGAATTCACGGAACAGGCTGCCTACAAAACCCTGCAGGAAGATGATCGGCAGGAACACGACGGCCAGTGTAATGGATGTGGCAATAACAGCGAAGTAGATCTCTTTGGAACCTTCCATCGCAGCCTGCCATTTACCCATGCCTCTTTCCATCTTCTTATAGATATTCTCTGTGACCACGATGCCATCATCCACAACCAGGCCGGTAGCCAGTACGATCGCCAGCAATGACAACACGTTGATCGTATATCCCATGATATACATGATGAAGAAAGCACCGATAAGTGATACAGGAATATCGATCAATGGCCGTAGTGCGATCAGCCAATCGCGGAAGAAGAGATAGATGATCAGCACCACCAGCACGATGGCCACGATCAGGGTTTCTTCCACTTCGGAAATGGAGCGTTTAATGAACCTGGTCTGATCAAGGGCAATATTCACCTTGATATCATCCGGTATATCTTTTTTGATCTGTTCAAGGCGTTTGTAAAACTCATCGGAGATGGCTACATAGTTGGCGCCAGGCTGGGGCACCAATGCCAAAGCGATCATGGGAATACCGCTTTCCCTTAAGGCAGTTTCTTCATTTTCGGGGCCGAGCACTACTTCTCCAATATCCCTTATGCGCACATCAGCACCATTCACGTTCTTGATGATCACATCCCCGAATTCTTCTTCAGTGTTCAGGCGGCCGAAAGTGCGGACGGTAAGCTCGGTAGTATTGCCCGAAATTTTGCCGGAAGGCAGTTCCACATTTTCCCGTGACAGTGCGCTTTGTACATCACCGGGTGTGAGGCCGAATGCAGTCAGCTTGCCCGGGTCGATCCAGATACGCATGGCATATCTTTTTTCACCCCATATCTGAATGCCGCTCACGCCGGGAATGGTTTGCAAACGTTCAACCAGTACGTTGTTGGCGTATTCGGTGATCTGCAAAGGGTTCCGGGTGGAGCTTTGCACGGTCATGGAAAGAATGGCATCAGAACTTGCATCTGCCTTGGTCACCACAGGAGGCGCTTCAAGATCAGGCGGGAGGGAACGTTGCGCCTGCGACACTTTATCGCGTACATCATTCGCAGCCGCTTCAAGGTTGATGCCGAGATCAAATTCAACATTGATATTGCTGGTGCCGTTGCTGCTGCTTGAGGTAATATTTTTAATACCGGCTATACCATTGATCGCTTTTTCAAGCGGCTCTGTTATCTGTGTTTCGATAATATCAGCATTAGCGCCTGCATAAGAAGTACGCACACTGATATTGGGAGGGTCGATAGCGGGATAATCCCTTACTCCCAGGAACTTAAAACCAATAACACCGAACACAATGATGATAATGTTCATCACTATGGCAAGCACAGGTCGTCTTAAACTGAGTTCGGAGATATTCATTGTAAATTATTTATTAATGATCTGAGCTACCTCCACTTTGGTGTCGGGGCGTAATGTCAGCAAACCTGTAACGATCACGGTATCGCCGGCTTTCAAACCTTGCGTTACCTGCACTCTTGAAGAATCGCGCACACCTGTGGTAACGTCAACGAATTTGGCTATGCCTTCACTGAAAAGGATCACTTTCTTACCCCTTGCCTGTGGCAGGATGGCTTGTGTGGGAACGAGGATAGCAGCTGTATCAGGATCAAAGCTCAGTTGCACTTTAGCAAAAGCACCAGGCAACAAAGCTTCATCTTTTGCCTGTATCAATGATCTTACTTTCAGGCTGCGGGTATTTTCCATTACAGACGATTCTGTAGCGATGACCCGGGCTGTATATTTTTTATTTGATCCTTCATAAGTGAAACCGACTATCTGTCCGAGTTTGATCTTGCCGGTATATTTTTCCGGTACGGTGAAATCAAGTTTGAGATCACCGGTCTGGTTGATGGCGGCAATAACGGTGGCAGGGGTCACATAAGCACCGGGACTGATATTTTTCAGACCCAATTTGCCGCTGAACGGGGCGCGGATCTCTGTCCGGGTGATCTGTGTGCGGATAATATCAATGTCTGCTTTGATATTGTTAACGTTCAGCAGGCTGGCATCGTAGTCGGCTTTGCTGATACCCTGTATCTTCAGCAATTGGGCAGAGCGCTCTTCATTGGTATTGGCGATCTGTAATTGCACCTGCAGTTTTTTCAATTGGGCCTGCAGGTCTTCATCATATAATTTCGCGAGCAGGGTGCCTTTTGATACCTGGCGGCCTTCTGCTACGTTCAGGCTTACGATACGGCCGGATACTTCGGGGTGGATCTCCGTGGTTTCATTGGCAATAACAGAGCCAGGCACTTCAATATTTTCTGCAAAATGCTGGGGCGCTACCAGGTAAACGTCTACCCGGGCAGGTCCCTGGGCGCGGCCTGACTGCTGCTGAGGCTTTTTGTCATTATTCGACTTTCCTCCACAGGCGGCAAGCAGGCTCAGTGCGGCAACGAAAAAGCAATAACGTAAAGGTGGGTGTGTTCTCACTTGTGTATTAGTTTATTAACAGTCCGGTCGGCCCGGAAATACCATTTTAATGATTAAAAAACAAACTTGCTTAAAATCCGGTTGTTATTGGACGTCAGGCGATTGTCATCCCTGCGCTCATTCCTGTACTAATTATAAAAGGTTTTTAAACAGGATGACAGGCTCAGGCTTTTACGACCAGCGCGTGCTTGACCTTATTCGACTGATAGAGTAAATCCTGTTTGTCTTTACTCAGAATGGTGACATGCCCCATTTTCCGGCCGGGTTTGGTCTGTTTTTTCCCGTACAGGTGAACAAAGGCATTTTCGATTTTCAGTACCTCTTCCAACCCCTCATATATAGCATTTCCGGAATATTTGTCGGCACCGATCACATTGACCATGATCGAAGGGAGAATTGCGTCGGTATTTCCCAGAGGATAGCCGAGTATTACCCGCCAGAGCATATCAAACTGGGAGGAATAATGGGCTTCGATGGTATGATGCCCGCTATTGTGCACACGCGGTGCTGTTTCATTTACCAGCACGTCCCCGTTCTTATCAATAAACATTTCAATGGCAAAGATGCCGGGCGATTTGAAGTTGCGGACAACAGACAGGGCAATGGCTTCTACTTTCCATAAAGTGCGCTCGTCTATTTCCGCGGGGCAGAGTTGATAGTCCAGCAAATTCAATTGAGGATCGAACAACATTTCCACGGGCGGATATAAAGCCGTTTCCCCTTTATCATTAATAGCTACCATCTGTGCGATCTCCTTACGGATGTCTACCATTTTTTCCAGCACGGAAGGTGCATCAAATCCTTTTGACAGGTCTTCTTCTTTTTTTATGAGCTGCACACCGCGGCCATCATAACCACCTTCGCCCAGTTTATGAACAGCAGGTAAAAAAGCAAGCTGCTCTTTCAGTGCAGCAGCATTAGGGGTAACAACAAATTCAGGAGAAGGGATCTGGTGGGTTTGATAATATTCTTTCTGAAGGATCTTGTTTTTGATGGTCTTCAGCACCGAAGGTTTGGGATAGATGCGCAGGCCTTCAGCTTCCAGTTTTTCGAGGGCTTCCACATTCACGTTCTCGATCTCGATAGTAAGTGCATCAAGCTGTTTTCCGAAAGTATATACGTCGTCAAAATTTTTGATATCGCCTTTTACAAAATGCTGGCAAAGATGTGCAGCAGGGCATTCCGGATCATTTTCAAGAACAAAGGTTTCAACAGGATAATTGGCTGCTGCCTGCAGTAGCATCCGGCCCAGTTGGCCGCCACCGAGAATACCGATTTTTTGCATGGCGCAAAGATAGGAGATAGGGAGATTGGTTAAGGTGCCGGAAATTGGTAGTGTTCAATGATCTAAAGAAGCTTCCAAAATGAGTCACAACCCGAAGTTTGCATATCCCTTGCATTTTTCTACATTTGCCTATGCGTCCTGATTTCCCTCATAAACGCTTTTCCGATCACCGGAACCTGTTTAGCCTCCTGATGGAGACAATGGCTATGGGCAGTTACTAATGCCTTCATCTTCCTAACCACCCCGGTCATCTCATTGGATTCTTTAAGAATCATTATTGTTTTATTAAATCATTGCAAGATGTCAACTATAACCAAAAAAATGGACACGCAGCAAGCTGTTCATGATTTCCTTCCGCTGGAAGGCACCGATTATGTAGAATTTTATGTAGGGAATGCCAAACAGGCGGCACATTATTATATGAGTGCTTTTGGTTTCCAGGCCCTGGCTTATGCCGGCCCCGAAACCGGTCTGAAAGACAGGGCAAGCTATGTAGTGCGGCAGCACAAACTCACTTTTGTGTTGACCACTCCTTTGCATCCGGGCAATGATATGGCCGATCATATATATAAACACGGCGATGGTGTGAAAGCACTTTCTTTAAGAGTAAAAGATGCAGGATCTGCCTGGAAGGAAACGACCAGCCGTGGCGCGAAAAGCTATATGGAACCGCAACGGTTAAAAGATGAAAATGGTGAAGTGGTCATCAGTGGTATTCATACTTATGGCGATACCGTGCATCTGTTTATCGAAAGGCAAAATTATAAAGGTGCATTTATGCCTGGTTACAGGGCATGGAGCAATCCTCATTTCAGTCCTGCTGATACAGGCCTTCTTTATGTAGACCATTGCGTGGGCAATGTGGGCTGGAACCAGATGAACCCCTGGGTAAAATTTTATGAAGATGTAATGGGATTTAAAAATATCCTGTCGTTTGATGATGAAGATATTTCTACAGAATACTCTGCTTTAATGAGCAAGGTAATGAGCAGTGGCAACGGCTTTGTCAAGTTCCCCATCAATGAGCCGGCGGAAGGAAAGAAAAAATCGCAGGTAGAAGAATACCTTGAGTTTTACCGGGGTGAAGGTGTGCAGCACGTGGCACTGGCAACCAATGATATTGTAACAACCGTGCGTGCGTTGATGAGCAGGGGAGTGGAATTCCTGAAAGTGCCTACTACCTATTATGATGACCTGCTCGACAGGGTAGGGCATATTGATGAAGATCTTGAACCATTAAAAGAGTTGGGCATCCTGGTTGACCGTGATAATGAAGGATACCTGCTGCAATTATTTTCCAAGCCGGTTGAAGACCGGCCTACGCTTTTCTTTGAGATCATTCAACGCAAAGGAGCAAAGAGCTTTGGTAAGGGAAATTTCAAAGCCTTGTTTGAAGCGATCGAGCGGGAACAGGAAGCGAGAGGAAACTTATAAAGACCGGGGCATTACTGCCCCATTTCTTTTTAACCTATTTAACCGGCCACACAACGACCGACAGCTTTTTCCGGCTCCTGATTTTTCAAAAAAAATGAATAGAAAAATGCGTAACCGAACGATTACTCATATATTTGTAACCGATCAGTTACAAATTATCCTGTTCTTATGAGAAGAGATGTATTCCAGGCGATCGCTGACCCCACCAGAAGAGAGATCATCGGGTTGCTGGCAAAGCAGCCGCTCAACCTGAATGCTGTTGCAGAAAATTTTGCGATCAGCCGCCCTGCTATTTCCAAACATATCAAGATACTGACAGAATGCGGACTGGTACTGGTCCGCCAGGAGGGAAGGGAAAGATATTGCGAAGCGAAATTCGATAAGCTGAATGAGGTGTCGGACTGGGTGGAACAATACCGCATTTTCTGGACCCGCAAACTTGATGCGCTGGACAAATTCCTGAACATAAAACAATCATCTAAAAAACGTAAATCAAAATGAATAACAATCCCGTGATCATCGAAAAGCTGATCAATGCGCCTGTTAAGAAAGTCTGGCAGGCCATTACTGATAAAGACCAGATGAAACAATGGTATTTTGATTTGAGCGATTTTAAACCTGAAGTAGGATTTGAATTCAGGTTTCCCGGCCAGGGGCATAAAGGGGAACAGTACATACATGTCTGCAAGATCACCGAAGTGGTGCCTCTCAAAAAACTGCAATACAGTTGGCGGTACCTTGACCGGGAAGGCTATTCTTTGGTGACATTTGAATTGTTTGATGAAGCCGGTAAAACCCGTGTCAAACTCACTCATACAGGCCTTGAAACTTTCCCGAAAGACAATGCCGATTTTGCAAGAGACAGCTTCAACGCAGGCTGGACAGAGCTTATTACCGTACTGTTACCGAAGTTTGCAGAAAACAAATAAGACAGGAATTATTAGAACGACCCCTTCCCGTCTTACCGGTAAGGCGGCAAGACGGGAAGGATACCTGATAGCTGTATACCCATGTCGACTTCGACTTGAACTGAAAATTAGTTACTTATAAATTAACCTGGACTTTTCCCCACCTGTTCATTTCTTTCCCTGTACCCTGTGTATAAGTTCTGGTGTATCTTTACGAATCATTAATAATTGATCAGTACTAAAACAACTGCCAGGCCGTTAATCAATTTAAGGATGTTCCGCATGAAAAACATGAAAAGACTGTTCATACCTGTTTTTGTTTTCCTTTGCTTTACTGTGCCGGCTGGTGCGCAAACTTCTGTCAGAAGTGCTGCATTGACTACTTCTTTTATTGAGTACCAGAAAAGCTTTCCCCGCCCGGACGAATCATTTAAACGCAAGGAAGACACTTTGCAAAAACAGTTCGCCGCCAAAAAGCTGAAGTGGCCGGCAAAATATATCTATATCCGTTCTTTCAAATATGACAGCAACCTGGAAGTATGGGTAAAAGACGAACTGAACGAGCCTTTCAAGCTGTTCAAGACCTATAAGGTTTGCGCCCTGGCCGGCACGCTCGGGCCAAAAAGGCTGGAAGGGGATTACCAGGTGCCCGAAGGTTTTTATTATATCAATGAGTTCAATCCCAGGAGCACTTATTATCTGTCCCTGGGCATCAACTATCCCAATGTATCTGATCAGATACTCAGTGATTCACTCAGGCCCGGAAGTGCGATCTATATTCATGGCAGTTGCGTTACCGTAGGTTGCATTCCCATTACAGATCAGCAGATAGACGAGCTCTATATTCTGGCAGCACATGCAAAAGACCAGGGGCAGGATTATATACCCGTGCATATTTTCCCTATCCGTTTCAATGTAGCCAAAAGCCTGAACTACCTGAACAATCTGGCCAAAGATGATCCTGCATTGAAGAAGTTTGCCACACGCATGGAAGATGCGTTTGATTATTTTGAAAAGTATAAACAACTGCCGGTTGTTCTTATTAATGATAAAGGTGATTATATCATCAACAATGCCCCCGATAAAAAAGCCATGGCGGAAGCCCCCAAACCTGTGAAAAGGGAGCCGGTGCAACATCGCACCCGTACCATCACCGGACTGGCGGAAGCCGTGCACCAATGGCCACAGTTCCCTGGTGGAAGCGATGGCTATGCAAAATATCTTGAAAAATTAGGAAAGGACATAGGGGCTAAATTGCCGGAAGGCGTCAAGAAATCATACGTGCAGGTGGAGTTCATCGTAGACAAGGACGGAGTACCTACCAATTTCAAAGTATTGAAAGGCCCCAAGGATGAAGATTTTGCTGATGCCCTGATCGAAGAAATGGAAAAAATGCCTGAATGGAAACCGGCATTGCTGAACGATAAGCCTGTACCAAAGAAAATGGTGCAAACGATAACGGTGGAAGCGGAGTAATTACCGCATCAACACCTGCACTGTTTCCGGCGTCTGCTGTTTCAACAAGATCGTTTTTCCCGCCGTCAGCTTATCAAAGAATTCCCCTGTATAATGCCGGATGGTCAATAATGAAAGATCTTTTGTTACCTGCGTATCAAAAATAGCAGCAGCTTCCATTGCCAGCCTTTCTGTTTTTTCTCCCTGATTATCTACCACACATACAAAGCTGATAGCGCCGTTCTGCGTGAGATTCGGTTTTATTTTGATCTTTTCAAACAGATGATACAGTTCTCCTACATGATGCTCTCCTACAAAAGAAAAGTCTTTTGAATTCAATTGCAGCATCACCTGTTTTTCCTTCAGCACAATGATCGGCGGCAATTGCTTCAAATGCTGGTTATGTATCACTGTTCCGGGTAATGAAGGATCGAGAAAGCATTTTACATACAACGGAATGCTTTTATTCTGCAATGGCTTGATGGTTTTGGGATGGATCACCTGTGCTCCATAATAAGCCATTTCAATTACTTCATTATAGTTCAGTTCCGGCAGAGGCTGCGCATCGGGAAACTGTTTGGGGTCAGCATTCATCACGCTTTCCACGTCTTTCCAGATGGTCAGGCTTTCGGTTTCGAGTATATTGGCAAATACAGCAGCAGTGTAGTCACTTCCTTCGCGCCCGAGTGTAGTGCTTTCGTTCTCGTCAGTTGCTCCGATATAGCCCTGTGTGAGCACGATATCTGTTGTGGCAAACAGCGGCTTCACATTTTCCTGGATCTTTGCAGTGGTATAATTCCAATCGATCGTGGCATCCCTGAAATTGTCGTCTGTCCGGATAATATCTCTTACATCCAGCCATTTATTGGCGATCTCCATTTCATTCAGGTAATGGCTTATGATGGAAGTGGAGAGCAGCTCTCCTACACACACCACCTGGTCATAATAATAATCATATTCCCTGACCGGCTTATCATGCAGCAGCCATTCCACTTCGGTAAAAAAATCCTTCAGTTGTTTTTCGCAGGCCAGGTAATGTGTTACCAGCAGGTATTTGGCGATGGTGAGATGCTGTTGTTTCACCTGCTCAAACAATGCCAGCGCTTCTTCTTTCCGGTTGGCATAAAATGAGTCGGTTACTTTTTCCAGGGCATTCGTGGTTTTGCCCATAGCGGAAATAACGACCAGCAGTTTTTCACCTGCATATTCTTTCAGTATTTCTCCCGTATTTTTTACTCTTTCAACGCTGTTAACAGATGCTCCGCCAAACTTAAAGACCTTCATGTATAAATAAATTATGGCCGGTATTTCCCGGTGGCTGCAAATGTCGCAAAAAATAGGGTCTTTTTTGATGTACCTGACACACATCTGTATGGGAGTTTTCCCGTTTACACCTTACATTTGTTAGCTTTATCAACGAACTGCTATGAGTTTCAACAGAAAAATCCTTACGCTCGACGAGTTTACCATTCAACAGCTCCGTCATATTCCGCATGCCACCGGTGAGTTAAGTACCCTCTTAAGGGATATAGGGCTTGCAGCCAAAAGGGTGAATGTGGAAGTGAACAAAGCCGGCCTGGTTGACATACTCGGCGATGCCGGCAGTGTGAACGTGCAAGGGGAAGACGTAAAGAAACTCGATATTTTTGCCAATGATCAGTTTACCGGTGTACTGCAGCATGGCATCAGTTGTGCAGGCATTGCTAGCGAAGAACTTGATGACTATGTAGCTTTCGATGATTCCGTAAGCCAGAACTCCAAATATGTATGCCTCTTTGATCCGCTCGATGGCAGCGGCAATATTGATGTGAACGTATCCATCGGTACCATTTTCGGTGTGTACAGGAGGGTAACGCCCAAGGGGCATATTGCTTCCAAAGAAGATTTTTTGCAAAAAGGCACTCAACAGGTTGCTGCGGGGTATATCGTGTATGGTTCTTCAACCATGCTGGTGTATGCTACCCGCCGAGGAGTGAACGGGTTCACATTGGATCCTTCCATTGGCGAGTTCACCCTTAGTCATCCCGATATCAAATGCCCGCCTTCCGGCAAGATCTATTCAGTGAATCATGGCAATTTCTTTCAGTACAGGGATGGCGTAAAGAAATACATAGATGTTTGCCAGAAAAAAGATAAATCCACTGGCGGACCTTACACCCAGCGCTATATTGGCAGCATGGTGGCTGATGTGCACCGCAACCTGATCAAAGGAGGTATTTTCATGTATCCCGGCACGGTCGACAAACCCAAAGGAAAACTGCGGCTTTTATATGAATGCAATCCTTTTGCATTTATCATTGAAGTGGCAGGCGGGCGTGCTACGGATGGTACCCAACGCATCCTGGACATTCAGCCAACAGAATTGCATCAGCGCACACCGATGTTTATTGGCAGTAAGGATATGATGGGAGAACTGGAAACGCATTTGAGCCGTGAATCTGCCTAAGAGCAAGTGCAGATACGACTGCAGCTATACAACCCCTTTTTAACAATATCACAGCAGCAGAAGGTTCTTTTTCTGAAGGATTGGTATTAATCTTGTCATTATTCCTGTATGAACAAGACCCCGCGCATGCTCCGTACTTTTTCCTTTTTATCTTTTTTCTTGCTGCTGATCTCTTCCTTCTCCAATGCTCAAAGCATTCGGGAAGACGTGCTCAAATACACCAATGAATTCCGCCGGTCAAAAGGATTGCCAGCGCTTGAAATGATGGACGGCCTCAATAAGCTTGCACAGGAGCATAGCTCCGATATGGCCAAAGGAAAAACCGGCTTCGGTCATGATGGATTTATGCAACGCCAGCAGGCCGCACATAAATTCCTTCCTTCTGTAAACGCCTTTGCAGAAAATGTAGCGTATGGTGCCAAAACCGGTAAGGAAGTGGTGAAGGGATGGAAGAAATCACCCGGCCACCGCCGCAATATGCTGGGCAAATACAAATACATTGGTATAGGCGTTGCCAGTGATAAAAAAGGCAACCTTTATTACACGCAGGTGTTTGTGAATTAATTCCTCCGTTTTGCAGTAACTTGCTGCCTGATGGAAAAGAAAACGATCATTTCTGTAAGAAATCTGGCTAAACAGTATGGCCAGTTCCAGGCCGTAAAAGGCATTTCCTTTGATGTATATGAAGGTGAGATCTTTGGGTTGCTGGGCCCCAACGGTGCCGGTAAATCCACTACACTGGAGATCATTGAAACCCTGCGGGAAAAAACCAGTGGGGAAGTGATCGTAGATGGACTGAACCTGGATACACAGCCTGCTGACATCAAAAAGATCATTGGTGTGCAATTGCAGACCAGTGGCTATTATCCAGGACTTAACCTGCTGCAATTGATCGAACTGTTTTGCGGTTTGTATAACCGTAATGTAGGCGCTATGGAACTGCTGGAAATGGTGAACCTGAAAGACAAGGCCAAAGCCAAGTTCAAAGACCTGAGCGGCGGGCAAAAACAACGTTTTTCTGTAGCCACGACCCTGATCAACGAACCCCGTATTATCTTTTTGGATGAACCAACTACCGGTCTCGACCCACAAGCAAGAAGAAGCCTTTGGGAACTGATCCGTACCATCCGCGACAGGGGCACTACAGTGATCATTACCACGCATTATATGGATGAGGCGGAATACCTGTGCGACAGGATCGCGATTATCGATTCGGGCAAGATCATTGCACTGGACTCTCCTGATGGCATGATCGACGCATTGGTGGCTTCAGGTTTTGAACGGCCGAAAGAAGTAAAAAAAGCCAACCTGGAAGATGTGTTCATTAATCTAACCGGTCATTCACTCCGGGAAGAATAAAGCAATTTTTAAACGATCCAGTAATGAGTATTCAGAATAAATTGAAAGAGTTTATGAGCGGTAAAATTGAAGCGCAAAAAAGCGCAGGAGAAGCATTCCTTAATATCAACAAAGATAAAGAAGGCGTTGTGCAATTGCCTGAAGGATTGCAATACGAGGTGTTGAAAGAAGGCACAGGAGCACAGCCTTCCATCAAAGACAAAATAAAAGCGCACTACAAAGGTGCTTTGCTGGATGGTAAGGAATTTGACAGCTCTTTCAAACGCAACCAACCCTTTACTGCTCCGTTAACAGCACTGATCAAAGGATGGCAGATAGCTATTCCTTTGATGAAAGAAGGCAGCCACTGGAGGCTTTGGATACCATCCCATCTGGCTTATGGTGATCGTGGGGCAGGAAGCGATATCCCTGGTGGTGCAACATTGATGTTTGAAGTGGAGCTATTGGAAGTGATCAAATAGTTCATTTACGTATAAATATTTTCTTATGCCGACCGCAGTTGATCCGCGTTATCCTATCGGGCAATATGAGGCGCAGCCTTTTTCCATTGAAAAGAAAGTAGAATGGCTTGCTGATATCAAATTCCTTCCGCAGGCACTTGAAAATGCAATACTCAACCTGGATGAAGAGCAATTGCATACACCTTACCGTGAAGGCGGCTGGACGATCCATCAGTTGGTGCATCATGTGGCCGACAGCCATATCAATGCATATTGCCGTTTCAAACTCGCGCTTACAGAAGATAACCCTACCATCAAGCCTTATGAAGAAAAGCTTTGGTCGGAGATGAATGATGTACAAAAACTGCCTGTTAATATTTCGATTACCCTCCTGTATGCATTGCATGCCCGCTGGTATGAAGCACTCAAATATGTAAAGGATGATGAATGGAACAACCGGACGGTGTTCCATCCTGAGCAAAAAAGGACCATGCGCCTTTGGTATCTCCTGGGCAATTATGCCTGGCATTGCAGGCATCACGTGGCACATATTACGGCATTGCGCGAAAGAAAAGGCTGGTAGATATTAACAAATGGTAAATCACGATAACTTATGAAATGGAAGATCCTTTCTTCTGAATACCTTTTTCATGATCTCTGGTTCAAAGTGCGGAAAGACCGGTGTCTGACTCCTGAAGGAAAGATTGTCGATCCTTATTACGTGTATGAATTTCCTACCTGGGTCACTGCTGTCGCTCTTACTGAAGATGGTAAAGTGATCATGGAGCATCAATACAGGCATGCATTGGGTGAAGTGTGCCTTGAAATACCCGGCGGTTGCGTGGATGATACAGATGCAAGTTTGGAAGACGCCATTAAGCGCGAGCTGCTGGAAGAAACCGGTTACACATTTACTTCTTATGAATATCTGGGAAAAATATCTGCCAATCCCTCCACCAATTCCAACCTCATGCACATGTTCCTTGCCAGGGGCGGAAAGAAAGTGACCGAACAACATCTTGATGCGAATGAAGAGATCAAGATCTCACTTTATACCATTGAAGAAGTAAAGGAAATGCTGCGGAAAAATGAAATAGTGCAGGCCATGCATGTAACCTGTTTGATGTATGCATTGGAGAAGTTGAAGAGTTAAACTACTTCTGCTACCAGGAATACACTTCCACACACCAGCACCAGGTCGTTTTCTTTTGCTTTTGCCATTGCTTCTTTCAGCGCATTGTTTACATCGGAATAGGTTTTTCCTTTCAAACCGGCTGCGGCTGCCTGCTGTTGCAGCTCTTTTGCATCCAGTGCGCGGGGAGTGTTTGCCTGTGTGAAATAATAATGCGCAGAAGAGGGGAGCAGCGCCAGTACTTTGTCAACTGCCTTGTCTTTTACCATTCCCAGTACAATATGCAACTCATGATAATCGGCCAACTCAAGCTGCTCAACCACTTGTTGCATGCCCGCTTCATTATGCGCTACGTCCAGTATTACCGAAGGATGCTGATGAATAAGTTCCCAGCGGCCATGCAGACCGGTCAGTTTTTTAACCTGGTGCAGGGCCGATTGAATAGTGGGCTCATCTATTTCCCAACCTTTATCCTGCAACACAGCACAGGCTTCCAAGGTAGTGAGCAGGTTTTTGATTTGGTATAAGCCGGGCAGATCGAGATGATAAAGCTGACGGTCAGTCTTGTGTTTTTCTGCAACCTGAACTATCAGTTCATGTTTTTCCCATTTCCAATCCGTTGCCTGTCTTTTTTGTGAGGCAATGGTAAGCGGAGCATTTTTTTGTCGTGCAACGTTTTCAAATACCGGAGCTGTTTCTTCTGTTACTTCCCCCACTACTACAGGGATGCCTTGTTTAATGATGCCCGCTTTTTCTCCTGCTATTTTTTGAAGCGTATCACCCAACAGGTTTACATGGTCCCAGCCAATATTGGTGATCACAGACAGTTCCGGTGTAAGGATATTGGTACTGTCGAGCCGCCCACCGAGGCCGGTTTCAATCACAGCTATATCAACGCCTTCTTGTGCAAAATGATCAAAGGCCATGGCTACGGATATTTCAAAAAAGCTGGGATCGATCTCTTCAATCACCGGTTTGATCTTTTGTGTGAAATCAACTACAAATTCTTTTGGCACAAATTGACCATTGATCTTTATCCTTTCGCGGAAATCTTTTAAATGAGGAGAAGTATGCAAGCCTGTTGTATAGCCCGCTGTTTGCAGAATGGATGCGAGCATATGACTGGTGGAGCCTTTGCCATTGGTGCCGGCAATATGTATGCTCTTGAACCGCTGATGCGGATTGCCGAGGAATTCGCACAGGCGGATGATATTGGTCAGGTCTTCTTTATAGGCTGCAGCACCTAAGCGGCTGAACATGGGCAGGCGGGTAAAAAGATAGTCAATTGTCTGTTCGTAGCTCATATAGTTCGTCCAAGTATTTCTTTGTAAAGTTGATAGTTCTCTTCGTCGAAGCAAACAAAGTAAACTTTTTTGATCGGCCGGTCAGGTGAAAACCAGGTATTCATGGCTTGAATGGCAATAGAAGCCGCTTCTTTTTTAGGATAACCATAAATGCCTGTACTGATATTGGGAAAAGCAATGCTTTCCAGAGAGTGTTGGGCTGCCAACGCAAGACTGTTGTAATAACAGGAGGCGAGTTTTTCAGCTTCCTGGTTCTTCCCTTTATTCCAAACGGGACCAACAGTGTGTATCACATAACGGGAGGGCAACCGGCCTGCTGTGGTGATCACTGCTTCACCGGTTTTACAGGAGCCTTGTTTTGCAATGATCTTCCTGCATTCTTCCAGTATTGCAGGACCACCTGCGCGATGAATAGCACCATCCACACCGCCACCGCCCATCAGGGATGAGTTGGCTGCGTTAACAATAGCATCCACCTGAATAGTCGTGATATCACCTTTCAGAAGAAAAATGCTTTCATTCATGAAAGCAAAATTAGCGAGAAAGTATAGTTTATTGGGCCAGGTCTATCCTCCCAACAAGAAATTGAACTGATAAACCACAATGGATTCTTCTGTAGCTTTATTAAAACGGTTTCTTCTCAGCCATTCCTTGATAATGGAAATAGCTTCACCATTTGTAATAGTAGATCCCTGCACCCAGTTAAGATAAGTGCCTACGCCGTCGGGTGACACTCTTATCTGCGCCAGCACTTTTCCCTTAAGGTTTTCACCGGCATCCATGGATTTGGGATTGATCACTACCCGGCTGCCACTTATCCGCAAAGGCCCGTTGCCACGGCCACTGCCGGAACCATTCCCTCCGCCAGAACCTGTGCCGCTGCCTCCACCGGAACCGCTTCCATTACCAACACCGGAGCCTGTGCCACTGCCGCCAGCCCTGTCGTAAGTGGTAGCCACACCGCCACCGCTTCCTGAACCCGTAGTCGTTTTACCCAGCACAGCTTTGGGAACAGGCTTGGGTTGCGGAGGAGGAAGATCAGGTTTGGGCTCAGCTTTTACTGTCGATTTGTTCTCATTTATTTTAGTTGCCTTAGGCTTGGGATTATCGGGTTTAAGGATAGCCGGTGCCACTTTTTCTGTCGGGTCTTCTTCAATGTCTTTGGCATCTTCCTGCGTGCCGGGTGGAGGAGGAGTTTGAGGCGCTGTGCCGGCCGGGCCAGAAGCTTCTACCGGGTTGCCGCCACCACCACCGCCACCCAGTTGCCGGGCAGGAGGTATTTCCTCTTCCGGGATATTCAGTTCCACCATGATCCCCTGGTCAGGAGGCATAGGCACAATAGCGGGTATCGTCCATGACCACAGGAACATGAGCAGCAGCAACAGGCCGGCAAAGCCGATCGTGATCATGACAGCCCGTGAATTTTTCTTTGCTTCAAAAGAGGCAGACATACTGTAAACGTTATTCATACAAATGTACAGGTTGATGACCCGGCATAAAAGCCGTTGTTTTTCACACCTGTTATTAACGTACAAGGACTGTGCAACTTGTCCTGGGGGCTGGCTATAAAATGTTAAATTCCTGACGGCCTGAGTGGCGAAAAAGACATTCCATCCGCAATTTCTTTTGATTTATGTCCGGGCATACTATTTTCGGCCCTCAAATAACCTATAATGAAAAAAATTATCCTCTTATCTTTTGTTATTTCAGCACTTGCGATCAGCCCTGCTGCTTACAGCCGCACCACTCCAGGTAACCCGACCAATGATACCACGTATATCTATGTTTACCGTACCGGCCAGTTTAATGCGGCAGCGGCCAACTGGGCTGTTTTCCTGGACGGTGAAAAGAAATGCAAATTGAGCAATAATCGTTTCATGCGCCTGGCTGTTACACCCGGCAAGCATACCATCAGTGCCAAAATAGGTGGGGCTTCTTTATTCAAGAAAGAGACCGAAGTGGAAATAGAAGCAGAAGCCGGTGGCAGTTACTATATAGCCTGTAACGTAAAACAAAGCATTACCCGTGCCCGCCTCGAACTGATCGAAGTGACCAAAAGCACGGCCAGCAAGCAAATGGAAAAAATGGTGCTGGACAATTGCCAGGAAAAGATCGATGAAACGGAAGGAAAATAATGATCAGAATTTATTGGCGATCACTAATCCTGCCAGCACGATCAGCATGCTGATGATATGAACAATGCTGAATTGTTCATGCAAAATGATCACGGCCTCTAGGCTGCTGAAGATTGGGATCAGGTTGCCGAATAAAGCTGTGCGCCCTGCACCCAGTATCTGTATGCTCTTGTTCCAGATAAAAAAGCTGATAATGGATGCGCCAAGGCCAAGATAGAGAATAACGGATACCAGGGAGATATCCCAGGTTATATGCTTACCTGTATTCATTTCCAGCAGGAAGAGGGGAAGCAGCAATAAGGTGCCCAGTAAAAATGAGCTGAACAATAAATTGAGCGGAGAAATGACCGGCGGCCTTTTTCTTACCAAAATTGTATACACGGCAAAGGAAAGCGCTGCCAGCAACACCCATGCATCGCCTTCAGAGAAATGCAGGTTGAGCAGGTTTTGAAGATTGCCTTTTGATAATAAAACCAGAATGCCTGCAATGCAGATCAGCATGCCGCTTATTTTGGCTATCCCCAATTTTTCTTTCAAAAAGATACGGGCAAGTATATTGGCAAAAACAGGAGAGGAAGTGGTGCCGATCAATGCCAGGTTGATGGCCGAGGTATAATGCCCGGCGATGTAAACAAGGGTATTGAACAATGAAACGCCTGTAAGCGAGAGCCAGAAAAGGTAGGGCAAATGTTTTTTCACCTGTGGCCATTCTGTGATACAGGTCCTCCATGCAAAGGGAAATAATAAGATCGTGGCCGTGCCCCAACGGTAAAATGAAAGCTGAAGAGGAGTGATCTCTTTATGAACAGCTCTCGCTACAATAAAATTGCCTGACCATATCAGGGTGGCCAGCACAGCAAGCGCAATGCCCTGCAGGTTGTTTTTTTCTTTCAATGTATTCCGGTCAATGATGTGCAAAATCCAGGTCGAACCTTCCCCTGATACGTTCTATCGGCGGGTTGAAATAACCATACCGCAGATCAGGGAATTCTTCCTTCAGTATTTCCTGCAATTGCTTTACGCCCATGCATTCTCCTGTGTCGCCCACGCCTATTTTGCCTAAATACCAGTCGGGATCAATATTGAAATTACGCCACTGGATCATTTTCAACCGTGTTTCCTTTATCAGTTTGCGCAGCGCTTCATATTCGGCAATACTGTCCGTCATGCCCGGGAAAACAAAATAGTTGATGGATGTCCATCCGCCAAAGCTGTTCACTATTTTCAGGCTTTCAACAATATCATCAAAATCGTAATTGTTGGGCCTGTAATAAGGCATGTATACTTCACGCCTGGCAGAGTTAGTGCTCACTCTTATGGAATCGAGCCCGGCTTCACAAAGTTTTCTTACAGCATCAGGTTTGGAGCCATTGGTGTTGATGTTAATGCTTCCTTTAGGTGTATGCTTCCGTATTTCAATGATCGCTTCGCGGATGGTTTCCCACATCAGCAGGGGTTCTCCTTCACAGCCCTGGCCAAAACTTACAATAGGATAGGGCGCCTGCTCCAGGTGGGGCACGGTATATTCCACGATCTCTTCGGCAGTGGGTTTAAAGCGCAACCTGTCTTGCGTTGACACGATCGGTTCCTCATCCGGTTGCAAGGAAATGCAACCCACACAATTTGCATTGCAGGCCGGTGATGCAGGTATGGGGCATTCCCATCGGCCCAAAAAATAATTCCGGGCAGCAGGACAATGATAGGTCAGTGCGCAATTGTTGGCGAGATGGTTCACCAAACGGTTATGCGGATAAGCTTTTAATAAATTTTCTACACCCGATTCAACCTTTGATTGATCATAGCCTGCACAATCCTGGCGGATATCTGATTCAATACGGGTTGCAGGTACGTAAAATTTGTCGTTATGCCATCCGGCTGCAGTGTAACAAAATAATGGAAGGGTAGGAGCATCAGGCGCCGTTTCATAGGCAGCGAGATAAAACCCTGTATGTGCAGGAGGAATAAAAGCTGCAACGGCCCATCCTTTTTCACAAAGCCGCATTTCCCCGGTCTTCACATCAATGCCGATACCGCGGCGGCCGGGCAATTCATATAAAGAACCTCCATCCGGAAGTTCGATCCATTCATCAGTCGGGATTTCCAGTGCATCCCATCCGCTACGGCCGGTTACATAGAGCGACTGGTCCTCAAAGATATTTCCTTTGCCGTCCGAATAAAGGATATAAGGTGAATGGGAAAAAGATGTCATAGTCTTTGTTTAGTGCAACTGCTCCCTGCAAAAGTCGTTAAATTCTTTTTCATTCAGTTGCGCTGATGAATCGATGATCTCCGATTGCAGTATTTTATTGTTTTTAAAATCAATGGTGAGCAAACCATCTTTGAGCACGAGATTATTAAGCTCATTCCATTGGATTTTCCTTTGCGGAAAGGATGGATACAGGATCGCTTCCTCATCGATACTGACCCGCAACTGGCGTTGTGATACCTGGAAAAGCAATGCAAGCACCACGTTGATAAAAGCTGCCCACCAATTGCCCAGGACGATCCAGGTAATAGTGATGAGCAAAAGGCAAAGGTCACGGTAAGGCTTGCCTGCACTCTTTTTGACAGACCGCAGATAAAAATCAATCCCCAATGCTATGGCACAAAGAACAGCTCCTGCAAGAGCTTCATAGCGGATATTTTTTTCTGCTGAATTAAAAAAGATAAGAACGAATACGGCAATGTTGAGCAGGATAATGAACAGGGCCATACGGTCGTACTGCCTTGTCTTATCATTTTTTAATATCACTTCAAATTTAGCGCCCATAACAGTTGCTGGCTACGAGTAAATTACACAGCTTGAACAATACCCGCGCACCCACATTCGCATTCCAATCCGTATCACTGATACCTACTTCAGTTAAATCGAACCCGATGATGGTGCGGCCGCTTTCAATCACTTTGCGGAATAAGTAAAATACTTCTTCTGTTTCAAAACCTCCGGGCACCGGTGTGCCTGTGTGCGGACAAAGCTTACGATCGAGCCCATCTATATCAAAACTGATAAATACCTTCTGCGGCAATTTGCTGACGATCTCTTCTGCTATCTGTTTCCAGTTTTCTCCTTCGTACTGGCGGTATTTAATGTCCCTGTCGAAATAAGTAGTGACGCGGTCATTGTTTTGCTTGATGTATTCCCATTCATCGCCGCCATAATCGCGTGCGCCTACCTGCACCAGTTTGCTAAGCTGTGGTATTTCTGTGAGCGCATTGTACATGATGCTGGCATGCGAGTAGGTGAACCCTTCATAAGCTGCACGCAGATCGCAGTGGGCATCTATCTGAAGTATACCGAAATTATCATGCTTTTCTGCAATGGATTTGAAGTAGCCGAGGGATACGCTGTGATCGCCGCCGAGTAAGCCTACCAGTTTCCCTTTGTTAAGCAACACCTTGGTTTGATCGTATACCCATTGCTTCAGGAATTCGCCGCCTTCATTCACTTCCTTGATCGTTTTGCTCATGAACTGGTTGGCGGAAACTTCTTCACCACGGGAAATATAATCGATATATAATTCTGCTTCTTTGCGCAGGTAATCGCTTTTCATCAGCAGCTTCCTGTCTACCGGGCGCATATAGTATCCCTGCTTCCATCCTTCAGGAACTTCGGAATCGAAGAGGTCTACCTGCAAAGCCGCTTTAAAAATTGCTTCGGGTGCTCTTGCCGTACCGGCACCATAACTTACGGTTACTTCCCAGGGAACGGGTACGATCACCAGTTTCGCATCATCTTCAGATGTGGGGAGTCCGAAAATATTATTATTGGGATTACTGACACAGTTCGGGTCGTAATTAGCTAGATCTACCATTTTCTTGTATTGAAAAAACGGTGCAAGTTACAACTAAGTGTTGAAAGAGAAAAAGAGTGTGAAGAAAGAGGCATAATCGTTCAAATGGCTGATCCTTACCTATTTAAAGAGGTTCCTGCTGGCTCAGGCAGTGAAAACTCCCCAATCCCCAGATGATCTCCGTTGAATCGATCCCCACCACTTCACGGTCAGGGAAGCAGCTTTGGATGATCTGGAGGGCCTTATCATCTTTGTCACACCGGTAGGTTGGTACGATAACGGATTTATTGGCAATATAGAAATTGGCATAAGAAGCAGGCAGCCGCTGATCTTCCCAGATCACAGCATCGGGCATGGGAAGCTCCACGATATTGAGCTGTTTGGTATTGAGCAGCCGCATTTCTTTTAACTGTTTCAGGTTGTGCTGAAGCAAAGCATAGTTCTCGTCCTGTTTGTTTTCTTCCACTACGGTGAGCACGGTGTCGGCATTCACAAAACGGACCGTATCATCAATATGGCCATCTGTATCATCACCTACAATGCCTTCATCCACCCACAACACCTGCTCCACTCCGTAATAATTGCGCAGGTATTCTTCGATCTGGCATTGGTTAAGATGCGGGTTGCGGTTTGGATTGAGCAGGCAGGCAGTGGAAGTGAGCAAAGCGCCTTTACCGTTAAACTCAACCGAACCTCCTTCCATTACAATGCCGGGATGGAATACAGGCAGGTTGAAATGTTTGCCGATCAGTGTGGGGATCACATCGTCCAGATCATAAGGAGGATATTTATCTCCCCAGGCATTATACCCCCAGTCCACAATGGCTTTTCCTTTTCCTGCCATTTCATTTACCAGGAAAGCAGGCCCATGGTCCCTGCACCAGGCGTCATTGGTAGGATGAAAATAGAACTCCACTTTTGTAAGGTCCACATCCGCTTGCTGCAGATGAGTGAGCGCAAATTGCTTCATCGCTTCATCGGCCACATTGATCCGTACCAGTTCTCCCCGGGTCAGTTCCTTTATAAAAGCGGCATAATAAGGATAGATCGCATTGATCTTTCCGGGCCAGCTCGCTTCTTTATGCGGCCAGCTTAACCAGGTGGCCAAATGTTTTTCAAACTCAGCAGGGAAATAATAGCCGAGTTCATGGGGAGTGGAGAGATTATTGGGATTTTGGGAAAGTGTGCTCACTGTGCTGATGTTTAATTGGCCTGCCTGATAAGTTAAGT
>Ga0180223_1000726_pt1 | contig 35115 bp, 31 predicted proteins | sample eDN5th30CKraftOP_FD_151337 | JGI IMG/M metagenome (GOLD analysis project Ga0180223, IMG submission 151337) | Enriched Organic Plus compost microbial communities from Emeryville, California, USA - eDNA 5th pass 30_C Kraft OP (version 2) (version 2) ... | reverse complement strand
GCCGCCTCAGCCAACCTTGCCAGCGGTCCGCGCGGCCATCATCGCGGCCTTCGAAGGGCAACCACCAACACGATGTCCGCACTGCCGCCGCTGGCTCAGCTCTAAAAATCTGCCAAAGTAGTGCTAGCGAACGTTCGTGCTCCGGGCCGGGGACCAGGAGCGAATGATCTGCGGCACCTCTGTGCCGGACCTCGGCTCCGCATAGAGACGTCCCTGAGCGAAATCGCAGCCAGCTTCCCGCAGGCGTTGCGCCTGCTCGATGGTCTCGACGCCTTCCGCCGTGGTGTGCAGGCCCATGGCGTGGCCGAGGGTCACGATCGCAGTGACGATCGCGGCGTCGACGTCGTCATCGATCAGATTCCGCACGAAGCTCTGGTCGATCTTGATGTGATCGACGGGGTATTGCTTGAGATGGGTGAGCGAAGCGAACCCCGTGCCGAAATCGTCCAGGGCGATGGAGACGCCGGCCTTGTGCAGCTCGTTCAATATCGAGGAAGCCGTCGCCGTTCTGCGCCCGAGAAAGACGGTTTCAGTGACCTCGACCTCGAAACAGGCCGGATGGACACCCGCGTCCTCCAGCATGCGAAGGATCCGCGGCGCGAGTTCCGGATCGGAAAAATCGGCCGACGACAGGTTTACCGCCACCCGGCCGCATTCGAGCCCCTGATCGAGCCATGACCGGACATCGGCGGCAGCCTGGCGGATCATCTGTTCGCCCAGCGCGATCGAAAGCTCGTGCTCAGCGAACACGGAGCCGAAATAGTCGGGAGACAGCAGCCCTTTCGTCGGATGCTGCCAGCGTGCGAGGGCCTCGAACCCGACGATCCGCCCCGTCGTCAGGGAGATCTTGGGCTGATAGCCCGGGCGAAACTGCCGGGCGGCAAGCCCCTCGCGCACCTCCCTTGCGATCGTCACCCGGCGTTCCATCGCCGCTCTGGCCGCGCTGGTATAAACGGCGGTTTGGCCCCGGCCTTGTTCTTTCGCGCGGTAAAGCGCGATGTCGGCATCCTTCATCAGCTCGATCGGCGCACGATGATGCTCGGGGAAGGCCGCTACCCCGATGCTGGCCGCGACGGACAATTCCCGCCCCTCGTGAAAGAAGGGCGCCCGCAGGGCCTCTGCGATCGCCGAGGCGCGCGTGCTCGCGTCCGAAACCTGGGAGATCTCCGCAAAAATGATGGCGAACTCGTCGCCTCCCAACCGCGCGACGGTGTCGTTTTTGCGGACAAGGCTGCTCAGCCGCAATGCTGTTTCCCGCAGGAGGAGGTCGCCGACCGCGTGGCCGAGGGTGTCGTTGACGTCCTTGAAGTCATCGAGGTCGAGCAGCAACAGGCCGACGCCGGACCTGCTCGCTTCCGCGTTCGCCAGAGCCTCCTCGAGGCGCGCCTGGAAGAGCGTCCGGTTGGCCAGCCCCGTCAATGGATCGTGAGTGGCGGCGCGTCGAATGGCTTCTTCGGACGTTTTCCGTTCGGTTATGTCGGTGAAGGTACGCACCATTCCGCCATTGGGAAGGCGGTTTGTTCGAACTTCCAGCACAGTCCCGTTCGGACGCTGCCTTTCATAGTCCAGGATTTCGACGTTTATGCCTTCATACTTGATGGCGCGCAGCAATGATGCCGTGACCGCGCCGAATTCTCCCTGCTTCGTCTGCCATCGCTTGACGTCTTCGAACAGGGGATTGGAGCGCATCAGTTCGGGAGGCAGGCCCAGCAGATCGATCGCGCGCTGGTTGCAGACGGCCACGCGGCCATCGGCGTCGACCATCAGAATTCCCTGCTCGACATGTTCCAGGACCGCTCTCAGGAGGGCGTTGTCGATGGGAAATGATTGAATCATGCAGTCCGCCGTCAAACCTCGGCCCGTCGCCAGCCTCAGGCCGAGCAGCCTAGACTATCGGTACTTTCGGAATCTTGAAAAATATCGAGAGATCCGTCGCTTTAGGCGACTGGCGCGAAACACGGACCCATTGAAATCGATCACGTTGCTTACGATCGCCTGGGGGCGGCTCATCGTTACGGGGCACCCAGTGCCCGGAATCATGATCGCCCAAACTGAGCTTTTTTATGCCGCCTCGCCTTCCGCTGCCCTGTCCATGTACAGAAGGGCCTCGAAACCGGTCACTCTCGAAACTGGTGTTCGATACGACGCTCAAACGAGATATTAATCGCTCCGTGCTTCGCTTTTCTCATGAAGATCCGCCGCGCCCTCCTTCTATCCATTCTCCTCGGGGCCGTTAGCGCACTCTTCCCGGTAATTCTCGCAATTTATCTTTCATGGACTACAGCGCTCAATAACGAAATTTCTCGGCTCACTGACCTAGGTCAGCAGATTATCAAACGAACCGAAACCGGCTTCGGTGAAGTATCGCATGTATTGCGGGATATGACGCACATGGAGCTGAAACCCTGCTCTCCAGCGCATCTCGCGGAAATGCGTCGGAACGCGATCAATTCTCTTTTCATTGCGGAGATCGGCTATGTAGAGGCGGGCGTGCTGCAGTGCACATCATGGGGCGTCGCCGAGGTCGAGGTTCGCCAGGCTCCGCATAATTTCGAAACGATCGATGGCCTTGCCGTCGTCACCGGCGTTACCCCCGTCGTGACCGGAGGAAAACCGATCACGGCGCTGCGGCTCGGCAACTACAACGCCCTGGTGAGCCCGGCCCGCATCGTCGACATGCTCGCCGAAAAACATTTGAAGATAGCCATCGCCCACAGATCCGGAGCGATGCTTGCCGCCCGCGACCCGGAAAGCGCCGCACTGATGCGCACCGTCCAGGAGGGCAAGCATGACGCGGGATCGAGCGATGTCATTCTGGTCTCGGTGCCGGCGGGCGAATGGATTGCGACGCTCGCGGAACCGTCGACGGAGGCCCGGGATGTCTATGCCCGGCAGCTTCTCCTGTTCGTCCCGATCGGTGTGGCGGCAGGCTTCATCACGTCCTGATAGAAGCCGACGACGAGGCGTTCCAACTCGGCGCGGCTCAGCTTGGACAGATCGCCGCGACCCACCTTGTTATCGAGGACAAGCTCGGCGTCGCCCGAGCGGCGCAGCTCGGCGAACAGCTCCTCATAGTGACCGAGATGCTTCGCCGCCAAGCGCTGCGCGATCTTCCGGTCCTTCGTCCGCAGACTGAACCGGATAGCCCCGCCCTTGAGCTTGAACCTTCTCCTGTAGGCGCCGACCACGTCCACGGGCACGCGCATGTCGAAATAGCACGTGCCCTTGCGGACGATCACATAAGGCGTTCTGGGCACGATTTCGCTGCTCATGACTGACAAAATGTATGACAGCCCGAACAGAGTAAACCGTTGATTTTCCGAAAGTTTAAGCTCTTTCAAGAACTTATGCGGCGAATGGCGTGCCGCTCAGGATAAAACTGCGAACACCTATGTTATTGAAATATCGATATAATTAGGCCCATCTGAGCCTAGATTGCGACGCCCTGGACGCCTAACTACCGGATCAGGCCAAAGCCAGTGTCCGGACCTGACAGCAAACTCTGGATCGTTACCCGCGGCGAGATGGAGGGTATGGCTGGCGCGAGTCCGAGCCTTCTTCGACTTGGTCGGTGGCTCGCTTGCCCGAGCGTACCGTGTTTGAAGGACGAAGTTCGCGCCATACCACGTCCTGATGCTTTAGCGAGCGTAGTCGAACATGCCGCGAGCAGCGCCTGTGTTGACAGACATCACTCGGCTATTACCTGCGCTGCAACTGCAGTGAGCCAGATGGCTACGGCCTCGGCGCCTGGATCGACATGGCCGAGGACCCTGGCGCCCAGATAGCTGGAGCGGCCGCGACGAGGCGCCATTTGGGCCGTAGCGGCGGCCCCGCGGCGCGCCGCCTCGGCTGCCGCCAAGAGCCCGGCATGGGGGTTGTTTGCGGCGCGTATGGCATGGACGGCAGGAGCGAGCGCGTCGATCATCGTACGATCGCCTTCCTGCGCGCCTCCCAGGGCCGACACGGATCTCACTCCACTCTCGAACGCCTCGGAGAGCTGCTCGGCAGAGCTGAAATCGTCTGCCAGGGCGTTGGCCGCGCCCAACGCGAGCGCAGCGTAGAGAGGACCGGACGTACCGCCTACGGATCGCCGCACGATTCCGGAGATCGCGATTAGAACGCCCTTGGGGGATTTGTTCGCGAACCCATCCAAGGCTTTCAGAATCTGTTCCGCGCCATGCGCCAGAGACCGGCCGATATCGCCGTCTCCGACCTTCTGGTCCATCGCCGTCAGCGCGTCCTCGGCGGCGATCAGCGCCTCGCAGGCGGCCCGGATCGCACTCAGGAACACCGCAGGGGACATCGCCGCACCAGCCTCGGCGACCGTTCCCGGGGATGCTGGCGGGGCGGCGATCCGGGCTGCGGACTTCGCTGGCGGAGCGGTGGTCCGCCCATTGGCGACCCAGGCAGGAGCTGCCGTATCCGCATCCAGAGCAACGAGCGTCTCGGCGTCGGACTTCAGAACGCTGAGCGAAATTCCAGCCATCTCGATGGCTGTCAGGAAGGTGCCGCAATAGGCACGAGCGACCTCGATGCCACGATCGGCCAGGTTGTCCAGGGCGTCGCGGGCGACGATGTTCAGCTCTATGATCGGAGTGCCGCCGAGATTGTTGACCAGCAGAACGACACGGTCACCACTGGCGAGACTTCTATCTGCGACAATCTTCTCGACGAGGGAGGTTACGATCGCCCGCACCGGCGCAATCGCCTGTCGCGACACGCCGGCCTCGCCATGGATTCCGAGCCCGAATTCGATCTCGTCGGGCCCGAGCTCGAAATTGGCCGATCCCGCTGCCGGCACCACGCAAGGCGTCAGCGCCACGCCCATGCTCGACAGCCGGGAGACCGCTTGGCGCGCCCTCTCGGCGACCTCGGCCAGAGGCAGTCCCGCTTCTGCCGCTGCACCCGCGATCTTGTGGGCAAGCACAGTGCCGGCAATACCGCGTCGACCTGCCGTCATCTCGGCGCTGCCGAGCGCGGCATCGTCATCGACCACGACGGTTTCGACCGGAATCCCCTCGGCGCGAGCCATCTCGGCGGCCAGCCCGAAATTGATCCTGTCTCCAGTATAGTTCTTGACGATCATCAGGACGCCAGCGGGCGTGCCCACGGCCTTGAGCGCGGCATAAACGGCATCCGTGCTGGGCGAGGCGAAGACATCGCCGGAAACGGCGGCTGTCAGCATTCCCTGCCCGACATAACCGGCATGAGCCGGCTCGTGACCGGCGCCGCCACCGCTGATGACCGCGACCTTTCCGCTTGCTCGGAACGCCGCAAGATCAGCTCGCACGACGGTCGTGTAGCCGTCGAGGATAGCCAGCGCGGGATGAAGCCGTACAAGACCTTCCAGGGATTCGGGCACGACGTTCAGAACATCGTTGATGAGCTTCTTCACGGGGCCTTCCTTTTCGTTCAGCCGCGGCCGTAGAGCGGCATCGTCGTCGCCATGACGGTCATGAATGGAATGTTGGCTCCAAGGGGCATGCTCGCCATATGGAGGATGGAGCGCACGGCCTGGTGCGCGTCTATCATGGGCTCTGCCCGGATTCCTCCGTCCGCCTGCAGCATTCCGGCACCGATCCCGGCCGTCATGTCCGTGGCTGCATTGCCGATGTCGATCTGCCCGCAGGCGATGTTGAAGGGACGGCCCTCGAGCGCGATCGTCCTGGTCAGCCCGGTGATGGCGTGCTTCGACGCGGTATAGGCCGCGGCACGCGGGCGCGGCACATGCGCCGAGACCGAACCATTGTTGATGATGCGCCCGCCCGAAGGAGATTGCCGCTTCATCAGGCGGAAGGCATTCCGCGCGCAGAGAAAGGCGCCCGTCAGGTTGACATCGATCATCCGCCGCCATTCGCCGGCGTCGGTCTGTTCGAAGGGAACAGCGCCAGAAAAGACGCCGGCATTATTGAAGAGCAGGTCGAGCCGACCATGTGCTTCGAAAACATGCTCGAACAGCGAGTCGACCGCCGCTTCGTCCGTGATGTCGGCATCGCAGATCGAACCTGCGCCTTCCTTGCTCAAGGACAAGGTTTCCTCGAGTGCGCCTCGTCGCCTGCCGACCAGGGTCACTGCCCAGCCGGCATCGAGCAGGGCCAGGGCGCTCAAGCGCCCAATACCCGAACCAGCGCCCGTTACGACGGCGATTTTTGCCTGGCGCGGTTTCTGCCCGGTCATCGCTGCTCCCCCGCCGAGGCATAGAGCGGGGACCAGGTTTGCGCAGACTGTCCACCGTCGACGGCAAGTGCGTGGCCGTTGACATAACGCGCATCGTCGGAGGCCAGATAGACCGCAGCCGCCGCGACATCCCACCCGGTTCCCATGAAGCCCATCGGCGCCTGGTTGTTGCGGATCTGCCGCAAGCGCTCCAGGCTGTCCTCGCCGTAGAGATTCTTGAGGGGTTCGACGACGTGCGGGGTATCCATCAACCCCGGCAGGATGCAATTGCAGCGGATGCCAGCCCGCGCGTATTGCAAGGCGATAGACCGGGTCAACGCCTCGACGCCAGCCTTCGAGACGGCATACGCCAGCATCGGAACGCCGGTCCAGCGACGCCCTGCGATGGCCCCGACGTTCACGATAGCGCAAGCGGGGCCACCCTTTCCGATCTGCCGCTCCATATGAGGCACGACGGCGCGGCAGGAGAGGAACATCCCCGTGATATTGACCGCCAGGATGCGATCCCAGTCGGCCGGGTCTGTATCGGTGACGCCGCCGACCTTCGCGAGCCCGACATTGTTGTGGAGGATATCGATCCGGCCGAAGGTCTCGACACAGGCCGCGGCCATGGCCGCCATCGATCCGGAATCGGTGACATCCGCTTCGACGGCTTCGCACAGCCCGCCCTCGCCCCGGATGATATCGCGCGTTTCGGTTGCGGCCTGGAGGTTGCGGTCGGCCGCCAGGACACTCGCTCCTTCCCGTGCGAACGCGACGGCCGTCGCCTTGCCGTTGCCCCATCCGGGCCCCACCGAGCCCGCCCCCACGACGAGCCCCACCCGGCCGGCCAGACGGCCCTTCTCTCCAACGTCACTCATGATGCAGCCTCCGTGGACCATCCGGCGCTGGCAGTCAGGCCGCCATCCACGGCGATCAGCTGCCCGGTAACGAAGCTCGACACCTCGTCGTCGAGCAGGAAGGCGATGACCGAGGCGAGCTCGCCCGGCCGGCCGTAGCGGCGCTGCGGCACGACCTGCGTCAACGCCCGCCGGGTTTCAGGCGTATGAACCCTTGTCACCAAGGGTGTTTCGACAGGGCCGGGAGCGACCGCGTTCACGCGGATACCCTGCGTGGCGAGCTCGACGGCAAGGGCTTTCGTCAAGGCCACGACACCGCCTTTGGACGCCGCATAGGCAGCCCGCCCCGGGCTGCCTCGCACGCCGGAAACGGAGGAGACGTTCACGATCGCCCCGCGCTGCATGTGGCGGACCGCCTCCCGCGAGACCAGGAAGCTGCCGGTCAGGTTGACGTCCAGCGTCGCGCGAAAGAGCTCCAGGCTGGTCTCGATGAGCGTCAGATTGTGGCCGATGCCAGCGGAATTCACCACGCCGAACAGCGGCGCCGAATTCCGGGCGACGTCCGCCACCGCGGCCGTCACCGCAGCCTCATCGGCCACGTCGACAGCATGGAACGTCGTCGGCCCGAGCGCGTCCAGCCTCGCCCTGGCCTCCGCGAACTCTCCGGTATCACGACCGAAAACGGCGACGCGCCATCCCTGTCGCAACAGCTCCGCCGCGGTAGCGAGTCCGATGCCGGACGCTCCCCCCGTGACGATCGCCGTTCTCCCCACCGTGCCGGTCATGCGCCGGTCCTCGCTGGCCCGCTGACATACCGGATCGGATCGCGGCCGTCCCAATTGCGCGATGCTTCGGCGATCTCGCGGAAGAACACGCCCTTGGCGCCGGATATCTCCGACAGCTCGATCATCGTCCCCGGATGGCTTTGCGCGGAGAAGTAGACGAGCCGCTCATTGGCTGCGCCATGCTGGCCGGACTGGCCGGATTGCTCGACCTGTAATCCGCGGCTTTCGCAAAGCGCCAGATCCTTGTCGAAGGCCGTCGTCCAATAGGCGAGATGCTGTGCCCCTTCATGGCCTTCGTCCAGGAAGGTGCGGAAGGCGGACGGCGCATCGTTGTTCTGCTGGATCAGCTCGATCTGCAGATCGCCATTCATGCACAGCGCGATGCTGAGCTCCGGATCGCTCGGCTGGCCACGATAGTGGAAATTGCGGATGAACATGGAGCGGATATGGAAAATCGGCCCACAGCCCATGACGTTCAACCAGTAGTCGATCGCCTTGTCGATGTCCTTAACGACGTAGCCGATCTGCCGCGTTGGCCCTAAAAAGTGACTCATGCCCGCAGTTCCTCCCGGATCAGTTTGTTAAAGTCTACTGTTTCACTAAACTCGTTGCGCACGGTTCTGCCCGCTGACGGCTGCGCCTATTGTGCAGCGGCGCTTTTCAGGTCGAGCGCGACATCGACGATCATGTCTTCCTGCCCGCCGACCATGCCGCGACGGCCGAGCTCCACGAGGAGGCTGCGCGTATCGATGTCGTAGGTCCGGCTTGCCGTCTCGGCATGGCGCAGGAAGCTCGAATAGACCCCGGCATAACCGAGAGACAGCGTTTCGCGATCGACACGCACGGGCCGATCCTGCATGGGGCGCACGATATCCTCGGCAGCGTCCATGAGAGCATAGAGATCGCAGCTATGCGGGAGGCCGAGCCGCTCGGCTACAGCAATGAAGACTTCCAGCGGAGCGTTGCCTGCGCCGGCGCCCATGCCCGCCAGCGAGCCGTCAACCCGATACGCGCCCTCCTCGACCGCCACGATGGAGTTGGCGACGCCAAGCGAGAGGTTGTGATGGGCATGGATGCCGACCTGCGTTTCAGGCCTCAGCGCCTGCCGCAGCGCCCGCACCCGCTCCCGCGTGCCCTCCATCGTGAGGGCGCCACCGGAGTCGGTGACGTAGACACAATGGGCTCCGTAGGATTCCATCAGCCGGGCCTGCTCGGCCAACGCCGTGGCCGGCTGCGAATGGGCCATCATGAGAAAGCCAGAGACATCGAGGCCCATGGTCCGGGCCGCCTCGATATGCTGGCGGCTGACATCCGCTTCCGTGCAGTGGGTGGCGACGCGAACGGAGCGGACGCCGCTGCGGGCCGCCTCCTTCAGATCGTGCAGCGTGCCGATCCCCGGCACCAGCAAGGTCGTCAGCTTCGCATGGGAGAGCGCCGATGCGACGGCCTCGATCCATTCGATGTCGGATTGCCGGCCGAAGCCGTAATTGAAGCTCGATCCGGCCAAGCCGTCGCCATGGGCGATCTCGATCGCGTCGACCTTCGCTCCATCGAGCGCACGGGCGACGGCCACGACCTGGTCGAGATCGTATTGATGGCGGATGGCATGCATGCCGTCGCGCAGCGTGACGTCCTGGATATAGAGCGGTGTCATCGTCCGGCTCCCTGGTCGCGAAGTTCGACGAGCCGCTCGGCGGCCTTCATGGCCGCAGCCGTCATGATGTCGAGATTGCCGGCATAGGCGGGCAGGTAATGGGCTGCGCCCTCCACCTCGAGGAAGACCGTCACCTTGGTGCCGCTCCTGAGCTCCGAGGTCCCGGGCACGCGGATCGGGCTGTTATGCGGGATGTCCTCGAACTGGACCTCCTGCTTCAGCCGGTAGCCGGGCACATATTGCTGCACCTGCTCGACCATATCGAGGATCGACGCCCGGATCGCCTCCCGGTCGGTCGTCTCTGCCAGGCAGTAGACGGTATCGCGCATGATGATCGGCGGATCGGCGGGGTTGAGGATGATGATCGCCTTGCCGCGGGCCGCCCCGCCCACCGTCCGGATCGCCTCGGATGTCGTCTCGGTGAATTCGTCGATATTGGCGCGCGTGCCGGGGCCGGCCGACTTTGAGGAGACCGAAGCCACGATCTCCGCGTAAGGAACGGGCGCTACCCTGCTCACGGCCGCGACAATAGGGATCGTCGCCTGTCCTCCGCAGGTCACCATGTTGATGTTCCCGCTGCCGAGATGCTCGTCGAGGTTGACCGGCGGAACGACATGCGGACCGACCGCAGCCGGCGTCAGATCGATCGCCTGCTTGCCGTCCCTGGCGAGGATTTCCGCATGGCGCTGATGGGCGCCGGCGGAGGTCGCGTCGAAGACGATCTCGATCGCCTCGTAGTCGGGCAGCCGGCGCAGCCCTTCAATCCCTTCTGCGCTGGTGGCGACACCAAGCCGCCTGGCGCGGGCAAGCCCGTCCGATGCGGGATCGACGCCGACCAGCGCCCCCATTTCCAGGAGCTTGCTGTTCCGCATAACCTTGATCATCAAGTCTGTGCCGATATTGCCCGACCCGATGATAGCGACCTTGGTTCTGTTCATGGACGATCCCTCTAATGTGCGTTGTCCGCGACGGCGGCTCCGCGCCGTCCGACCAGGAAATCGAAGTCCGCGCCGGTGTCCGGCTGCATGATGTGCTGGAGATAGAGCCGCTCGTAGCCCGTGGCGGGTCCAGTAGTTGGCTCCTCGCGCCGCTGCCGGCGCGCGGCGAGCGTCGCATCCGGCACGTCGAGGTGCAGCCGGCCGTTCGGCACGTCGACCTCGATCATGTCTCCCGTTTCTACCAGCGCCAGCGGCCCGCCGGCCGCCGCCTCGGGCGCGACATGCAGGATCACGGTGCCATAGGCGGTGCCGCTCATGCGGGCGTCCGACAGGCGCACCATATCCCTGACGCCGCGCTCGAGGAGCTTGCGCGGCAGCGGCATATTGCCGACCTCCGGCATGCCGGGATGCCCCTTCAGCCCGACGCCGCGCATCACGAGTACGCAGCTCTCGTCGACATCGAGCGCCGGATCGTCGATCCTCGCCCTGAAGTCCGCGAGCCCTTCGAAGACGACCGCGCGCCCCCGATGCACGAGCAGCGCCGGGCTTGCAGCCGACGGCTTGATAATCGCGCCGTTCGGCGCAAGATTGCCGCGAAGCACGGCGATCCCAGCCTTCTCGCGGACTGGCCGCTCGAGCGGCCGGATCACCTCGTCGTTCCAGCACGGCGCGTCCGCGAAGGTGTCGGCGAGCGTCGCGCCGCTGACGGTCCGCGCATCGCCATGCATCAGGTCGCCGAGCCTCCGCAGCACGGCCGGCAGGCCTCCGGCGTAGTAGAAGTCCTCCATCAGGAACCGCCCGGACGGCATCAGATCGACCAGAAGCGGAACCTCGCGTCCGATCCGATCGAAATCGTCCAACGTCAGCGTGATCTCGCACCGGCCTGCCATGGCCAGCAGATGGATCACCGCGTTCGTCGAGCCACCGATCGCCGCATTGACTCGGATGGCGTTCTCGAACGAGCGGCGATCGAGGATCTTCGACAGGCGCAGATCCTCACGAACCATCTCGACGATGCGCCGGCCGGAATCCTGCGCGAGCACCAGCCGCCGCGAATCGACAGCCGGTATCGCCGCGTTCTGGGGCAGCGTCAGCCCCAGCGCTTCCACCATGCTGGCCATGGTCGAGGCTGTTCCCATCGTCATGCAATGACCGGGCGAGCGCGACATGCAGGATTCCGCCTCCATGAATTCGCGCCGCGTCATCCGCCCCGCGCGCACATCCTCGCTCATCGAGAAGAGGTTCGTTCCGGAGCCGATATCCGTCCCGCGATACTTTCCGTTGAGCATCGGCCCGCCGGAGACGACGATGGTCGGCAGGTCGCAGCTTGCCGCGCCCATGACCAGCGCAGGCGTTGTCTTGTCGCAGCCGCAGAGCAGCACCACGCCGTCGATCGGATTGGCGCGGATGGTTTCCTCGACTTCCATGCTGGCGAGGTTGCGGAAAAGCATGGCTGTCGGCCGCAGCAGGGTCTCACCCAGCGACATCACCGGAAACTCGACCGGAAAGCCGCCCGCCTCGATGACGCCGCGCTTCACATGCTCGGCGATCTGGCGGAAATGGCCGTTGCACGGGGTCAGCTCCGACCAGGTGTTGCAGATGCCGATAACCGGCCTGCCGTCGAACATGCGGTCCGGCGTTCCCTGGTTCTTCATCCATGACCGATGCATGAAGCCGTTGCGGTCCTCCGGACCGAACCAGGCGGCGGAGCGGAAGCCCTCGGAGGGATGATCGTTCTCTTCGCTCATGGCCTTGTCCGTCAGCAAGCAGCCACGTGGCGCGCGCCGCCGTGCCTGGGCGCGAGCCCGAGCATCTCACGGGCTTCGGCGGTGGTTGCGGGTTCGAGCCCGAGCTCGCGAACGATGCGCACCGCGCGCTCGACGAACTGGACATTGCTGCCGGGCACGCCGGGCGAGAGGTAGAGGTGATCCTCGATCCCGACCCTGATGTGGCCGCCCAGGATCAGCGCATGCGCCATGGCGTGCAGTTGCGCCGGCCCGATGGTGCTGACGTTGAAGAGCGCTCCCGCTGGCAGGAGCTCGACCATCATCTGCAGAAGCTTGGGCGTGTAAGGCAGGGCGCCCTGGAAAGCCGTGTCGAGGCCGAAGACGAGATTGAAGAAATGGGGGCCTGAATCGTAGCCGGCGGCGATCAGCCGCGCAGCGTCCTGCAGGATATGCGTCGGGCTGAAAGCTTCCCATTCGGGCTTGATGCCCTTCAAGCGCATCAACTCGGCAAGCTCGGTCGCACGCGAGGGCGGCGTCTTCATCACCACCTCACGGCCATCCGGCGCGGTGGCGATGAAGGTCATCGCATCCATCGTGCACATGTCGGCGCCGCCATCGAGGCCCTTGAGCCGTTCCGACCAGATGACGTCGGTGATCCGGTCGCTCCCGGCCACCATGTCGCCGTTGACGCCGCCTCCGGTCGAATTGTTGATGACGATGTCGCATCTGGCGCGGACGAGCTCGTTGATACGGCGGTAGATCGCCCCGTCGCAGGTCGCTTCGTCGTCCGGCCGGCGGGCATGCAGAGCGGCGACGCTGGCTCCGGCCTCGACGCAGCGTCGGACGTCTTCGGCGATCTCCTCCGGCTGCGTCGGGACGTAGGGCGTGTGCGCCTTGGTCGCGAAGCCGCCGGTCGGCGCGACGGTGATGATGACTTTGCGAGCGGACATGCTTCTTCTCCGTGGCGGTCAATGGGCCAGCACACGCGGCAACCAGAGAACGAGTTCAGGAAAGACGATGATCAGAACGAGGGTCGTGAGCATAGAGAGCAGCATCCACGAGACCCATTTCGTCGTCGCCTCGACGGTCGTGTTGGCGATCTTGGCCGCCACCATGAGGTTGACAGAGAGCGGCGGCGTGAACATCCCGATGATGATCATGAAGGTCATGATCACGCCGAACCACACCATGTCCCACTGATAGGCCTGGCCGATCGGCACCAGCAGCGGCAGGAAGATGATGAAGATCGGGAAGCCGTCGAGAAAGATGCCGGCGACGATGAGCAGCAGGATGATCATGGCCAGCACGCCGTATTCGCCGATCGGCAGGCTGGTGACATAGGCGACGACCGGCTCGATGAAGCCGATGGTGCTGAGCGCCCAGCTGAATATGCCCGCGAAGCTGACGATGATCATGATGATCGCGGTCAGTTCCGCAGCCTCGACCAGAAGCTCGTAGACTTGCCGAATGGAGATCGCCCGGTAGACGACGATACCGACGAAGAACGAGTAGAGCGCGGCGATGACGCCCGCCTCGGTGGGAGTGAAGAGGCCGATGCGCAACCCGCCGAGGATGACGACCTTCGCCATCAGACCCCAAAGGGAATCCTTCAGGCTTGCCCAGAACGGCGGGCGCGGGTCGTTCGACTGTCCGCCGAAACCATAGACGCGCGACAGCACATAGACGGGAATGATGAGCGCCAGCCCGGCCAGCGTGCCGGGGATGATGCCGGCGGCGAACATGTCGGGCACCGAGACGCCGGGAACCATCAGCGAATAGACGATGAGCGTCACCGATGGCGGCACCAGGATGTCGGTGGAGGCCGCCGACCCGACCACGGCCGCAATGAACGGGCGGGGATAGCCGGCGCGGATCATGGAGGAGGTCATGACGCCGCCGATCGTCGCGGCGATGGCTGCCGCCGAGCCGGAAATCCCACCCATCAGGATCGCCATCACGACCGCCGTGACGGCGAGCGAGCCAGGCCCTGTGCCCACGATCGACTGAGCGAGCCGCAGCAGCCGTTGGGCGACGCCCGAGCGCTCGAGCACGGCGCCGGTCAGCACGAACATCGGAACGGACAGGAGATTGTACTTCATCAGCGCTGTCTGAACGCTGATCGGCACCGCATTCATGCTGAAGCCGGCGGCAAGGATGACCATCATGCCCGCCAGGCCGAGCGCCGCAAAGATCGGCATGCCCATGGCGAGAAGGATGAAGAAGCTAGAGAACAGCAGCGTCGAGGTCATGGCGCATCCCCCGGGCGACCGGTGAGGAGCCGGATGACCGCGCCAAGGGCCCGCAGGCAGGCCCATGCGGAAAGAAGCGGCAGCGCCGCGTAGTAGATCCATTGCGGGTTGCCGAGGCCCGGTGACGTCTCCTCAAGCTCGTAGGAGTCGATCGTGACGCCGGTGCCATAGACGATCAGCACCAGAAAGCAGGCAATCATCGCCAGCAATCCAAGGAATTCCGCGACCTTGCGCCCCTTTTCCGGCAGCATGTCCGTGAAGAACGTCACGCTGATATGGCTGTTCTTCACAATTCCAGAAGAAACACCCACGAAAACCAGGATGAAGAGCAGGATGATCGAATACTCTTCGGTGAATGCGAAGGAGATATTGCTCAGATAGCGTGTCACGACGTTGAGCAGCGTAATCATCGCCAGGATCGTCATGAGGGTGGCGGCCATCGCCTCCTCGATCGAGACGGGAAGCCACAAGCGCCGCGGAGGCGCGTGAGGCAGGATGGTGTCGGGACTGCCGAGATCTAGCGGCTGGCCTGCCGCGACCTGCTCAGCGAATGCATCCGGCGGCCCGGCCGCCGCGCCGGCATTTTTGGCGTGCATGATGGTTCTCTCCCATTGCCGAGCGCCTTGGTTGCGGACCCCGCTGCCTGCCAAGAGCGAGCAGCCGGCGCGAAAGCGCCTTCTGTACTAAACTAAACTTGCTTCAACCGACCGGGGCGAACTGTGCCTTCACCCAGGCTGGGCTGGCAGGCTCCCGGCCGTACCGGCGGCCCAACTCTGCGACATGGCGCACCAGCGCGGCGTTCGTCGGTAAGCCGAGCTCCTCATAGGAATGATCGCCCAGGCCGATCGCGACATGACCACCCTCCCGGATGGCATATTCCGCCACCGCGAGGACGCTCGCGCCATGACAGCAGACCAACCATTCGACCCCTGGAATCGCGCCGAGGAATGTCAGATGCGCCTGCAGCCCCTCGATCGAACCCGGATGCGCAGCCAGGAAACCCGGTCCCCCGGTGACGAACAGCAACGGGAAGGGAGGTTGTATGATACCGGCGTCCAGGAGAGCATGCAGCGTCCGGGTCCAACTGACATTGAACGACGTGACATACGGCATGAGACGCGCCGAACGCGCCGTATCCGCCATGAATGTCACCGTTTCGGTCGTGTTCAGGAAAAGCCTGTCGGTCGATCGAAAGGCGCGGTTTCCCCAATCATACTGGTCCATGCCGACGGAGCCTGGCTCGATGGCCAGGAAATCGGCGCTCCCGGCGCCGGCGCCAAAGCCGGGTGCAAGATTGGCGATGCGCTGCTGTGCGGAAGCCCCCGGCGCATTGGCCAGCGAAGGCGCGAGCAGGATGTCGCAGCAACTGCGGACCTCGCTGGCGATTGCCGCATAGGTCTCCGGGTCATGGACCGGCGCGCCGTCGGCGCTCCGGCCGTGATAATGCGTGATCGAGGCCCCCGCTTCGCAGCAGGCGGCGATATCTGCGGCCAGCTCCCCGGGGGTCCAGGGAACATTGCGATTCAGGTCGCGGCCGGCATTCTCGTTTGCACGCAATTCGATGATCAGCGGCTTTGTCATCGAGCCTCCCAGAGTTTAGTTTTTTGTTGAGACCACTGTAATAGTAAACTAAACTGTGTCAAACGAATTTCACAAATCCAGGGAGGAGCAGTTGGAAACGCAGGGTGATGCGATACTGGAGATGGCGCAGCGCATGCAGGCCTACGCAGCGCATGGACGGTCCATATCGGTCATGGACTCCGTGTCGTTCGCGGATGCCCGGGACGCTGGCCAGATCATCGTGACCGGCTCTCATGGCGGGCACAGCGCCGGCGAGTATGCCGCGCGCATCATGCCGCTCGTATCCGTCTGCAGCGATGCCGGGATCGGCAAGAACGGCGCGGGTGTCGCGGGTCTCAAGGATCTCGATGCATACGGCGTGGTCGGACTGGGCGTCAGCCACCTCTCCGCCCGCATCGGAGACGGGATGGACATCTGGCAGAACGGAGTGGTCAGCTATGTGAACGATAGCGGCCGGCTGGCCGGTTTTTCGTCGGGGACCAGGCTCAAGGAGGCACTGACGGCTTTCCTCAACGGTAATCCGGCGGGGCTGGCAAGGTCCGTCGTCGCCGCGGGGGAGCCATCTCCCCCGATGGAACGCAAGATCCTTGCGGAGCATAGGGGACGCCGGATCGTCGCGATGGACAGCATCTCGATCATCCATGGCGAGGACCGAGACCAGATCGTCATTGCCGGCTCGAATGGCGGGCTGGCCTCGGGCGAGTTGACCTTGCGCGTCCGACCGGCCTTCGTCGCATTGAACGACGCCGGTATCGGGAAAGACCGAGCCGGAATCGCCGGATTGATCCAGATCGATCAGGCAGGGATCCCGGGCATCGGGATCAGTCACGACAGCGCCGAGATCAGCAGCGGCGCGGATATGTGGACCAGCGGAATCGTCAGCTTCGTCAATGAAAGTGCACGCCACCTCGGCGCCGAGGTCGGGCAGGCCCTGCCGGCGGCCATCGAGCGCTGGCTGGCGAGGTAATCGAATGACACTTTACTAGACTGCTAAACTAAACTAGCGTTTCGGCAGCGTCGTACGCTGCTCGGCGACAACGCCATACAAAAAATGCGGATGGGAGGATGAGATGTTGAAGAAGGTGGCGGCCGTCCTGGCTGCGAGTCTGGCCCTTGCCGGCGGCGCGAAGAGCGCCAATTACAAGCAGGAATACAAGCTCTCCATCGTCACGCCGATGGATTCAATATTCGGCGTCGCAGCGAGCGGCTGGGCCGACACCGTCCGCGAGAAAACCAACGGACGCATAAACATCAAGATCTATCCCAGTGCGATGCTGCTCGGCGGCGAGCAGACCCGCGAATTCGCCGCGCTTCGCGAAGGTGTCATCGACATAGCCATCGGCGCCGGCATCAGCTGGTCGCCGCAGGTCAAGGAATTCAACGTCTTTTCTCTGCCCTTCCTGATCCCCGACGATGCGGCCGCTGACGCGGCGATTGCCGGCCCGGGAGGCGACATGATCTTCGCGCGGCTTCGCAACCTCGGCATCGAACCGCTTGCCTGGGGCGATTCCGCGTTCCGCATCGTCACCAACGCAAAGCTCCCCATCCGCAAGCCGGAGGACTTCAAGGGGCTGAAGCTCCGGGCCATCGGCTCGCCGTTGTTCACCGATTTCTACACCTCGCTCAGCGCCAATCCGACGCAGATGAGCGCGATCGACATGCAGGCTGCGCTGGCCACGGGCGCGATCGACGGTGCCGACCAGTCCGTTGAAGGCTTTCGCATCTTCAAGCTCGTCACCTTGAAGCAGAAATATCTGACTTTGCTCAACCACTGCTGGGAGCCTTTGGTCTTTTCGGTCAACAAGAAGGTCTGGGAACAGTGGTCGGCCGATGACCAGAAGATCGTCAAGGACGCCGCGGTCGAGCAGGGTGAGAAGACCCGGCAGCTGAAGCGCAATGGCCTCACGGCCAAAGACGATCACGTGCTGAAGGAAATCGAAGCCTCAGGCGCGCAGGTCATCCAGCTCACCGCTGAGGAGCGGGCCGCTTTTCGCGAGGCGACGAAGGCCGTCTATCAGAAGTGGGCGGCACAGCTGAACCCGGCCCTGGTCGCGGCGATCGAGAAGTCGGCGGCCGAGGCTCAGAAGAAATAGCTGGGCAGCTGTCAGGATGCCGCCGATGGTCCAGAGCGAGGCCGTCGGCGCTTCTGGCGTCGAGACCGTTTCCTGACGACAGGCACGCCGCCCCAAGTTTCCCCGGATCAACAGCCCCAGCGCAGCGCGGGTGTATGAACCGGGGCGTCCCATAGCATTTTGAGCTCGTCATCGAGCCGCGTTATCGACACCGAGCAGCCCGCCATATCCAGCGCCGTCACATAATTGCCGACCAGATAGCGCACCGGCCGGAGGCCCGCACGGCGCACTGCCTGGTCGACCGAACGCGCCATGAGATTGAGCTCGATCAAAGGCGTTGCTCCGAAACCGTTGATGAGAACGAGAACCTCGCGGGTTTCGGAGACGGGGTGTCGTTCCAGCACCGTCGAGACCAAATGCCGGGCGATCTCGTCGGCGCTCTGCAGCTTCACGCGCGCCTGTCCTCTTTCGCCGTGAATGCCGACGCCGAGTTCCATCTCATCGCTATTCAGTTCGAAGGTCGGCGTCCGGTTGGCGGGAACCGTGCATGAGGTGAGCGCGACTCCCATCGACTTGGTATTGACCACCACGCGCTCGCCGAGCGGCACGAGGTGGTCCAGCGGGCAACCCATCTCGGCCGCCGCCCCCACGATCTTCTCGACGATGAGCGTGCCGGCAACACCGCGCGCGCCGGTCGAGCGCCCGTCGATCGGGATGGACACATCATCAGTCACGAGGATCTTGTACAGGACATGGCCGCACAGCTCGGCGGCCATGTCGAAATTCATCACGTCGCCATCGTAATTCTTGACGATGAGAAGCGTGCCCGCCCCCATCTCGACCGCATTGACGGCCGCGACGATCTGGTCAGGCGTCGGAGACGTGAAGATCTCTCCCATGCAGGCAGCGTCCAGCATGCCCCTGCCGACAAAGCCTGCATGCAGGGGGTCGTGCCCCGAGCCCCCGCCGGCAACCAGTGCGACCTTGCCTCGTTCGAGGGTGCGGCGGCGCACGAATCTGGCACCCGGCTGCAACAGCAGGATGTCTGAATGAGCGATCGCCAGCCCTTCGAGGCTCTCCGCGACGATGTCTTCAGGTTTGTTGATGAGCTTCTTCATGGTGCTGCTCGCGCGGCTTCCATCCAAGCCGTTCTCAGGGCCGGCTTGCTGCGAAGGATCGGATGACGTTCCGGGCAGTGGCAACCGCTTCGACAGGGACGGAAAAACTCCGCAAGCCGGTCGCTATCAGCGCGGGAAGAACCGCCGGATCGGCCCCCGCGTCGCCGCACAGGGAGACCGGGCGTCCCGACTGACGCCCGCATTCGATGACGAAACGGATGAGTTGCAGCACGGCTTCGTTGAGCGGATCACAGAGGTCGCCGACCGCTCCATTGTCGCGCCCGGCCGCCATGACATACTGCACGAGATCATTGGACCCAATCGAGTAGAAATCCGCATCGAACCGCCCGATGGTGAGCGCAGCGGCCGGAACCTCCACCATCATTCCCAGCGAGATTGGCGCGCAGTCGACGCCCTGGCGGCGTAGCCCGTCGTACTCATGTCGGAGCAGTTCACGCGCGGCGGCCAGCTCGGACGGCACGGTCACCATCGGAATCATGACCTGCAGGGGACCAATGGCGGCCGCACGCAGCAATGCGCGAAGCTGGACACGAAACACGTCCCTGCGGACCAGTGCCAACCTGATGCCCCGCACGCCGAGAAAGGGATTGCTTTCACCGCTGATGGAAAGGCCTGCGATGGGCTTGTCGCCGCCCGCATCCAGCGTCCGGATCGTGACCGGCAATCCCTTCGCCCAACGCAAAATCCGGGAATAGGCGCCATACTGCTCTTCCTCCGAAGGCAGGGCCGCGCCCATGAACATGAACTCGGTGCGGACGAGACCTATGCCGTCGCAGATCGCGGGGTCGACGCAAGTGAGCTCGTCCGCATCGGAGACATTGATGAGCAGCTCGAACTCCGCCTCCCGGTCAATGGCGTTCGCGGACGCAGCGACAGGCATGCGGCCGGGGCGGGCGACCAATTCTGCCTGGGCCAGTGGCCCGCGAGCATTTTCCGGGTTGATGACGACGACGCCGCTGTTCCCGTCGACCAGCGCCGTTTCCCTGGGTCGATCCGGCAACCCCTCCGCCTGCACGATCATCGGCACACCACGAGAGCGGGCCAGAAGGGCGACATGGCTGTGCGGGCTGCCGCGCCGGGTGACCAGAGCACCACCCTGGCGCCAATCGACGGAGAGAAATTGCGATGGCAGCATCTCGTCGGCAAAGACGATGCTTCCGGGCGGCACGGGGTCCGGTGAGATCGTTCCGGTCAGCAGACTCGTCACGCGAGCGCTCAGATCCCGCAGATCGGCGGCCCTGGCAAAGAACTCTTCGTCGTCCGACCGTTCATAGCCATCGATTTCGGCCTGGATTGCCTCGTTCCATGCGGTCGCCGCGTCCTTTCCGGCTGCGATGGAAGCCGTTGCTCCGTCGAGGAGCGTCTCGTCGCGCAGGAATTCGCATTGGAAAGTCAGGATCTGAAGCCCTTCGTCATTCGATCGGGCCATGAGCTCGGTCAATTGCACCGTCGCGGTCCCGATCGCCGATGTCAGGGCCTGCAGGCCATCGACCCCACTGACCAGGCCGCCCGGCTCCGCGGTGCGCAGCACGTGAACCGGGCCGGATGCGTGCCCGGGAGCAGCTGCCTTGCCGATGACGGTCAATTCGCCCGCCACGGGCTGCGAGGGTTGTCCGTCGAAGCCCTCTGCCGCGAATGAATGAACGAAGGCGAGCGCTCGCTCGGCATCCGGCCCGATCGTGCGGATGTGAAGCGTGGTGCCGCGCCGCGCCCGCACCCGCATCAGCTTGACGATGCTGCGCGCGTCGATCCACGGCCCCGTCGAATCCGTGGCGATCTCGATATCGGCATCAAACTGGCGCGCCATCTGCACGAGGCGGACGCTCGGGCGCGCATGCAGCCCGATGGCATTCGTTAGGAGAACGGAGCTTTGCCGATAAGCCGTCATGGATGTGCTCAGCGTCCCACGGCCTCGGCCGTAGCCCGGACCACAGCCAGGGATGAGCCGCCCGATGCCTCTGTCGCGGCCACGACGGCCCCTTCGACGATCGGAGCATCACAGATCACGACCTTGGAGCGCCGCTTCGGCTCGAGCGCCTCGATCGCCATCTCTGAGTTCATTTCAGCTCCACCGAGATCGACGAGGATCGCCACGCCGGCATCGCTCCACACCGCCTCGATACCGCCCCGGATGCGCTTCGGATCGGTTCCGAGCTCCCCCGCGGAATTGCCCCCAACCGCTGCGACCTGCACGTTGTCGCCGACCATCTGGTGGATCATTTCGCGAATGCCTTCAGCTAGCTTGGCTGAGTGGGACACCAGCACGATGCTTACATTCGTCATTGGCATTCCTTTGCAAGGACCGAGCAGACCGCTCTTATCATCAGTTCAGCCGAGCGTGCGCCGGGATCCATATGGCCGATCGAGCGGGCCCCGAGAAAGGATGCCCGGCCTCTTTGCGCCTGCAGCGGGATCGTCGCCTTCGTCGCCGCCGATGCGGCCTCGGAAAATGCGGCGAGGCTGAGCGGCTTGCCTGAAAGCAGCAAGTCGCTCAGCGGAGCCAGCACATCGATGACGGTCTTCTGGCCCGGGCGGGATTTTCCGCGAGCGCAAACACTCTCGACGCTCGCCTCGAAGATCTGCGGAAAGAACGCCGGCTCCGGGTTTTTTTCGAGGCCTTTGGCGAGGGACAAGAAGAAGGTGCCAAAAATCGGCCCGGCTGCACCGCCGATGTTCATCACCAGGATCATGCCGATACGTTGCAATATTCGCGACGTGTCGAGCTGAACAAGCTGCTCTGTTTCCGCTGAGACCGCGCGCACGCCGCGAGACATGTTGATGCCGTGGTCCCCGTCGCCGATTGCCTTGTCGAGACGCGTCAATTCCTCGGCATGGTCCTCGATCGCTTCGCCGACATGTTCGATCAGTCGCCTTTTGACCGCGACCGAAAGGTCCTGGAACGGAGCGTCGGAAAGCGTCGTCACGGACTTACGTGGGCTCGAATGCGTAGGAAATTCCGCGCTTGGCGATCCGGCCTACCCCCGGATAGGCGAAATGAAACGCGAGGAGGACCATATCGTCTGCCGATGCCATGTCGAACAGTCGCGCCCGCGTTTGGGCCGCAAGCGCGCCGTCCGCGTCGCCATGGAACTGCCAGTGCGGGTTCGCCATCTGCATCTGGTGGTGCACGGCATCGCCCGACACCAGCCCGACCCCGCCGTTGCCATCGATGATGATCGCACAGTGATGCAGGGTGTGGCCGGGAGCGCTCACGGCGGTAAAACCGGGCACGACCTCCTTTCCGGGCTCGTAGAACACGATGCGCTCCCGCAATGGCAGCAGCGCGTCGCCGACGCCCCGGATGATCGGCGCAAGGGGGGAGCCTGGCGGAGCCGACGACATATCGGTCCAGAAGTCGAAATCGGTCGCGGTGACATAGATGGGCGCGTTGGGAAAAGCCGGGGCGCCCTCCGCAGTGATGACGCCACCGGCATGGTCCAGGTGGGGATGCGTCAGGATGATATCGGTAATCTCAGCCGGATCGATGCCTGCCGCCGCGAGATTGCCCAGGAGCTTTCCCGTCGTCGGACCGAACAGTGGATTGGGACCCACCCCCGTATCGATCAGGACGAGGCGCTCGCCCCGGGACACGAGCAAGCAGTTCTGTGCGATGGCGAACTGCCCATCCGTGCGGCCGCCCGCCCGGACATTCTCCAGAACGTCTTCGTCCGGTGCGTTCAGATATTGGCCCACTGCAGGACCGAGATACATCTCGCCGTCCGACACCACATGGATTTGATTTCCGCCGAGATCGAGCTTCAACAGCGCCTCTCCTTTGCGGCTTTCGCCTTCGCAAATTGCAGATCGACGAAAAGCGGCTGATTAAGCATGTGCGCGGCCGGCTTTTCGGTCCGGCTACCCGCGCAGTTTCCTCCACTCAGCGGCCATCCAGAACCGCAGCACCCATAGTCGCAACCGAGGTCGTGCAGCGCCCCAATTTGCTAAACTTAGTTTAGTTCTTGAAGCAAACTTCCACAAGGACAAAATCTTCCGCAGGCCAAGCCGGCACACCTCGTCCAAGGATCAGGCTCGCGGCGCCTCGACTCGGCCACTGCTCTTGACGCCACCGACATGGACCGAGCGCGGATGACAGTGCCAGCTTAATCTCGATAGCGGCATCGGCCCATGGACGTCCTGTTTGAAGGCCGCATCGTCTTGCCCTTCAGTCCTGGGCGCGCGCCTCCGGCGGCATCTTCGGGCGCGGACACTGGCAAGACGCTTCCCTCTTTGGTTGAAGAGCGAGACCGCAAGGTTTAGTAGGAAAGAGGCCCCAATGGCTCGCTAAACCAGAGACGATTCCATGGCACCCGAGCCGCTCTCGCGCGACGATTTTGTCGCCTCGTATAAGACGCTGTTGCGCAACATCATCGATCGCAATCCCTCGGGTCTTCGCTTGCGGCTCGCGAAGGAACTCAGCACGCACAAGAGCTTCATCTCACAGATCACCAACCCGGCAGACGCGACCCCCATTCCGGTCAAGCATTTGGCGGCCCTGTTCCGGCTGTGCCACTTCACAGCGGACGAGGAGCGTCTTTTCATGACCTCCTATCAGGGAGCGCATCCAAATCGAGCGCCCAAGCTCGTCGGCCAAGACGAGGAAGAGATTCGCTTCAAGACGATCAAGGTCGAGGTGCCTGTACTGGCAGACAAGAGCAAGCAGCAGGCTCTGGAGCGCTATGTCGCGAACTTCGCCCGCAACTTGCGGCACTTCGTCTGAGAGCCTGAAGACCCGAGGTCAAGGGCGCCGCTATTCCGTCCGGCGTCGTCCGCAGGTGCACAGGTGTGAGAGAATCAATTTGAAGCGAAGCGAAGCGATCTGAAACGCTTCGGAAAGTTTCGGGATGCTTCGAATTGCTCCGATCTGGTTTCGCCTTTGGCGAGGTTCGGTTGCTACGTCCGGCACATGGGACGGGCAGACATCAATGTTTGGGCTCGGCGGTTTGCCGAGGATTTGAATGCGGCGGGAACGCGCGTTCTCTTCGAGCGCGTCGTCGCCCGGCATCTCGACGATCTGGGCCGGCTGCGTGAGCTGGGTTTGTCATGGCCGGCCATCTCTGGCGCCCTGGTTCAGGCTGGAGTGCGGCGACCGGATGGTGCCGCTGTTTCGACCGATCAACTGCGGGCCGCGTATTCGCGCCTCATGAAGCGAAACGGCCAGGATGGGGGGCTGCTGCGGAGGCGGGAGCCTGCACCGTCTGCGCGGGCCGAGGAATCGCCCGACCGGTCCCGGCCCAGCCCTCGCGTCCCGACCGCACCTTCCCAACTCGGCAATCGCGCCGACACAATCCGGGAAAGAATGCGGCGTGCCCGGGATCTTCGCAGGGATCGCAGCGAAGATTGACGCTCCGCTTCGAAGTAAAAATCTCTCCAACAGGAACGCAGGAAGACGTCCGTGCTTGACTTCGCTCAACTCCAGAAAAATTCTTCCGAAGCAGAACTTGATGATGGCCCCGAGTATTTCATCGAGCTGTCAATGGTTCGCGATCCGTTTACGATCCGCCGCTACCCGACCGTGATATTCAACGCCGCGTTCGGGCCGACCCCGGCGAATGTCGGCTTTACGATCGGCGGCGGCCTGCGGCCCGTGCAGGGAGATTGGGACGAAGTCGCGATGACCGAGGCCGAGATCGAAAACCGTTGCCTGCCATTTGACGAAACGACCATGGCAGCGTTTCGGCAAGGCCAGCCGGTGCTTTGGGTTTGGGATCCCTTTGCCGAGCTGTCCATCGGTCGCCAGGAACAATCCCGTCTCACCAACGCGATGCGGGATGCGCTGGCAGCGCGGACGCAAAAAGCCATCACGCTCATCGCAATGATCCGGAACCGGGACGAGCCGCGCCGGCTGGATCCCGATCGCAAGACGAATCAGGAAAACTTCCAGGACCTGTATATCTCCAGGGTCCTCAAGAGCAATCTGCATCGATCTGGAGAGTACGACAGGTCGAGCATTCCGTTTTTTGATATCAAGGGCGCCTGCTTCGAGCGCATGTACGGAATTTCCGCGCTTCATTTCCGGCAAAATCTGAAGGGGGAGTTGCCATTTTTCGACCATTTCTATGCGAAGAAGCAGCACCGGGTCGGATTTGACGATTACGAGTTCTTCATCCTGGAGGTTTTGCACCGCGGCTACCGGCGAGCGGTCGCGCTGGAGGTCGCGCAGCATGAAAACCGGCAGAACCTGAAGGACTTCAAGCGCTCCTACAAGCCACAGCTCTCGACAATGAACGGTATGGCCGAGACTTTTGAGCTGACCACGTTTGAATACTTTCTGATCGCTCTTCACAGCGGCTTCAACCCGCAACAGCTGCATCCGGGGCTTGCCGGATGTCACCGTCATCTGGGGGTGGCTGCCTGGCTTGGGAGGCTTGGACACGGGCACAGCCTGCTGCTGCCGCCCGAACTCTGTGAACCTCTGCTTGAGCTTCTCAACGGCGACGCGCCCTTTCTGTGTGACGATACCACGGAAGGCGCCGATATCCGCGATCTGCTCAGCAGACATGCGGAGCTGTTCGCCGGTGTTCGTCAGCTCTCGGCCATTGCGGAAAGGGTTCTGAAGAGCCGGCAACCAACCATCGTCCCGCGCCGGATCTATGGCCGCATCACCGGAGACCATCGCAAGGGGGAGCTTCTGGAATTCATGCCGGAGACGATCCCCTCGGATATCGTGACGCGGGTGTTGAAGGCGACAGACCGGGCCGCCGGAGATCTCAAACTGGGTATCGGCGACGAAGAGATCGTGGTGCGTCCCTTCCTTCCGCTCGCCTGGTAATTAACCAACCAATCCTGCCGAGGGAGGCCTTGTGCCTCCTTCGTGCCGGCGCCTTTCTGATTTGCTCCGTAAGGTTTCAGGGTTCGCGACCCTTAAGCCTCCTCGCACCGGATCCACCGGCTTGCACAGAGGAGGCATCATCTTGCCCAGGCTTCGACATCAGCAGACCCCGGACAGGAGGCGGCCGCGCAGATCATCCGCCGGGGCCGCATCTTCTCGCCGGGAAAGCTTGCCGCCCGCAAGGTCGGTCAAGGCTCTGAGCCTGTGCTCCGGCATGGCGGGCGACGCCGCGGCGTTCGAGCTCGCCGGCATCCCTCACGTGCTGACGGGCGTCGCCGAAATCGATCCCGTCGCCTGCACGGTGCTGGCGCACAAATTCCCGACAACGCCGAATCTCGGCGACCTCAACTCATGCGACTGGAGCAGCTTTCATGGTCAGATCGACATCCTCACCGCGGGTTTCCCGTGCCAGCCCCACTCGGCGTCGGGGCTCCGCAGGGGTCTCAACGATCCGCGTGAATGCAGCGCAGGCGTGCTCAACGCTGTTGCCGCAGTGGAACCCGACTGGGTCGTCCTCGAGAACGTGCCGGGGTTCGCGTCGTCGAATGGCGGCCGGGCACTCCGCCAGCTCCTCGCGCGGCTGCGTGCGCTCGGTTACCGTTGCGACGTCAGGATCATCGACGCAGCCGACATCCTGCCGCAGCGCCGCCGCCGTCTCTGGGTTCTCGGCCATCGCGGAGTCGCCGGGCCCGCACCTGCTGACGTATTCGCTTTCGCCGCAAGCGGCGGCGGGCGTGCTGCGTCGTGCAAACCGGTACGGGTACAGGATGCCGCGCGCCCTGCAACTCGCCCTGACCTCCACCATCCGCCGCGGCTCGGCACGTTAACCGCGAGCGGATCCGGCATCGTCAAGGCCGGTATGCGCCTGTCCGAACTCGACTTCCTCGTCGTGCAGACCATCAGGGGGCACGGCCGCATCGTTCGCCGGCCGACCTCGCTGGAGATCATGCGTGCGCAGGGCTTCCGGGATGACTGGCTGGACGGGGTGACCTGGCGCGGCAAGGCGTTGACCCGCGCCCAGATTGCCAGGCTGGTGGGCAATGCCTGGCCGGTTCCGGTTGCGGCCCTGATCCTGGCCGCCATCCGTGAACTGAATGGATGGGCGTCCGCCTGATCTCCCGATGCCAATCATTGATTGACGGCCGGCGGACCGCGTGTCCGCCGGGATTTTTGTGGGTGGGAATCCGCACGTCGGGCTACTTCTCGGCTTTTCGGCTCAAATCCATTGCGCATCTGCGGGAAGCCCGGGTCGCTCCAGCACGTGGTCCGCCTTAAACCAGAACGGCCTTCGGTCTATATTGACCCACGACATAAATGGACCAGGAGCAGGCTACGATTGTGGCGGATGAGGATGACGTAGCGGAGGAAATCGCGGGCATTCGACGGCGGCTGGCCGACCTGGCTGCGGAGCGCAATCAACTTGAGCATAGACTGGAGGCGCTTGAACGAAGGCAGCTCTCCCGTCCCCAGCTAATCGAGCGAATTGCCTTTTCCGGCGCTCCTGTCACCAACAACTCGTCATCGATCGAGAAAATCGACCTGTTCCGCCGCTTGTTCGCCGGACGCCCCGATGTCTTTCCCACGAGATGGGAAAACAGGAAGGCCGGGCGCTCGGGGTATTCACCAGCCTGTTCCAACGAATGGGCGAAGGGGATTTGTGGCAAGCCGAAGGTGAAATGTGGAGAATGCCCGCATCAGGCATTCATCCCGCCCTCCGGGGACATCATCGAGAAGCATCTGCGCGGTGGCGATGGGCGTATGGGTGGCTTTGTCGCCGGGGTTTATCCATTGCTGCAGGACGAGACATGCTGGTTCCTTGCCGCCGACTTCGACAAGGAAAGCTGGGCTGATGATGCCAGGGCCTTGCTCGGTACCTGCCATGCGAAAGGGATTGTCGCTGCCCTGGAACGGTCGAGGTCGGGCAATGGCGGCCATGTCTGGATTTTCTTTTCCGAGCCTGTTCCGGCAAGAGCTGCTAGGCAGATGGGCTCTGCCCTGATCACGGAGACGATGGAGAAGCGTCCCGAAATCGGTTTCACCTCCTATGATCGCTTCTTTCCCAATCAGGATACGATGCCCCTTGGGGGCTTTGGCAATCTGATTGCGCTGCCGTTGCAGAGAAAGGCGCGAGAGATCGGCAACAGCGTTTTTGTCGACGAGGATCTGCGGCCTTATGACGACCAATGGGCCTATCTGTCGTCCCTGCCCAGATTGTCAGCCGATACGGTCCTCAGGATTGCCGAGGAGGCGGAGCTGTCAGGCCGGGTTTTGGGCGTCCGCATGCCGGTGGACGACGAGCACGCCGACGAGCCGTGGAAGATGCCGCCGTCTCGCCGCAGCGCGCCGCGGCGCATCGAGGCCGCGATACCGCATAGCATCGGGATCGTGGTCGCCGATCAGGTTTACATCGACAGGACAGGGCTTCCGTCGGCTCTGGTTGCGCAGTTTGTTCGCCTGGCGGCATTCCAGAACCCGGAGTTCTATCGTGCTCAGGCCATGCGGTTGCCGACATTCGGCAAGCCGCGGGTCGTCTCGTGCGCCGAGCTCTATGCGCGGCATATCGCCCTGCCTCGAGGCTGCCTCGAGGAAGCAATCGATCTCATCGCAAGCCATGGCGCCGTTGCCGATGTGGAAGATCGGCGCGAAATCGGCACCGTGCTTCCCGCGGACGTCTCCTTCCGGGGCGAATTACGACGACCGCAGTTGGCGGCTTTCGATGCTCTCGTCGCCCATGACAACGGCGTGCTTGCCGCGACGACGGCCTTTGGCAAGACGGTTGTCGCGGCGGCGCTCATCGCGCGTCGGACTCGAAGCACGCTGATCCTGGTTCACCGGCGAGAATTGCTTCATCAATGGGTCGAACGGCTGCGGACCTTTTTGCAGATTGATCCAAAGCAGATCGGCATCATTGGCGGCGGAAAACGAAAGCCGACGGGTGTCATCGATGTCGCGCTGATCCAAAGTCTGGTCCGTCAGGGGGAAGTTGCGGACATCGTCGCCGATTACGGTCATCTGATTGTCGATGAGTGCCATCACCTGTCCGCGGCAAGTTTTGAGCTTGTCGCCCGGCGGTCGAAGGCGCGATATGTGGTGGGTCTGTCGGCGACCGTCGCCCGGAAGGACGGGCATCATCCCATCATCTTCATGCAATGCGGCCCTGTTCGCCATCGGGTCGACGCACGCGTGCAGGCTGCGGAACGTGGGATCCGCCACCGCGCGCGTGATCGCTCGACGCAGTTTGAATTGCCGGCGTCCCTGGTTGCGACCGAACGCCCGTCGATGCCTGCGATCTATGCGACCTTGGCGCAGGATCATCACCGGAACGACCTGATCTTCGATGATGTGCTGAAATCGCTCGAAGCCAGACGTTCGCCTATCGTCCTGACGGAACGAAAAGACCATCTCGAGTATCTTCAGCAAAGGTTCTCGCCATTCGCGAAGAACCTTGTGGTTCTGCGCGGCGGCATGTCGGCGAGAGAACGCAAGGCGGCCGACGCGGCATTGAATGTCGCGGGCGACGTCGAGCGGCTGATCCTTGCAACGGGCCGCTACATTGGTGAAGGCTTCGATGACTCCCGGCTCGACACCCTGTTCCTGACGATGCCGATTGCCTGGAAGGGAACCCTGGCGCAGTACGTTGGCCGGCTGCATCGCCTGCATGATGGCAAGAAGGACGTTTTGGTCGTCGACTATGTCGATCATGCTGTCCCGGTGCTGGCTCGAATGGCGGCCAAGCGACGGGCGGGTTATCGCGCGTTGGGCTATGTCATCGAGTAGCGAAGTCTTGCTGCCGGCAAGCAGATGCTCCTGAGCGATCAGGAAGCAGCGCTCTTCCGGATCGCTGTTCCACATTCGACCAGCGACAATCGCCGGGGCGGCGGCCGCGCTTTTCCGATTTGTTCCGGAGAGTTTGGGATTTTCGATACGGCAGGGTGTTCGGGCATCAACACAGGAGGTTTCGATGCCCAGCGCGAAGTTCAGCAAACCGCATTCAAATTTGGAGAAGGAGCTGGCGCGGCTGCGCCGCACCCAGGGTGCGCGCAATCCGCAGCCTGATAAGACCCGGAGCGCCCGCGCGCAAAGCAACGCACAGGCTTCCGGAACGTTTACCGGGACGGTCGAGGGGGTTCCCGACGCGGCCTTTGTGGCACGCCTCAATGCGGCCATCACCAGCTCGTCCGCGTTCGAGGACGATCTGCGTCAGTACGAGATTCACGTGCTCGAAGCCCTGGCGGTCAGCGTCTTTGTCGCCACCGAGCGCTCGATGGGCGTGATGGCCCGGTCGGTCAATCGGGCCGTGGACGCTGCCTTCCGCGGGGATACGCTTTGCTTCATGGCACGCCATTGCCTTGCGTACCCCACAGACGAGGGTAGCGAACCGGATTCCGGCGCCGCGACGGCCCGGATGGTGCGCCTTCACGAGGAAGGGCAGTGGGCAGCGGCATCCTGGTTTCCGGGAAAGCGCGACGCAGCAGCCGTTGCTAAAGCGCTCCACGCTGAAGGTGAGGCGATTGCCGTAACCTGCGATGGCTGGGATGAGAAGGTGGCGGCCGCCGTCTACGAGCATGTGACCGTCGCGCTTCTGAACAGGCTCCATCGCTGCGTCGCAGCATGGATCGAGCGCGTGTCGGCCGCCCGCAAAACCGGAAAGCTGATCTCGCCGGCCGAGCTGATGACTTGGCGCGCCCGTTGGCCCTTCTCGCCGGAGGACATCCAGATCGTGGCCTACTATGGCGACATTGATCTCTCGGTCTTCGGTGCGTGCAGCCAGGAGCTGCGCGCCACGATCCAGGGTTTGCGGGAGGCAGGTCGCCTGCAGCGCTCCGCCTTGCCCGATCCGACCGTGAGCAGCGCCGGCGGCAGCCTGCACTGACCGCTCCGGCAGTGCCCTGGTGGCGTCGTCGACGATGCCACCAGGCAGTTCGCCTTCACCGTCGCGGTCGCCGCAACGTCCTCACTTCCTCATTCGACCGGACCGCAGTTTCGCAGGTCCCAGGGAGATTTTTATGCCTCAATCCACCGCCGCACCCGTTTCTGTTGCCAGGACCGACCAGCCCCTTGCCGGAGTCATTCTCTCCGGCGTCGGGGGCTCGGGAAAATCCACCCTGACGCTCACGCTCGCCGACCTCGCCGAGGTGGCGGGCACGCCGCTCGACATCATGCAGTTCGATCATCAGTCGAAGCTCGCCCGGATGCTCGGGCGCGAGATCGTCACCCTCGATTCCGCGATTGCCCGCAAGTCGCGCAGCAATCCGGACGCCATCGTCGAGCTGTTCGAGCCGTTCACCGATCGGCTGGCCGCTCTCGGCGCATCGCGCCGCGGCTTCCTGCTCGAAGTCGGCGGCGGGCTGACGCCGATCTTTCACGATCACAACCGTCTGGTCGACCTCAACACCGAGCTGGCCGATCTCAGCGTCGCGCTCACGATCTTCCTCGTCGTCGTGGCTTCGCCGGAGGCGATGGCCCAGGCCACGATCGAGCTCGATCGCGTGAAGGAGATCGTGCCGGACGCGCGCGTCATCGTCGTCGAGAACCGCTGGCGCGGGTCGCTTGCGGACATGTTGCCCTATCTCGACGAGGCCGTCCGTCGGCGCGTCAGGCGCATGCTGTCGGAGCACCCTGTGATCGTGATGCCGCGCGTCGACGGGTCGAGCCTGCGCCATGCCGAGCGCGTCCATGCCCGCCTGATCGACATCATCGACTGGGATCTCGCGACGGTCATGGAGAAGACCGGTCTCAAACGCGGAGCCGCCAGGCTGATGCGCGGTGACATCGCCGCCTATCTCGCGGCGATGGAAACCGGCCTTGGCGACCTGCTCCCGACGCTTGCTGCGGGAGGGACCCATGTCTGATCGCCAGCAACATCAGCAGAACCGGGACCAGGCGTTGACCGACCGCACCCGTGCGGTTGAGGAACTGATTGAACGGTGTCGCCGGATGACGCCGGAACAGTTCGCGAGCCAGCCGGCGTCGGTGATCCGGCGCCTGAGCTCGGAACAATTTTCGGCGATCGTCACGCATATCACCGGCGTGGCGCAGCCGGGGAAGCCCCCGATCGACAAGGCCGCTCCTGGTCCGTCCCGCGCTTCGACCCGTTCGACCCGTCCGAGGCAGCCGGGCCCGCTCCTGTATCGCATGACGCGCGCCAGCCTCATCGGCGGCACGCTGGCAAGCATCCTGGTCACCGCCGCGCTGCTGGCAGCACCGCTTCTTGCCAGCCGGAAGCCGATCGTCAGGCCGTTGGCCACCAACGACTGGCCGATGTGCTCCCGGCTGACCGCCTCCATCGACGGCTGCCTGTACCGCGTCGACACCCGTCTCGCCTGGCAGGACGCCGCCCGGTGGCTGGCCATCCCCGAAGCCGAGCTGCGCCAGGTGAACAATGCCCCTCATGCCGCCGCTCTTCAGGCCGGCCAGCACCTGATCGTCTGGCGCGGCCTCGGACAATTCAAACCGTAAGGATTCATCATGACCGCTCAATCCGACTATGAATCCCGTCCGGGGACGCCGGCGGTTTTCGCCACAGCTCTGTTCTTCTGCCTGTTCGCATGTGCCGCCGCCATCATGATGCTGGGCATCCAACCCTGGTCGGGATGGCGCCACGACGAGCCGGTTTCGCTCACCGGCCTCGACATCCTGCGGCTCGCCTATTGGGAGCGCGCAACCTTGCTTCCGATCATCGGGGCTTACGACCTGCATCATACCCTGATGGTCCGCCTTGCCGTCATCATCGCCGGCGCGGCCGTTGCCGGCAGTGCTGCCGGCCTCATTGCATGGCGGGCAACACCGCTGGTGGATGGCCGACGCCATATCGAGGGGTTGCGTCGCGTCAGTGGCACGGCCGCGATCCGGGTGGCGAATGCGGCCATGGCCGACGAAGTCATGGAGGCCGGACATGACCATCTGCTCGCACCCGGCGTCCGGTTCTCCCGGATCAGGAGTCTCGTCAACACCCTCATTCTGGGCGCACCGGGCTCGGGCAAGACCCGCATCGTACTGTTCCTGATCGAACAGATCCTGACTGGCTTCCGTTCCCCGCGCGATGCTTCGATCGGCATCCTTGCTCACGACACGACCGGTGAGCTCCGTCGCGGTTTCCCGTTGGCCGACGAGCATGTCGCCTGCATCGCGGTTAATGACAAGGATTCCTGGGCATGGGCGCTGGGTGAGGATGTGGTGACCCTGGACGACGCCGATGCCGTCGCCCGCCGGTTGCTGCATGAACGCCCCGGCGAGCGCCATGGCAATGCGGTCTTCGACGCAGGCGGAGCGACGATCCTTACCGGCTGCATCGCCATCTGCCAGAGGACCCATGGACGGGCATGGGGCGCCGCCGAACTGCTCGCTGCGACGCTGCTCGATCCCGTTGCGATGCGCGAGCAACTGGAACGGGCCTATCCGGCCGCGGCGGCGCTGCTCGATATGGGCGAGGACGGCAAGACGCTGTCGAAGACGTCGGCGAGCTTTATCCTCACCTTCCGGGCGCAGATCCTGCGGGTGCTCGATCCGCTTGCCCGCGGCTGGAAGGACGTGCCAGTGGAACGCCGCTTCTCGTTCGTGCGCTGGCTCAACGGCGATGTCAGTCAGCCGCGCGCCGTCCTGCTCCAGCGCTCCGCCCGGCATGCCGAGCTCAGCGCCGCCTGGATCGGCGCGGTGGTCGACCTGATCGCGGCCCATGCGACCGACGTCGCCTTCAACCCGGAACGAACCCTGCGCCTGCATCTCGTCCTCGACGAAATCCATCAGCTCGGACCGCTCGGCCGGTTTCAGGAGTTGCTCGACGTCGGGCGCAACAAGAACGTCTCGGTCATCGCTACGCTTCAGGACCTCAACCAGCTTCGGATCAGCTACGGTCAGGCCGGCGCCGACAACATGCTGGGGCGGTTCGCGACCGTGATCGTCGGGCGGATGCGCCAGGGCGAGGCCGCCATCCAGGTCTCGGAGCGGCTGATCGGCAAGCGTTCGGTCATCGATCCGCAGGAGGTTCGCGGTCCGGACGCTGCGCCGCCGCCGATCCGCGCGGTCCCGATCGTTCGCCCCGAGCGGCTCGGTTCCGAGCTTGGCGTCATCGACGGCCGCGTTCGCGCCCTGGTGATCGGGTTTGGTGACATCCTCGAACTCACCTGGCCGGTCACCGTCTGGAAAACCAGGCGCTGAGACCGGAGACATCCATCCGACGGACGCAGAAGCCCGCGCAACGCGGGCTTCATGCTGTCAGGAGACGCCGGATCACCTTCCGGTCGGACTCCGCATCGCGCAGAAGCCGGCCTGTCCTGCCATGAATGAGACTGGAGAAAGAAATTTCGACATACCGGATACCGTGCGCCGGGAGTACCTGTTTGCGTCGCGCGTCATAGATCCTCCGTTGCTCGTCACGGGAGACCCCGCTGCAAGTGATCTTCCAGGGTTTGTCGAAGAACGCGATCGGCTCCGAATGCTGACGTTCGCAATACTCGATCACGAGATCGATCTCGGCATACCAGGCGTCTACCGGGAGCCGCACGCATCGACCTCTCGATCCGGGGTCCCCAAGGAGAAACGGGAACCGATGCTGCCTCCTGCCGACGCAGCCGAGGACCTCGTCGCAGAGGTCCAGCACGTACCATTCGTCGGAATCCTTTCGCCTGCTCATAGGCGCAGGGTTACGCGGCAATTCTGAAAATCCGATTTGTTCCCCAAAATTGCGGGGTCACGACCGGATAGATGGGAAGCCTCTTCAGGAGGCTTTCGTGGTTGCTTCATTCGCCATCATTCATCGCGCTGATTATTACACCCGTGACAGCGTCGCCTACTATCTGTCGGACCGCGAGCCGAAGGGACGCTGGCTGACCAGTCATGCAGGCCTCGGCGTCGAGCGCGGCGCCGAAGTGGCAGCGGACCGGTTCCAGCGCCTGTGCGCAGGGTTGGGAGAGGATGGCAGGGCGCTGATCGCCAACGACGGCGGCAAGTCCCACACGGCCGGCGTCGATCTCACCTTCTCTTGCCCCAAGGGCGTGTCGGTTCTGTGGGCGCTCGGCGACACGAAGCTGCGGGCTGCGATCGAAACGGCGGAGGCCGAGGCGGTCGCCGCGACCGTCGCGTTTCTTGAACGCGAGCTTCCGCTTGGCCGGCGCGGCCATAATGGC
>Ga0180223_1000724_pt1 | contig 35148 bp, 31 predicted proteins | sample eDN5th30CKraftOP_FD_151337 | JGI IMG/M metagenome (GOLD analysis project Ga0180223, IMG submission 151337) | Enriched Organic Plus compost microbial communities from Emeryville, California, USA - eDNA 5th pass 30_C Kraft OP (version 2) (version 2) ... | reverse complement strand
CGGCGTGGTGCTCGCGCTTTTCATCCCCACACGGCCGCCGGTCAACATGATGGCGCTGACCGCCCAGGCCGATGCCATTCTTCGCGCCGAGGCCCGGCGCAGCGGCGAAGTCCTGCGCAGCGGCCCTTCCCTGCCGGCCCTGAAAGCTTTCGACGCCCTGCACGACAGGCTGGAATCGCCCGCCGCCCGTGTGCTGCGCACTGCCGGCGCGCGCTCCGGCTATGTCGTCCTGCCCTTGTTCGCCCTGGCCAACGCGGGCGTCGCCATCGCACCGGGCATCATGGACGGACACGGCCTGCTGGCCCTGGCCGTCATGGCCGGGCTGGCCCTGGGCAAGCCGCTGGGCCTGTTCACCGTGTCGTGGCTGGCGGTCAGGCTCGGACTGGCAAAAAAACCCTCGGACTATTCCTGGCGCCAGCTTGCCGGGGCCGGCGCGCTGGCCGGCATAGGCTTCACAATGTCGCTTTTCATCGCCGGCCAGGCCTTCCCGGCCGAAGCCGATTTTGTCGCCGCCAAGGCGGCGGTTTTCATCGGCTCCATTGTCTCGTCCATCGTCGGCGTGGCCATTTTGTGGAATGCCGGCGGGAAGCCGGAACCGGCATGACGGCGACGATCAGCGACCCCGGCCGCGAGGCGGCCCGGCGCTGCTGACGCGCAAGGCAAACAATCAAACACCGGAATCACCCTCCAGAGCGCCATAGATGAATCGACGCGTAGCACCTGCAAGCCAGCCCGCGACCCGGCCCCCGGCCGCCGCCAGCAAGAAGAAAAGTCCGCCGTTCACGCCGGATCCGGCCCGATGGCGGGTGCTTATCGTCCTGCTGACGGCGCTCTTCATGTCGCTGGTGGGCGTAAGCATCGTCAACGTCGCGCTTGCGTCCATACAGACCGGGCTGCATGCCACCCAGTCGGACATCCAGTGGGTGCTGTCGGGCTACGCGCTGGCTTTTGGCGTCGTCCTGGTCAGCGCCGGCCGGGCGGGCGACATCATGGGGCGCGGCGGCCTCTTTCTCGTCGGCACCGCCATCTTCACCGCCGCTTCCATCGCAGCCGGCCTGGCCCACGATGCCGCCTGGCTCAATGCCGCGCGCTTCCTGCAGGGGCTGGGTTCGGGGCTGCTGAGCCCCCAGGGCATCGGCATGATCCAGCAGTATTTCCGGGGCGCCGAACGGGGCCGGGCCTTTGGCTATCTGGGCACCGTGGTGGGCTTCTCGGTCGCGGTCGGGCCGGTGTTCGGCGGGTTGCTCATCCAGCTGGGCGGGCCCGAAATCGGCTGGCGGCTGACCTTCCTGGTCAATGTTCCCATCGGGCTCATGACGATAGTCATGGGCCTGCGCTGGTTTCCCCGCCCCCTCATCGCCCTTGGGGGAAATGCCGGGCAAACGCCGCCAGGCTGCGAAGACGGCATTCTGAGGTCCCTGGATCCGGTCGGCTCGGGCCTGCTCGGCCTGGCGGTGCTGGCCGTCCTCTTTCCCTTCATGGAGTCCCGCACGGCGCCGGCAACCTGGCTGCTGCTGCCGGCGGGCCTGGCGCTGGCCTATGCCTGGGTCAAGTGGGAGCGCCGCTACGCCCGCCTGGGCGGCAGCCCCATGGTCGACCTGGACATCTTCTCGACCTCGAGCTTTGCCAACGGCACGCTGATCATGACGCTGTACTTCCTGGGCATGACCAGCGTGTGGGTGCTGGTGGCGCTTTACATGCAGCTGGGCACCGGCAGGACGGCATTCGAGGCCGGGCTTGTCGGCGTGCCGGCCGCGCTGCTTTCGGCCTATGCCGCCAACTGGGCCGGCAAGCGCGTCATGCGCTACGGCCGCCGCATCGTCATCGGCGGCCTGCTGCTGGCCCTGCTGGGCCTGGGGTCCAGCATCCTGGTCACGCTGCTGCACGAAAAAAGCATGCTCAACATCTGGTGGCTGCTGTTGACCCTGTCTTTCATCGGCCTGGCGCAAGGCCTGGTCATCAGCCCGAACCAGACACTGACGCTGGCGGACGTGCCCCTGGCCTACGCGGGCAGTTCGGGCGCCATCATGCAGACCGGCCAACGCATCGGCACCTCGATAGGCATCGCCGTGATTACCGCCGCCACCTTTGCCGCCCTGCGCGCCTCGTCGTCGTGGACCATCGCCTTCATGGCCGGCCTGGGCGTGGTCGCCTTCGTGATGCTGCTGACGCTGGCAGTGGCCTTCAAGGACCTGCGCGATCGTGGAAAAAACCCCCACGCTGCGCGGACCAAAGCCCGCTAATTGCCTCCCGGCGGAGCCGTTCTTGCCTTGGGATCGGCGCCCTTTGCCCTGCTGCGGACCAGCAGCACGACACCCGACACGATGAGGATCGCGGCCGGAATCAAGGCCGCCGGCGGGGTCTCATTTTGCAGATAAATGGCGACGGGCACGGAGACGACCGCGCCAACCGACCCAAGAAGGCTCAGCAAAACCGGCCCGCCGATTTTCTGCAATGAAAAAAGCACCTGGAACTGGGCCGCGAACACCAGCGCCTGCAGCGCGACCAGCGTGACAGGCAGACTGCTTTCCCTCGGTATGGCAAGCGTATGGCCGGGCAGCAGGCTTGCAGACAGCAGCATGAGGGTGGCCGCGAACAGCATGCCCGGCGCCAGCGCCTGCGCCGACGCCCCCGCCGGCCACCTCAAGGTCCTGTAGAGATTGCCGATGGCCAGCAGAACCGGCCCCAGCAGCACCAGGGCAGTCCAGAAGAGATCGGCATCCGGGGCCTGCAGCCGGCTCGACGCAAGAAGGCCCGCGCCCGCCAGCGCCACGGCCACCCCTGTGGCCCGCAGCGCCAGGAAGCGCTCCATGCCCAGGGCCAGCGCGCCCACATAGGTAAGCAGCGGGGGCAGAGTGATCATCAATGCCACGAAGCTGGCGCCCACATGCGGGATGGCGGCAAAAAAAATGAAATTGGGCCCCGCCACACCCACCAGCGCCGACACCAGGTAATACCGGATGCTACGCGGGTTGACCGGTGGCAGCCTGCGGCGCCACGCCGCCACGATGAACGAAATCACCGTTGCGCCGGCAAGCGACCAGACGAGGAAGGCCAGGGGCGCCACTCCCGCGCCGGCCGCCTGTTTCGCAATATTGGTGGACAGGCCCAGCAAGGCGCCCCCCGCGAACAGAAGCAGCAACGGCAAGAGGCGTACGTGCCTGCCGCCTGGGACGGTCGATTGAAGAGACATCGGCACCACGCTAATCCAATAATTATCTTGGCCTCAAGATAATATAAAAATATCTTGACGTCAAACTATTCTGGTGCACAATTGCGGCATGGACCATGTAGACCAGATTCTTGCCCAGTGGCATCAGGAACGCCCCGATCTCGACGTAAGTCCGATGGGTACGCTCGGCCGCATCCAGCGGCTGTCTCACCATGTGCTGCGGGAAATGGAAAAAACATTCGCAAAGCATGGGCTGAACCGCGCGAGCTTCGACGTCATGGCAACCTTGCGCCGCCTGGGTCCCCCCTACGCCCTGTCGCCGGGCGACCTGATGGCATGGACGATGGTGACTTCGGGCACGATGACCAACCGCATCGACCAGCTTGAAAAAGCAGGCATGGTGGAAAGAATCCGCAATCCGCAAGACGGCCGCGGCTTTCTTATTTCACTTACGCCGCGCGGACTTGAAACCATCGAAGAAGCAGTCACCGCACATGTGGCGACGCAGGCAAGGCTGGTGGCCTGCCTGACGGACAGGCAACGCACGCAGCTGGACGATTTGCTGCGCGATTTTCTTGCGGGCCTGGAAGGCAAGGCGCCGGACCAGGCCTGATTCGGGCCTGGCCGGCGGCATTGCCCATTTTTGGCGGGGCCTGAAACGGAAAACGCCATGCGGCCTCGCCCGCGCCCAGCCTGCCTGGCCTTTGCCGGCCAGTGCGGCTGCCCTTCTAGTGTTGACAGGCCTTAGGCCCGCCCCAGCAGCGACGCATGCTGTCCGGCGAGACAGACCTCTGCAAAGCGGATGCCTTCCCGCTCGGCGGACGGATAGCGCTTGAAGAGCTCTATGTCGTGGCCAGGGACCAGTCGCGCAAGGTCCGCACCGGCGACGCCCTTCATTCTGTTGAACTCGCGCAGCATATTCCACGGATTGCCTTGCGTGTATCCGGGGGGCCACATGCGGCCCAGATTCTCGAATGTATAGCAGCAATCGCCCGCAACGACATAGCGCCCCCGGTGCGTGGCGACTTCCACCCATTGACTGCCAAAGGTATGCGTGTCCCGCGCGAGCCTGCATGTGATGCCGGGGGCGATCTCGGCATCGCCCTCCAGAAACTCGACGCGGCCCGCAGCGATGGCGCGCTCCAGGTGGTTGAAGTCGTTCACGTTCAGGGACGAGAAGGCCCAGTCGGCTTTGGTCACGTTGGCGACGTCATGCTGGTCGATCACCTGCTTCCATGCTTCGTACTCGTAGCGCTGGAGATAGATTCTTGCGTCGGGAAAGTTATGAAAGTTGCCCGCATGGTCGAAATGCATATGCGTCAGTACAACCTTGTCGATGGCGCCCGGCGCATAGCCGAAACGCTGCAAAAGCAGGTCGCTTCGAACGAAGCCGGCAAAGCCGGCGCCGGTCATCGACCCGGCGGCCTCGAAGCCGGTATCGACAAGAATGGTCTCGCCATCCGTCGAGCGCAGCAGGGTGACCAGCATGGGGGCATCGACCTTGCCGCGGTTGCTGTGGACCGGGGCGCCATTCAGGAAATCATAGGGCAGCTTGCCCACCGCATAGCAGAAACTCCAGATGCTCCAGTCAGTCATGTATGTTTTTTCCTTCTGATGTGCGGGCGTGGCTTGGCCTCATGCCGGCCGGGCTTGGCAGACGCCGGGATCCTTGACCTTCTCGACCTTGTCGAACTCGATGTTGTAGAGTTCGCCATGGACTTTTTCGGTGCGGCGCAGATACACGTTCTGCACGATGTCGCGCGTTTCGGGGTCGATGCTGACCGGCCCCCGCGGGCTCGTCCACTCCAGCCCCTTCATCGCCTCTACAAGCTGTTTCCCCGTGGCGTCCGGCCCGGCCTTCCGCAGCGCGGCGTAGATAACGTGCATGCCGTCATAACCGCCGACAGACATGAAATTGGGGCGCATCGAACCGTTCACGAAGGACTGGAAAGCCTGTACATACGCCTTGTTTTCGGGCGAGTCATGCGCAGCCGAATAGTGCCCCGAGGTAACCGTGCCCAGCGCCTCATCGCCTATCGTCGGCATGAAGTAGTCGTCGAGCAGGCCGCCCGTCGACATAAGCTGGATGCCGGCATCGCGCAGCCCCCGCTCGACAAACTGTTTCATCAGCGTAACGCCCGGGCCGGGGGGCAGGAACACAAAGAGCCCATCGGGATGCAAGTCCTTTACACGCTGCATGAAAGGCGAAAAATCGGGCCCCACCAAGGGGACGCGTATGGAATCCAGCACCTTGCCGCCCGCCGCGGTATAGCGCTTGACGAAGACTTTTTCGGAATCCAGGCCCGGGCCGTAGTCGGAGACCAGCGTCACCACTGTCTTGATATGGGCTTTCGGATCCTTGGCGGCCCAATCCGCTATCGGCGCGGTCACCTGCGCCTCGGTCATCGACGTGCGCACGATGTAGGGCGACTTGCCGACGATGGACGAAGTGCTGGCGGACATGACCACCATCGGAATCTTGGCCTGCGTTGCGACCGGAGCCGTCGCAAAAGCCAGCGGCGTAAGCCCGAAGCCCGCCAGTGCGTCGACACCTTCCTTGACGATCAGTTCTTGCGCCAGGCGCTTGGTCAGCTCGGGCTGGACGCCGCCGTCGTCCTTGACGAGCAGCTGTATTTCGCGGCCGGCGACGGCATCGCCATGTTGTTTCATGTAAAGGCGCGCACCCGCCTCGATCTGCTTTCCAAAGGAAGCGAACGGCCCCGTCAGGGGGATGATGAGGCCGACCTTGAAGGGTTCGGCGGCATGGGCCGCGGCGGCAACGGCCAGACAAGCCAGCGCCAGCGCGGTTCTGAACATCGTTTTCATTCTATGGCTCCAGTTGATTCAGCGGCCGCCAAAACTTTTTGCTGAAATGCATGCCCCTGAAATTTCACTTTTGTGAAACAGACTTCCGGTGCGCATCTGAACCGACTTGAATGCGCGGTCGACATTCTTTTGTTACATCGATTTTTTATAAAAACTTATATTAATACAGAAATATCGATTAAATCTAGAGCGGATCACAGTCGCTGTCAAGCCGATCTTCAAAGTTGCTTGTCCATTGCTCCGTCCCGAATATCGGCCCCTCTGCGGGCGTCCCGGCCCGTTCGGTATCGCGGCACGGCAATTGACACATCCCGAAAAGGGGCCTTATGTTTCATGTGAGCCAGTCCAAAAGGGGGGAACAAGCTCATGACTCAAACAGCCGCTCCATCGCCGGATGTCCGTCCTCTCCATATCGATGACATCACGGTCGTCGATGACGCCAAGCTCAAAAAAGCCGTTACGGCCGCGGCGCTGGGCAATGCCATGGAGTGGTTCGATTTCGGGGTCTACGGCTTTGTCGCCTTTGCCCTGGGAAAAGTCTTTTTCCCCGGCGCCTCGCCCGCCGTCCAGACAATCGCGGCGCTGGGCACGTTTTCGGTGCCCTTTCTGGTTCGTCCGCTGGGGGGCGTTTTCTTCGGCCTGATGGGCGACCGCTTCGGGCGGCAGAAAGTGCTGTCGCTTACCATCATCATCATGGCGATCAGCACCTTCTGCATCGGGCTGATCCCCTCTTACGCCAGCATCGGCCTGTGGGCGCCCATCATCCTGTTGCTGTGCAAGCTGGCGCAGGGCTTCTCGGTCGGCGGCGAATACACGGGGGCCGCCATCTTCGTGGCCGAGTACGCGCCGGACCGGCGCCGCGGCTTCCTGGGCAGTTGGCTGGATTTCGGTTCGATTGCCGGTTTCGTACTGGGCGCCGGCTTGGTCGTGCTGCTGCAGACCATCCTTGGCGAAGACCCGTTCCTGGATTGGGGCTGGCGCGTTCCTTTCTTCATCGCCGGGCCGCTGGGGCTGCTGGGCCTGTATCTGCGCCATGCCGCCGAAGAAACGCCCGCCTTTACCCAGCAACTGGAAAAAATGGAGAAAGAAGACCGCGACGCCATCAAAGAGCGGCCGACCGTATCCTTCCTGGAGATCTTTTCCAAGTATCGCAAGCCGCTATTGGTCTGCATCGGCATGGTCCTGACGACCAACGTCACCTATTACATGCTGCTGACCTATATGCCCACTTATCTGTCCAGCAGCCTGGGCTATTCCGAGGACCACGGCGTGCTCATCATCGTCGTGGTCATGATAGGGATGCTGTTCGTGCAACCCGTCGTGGGTTTTTTCAGCGACAAGATCGGCCGCAAGCCATTCCTGCTGTTCGGCAGCCTGGGCCTGCTGATCATCGCTTTCCCGGCCTTCAAGCTGATCGGCCACGACAATATCGGCCTGATCTTCGTAGGCCTGCTGCTGATCGCTATTTTTCTCAATTTCCTGATCGGCGTCATGGCGGCCACGCTGCCCGCCCTCTTTCCCACGCGCATCCGCTACAGTGCCTTGGCCAGCTCATTCAATGTGGCGATCATCATCGCCGGCCTGACGCCGACGATTGCCGCCTGGCTGGTGGAAACGACGGACAACCTGATGGTGCCCGCCGTTTACCTGATGGTGGCGGCCGTCATAGGCTTGATCACCTCGTTCTATCTTCCGGAAACCGCGAACCGCCCGCTGCGCGGCGACACCCCCACCGCGTCGAACCCCCGCGAAGCCCGGGCGCTGCTGCAGCAGGCCTACGACCACATAGAACAGACCGTGCAGGAAGTCGACGAAGAGATCGCGGCGCTGGAACAACAGATCGACAAGCTGAAAGCACGCCGCCAGCGATTGACGGACCGGCATCCCGACCTGGAGTGACCGCGGCTCGCGCCACCTCGGCAGCACATTGACGTCGGCACCGGTCTTCCCGGCGTACGCGCGCAAGCCCCCCTCAAAGGCGGGCCATGCGCCGTCCGCGTCTAGAACCGGCCGCGGATGCCGACCATGACGCTGCGCCCCCCTTCGGGCGCAACGTCCCTCAGCACCGAGGTCGCGTAGCGGATGGTCTGGTCGGTCAGGTTGATGCCATGCGCATAGGCCAGCCACTGCACGCCATCTGTCTTGAAACGATACGTCGCATCGACGTCCAGGCTGTAATAGGCGTCGGTCGGCGTATCGTCGTCGGGCTTGCGGTGCTGGGCGAATGCGCGCGTGGCGCTGATACCCGCGCCCCAGGGGCCATGGGTGTAATCCAGCCCCGCCGTAAGGCGCAGGGGCGGAATGCGCGGCAGCGGTTCGCCCGTATCGCTGTTTCGCGCGCGGGTGTAGTCGCCCGACAAATTCAAGTCCACAAGGTGGCCGCCCCGCTCGAGCACCCGGAACCTGCCTTGGGCCTCGAATCCGAAAAAGTCCGCCGGCACGCCGCGGTACTCCGCTTCGGGCAAGGCGTCATCGGTATCGGCGCCCACCAGTTCGCCATCGTCGTCGCGGAACCGGCCGGTATTGAATTCGGCAAGGTAATTGGTGAAATGGCTGTAGAAAACGCCCATGCTGCCTTGATGCGGACCATCCTTGAAACGCAAGGCCAAATCACCCGAATAGGCGCGTTCTTTTCCCAGGCCGGCGGAGCCAACCAGATATTGCCCGGTGGCTTCGTGGGGCCCATTTGCATACAGCTCGTAGAAAGTCGGCGCGCGCTCGGTATACGAGGCGTTGGCGGCCAGCGACCAGATGGGTGTCAATTTATAGACGCCGCCCAGCGAAGCGCTGGCCGCGGTAAAGCTGGCGTTTTCCGACCCCGCAAAGCGCTCGTTGCCTCCCGCGGAGGGAGACAGCCGGATGTGTTCCAGGCGCCCGCCCGCGCTGAGCTTGAGCCGGTCGGTGGCGGCCCACTCTTCCAGGGCGAACAGGGCGGCCGAATCGGTGGTGGTCGTGGGCACCAGCGCTTCGGAGCCCAGCGCCGAAAAACGCGTGCTGCCGAATTGCACGCCCACCGCGCCCTGCAAGGGGCCGATGTCGGCATGGCGCGCCTCGATGCGGGCCTCGTAGCCGCGATTCTTGAAGATCGTACCGACTTCGCCATCGTCCACTTCCTTGTGTTCGTAGTCGGTATACGCAAAATTGCCCTTTATGCTTTTGAACGGCCCGCTCAGGTCGCGGATTTCCCCGGCCGCGCCAAAGCGTTCCTGGCGCATCTTGATGCGGACGCTGTCCTCGGCCACGGAGCCGTAGTCGGCGTCATAGCCGCTGTACGACAGGCCCGCATAGCCGCTGTCGCCCGTCCATGACATGCCCAGCGCCCCGCCGCTGTCGCGGCCGTCGCTGTTGGGCAGGCGGTCTCGCGGCTGCTCGGCGTCCGGCCCGTCGATTTCGCGCTGGCGCGCCGACCTGGCGTAGCCAGGTATGCGCAATTCGCCGGTCTTGCGCACGAACGCATCGGCATGCAAGGCGAATTTCCCGTTGCCCGCTTCGAGCCGGACCCCGCCGTCCCTGTCCTTGTTGGCGCCGCCGTAGTTGCCCTGGATTTCACCCTGCACGCCGTCGATGGGATCTTGCGGAATGCGATTATCTATCGTGTTGACGACGCCGCCTATGGCATTGCCGCCGTACATCAGGGCGGCGGGGCCCCGCAGGATCTCGATGCGGTCGGCTGAAAGCGGATCTTGCGGCACGGCATGGTCATACGACAGGGACGATGCATCGAGCGTGCCCACGCCATTCTGCAGCAGGCGGATGCGGTCGCCGTCCATGCCCCGGATGATGGGGCGCCCGACCATGGGGCCGTATGTGGTGGTTGCCACGCCCGGCAAGCCGTTCAGGGTCTGGCCCAGGGTGGCGCTGCGGCGCAGGTCCAGGTCTTTCCCGCCCAGTATGGTCGAGGGCGTGGAAAGCGTATCGCTGCCCAGCGGATTGCCGGTGATGACAATGGGCGAAAGCACGGCGGGCCGCTCGCCGCCATCGGCCGTCTGCGCCCAGGCGGGCTGCGCCAGCGCCAAAGCCAGCGCCAGGGGCGTCAGGACAAAAAGCCGGGATGCGCCGCGAGGCGATGCCTTGGAGCAGGCGGCGTCGGAAGAGAAATGTTTCATAGGTCGATAGGTCCAAAAGAGTCCGGCGCCCACATGCGGGGCGCGCCAAAGGGGTCAAAAAAAGAGCCCGGAGGCGAGTGGCGGCGCATGCGCCATGGGGGGACGGACTGACTCTTCTGGATAGGGCTCGTGGCCCCTTTCGCCATGATGGGAAGAAGAGTGGACAGACACTGTGGAACCGCTGCTGGACGATGTCGCCATAGAAACTCTCCGCCGCCGCGACCCCTGAAAGCCTGTCAAAAATGCAATGTTATAACATAACCTATCGATTTGTCATGTATTTATGGGCGTATTTTGGCCTCCTGAACTTCCCTCAGGGGCGGACTTTCACGCCAAGGACTTGTGGCTGCCGGTTTCGCGCGAGACCGGCGTGCTGCTGTACCAACTGGCGCGCAGCACGGAGCGGAAACCAGAACAGTGCAGGCCGACGGCGTTGGCCGCCTCGCCGCCCCTACTCCACCGTCACGCTCTTGGCCAGGTTGCGCGGCTTGTCCACGTCTGTCCCCCGCGCGCAGGCGGTGTGGTAGGCCAGCAGCTGCAGCGGGATGGTGTGCAGGATGGGCGACAGCTTGCCGTAGTGTTCGGGCATGCGGATGACGTGCATGCCTTCGGCGCTGGCGATCTTGGTGTCGGCGTCGGCGAAGACGTACAGCTCGCCGCCGCGCGCGCGTACTTCCTGCATATTGGACTTCAGCTTTTCCAGCAGCTCGTCGCGCGGCGCGATGGTGACTACGGGCATGTGTTCGGTGACCAGGGCCAGCGGACCGTGCTTGAGTTCGCCGGCGGGATAGGCCTCGGCGTGGATGTAGCTGATTTCCTTGAGTTTCAGCGCGCCTTCCAGGGCGATGGGATAGTGCATGCCCCGGCCCAGGAACAGGGCGTTTTCCTTGGTGGCGAAGCGGTCGGCCCAGGCCATGATTTGCGGTTCCAGCGCCAGCACGGCGCCGATGGCCGTGGGCAGGTGGCGCAGTGCCTTCAGCCCTTCGGCTTCCTGCTCGTCGGACAGCAAGCCCTTGGACTGGGCCAGGGCCAGGGTCAGCAGGTATAGCGCGGTCAGTTGGGTGGTGAAGGCCTTGGTGGAGGCCACGCCGATCTCGACGCCGGCCCGCGTAATATAGGCCAGTTCGCATTCGCGCACCATGGCGCTGGTGGACACATTGCATATGGTCAGCGTGTGCGCCATGCCCTGTCCGCGCGCGTGCTTCAGGGCGGCCAGGGTGTCGGCGGTCTCGCCGGACTGCGAAATGGTGACGACCAGGGTGCGGGGGTTGGGCACGCTGTCGCGGTAGCGGTATTCGCTGGCGATCTCCACGTTGACGGGCAGCTTGGCGAGGGACTCTATCCAGTAGCGCGCGGTCAGCCCGGCGTAGTAGCTGGTGCCGCAGGCCAGTATCAGCACATTGTCGATGTCCTGGAACACCTTGTAGGCGCCGTCGCCGAACAGTTCGGGCGTGATGGCCTCGATGTCCTGCAGGGTGTCGCCCACCGCGCGCGGCTGCTCGAAGATTTCCTTCTGCATGTAGTGGCGGTAGGGGCCCAGGTCGGCCGCGCCGCTGTGCAGCTGCACGGTATGCACATCGCGCTCGACCGGCCGGCCTTCGATGTCGACGATCCATACGCGCGCCAGCTGCAGGTCGACCACGTCGCCGTCTTCCAGGTAGATGATCTGGTCGGTGGTGCCGGCCAGCGCCAGGGCGTCCGAGGCCAGGAAATTCTCGTTCGCGCCGCGGCCCACCACCAGGGGGGAGCCGTGCCGGGCGCCGACCACGCGATGCGGCTCGTCGCCGCAGAACACGGCGATGGCATAGGCGCCCTGCAGGCGGCGCACCGCCTGCTGCACAGCCTCGAACAGGTCGCCCTGGTACAGGTGGTTGACCAGATGGGCGATGACTTCAGTATCCGTCTGGCTTTCGAACTGGTAGCCGGCGCCCTGCAGCTCGGCGCGCAGTTCGTCGTGGTTTTCGATGATGCCGTTGTGCACCAGGGCGATGCGCGGCTTGCCGCTGCCCTGGGCCGAGAAATGCGGATGCGCATTGTGCGTGGCCGGGGCGCCGTGGGTGGCCCAGCGGGTGTGGGCGATGCCGGTGAAGCCGGCTAGGTGCTCCTGCCGGATCTCGCGTTCGAGTTCGGCCACGCGCTGCGTGCTGCGCGTACGGCGCAGGCCGCCGTCGGCATACACGGCCACGCCGCATGAGTCGTAGCCGCGGTATTCCAGGCGCTTGAGGCCTTCGACGAGAATGGGGGTGACGTCGCGCTGGGCGACCGCGCCAACAATGCCGCACATAGGCTGTGCCTCCGGTATACACAAAGCAATGTGTATTGTGCGCAACAAAGCAGGAAATTTGATTTCTTATTTAATTTATTTTTTTGGTTTTATTTCGCTCGGCATGACATACTTAATTATATTTCATTTTCTGTTTATTAATGAATAAATGACAAAAAAGCTCAAGACTGTTGCGCTGGACGACCTGGACCGGCGCATCCTGGACCAACTGCAGTCCGACAACTCGCTGACCAATCAGGAGCTGGCCCTGCGCGTCCATGCCTCGGCCCCCACTTGCCTGCGCAGGGTGCGCCGGCTGCAGGACGAAGGCGTCATCGAGAAACAGGTGGCCATACTGAACCCGGACAAGCTGGCCCACACCCTGACCGCCATCATCGAGATCACGCTGGACGTGCAGACCGCCGAAAGCATGGCCGCCTTCGAGGCCTGCGCGGCGGCCGAGCCGGCCATTCTGCAATGCTATCGCGTTTCGCCCGGCCCCGACTTCATCCTGGTAGCCCAGGTGGCCGACATGCCAGCCTACCACGACATGGCGCACCGCACCTTCACGGCGCAGGCCAATATACGCAATGTGCGGACTTTCTTTTCGGTGCACCGAAGCAAGTTCGACACCCGCACGGTGGTGCCCGCAGCCGACTGATCCGGGCATATCCCGATTGCGAGAGGCTGAACGCGCGCGGGCATGCAGGCAGCCAAATGACTCGCCCCCCAGGTCACCCGCCGGACAGCAATTGCTTGTAGGCGTCCAGATAGCGCCGCGCCATGCGAGCGACGTCGTGCCGGTCGGTGACGTAGTCATGCGCCCTGCGGACCAGCTCGCCGCGCAGCGCGGCATCGTCCAGCACCCGCGCCATGCCCTCGGCCAGGGCCTGGTGGTCGCCCACCCCGCACAGCACGCCGCGGCCGTCCGCCAGCAGTTCGGCCAGGCCGCCCGCATCGGTCGAGACCACCGGCACGGAATACAGAAAGGCGTCCAGGACGCTGGTGCCCAAGGCCTCCTGGCGCGAGCTGGAAACGAATACATCCATCAGGCGGTACAGGTCTTCGGCATGTGGCTCAAAGCCGGCGAACAGGTAATGCGCCTGCAGCCCCAGCTCGTCCACCAGCGCCTGCGCCGCCGCCTCCTGGTCGCCGCCGGCGCCCAGGTGCACGAACACGAAGTCGTCGCGCGTCTGGCGCAGCGCGTGCACGGCGCGTATCAGCGTGCAAGGGTCTTTTTCGCGCGTCAGGGCGGCCGCCGTGGCCAGCAGCCTGCGGCCCTGCAGGCCGAATTTCTGCGCGAACGCCTTGGCGTGCGCCAGATCGGCGGGCCGCGCCGCGATGGCGCTGGGGATGACGGCCACGGGCAGGCCCAGGCGGCGCGGCTCGGCGGCCGCCGCCTGGCTGATGGCCACCAGCAGGTCCGCGCGGCGCCATTTCCAGCGCGTCCTGTCCTGTCTTTCCGGGGGAACCGGGAAGGCCGTGCGGCGCGTGAACACGATGGGACGGCGCAGCAGGCCCTTGAGCAGCGCAAGCCAGGTAAGGGTGTTGGCGGTCTGGGCGTGCAGCACGTCGAAGCCGCGGCCCTTGGCCAGCAGCTGCCAGCACAGGGCCGCGGGCGTGGCGGCCTCGAATACCTGGAAGCCCTCGGCCCGCGCGGCCCGGGCCAGCGGCTGGCCGCGCCGCGCCAGCAGGGCCGCATGGTGCCCGGCATCGCGAAACTGCTTCATGCACAGCAGGGTCTGGCGCTCTCCGCCCCGCCACCCCCGCTCGAAATTCAATTGCAGGATACGCATGACATGTTCAAAGCTGGCTGTCCGGCACCGGGCTGAAGTATCGGACGATATTGACGGCAAGCGCCCCCATGGCGCAGGCCATGGATGTGAAGATGGCCGTCAGCGCGCCGTCCTCGCCGCCGAGGTTGAATGCAATGGCCACCAGCGCCGTGCCCAGGCTTTGGCCGAACACGCGGGTGGTGGCCTGCAGGGCCCCAGCCGCCCCGCTGCGCCGGCGCGGCCCGCCGGTCAGCAGGGCGCGGTTGTTGGGGCTTTGGAAAAACCCGAAACCCACCCCGCCCGTCAGCATGGCCATGGCGTAGAAGGCAAAAGGCGCCTCTTGCGGCAGCAGGGCGATGCACAGCAGGCCTGTGGCCATGCAGCCCGCCCCTATGGCGCACAGCACCGCCACCTTGAAGCGGTCGGCCAGGTAGCCGGCCACGGGCGCCATGGACGCCGTCCCCAGCGACCAGGTGCCCAGCAGCAGGCCCACGTCCGTATAACTATAGTGCAGCACCTGCAGGTAATAGAAGGGCAGCGCGACGAAAGCCCCCATCTGCGACGAGAACGAGCACACTGAGGCCGCCACCGCGAAGGCCACGGGCTTAATGCGCAGCAGGTCGACGGGCACCAGCGGCGCCGTCTGGCCGCGTGAGCGGCGCACCAGGGCGGCGCCCGCCAGGCCCGCCACCGCCAGACACAGCAGTGCCCGCAGGGGCGCGTGCGCCAGCATGTCCAGCCCCGTCACCAGCAGCCCGAACGTCAACATGCTGAGCACGCAGCTGGTCCAGTCGAAACGCCGCTTCACGCGCGACACGTCGGGCAGGAAGCGCGTACCCAGCAGCGCCAGGCAGCACAGAGGGATGTACGAGGCGAACATCCATGGCCAGGAGGCGGCTTCCATGATGAAGGCCCCGATGGTGGGGCCCATGACCATGGTCACCCCCACCGCCAGGGAATTCAGGCTGATGCCCAGGCCCATCATGCGCATGGGATAGATGTTGCGCACCAGGCCGCCGAACAGGCACATCAGCATCGACGTGCCCACGCCCTGGGACATGCGCGCCAGCAGCAGGCCGATGAAGGACGTGGACAGGGAGCAGGCCAGCGCCGAGAAGGCGCATACCGTCACGCCCAGGGCGAACATGCGCTGGAAGCCGATGCGCTCGGCCACGGCCGAAAACGGCAGCAGGGTGACCACCAGCACCAGGCTGTAGGCGATGGCCAGCCAGACCACCTGGCCCGCTCCTATGGCCAGGTCGTGGGCGATGGTGGGCAGCGCCACGTTGACCATGGTCATGTCCAGCGAAGTGAAAAGAATGCCGACCATGATGGTCGCCACGGCCCAGTGGCGCCGCGGCGCCTCCAGGCCGTCGGGAGCGGAAGCCTCCCGAGGAGCTTGCTTGGGTTCTTGCACGTCAGTTTTTCTTGGTGGGGCGCGTCCAGCCCGGGATGGTTTTTTGAGCGGTGCGTGAGAGGGTCAGCTGGCCGGCCGGCGCGTCGCGCGTCAGCGTGGTGCCGGCGCCCAGCGTGGCGCCCCGGCCCACGGTGACCGGCGCCACCAGCTGGGTGTCCGAGCCGATGAAGGCGTCATCCTCGATGATGGTCTGGAACTTGTTGGCGCCGTCATAATTGCAGGTGATGGTGCCCGCGCCGATGTTGACGCGCTGGCCCACCTGGGCATCGCCGATGTAGGCCAGGTGGTTGGCCTTGGCGCCCCGGCCCAGCCGGCTTTTCTTGATTTCGACGAAGTTGCCCACATGGGCCTCGTCGCCCACGTCGGCGCCTGGACGCAGCCGGGCATAAGGCCCCACCTGGGCCCGGGCCCCGATGACGGCCTGCCGCACGTGGCTGAATGCCTCGATGCGGCTGCCCTCGCCCACCGCCGCGTCGCCGACGACGCAGTGCGGCCCGACGCGCACGCCGTCCGCCAGCGCGACCTCGCCCTCGAACACACAGCCCACGTCGATGAAGACGTCGCGCCCGCATTGCAGCGAACCGCGCAGGTCGAAACGGGCCGGGTCCGCCAGCGTGACGCCCTGCTCCAGCAGGCGGCGCGCCTGCTCGCCCTGCCAGATGCGCTCCAGCTGGGCCTGCTGCACGCGGCTGTTCACGCCCAGCGTCTCCCAGGAGGCGCCGGCATGGGCGGCATGCACCGCCACGCCGTCCCGCACCGCCATGCCGACCACGTCGGTCAGGTAGTACTCGCCCTGGGCATTGTTGTTGTCCAGGCCGGCCAGCCAGGCCTTGAGGCGGTCGGTGGGCGCGGCCAGCATGCCGGTGTTGACCTCATTGATGGCCAGTTCGTCCGGCGTGGAGTCCTTGTGCTCCACGATGCGCCGGACCTGGCCCTGCTCGTCACGCACGATGCGGCCGTAGCCAGTGGGATCGGCAAGTTTTTCGGTCAGCACCGCCATCCCCCCCTGGCGCGCGCGCAGCAGGCCTTCGAGCGTGGGCGCCTGCACCAGCGGCACGTCGCCGTACAGCACCAGGGTCGCGTCATCGCCGCCGCCCTGCAGCAGCAGGGGCACGGCCTGCTGGACGGCATGGCCCGTGCCCTGCTGGGGGTTCTGCAGCACGAAGCTGAGATCGGGCTGGCCGGCGAACGATTCGCGCACCTGCTGCGCGCCATGGCCCACCACCACCACGATGCGGTCGGGCGACAGTTTGCGCGCGTTTTCCAGGACATGCGCCAGCATGGGCTTGCCCGCCAGGGGATGCAGCACCTTGGGCAGGTCGGATTGCATGCGCTTGCCCAGGCCCGCGGCCAAAATCACGATGTTCAGCATTGGTTCGATTCGATAGTGTTGATGAAGAAGGCCGCGCCGGATGGCGGCTCGGCTGCCTATATATTATTAGAGCGGGTCTATTGCCGGAACCAGAGCCCTGGAGCCTGCCGACGCCAGAGGACGGCCGCCGCATTCCCGGGACGGTCAGGAAGCACGGCGCTTGCGGGCAGCCGGGGCGCGCTTGCGCGGCGCGCCGGCCGACTTGGCCGGCGCCGGCGCATCGCCGTCCTGCGCCTTGGCGCGCGAGGGCTTGGGCTTGGCCGGCGTCCCGGAGGACTGCGCGGCCGAAGGCATTTGCGCGCCCTGCATGGTGGCCGCGGTGGCGGCCGCCAGGGTGTCGAACTGTTTTTGCAGCATGCCCCACCAGTTCTGGGCGGCATCCGGCAAAGGCGGCGCCGCGCCCTGGCCGCCCTCGGCCGCCTGTCCTTCGGCTGCCGGCCGGATGCGCGCCTGGCCGGACGGCTTGATGCCCAGCGCAACCTCCAGCGGCGAAGGGTTGTCGCCCGGCGCATCGACCCCCGGCGTATTGACGAAATTCCGGAGCGTGGCGATGGTGGCGCGCTGCACCTCGAGCGCCTGTATGGAACTGGACAGCATGGACATGTTGACGCGCAGCCAATTCTCGACGGCGCGCAGGTCGGCGATGCGCCGGTCGAGTTCTTCGGTGCCCAGCGGGCTGGCCACGACGGGCTGCGTCAGCGCGCCGGAACCGGCCAGGGTCTGCCAGGCCTGGCGCATCATTTCCATGCTGGCCATGAGCGGATGCTGCGCCATGTCGCCACTTTGCCCCAGGCCGGGCAGGACGAACGGATTGCTGTTCTGGGTGGTCATGGCGGCTCCTTGCTGATGGCGGGAATGTCGGCGCCCGCCGTTTTATGCTGTAAGCTTAAACTGAACTCCGGCCCATCGTCTAATCGGCGCGCCGCGCGCGCATGCAGCCACCCATGAAAGACCTGTACACGCTTGCCGACCTGGAAGCCGCCATCAATTATTGGCGCAGGCGCTCGCCGTCAACCGGCGACGAGCTGGCGCTGTGCCCCCAGGCGGCGGCGCTGGCCGAACCCTATGCGCTGATGATCTTCCATGCGAAGGCCGACATCGATGCCCGCCAACTGCCCGCCCCCGCGCGCGCCGCACTGGACGTCTGGCACGAAACTGTGCATCCGGCCGCGGGGGCGGCATGACTTCCGCCCCAATGCCGCGGCGCAGCCGGACGCCGCGCAACGCCGCCGGCGCGGCTGCCTTTTTTAGTGTCAACAGACCCTAGCCGGGCCAGCGCAGCCTGAAACTGTCCAGCACCACCAGCTCGGCCTCGACGGTGAAACGCCCTTCGTGCATCAGGCCCAGCGCCTCGTCCACCGAGACGGCGCGAAACTCGTCCACTTCGCCGTCCAGATTGCGCAAAGACACCGATTCATCGAGGACGCAGTCGCTGACCAGGACGTCCTCGACCTGATAGCCTTCGGGCAGGCGGCGGTGCATGCGCAGAATCGTCCGCAGCGGCGAACGGTCCTTCAGGTCGTCGGGCTCCAGCCCGGCTTCCTCGTTGCTCTCGCGCAACAAGGACGCATCCAGGCTTTCGCCCGCCACCGCCAGGCCGCCCACCAGGGTGTCCCACATGCCGGGGTCGGTGGCCTTGGACGACGAACGCAAGGCGATCCACAGTTTGCCCTGCGGCGTCCAGGCGTTCAGGTGCACAGCGCGCGTCAGCAGGCCCAGGGGCCGCAGCGCGACGCGCTCGATGGCGCCCAGGCGCCGGCCCTCGCCGATGACGTCCAGCAGTTCGCCGCGCCAGCCGCGCAGGCAGCCGGCCTCTTTGAGGGTGTAGGCAATGTTTTCCAGCACCAGGTTCATGGGACGGCGCTGTCCCGCCGCGCTGACGCACACGGCTTCGTCCAGCACGCTGACGCCAGGGGCTTCGACCAGCGCGCGCGTGGCCCGGGAGGTGATCCACCCCGACACGCGGCCCGACACCGTCAGCGGGCGCGATCCCGAAGGCGGCAGGTGTTGCAGGCGCGGAGCCAGCTGCCGGTAGCGCTTGTCGACGGCCTGGCGCAGCGACTTCGAAGGATGCTCATTCATGGGCGCAATTGTAATGGAACACTCCCGCGCCCACCGCCCCCCGGGGAGCGCGGCCCTTAACATTTCGGACCGCCAGGCCTACTATGTGGGAATGCACCGGCCCATGAATCCGGCAGGTTCGTTATAATTCTGCGGTCTCTACGCAATTAAATCGAGCAGGTAGTCTTGAGGCCAAGCTGTAGCAAGCCTGCCATCCAATTCATTGTGCATGCTCCAGACGCTGTTTGATCACGCCCTGATCCTGGCCGGCGTCCGGCGAAAGCACACCGTATTTCGAGGTCAGCATGAAGAAGTTGAGAGGGGTACTGGGTAGTGGCGCAATGCTCATGGCAGGCGCGGCCAGTGCGCAGGTCAAGGATATGCCCGGGGGCCCGAGGGTCAATCAGCTCAACCTCCACGAAGGGGTGACGACGATTTCCCACGACGTGATGTGGCTGCACTGGATGATGCTCATCATCTGTACGGTCATATTCATCGGCGTGTTCGGGGTCATGTTCTACTCCATCCTCCGGCATCGCAAGTCGCGCGGCGCCGTGGCGTCCAAGTTCCACGAGCACGTCGGCATCGAAGTCGCCTGGACGGTCATCCCCTTCATCATCGTCATCGCCATGGCGCTGCCCGCCACCCGCACCGTGGTGGCCATGAAGGACACCTCCAGCGCCGACCTGACCATCAAGGTCACCGGCTACCAATGGAAATGGGGCTACGAATACATCGACGGCCCGGCCCAGAACGTGCGCTTTCTTTCCAACCTGTCCACGCCCCGCACCCAGATCACCGGCGCCGAGCCCCGAGGCGAGTTCTACCTGATGGAAGTCGACAACCCGCTGGTCGTGCCCGTCAACAAGAAAGTGCGCCTGGTCCTGACCTCGGCCGACGTCATCCACTCGTGGATGGTGCCCGACTTCGGCGTCAAGCAGGACGCCATCCCCGGCTTCCTGCGCGACACCTGGTTCCGCGCCCAGAAAACCGGCACCTACCGCGGCCAGTGCGCCGAACTCTGTGGCAAGGACCACGCTTTCATGCCCATCGTGGTGAAAGTCGTCTCCGACGAAGAATACGCGCAGTGGGCCGCCGACCAGAAAAAAGCCCTGGCCAGCGCCGCCGACGACCCCACCAAGGAATGGACCAAGGAAGACCTGATGGCCCGCGGCCAGAAAGTCTTCGGCGCCAACTGCGTGGCTTGCCACCAGGCCAACGGCAAGGGCATGCCGCCCACCTTCCCGCCCCTGGACGGCGACGAGAAATTCGTGCTGGCGCCCAAGAAAGGCCAGATCGACACCGTGCTGAACGGCCACCCCGGCACCGCCATGGCGGCGTTCCGCGACCAGCTCAACGACGTCGAGATCGCTTCGGTCATCACCTATACGCGCAACGCCTGGAGCAACGCCGGCAAAGGCCCCGACCCCGTCGTGCAGCCCGCCGACGTCACGGCCCAGCGCTGACATGAACGGCATGAACAAAGCAAATTCACCAGTTTTCATCGAGGACGCCCCGCGCGGCGCCTCGATCCTGTAGGAAGGAGTCCACCATGAGCAGTGTTACTGCCGATCACGTTCCCGCCAGCCAGGGACACGATGACCACCACCACGCCGTGCCGCACGGCTGGCGGCGCTGGCTGTTCGCCACCAACCACAAAGACATCGGGACGATGTATCTCATCTTCTCGTTCATCATGCTGCTGGAAGGCGGGACCCTGGCGCTGCTGCTGCGCACCGAGCTCTTTGAGCCCGGCCTGCAGTTCTTCCAGCCCGAGCTGTTCAACCAGTTCACCACCATGCACGGCCTCATCATGATCTTCGGGGCCATCATGCCGGCCTTCGTGGGCTTCGCCAACTGGATGATCCCCCTGCAGATCGGGGCCTCGGACATGGCCTTCGCGCGCATGAACAACTTCAGCTTCTGGCTGCTGCCGGTGGGCGCCATCCTGTTCACGGGCTCGTTCTTCGCGCCCGGCGGCGCCACCGCCTCGGGCTGGACGATGTACGCGCCCCTGTCGCTGCAGATGGGCCCCGGCATGGACTTCGCCATCTTCGCCGTGCACATCCTGGGCGCGTCGTCCATCATGGGCGCCATCAACATCGTGGTCACCATCCTGAACATGCGCGCGCCCGGCATGACGCTGATGAAAATGCCGCTGTTCTGCTGGACCTGGCTGATCACCGCCTACCTGCTGATCGCCGTCATGCCCGTGCTGGCCGCCGCGGTCACCATGCTGCTGACCGACCGCCACTTCGGCACCTCGTTCTTCAACGCGGCGGGCGGCGGCGACCCTGTGCTGTACCAGCACGTGTTCTGGTTCTTCGGCCACCCCGAGGTCTACATCATGATTCTGCCGGCGTTCGGCATCGTGTCGGCCATCGTTCCGGCCTTCGCGCGCAAGCCGCTGTTCGGCTACGCCTCCATGGTGTACGCGACCGCCGCCATCGCCATCCTGTCCTTCCTGGTGTGGGCGCACCACATGTTCGCCACCGGCATGCCGGTCACCGGGCAGCTGTACTTCATGTACGCCACCATGCTCATCTCGATTCCCACGGGGGTCAAGATCTTCAACTGGGTGGCCACGATGTGGCGCGGTTCGCTGACCTTCGAAACGCCCATGCTGTTCGCCATCGGCTTCATCTTCGTGTTCACCATCGGCGGCTTCACCGGCCTGATCCTGGCCGTGGCCCCCATCGACATCGCGGTGCACGACACCTACTACGTGGTGGCGCACTTCCACTACGTGCTGGTGGCCGGCTCGCTGTTCGCCCTGTTCGGCGGCGCCTACTACTGGCTGCCCAAATGGACGGGCCGCATGTACGACGAGCGCCTGGGCAAATGGCACTTCTGGTCCACGATGATCTCCTTCAACGTGACCTTCTTCCCCATGCACTTCCTGGGCCTGGCCGGCATGCCGCGCCGCTACGCCGACTACGCGGCGCAGTTCACCGACTTCCACCAGGTGGCCACCATCGGCGCCTTCTGGTTCGGCCTGTCGCAGCTCATCTTCCTGTACGTGGTGCTGAAGGCCTACTCCGGACGCGGCGAGCCGGCTCCGGCCAAGCCCTGGGAAGGCGCCGAAGGCCTGGAGTGGTCCGTGCCCTCGCCGGCCCCCTTCCATACCTTCGAGACGCCGCCCGTCGTCAAGTAATACGCCATGACGCCCGAACAACGCCGCCGCAACCGCATCGCAGGAATCATCCTGGCCATCATCGTCATCGCGATCTTTGCCTGGACCTTCCTGCGCGGCGCCGAGCTGATGAACTAGTGGACTGACATGAGCGACGACATACGCGAACTGGCGCAGCGCAAGCTGAACTTCTTCCAGACCCTGAAAGCAGTCTTCTGGGGCTTTTTCGGCGTGCGCAAGGGCAAGGGCTACCAGGAAGACATTTCCCGCCTCAACCCCGTACACCTTATAATCGCCGCCGTCATCGCCACGGCGCTGTTCGTGATCGGGCTCGTGCTGATAGCCAAGTGGTTCATCAGCCAGGCGGTCTAGGCAATTGTAAAATTCGATAATTCGTAGGAGATCACCATGAGTGCAAGTCACTCGGCTCACGGCACCGAGGCACCTTACTACTATGTGCCGGCCGACTCGGTCCATCCGGTTCGCGCCAGTATTTCTTTGCTTCTTGTGCTGATCGGCGCAGCGCTGTGGATCAACAGCTACGCCGTCGGCCACTGGGTCTTCCTGGTCGGCATCCTGTCGCTGTTCGTGGTGCTGTTCGGCTGGTTCGGCGATGCCATCCGTGAATCCGAAGGCGGCATGAACAGCCTGCGCGTCGACCATTCGTACCGCTGGAGCATGGCCTGGTTCATTTTCTCCGAGGTCATGTTCTTCGGCGCGTTCTTCGGCTCGCTGTGGTACGTGCGCACCATCACCACGCCCACGCTGGGCGACCTGGACCACCAGTCGCTGCTGTGGCCCGCGTTCTCGGGCGCATGGCCCAACTTCGGACCCGCCGGCGTGGTCGAAGCCTTTGAAACCGTGGGCCCCTTCTGGCTGCCCACCATCAACACCGCCCTGCTGCTGACCTCGGGCCTGACCCTGACCATCGCCCACCATGCGCTGCGCGCCAGCCATCGCGGCAAGGCCATCTTCTGGCTGGCGGCCACCGTGCTGCTGGGCTTTCTGTTCGTGGCCTGCCAGGCTTACGAATACCACCATGCCTACACCGAGCTGAACCTGCGCTTCGATTCGGGCGCCTACGGCTCGCTGTTCTACATGCTGACGGGCTTCCATGGCTTCCACGTCATCCTGGGCGCCACCATGCTTACCGTCATCCTGTTCCGCCTGATCAAGGGCCACTTCACTGCCGACCATCACTTCGGCTTCGAAGGCGCCGCCTGGTACTGGCACTTTGTGGACGTGGTCTGGCTGGGGTTATACTTGTTTGTCTACTGGTTTTGACCCGCGCGTTAATGGCCCTGACTCATCAGCCTTTGACTCATCAGCCTTTTGACCCAGCGGCCCTGTCCGCAGGCACCGATCCGCGGGCCCTCGCGGGCCTGGATCGGGCCAAAAATGCAAAAAAGCCGGCCATGCCGGCTTTTTTGCATTGATGCTGGCGGCCAAGGCTGGCGCCGGGCTGGATTCCCGGCCCCGAACCCCGGGGCCGCCACCCGGGGAGGGCCCGGCCGAAAGCGGCCCGGTCAGCGATGCTGTACGATGCCCGTGCTTTCGATCCAGCCCATGTGGTGGGCGAACAGCACGAACAGGAACAGCGCGATCGACAGCCCCACGCGCACCGTCAGGGCATAGGCGGTACGGCTGGTGCCGCCCTTGTCCTTCATCAGGTACAGCAGGGCCGAAGCCAGGCTGCCGATGATTCCCAGAAAAACCAGGATGACGACGATACGCATTCGGAAATCTCCCCTGAAACACCCATTATTGCAGACATGACCCGTTTACACACGCCTTGGCGCACGATCGCCGCGCTGATCCTGCTGGCCGTCGTGGCCGCCGTCTGCGTGTCGCTGGGCAACTGGCAACTGCGCCGGGCCGCCGAGCGCGAAGGGGTTGCCGCCGCCATCCAGGCGGGGCGCGAACAAGCGCCCCTGCGGCTTGCCCCCGGCACCCCGCGCGGCCAGCTGCAGGACTGGCGCAGGGCGCGGGCCAGCGGCATCTGGCTGGACACCCTGACCGTGCTGCTGGCCAACCGCAACCACCAGGGCCGGCCGGGCTTCTGGGTCGCCACCCCCCTGCTGCTGCAGGCCGACAGCCGCAGCGCACTGCTGGTGCTGCGCGGCTGGATCCCCCGTCCGCCGGGCGCCGGCCAGGTCCTGCCGCCTCCCGCGGCCCGGGGCGGCCAGGCCATCGAAGGCCAGCTGGTCAGCCGCGTGCCCAGGCTGTTCGAGCTGTGGACCTTCGGCGGCCCCAGCGCCAGCGCCCTGCCCCAGCCTTTTCCCGCCGCCGGCCGCGAGCCGCCCCAGGTGCAGAACCTGGACCTGTCCGACTACGCGCGCGCGACTGGCTTACAATTACTTCCCGTCGTGCTCGAGCAGACTTCGGCCGAGCCCGCGGCGGCGCATGACGCCGCCCTCGTGCGCGACTGGCCGCTGCCTTCCATCGACGCCGACCAGAACCGGGGCTATGCCCTGCAATGGTTCAGCTTTGCCGCCATCGCCGGCGCCGCATGGCTGGTGGTGGCCTGGCGCGCCCTGAAAAAACGCCGCGTCGCGCCGCCATCGGCCTGACCCGAATTCAATCCGCAAGGACTTACTGTGGTTCGCAACCCCGACATCGCTTCCAAGCCGGCCCGGCCGCGCTCGCTACAACCGCTCATCTGGATCGTCATCGTGTGCCTGGCGCCGCTGGTGCTGGCCACGCTTGCCTACTATGTGCCAGGGCTGGGCCTGCGCCCCCAGGAGGCCACCAATTACGGCACGCTGGTCCAGCCGCAGCGCCCGGTGCCCGCGCCCGAGGCGCTGGGGCTGACGACACTGGACGGCCAGCCCTTCGACCTGCGCGGCCTGGCGGGCAAATGGGTGCTGGCCACCGCCGACCAGGGCGCCTGCCCCGAGTCCTGCGTCACCAAGCTGTTCATACTGCGCAATTCGCACGCCAGCCAGGGCAAGAATGTCGAACGCCTGACCCGCGTGTGGTTCGTGACGGACGCCGCGCCCATACCGCAGCAAATCCTGGATGCCTACAAAGGCACTGTCATCGTGCGCGCCGATCCCGCCAGGCTGGCGGCCTTCCTGGCGCCCGGGGGCGGCGATGCGGCCGCCCTGGCCGCGCCCATGTGGATCATCGACCCGCTGGGCAACCTGATGCTGCAGTTTCCCGCCGACGCCGACCCCGTCAGCGTGCGCAAGGACATCAGCAAGCTGATCTACAACTCGCGCATCGGCTAGGGCCTGCAGCATGATCGAACGCATCAAGACCCGCTACCGCAAGCTGGTGTTCTTTACGTGGTTCCTGACGCTGGACCTCATCATGTTCGGCGCTTTCGTGCGGCTGACCGACTCCGGCCTGGGCTGTCCGGACTGGCCGGGCTGCTACGGCAAGGCCACGCCGCTGGGCGCCTCCGGCCATATCGAACAGGCCCTGCAGGCCATGCCCTACGGCGCGGTCAGCTTTTCCAAGGCCTGGATCGAAATGGTCCACCGCTATGCGGGCTCGCTGCTGGGCATGCTCATCATTGCCATCGTCTACATGGCCTGGCGCCACCGCAAGGCGCTGGGGAACACCCCGCGGCTGGCCGTGGTCACGCTGGCCGCGGTATGCGTGCAGGGCGCTTTCGGGGCCTGGACGGTCACCCACCAGCTGATGCCCATCATCGTCACCACCCATCTGCTGGGCGGCATGGGGCTGCTGGCGCTGATGACCTGGCTGGCCGCGCGCGAGAAACAGCATCCCCCCCTGCGTCCCCAGGCGCGGGCCTGGCTGCCCTGGATGGCGGTGGGCCTGGCGCTGCTGTTCACGCAGATCGCGCTGGGGGGCTGGGTAAGCACCAACTACGCGGCGCTGGCCTGCATGGACTTTCCCACCTGCCACGGCCAGTGGATGCCGCCCATGGATTTCGAGGGCGGCTTCTCGCTGATACGCGGGCTGGGCCAGCTGCCCTCCGGCGTCATGATCTCGCAATACGCCCTGACGGCCATCCATTGGGTGCACCGGAATTTCGCCTTCATCGTGTTCATCTACCTGGGGACGCTGGGGCTGAGGCTGCGCCGCGAACCCGGCCTGCACGGCCCCGCGAACCTGCTGCTGGCCCTGCTGCTGGCCCAGCTGCTTACCGGCCTGACCACCATTTTTTTCCAGTGGCCGCTGCTTATCGCGGTATTGCACAATGGCGGCGCGGCCGGCCTGGTCCTGGTCAGCGTGACCCTGATCGTGCGCCTGCATCGCACCGACAAGGCTAAAATAGCGTCATGACCAGCTTATCCGTCCCCCACGCCCCCTTGCTGCGCCAATACCTGGTGCTGACCAAGCCGCGGGTCACGCAGCTGGCGGTGTTCTGCGCCGTCATCGGCATGTTCCTGGCCAGCCCGGGGCTGCCCGACATCCGGCTGGTGGCGGCGGGCACGGTGGGCATCTGGCTGCTGGCGGCCGCCGCCTTCGCCATCAACTGCCTCATCGAACAGGAAATCGACGCCAAGATGCTGCGCACGGCGCGGCGGGCCACGGCGCGCGGCACCATCACCAACACCCAGGTGCTGCTGGGTTCGGGCGTGCTGGGCGGCCTGGGCATGCTGGTGCTTTACCACTGGGTCAACCCGCTGACCATGTGGCTGACCTTCGCCACCTTCGTGGGCTACGCGGTCATCTACACAATCATACTCAAGCCGCGCACGCCGCAGAACATCGTCATCGGCGGCCTGTCGGGCGCCATGCCGCCCGCGCTGGGCTGGGCCGCCATCGCCAACTCGGTTCCGGCCGAGGCCTGGCTGCTGGTGCTGATCATCTTCATCTGGACGCCGCCCCACTTCTGGGCCCTGGCCCTGTACCGCAACCATGACTACGCCAATTCCGGCCTGCCCATGCTGCCCGTGACCCACGGCAAGCAGTTCACCCGCCTGCACATCCTGCTGTACAGCGTGGTGCTGTTCGCCGCCACGCTGCTGCCCTTCATGGTGCGCATGAGCGGCCTGCCCTATCTGGCCTGCGCTGTCGTGCTCAGCGGCCTGTTCGTGCATTACGCCTGGCGCCTGTACCGCCAGTACAGCGACGAACTGGCCCGCAAGCTGTTCCGTTTTTCCATTCTCTATCTGGCGCTGATCTTCGGCGCGCTGCTGGTGGATCACTGGATCCGCCTGATCTGAGTCTTGTCTCGAAAGGAGTTCCGCATGGATGTGCTTGGAGGTTCGCGCATGCACGGCTTTCTGCCCGCGCGCCGCAGTCTGCTTGGCGCGGCCGCCGTTTGCGCCGCGCTGCTGCTGGCCGGATGCGGCAAAAGCGCGCCTGCCTTCGTGGGCAGCGACATCACCGGCACGCACCTGGGCAGCGCGCTGGCCATGGTCGACAACACCGGCAGCCCGCGCACCCTGGCCGACTACAAGGGCAAGGTGGTGGTGGTGTTTTTCGGCTTCACGCAATGCCCCGACGTCTGCCCCACGGCCATGGCCGAGATGGCCCACGCCATGGAGCTGCTGGGCGACGACGCCGGCAAGGTGCAGGTGCTGATGATCACCGTGGACCCCGAGCGCGACACGCCGGAAATCCTGGACAGCTACGTCAAGGCGTTCAATCCCCACTTCGTGGGCCTGACCGGCTCGGCGGACCAATTGGCGGCCACCGCCAAATCGTTCCGGGCCTATTATTCCAAGGTGCCGGGCAAGACCCCGCAGGACTACACCATGGACCATGGCTCGTCCTTCTACATCCTGGACCAGGCCGGCGAGGCCCGCGTGCTGGTGCGCGGCGACGCCCCCGCCCAAGACATCGTCAAGGACATCCGGCAGCTGCTGTGATGCGCAAAGGCGGGCGCGCCCGCCTTTGCGCCCTGGCGGAGCCGGCTCAGTCCCGGCGCGGCGGCGTGCTTGGCATCTCGCCGGAAGCCGCCCCCGCAGGCGCAGGGTCATCCCCCGACGCCGATTCTTCAGGCCTTGCCGCAGCAGGCGCCGGGACTTCCCGCGCGGCCACATCTGGCGTCTCATTCGGGGCCCCATCGGTCGCCGCCGCGTCGGGCGCTTCCGTGCCGGACACCGCCGTGTCCGGCACGGCGGCATCGGGCGCCTCACCGGAAACCGGCGCATCCGCGGCCTGCACCGCGTCCGCCAGGGCGGGCCGCAGGTCGGGCAGGGGCTCGTGCTGTCTTTCCCCCGACTGGAACTGCCGCCAGACCTCCAGGGCGCGCAGCCGCTGGCTGGCCACGGCCTCGATTTTTTCGCGCAGCACGGGGTCGCGGCGCAGCAGGCGGTCGAAGTCGCGCGCGCGCAGCATCAGCAGTTGGCTATAGCTGAGCGAGGTGGCTTCGACCTCGAAGGCGCGGCCCTTGACCAGGGCCAGTTCGCCGAAGAATTCCCCGCTGCCCAGCTCGACCGTGGTCTGGTCGGGCAACTGGATGGCCACGGCGCCGGACGCCACAAAATACATGGCCTGCGTGCGGTTGGCCTGGGTGGAGATCGGCTGGCCGGGCACCGCCAGGCGCGGCTTGAGCAGCTTGCCGATAGCCTTCAGGGTGTCGGGCGCCAGCCCTTCGAACAAGGGCACCCGCTTGATGAGGTCGTCGGCCGACATGGCGATGTCTATGGTGGGTCTTTCTTCCACATGGCTCCAGCGCTGGTCGATCTGCTTGACCAGGTCGGAATAGACTTCGCCGCTGATGAGCGACTGGCTGAGCATGTCGCGGTAGCGCGTGCGCTCCAGCACCCGCGCCATGCGGCCCAGGTAGGATTCCTGCAGCCATAGCGCGAACGAGGGATATTGCAGGTTCAGCGCCTGCAGGGCGCCGTCGATGCGCGCCAGGCGCCGCTGGTGGGCCTGCACGATGGTCTCGGTGGCCTCGGCGCCCAGCAGCGGCGGCAGCTCCTTGCGCGCGAAGCGGATGAGGTTGCCGCTTTCGGCGCGCTTGCTGGTCAGGCTCATGAAGCGGTTGGCGATCTCGTTCGCCAGCGGGGCCTGGAAACCGAACAGGTAATACAGGCGCAGGGCCAGGCGAAAGCCGTGCGAGTAGCGCAGGTCGGCCGTTATGGCGGACTCGAAGCCGGCCAGGCCGCCCGAGCGCACCGCGTCGCTCATGCGTTCGGCGCGCGCCAGCAGGTTTTCGGCGATGCGCCAATCCACTAGTTGGGCCTTGAGCATGTCGAAGTACATTTCCTCTTCGCGGGTGGCCACTATGGCCAGGCCGACGGCGACTTTCTCGTCGTGGGTAAGCTGGCGCACCTGCCCGTCGCCCACGCCGGCCAGGCTGGCATTGAACACCGCATGGATATTGTTGCGCGCTTCTTCGCCGATATTTTCATTGCGCGCTATCTCGTCGGTTTTTTCCTGCAGGCTTTCCAGCGCCACCGTCAGCGCCTGGTTGCGTATGATGCGCTCCACCGGCGAAAGCTGGTTCAGGCGCAGCTTGCGGATCAGCGGGCGCAGCGTCACGCCGTTGATGAACAGCGTCATCAGCACGAAGCCCGTGGTGGCCACGGCGATGAACTGGCGCGCCTCGTAGGGCACGTTGTGCTGCTCGGTGACCGCCAGGGCCAGGGCCAGCGACACCGCCCCGCGCAGGCCTCCCCACAGCATCACCGCGCGATACGAGCGGCTGACCTTGGCGCCGAAGCGCGTCATGCCCAGCAAGGGCAGCACGCCGAACACCATGACGCCACGGGCCGCCAGGGCGACGATGAACAGCAGGACGATGAGCAGCGCCTCGGTCCAGGTGGCGTCCACCATCATGCGCGGGATCAGCATGGCGGCGAACACGAAAATGAGCGAATTGGCCCAGAAGCCGAACTGTGCCCACGAGCCGGAAAGCTGCTCGAAAGTGGTGGGCGACATGCGCGTGCGGCCGGACGAGCCCACCACCAGCCCCGCGATGACCGTGGCGACCACCCCCGACACCCCCAGGTAATGCTCGGAAATGAAGAAAGTAAGATAGGCCAGGGCCACCGTGAGGGTGATTTCGGCCATGGGCCAGCCGCGCAGCCAGATGAACAGCCAGCATGCCAGGCGGCCCATCAGGAAACCCGCCACGCCCCCGCCCAGGAAGCTGACCATGAAGCTGGAGAAAATCGTGCTCACGGAAATTTCGCCGCCCGTGGCCATGATGGAAAGCAGCACCGTGTAAAGTGCGATGGACGCGGCGTCGTTGAACAGCGACTCGCCCTCGACCAGCGTGGTCAGGCGCTTGGGCGCGCCCACCTCGCGGAACACGCCCACCACCGCCACCGGGTCCGTGGTGGCCACGATGGCCCCCAGCATCAGGCACACCACCAGCCCATAGCCGGACACCGCGCTCAGCGAGAAACCCGCCGCCACCGTGCAGACGACCACCGCCACGATGGCCATCATCAGGATGGGGCCGATGTCGTCCAGCAGCCGGCGCACGTTCATGGCCAGCGCGGTTTCGAACAGCAGCACGGGAAGAAAGACGAACAGGAAGGTTTCCGACGAGACCTCGAAATGCTGCAGCGTATCGAGGAAATCGGACATGACGTGCGGCGCCCAGCCATGCACGTGGATGATGATGCCCAGCAGGAAGCCCACGATGGCCAGCAGCACCGAATAGGGCAGGTTCAGGCGTCCGGCCAGCGCGGGCATGAAGCACACCAGGGCCAATAGCCCAGCCAAGCCAAATACCAAAAACCCTACATCCATCGCGATCCTCCCTATCTGCGTAGGATAGCGTTTTTTTCAAACCATGACTCGCGGGACCGGCGATCGATGGGGGCCGAAGTACGCAACATGGAGCAGCGCCGGCGCGCCGCGCGGCGAACGCGCATAAAAAACGGGACACCTGTGAAAGGTGTCCCGTAAACATCCGCTTCAAAAGGGAGGGGATTGAGGAGAAGCAGAAGCGGACGGATAGAACAATAAATACAACAAGGGGTTGTATCCAGCATTGCTCATATTGTTTAGTCCGCGCTGCGCCAAATAAGTTTCTGCGTCCCCTGGCCGAATTTGTATCAAAAGGAAAAAATCAGGCAGCCAGGGCCACGCGCATCTTCTTGAACGCCGCCGCCTCGATCTGGCGCACGCGCTCGGCCGAAATGCCGAACTCGTCGGCCAGTTCGTGCAGGGTGGCGCCGCTGTCGTCCTGGAGCCAGCGCGCCTCGACGATACGGCGCGAGCGGGCGTCCAGCCCCTCGAGGGCGCTTGCCAGGCCTTCGCTCTGCAGGGCGTCGTGGGCGCGGCGTTCGAGCACGCGGGTGGGTTCCTGGCCCTCGTCGGCCAGATAGGTGATGGGCGCGAAGCCGTCCGGGTCGTCGCTGGGGACTTCCAGCGCCATTTCCTGGCCGGACAGGCGCACTTCCATTTCGCTGACGTCCTCGGGCCGCACATTGAGTTCACGCGCAATGTCGTCGACCTGTCCGGGGTCCAGCGTCTGGCCGTCCGGACGCATGCGCCGCAGGTTGAAGAACAGCTTGCGCTGCGCCTTGGTGGTGGCCACCTTGACCATGCGCCAGTTGCGCACGACGTACTCGTGGATTTCGGCCTTGATCCAGTGCACCGCGAAGGACACCAGCCTGACGCCGCGGTCGGGATCGAAACGCTTGACGGCCTTCATGAGGCCGATATTGCCCTCCTGGATGAGGTCGGCATGCGCCAGCCCGTAGCCCAGATACTGGCGGGAGATGGATACGACCAGGCGCAGGTGCGACAGCACCAGCTGACGCGCGGCGTCCAGGTCTTCGTGGTCGCGCAGGCGGCGGCCCAGGTCGGCTTCCTGCTGCTGGGTAAGCATGGGCAGGCGATTGACGGCGCTGATGTAGGCCTCGATCGTACCCAGCGCGCCCGGATTGGAAATGGCCATGGCCAAATTGTTGTTGGACAGGGCCAGCGCTTGGGATTGGGTTGTCATCGTTTGGCAGTCCTAAAGTGGTCGGCTACGAATTGAAAGACAGTCAATGTTAGCACTCTGGCAACGAGAGTGCTAATTCTATGACTGGCCCCCGGGCGAAAAGTTTCGCCCGAAGCCCGGCCGGCGGTTCACCGCCGCCCATGGCCGGCGGGCGATGGAACTGCGGCAAACGCCATGCCCGCGGCGGCTTGTCTAAAGAAGTGCAAAGCCCCTGGCCGCGGCCCGCCCTGTGGGTTAACGTACATGATAATCATTACTATCCGGTGTAGAATGCCTGATTGCCCCAGCCCGATGGCCGGAATCGGCTTGCCGTCCGGCCTGTCCGCATGATGAAGTCCACCCCTGTCTCGCAACGCCGTTCTTATTGGCTGAAAACCCTGCATCAATGGCACTGGGCCAGCGCCGCGCTGAGCCTGGCCGGCCTGCTGGTATTCGCCGCCACCGGCCTGACCCTGAACAATGCGGCCTGGGTGGAAGCCTCGCCGCAAGTCGTCACCCGCACGGCCACCGTGCCGCCGGACATCGCCGCGCTGCTCAAGCCCGACGCCCAGCCCGCGCCCAAGGGGCCGCTGCCCGGCCGCGCCGAACAATGGCTGGACCGGCACCTGGGCATCCGCATCGGCGCGCGCGCGGCCGAATTCTCGGCCGGCGAAGTGTATGTCTCCATGCCCGAGCCCGGCGCCGATGCCTGGCTGGCGGTCGACCTGGAAAGCGGCGAGGTCGAATACGAGCGCAGTTGGCGCGGCTGGGTGGCCTATTTCAACGACCTGCACAAGGGCCGCCACACTGGCGCCGCCTGGAGCTGGTTCATAGACATCTTCGCCGTCGCCTGTCTGATATTCGCCCTGACGGGCCTCTTCCTGCTGAAGATGCACGCCAGAAACCGTCCCGCGTCCTGGCCCCTGGCTGGCCTGGGCGTGGTCGTTCCCCTTGTACTGATGCTTTTGTTCATCCACTGACATGAAACTGATACTGAAAACCACCGTCGCATGCGCGCTGGCCGGCCTGTTCGGCAGCCGTGCCCATGCGGCCGGACTCGAGATCAAGGTCGATATCCCCCGCATCGACGTCGCCGAATACCACCGCCCCTATGTGGCCATCTGGCTCGAAAGCCCCGACCGCAAGACCGTGCGCGACCTGGCTGTCTGGTACGACCACGACATGGCGCGCGACGAGGGCAAGAAATGGCTCAAAGACCTGCGCCAGTGGTGGCGGATCAGCGGACGGCGCCAGGACAGCGTGGCGGACGGCGTCAGCGGCGCCACCCAGCCCGTGGGCACGCATGCCCTGCGGCTGGATGCGCAGGACGAGCGCCTGGCCGGCCTGGCGCCGGGCGAGTACGAACTGGTGGTCGAGGCCGCCCGCGAGAAAGGCGGGCGCGAACTGCTGCGCCTGCCCCTGGCCTGGCCTCCCGAAGCGGGGAAAGCCGTCAAGGCCCAGGGAGAAAGCGAGCTCGGCCTGGTCCAGGCCACGCCCATCCAATGAGAAATGGCGTCTTCCGCCGCATAGGCGGAGCCGCCGCCGTCCGTACACCTCGCGGCCTGCAGGCCGCTCGGATTCAATATCAACCCACTAGACCAAACGGAGCTGTATTCGTCATGAAAATCCTGGCCCCTTCCCTTCTTGCCGCCGCCCTGCTGGCCCCCTCGCTGACGCAGGCCCACGACATGTGGCTCCTGCCTTCGTCCACCGTGCTGTCGGGCGACCAGGCCGTCATCACTGTCGACGCGGCGGTGGGCAACGACAAGTTCTATTTCAACCATCATCCGCTGTCCCTGAACAATCTGGAGATCACCAGCCCCAGCGGCAAGAGGGTGCAGGCCGAGAACAAGTTTTCCGGCAAGCTGCGCAGCGGCTTCGACCTGCCGCTGACCGAGGACGGCACCTACCGCATCGCCATCGCCACCCCGGGCGGGCTGTTTGCGCGCTGGAAAGAAGGCGGCCAGAACAAGCGCTGGTTCGGCAATGCCAAGGACTATGCCCAGCACGTGCCCAAAGACGCCAAAGACCTGGTCGTGGCCGAGCGCTCCAACCGGGTGGAAACCTTCGTCACCAAGGGCAATCCCACCGACCTGCCCGCGGTGGAACAGGGCCTGGGCCTGGCCAGCGACACCCATCCCAACGATCTGTACGCCGGCGAGGAAACCCAGTTCACCCTGACGCTGGACGGCCAGCCCGCCAAACAGGTGGACGTGGAAGTCGTGCGCGAAGGCAGCCGCTACCGCAACGCCCTGGAGGAAATCAAGGTCAAGACCGACGACAAGGGTGTCTTCAAGATCAAATGGCCGCAGGCGGGCCGCTACTGGCTGCATGCCCAGACTTCCGACAAGAAGACCTCCACGCCTCTTGCCAAGCAGCGCGGCCTGGCCTACACGGCCACACTGGAAGTCCTTCCCCAGTAACGGACGCGGCGGACGCGCGATGCCCCTCCCCACGGCAGCACAGACGGCCGGCGCATCCGCCGCGCCGGGCTATGCCGCGCTGCGCGGCCGCAGCATGGGCACCACCTGGACGGTGCGCCTGCCCGCCCTGCCGGACGAGGCGCAGGCGCGGCGCATCGGCGCGCGCATACAGGCGGCCCTGGACCTTATCGTCGACCAGATGAGCACCTGGGACGAGACCAGCGACCTCTGCCGCCTGAACCGCGCGCCTTGCGGCTGGTACCAAGTGCCCGAGGCCTTCTTCCAGGTGCTGCGCTGCGCGCTGGAAGTAGCCGATCGCAGTCAGGGCGCCTATGACCCCACGGTGGGCCGGCTGGTGGACTTGTGGGGCTTCGGCCCCTGCGGCCCCGTGGACCGGCCGCCGGAGCCCGCGCGGATATCGGCCGCCCTTCAGACTGCCGGCTGGCGGCGCACCGCGCTGAACGCGCCGCTGCGCGGCGTCTGGCAGCCCGGCGGCCTGTGCTTCGACCTGTCCTCCATCGCCAAGGGCTACGGCGTCGACGCCATGGCCCGGGTGCTGGACGAACACGGGGTCCGGCATTACCTGGCCGAGCTGGGCGGCGAATTGAAACTGCGCGGCCAGGGCCCTCGCGGGGGTTCCTGGCGGCTGGACATCGAATCCCCCGAGCCGGGCGGCCACGGCCTGCCCCTGTGCCTGACCGACACCGCCATCGCCACCTCGGGCGACTACCGGCGCCGCTTCGAGCACGGCGGGCAACGCTACGCCCATACCCTGGACCCCCGCAG
>Ga0180223_1000723_pt1 | contig 35248 bp, 38 predicted proteins | sample eDN5th30CKraftOP_FD_151337 | JGI IMG/M metagenome (GOLD analysis project Ga0180223, IMG submission 151337) | Enriched Organic Plus compost microbial communities from Emeryville, California, USA - eDNA 5th pass 30_C Kraft OP (version 2) (version 2) ... | reverse complement strand
GTGCTGGTCACCGTATTCCTGCTGCTGCTGTCGCTGCCCGTGCTCGCCGGCGGCATCACCATGCTGCTGACCGACCGCAACTTCGGTACCACCTTCTTCTCGCCCGAAGGCGGCGGCGACCCGCTGCTGTTCCAGCACCTGTTCTGGTTCTTCGGCCACCCCGAAGTGTACATCCTCATCCTGCCCGGCTTCGGCATGATCTCGCATATCGTTTCGACCTTCTCGCGCAAGCCCGTGTTCGGTTATCTCGGCATGGCCTACGCGATGGTAGCGATCGGCGGCATCGGCTTCATCGTCTGGGCGCACCACATGTACACGGTCGGCCTGTCGACCGGCGCACAGGCCTACTTCATTGCGGCGACCATGGTCATCGCAGTGCCGACCGGCGTGAAGATCTTCTCCTGGATCGCCACGATGTGGGGTGGCTCGATCGAGTTCCGCACGCCGATGGTCTGGGCGATCGGCTTCATCTTCCTGTTCACCGTCGGCGGCGTGACCGGCGTCGTGCTGTCGAACGCGGGCGTCGACCGCGTGCTGCATGACACCTATTACGTCATCGCGCACTTCCACTACGTGCTGTCGCTCGGCGCGGTGTTCGCGATCTTCGCCGGCTGGTACTACTGGTTCCCGAAGATCTCGGGCTACATGTACAACGAGACGATCGCCAAGGCGCACTTCTGGGTCACCTTCGTCGGCGTCAACATCGTCTTCTTCCCGCAGCACTTCCTCGGTCTTGCCGGCATGCCGCGCCGGACCGTGGACTATCCGGATGCGTTCCACGGCTGGAACGAGATCTCGTCCTACGGCTCCTATATCGCCGCTGTTGGTCTCGTGATCTTCTTCATCGGCGTGGCCGAGGCTTTCATGAAGAAGCGCGTCGCCGGCGCCAATCCGTGGGGTGAAGGCGCGACGACGCTGGAGTGGACCTTGTCCTCGCCGCCGCCGTTCCATCAGTTCGAGGTTCTGCCGCGCATCAAGTGATGCGCGATTGAGAAGGGCGTAGCCGGGCAATGTCGCTCATCAGCGAAGGCGCGAATGTCGGGCGCCCCGGCGGGGCGCAACTCGTCGATCAGGGCCGCTATGATGCGGCCCTGTACGAGCCGAGCAGCGCCGACGTCGGCGACTACATTGCGCTGCTCAAGCCACGGGTGATGTCGCTCGTGGTGTTCACGGCGCTGGTGGGTCTCGCCGTGGCGCCGGGCAGCCTGCATCCGGTCACCGCTTTCACCGCGCTGCTTTGCATTGCGGTGGGCGCCGGCGCATCGGGTGCGCTCAACATGTGGTACGATGCTGATATTGACTCGGTGATGACGCGCACGGCGCGTCGTCCCGTGCCGGCCGGTAAGGTGAAGCCGGGAGAGGCGCTGGCCTTCGGGCTCACTTTGTCCGGTTTCTCGGTGGTGACCCTCGGCCTTCTGGTGAACTGGGTCGCTGCCGCGCTGCTCGCCTTCACCATCTTCTTCTACGCCGTCATCTACACGATGTGGCTGAAGCGCTCGACGCCGCAGAACATCGTGATCGGCGGCGCCGCGGGCGCTTTTCCGCCGATGATCGGCTGGGCCGCGGTCACCGGTTCGCTGTCGCTCGAGCCGATCCTTCTGTTCGCCATCATCTTCTTTTGGACACCGCCGCATTTCTGGGCGCTGGCGATCTACAAGAAGAGCGATTATGGCCGCGCCGGCGTTCCGATGCTGCCCAATGTCGCCGGCGACGCTCACACCCGGCTGCAGATCCTGCTCTATACGCTGATCCTCACGCCGCTCGGCGTCGCGCCGTGGCTGCTCGGCTATGCCAGCGCGCTCTATGGCGCGGTTTCGGTCGTTACGGGCGCGGCGATGATCCTGCTGGCGCTGCAGGTCTATCGTGAGGCCTCGCCCGCCGACCGGGCCTGCCGGCATCTTTTCGCCTTCTCGATCCTCTACCTGTTCCTGCTGTACGCGGTGCTGCTGGTCGATCGCGGCTGGGGCGGGCTGATCGCCAGGGTGGCCGCGTGACGGCGGAGATGACCATGGACGACAACAAGAAGGCCGAGGGTCAGGAGCGCGGCGGCCAAAATCTTGGTGGCATCGTGCTCACCGAGGCGCAACAGCGCGCCCGGCGCTCGCGTTCGATCGCGATCGCAGTGGCGCTGCTCGTGCTCGTCGTGCTGTTCTACGTCATGACCCTGGTAAAGGGTCCGGCCGTGCTGGTGCGACCGCTATGACGCAGTCCCCGCCCAACTATCGTCCCGTTCCGGTGCGCCAGGTCAGGCGCGACACGGTGGTCGCCGCGATCTGCGGTGCTGTCGCCGCCGGCATGGTCGGCATGGCCTTTGCCGCCGTGCCGCTTTACGACTGGTTCTGCCGCACCACCGGCTTCGGCGGGACGACACAAGTGTCCGTGGTCGCGCCGGGCGAAGTGCTCGACCGCGAAGTGACCATCCGCTTCGATTCCAATGTGGCGCCGGGTCTGCCCTGGCGTTTCGTGCCGGAGCAGAACACGATCACCGCCCGCATCGGCGAGGTGAAGACGGTCTACTACAAGGTCATCAACATGGCGGCGCGCGAGATCACCGCGCAGGCGGGCTACAACGTCACGCCGCCGCAGGTCGGCCTATACTTCCACAAGATCAATTGCTTCTGTTTCACCGAGCAGACCATGAAGCCCGGCGAAACGCGCGAGATGGCGGTGGTGTTCTATGTCGATCCGGCGATCGCCAAGGACAGCGATCAGGAATCCCTGAACACCATCACATTGTCCTATACCTTCTTCCCGTTGGAGGCGCCGCCGAAGCCGGTTGCCAATACCGAGACGAAGGAACAGAAGCGACTGTAACGGCATACATCTGGGGGCGCTTGGGCGCCCGTTGCAAACCGACGCGATTTGAACGGAGACGACAATGGCCGAGGCACATACCAAGCAACACGACTACCACCTGGTCGATCCGTCGCCGTGGCCGGCCGTCGGCTCGCTGGCGGCCTTCGTCATGGCCTTCGGCGCCATCAGCTGGATGCACCACCTCTACGCGGCGGCGCCGCTGGTGTTCGGCGCCGGCACGCTCGGCGTCCTCTACGTGTTCATCGCCTGGTGGCGCGACGTCATCAACGAGGCGCAGCACAGGGGCGATCACACCCGCGTCGTGCAGATTTCGCACCGCTACGGCATGATCCTGTTCATCGCTTCGGAAGTGATGTTCTTCGTCGCCTGGTTCTGGGCCTACTTCAACACCGCGCTGTTCCCCGGCGATGCGCAGGACGTCGCCCGCATGGCCTTCACCGGCGGCGTGTGGCCGCCAAAGGGCATCGAGACGTTCGACCCGTGGCACCTGCCGTTGCTGAACACGCTGATCCTGCTGACCTCCGGCACCACGGTGACCTGGGCGCACCACGCGCTGCTGGAAAACGATCGCCAGGGCCTGAAGTGGGGCCTCATCCTCACCATCGGCCTCGGCCTGATCTTCACCTGCGTGCAGGCCTATGAGTACATGCATGCGAGCTTTGCGTTCAGCGGCAACATGTACGGCGCCGCCTTCTTCATGGCGACCGGCTTCCACGGCGCGCATGTCATCATCGGCACGATCTTCCTGATCGTCTGCCTGTTCCGCGCGCTGGCCGGCCACTTCACGCCGAAGCAGCACCTCGGCTTCGAGTTCGCTGCCTGGTACTGGCACTTCGTCGACGTGGTCTGGCTGTTCCTGTTCGCCGCAATCTACGTCTGGGGTCACGGTGGCAGCGCCGCTGCGGGACACTGACGCCGCGCGCGATCGAGCTCAGCGAAGGGCGGCGGCGACGCCGCCCTTTTGCTTTTTGGAGGTACTGAAATGCACGACCATTCCGTGACGACACCCATTGGCCGCGGCCTGCTGGGGCATTGTCCGCGCTGCGGCGAGGGCAAGATGTTCGATGGCTTTCTGACGCTGCGGCCGGCCTGCGACAAATGCGGGCTCGACTACGGTTTTGCCGATGCCGGCGACGGACCGGCCGTGTTCGCGATCCTCATTGGCGGCGCTCTGGTGGTCATGGCGGCGCTGATCGTCGAAGTGGTCTATCAGCCGCCGTACTGGCTGCACGCTGCGCTATGGTTGCCGCTGATCCTGCTGCTGACGCTGCTGCCGCTGCGCATGATCAAGGGCGTGCTCATTGCACTGCAGTTCCACCACAAGGCCGCGCCGGGCCAGCTTACGCCCAAAGGCGATACGGCATTGGGCGATCAGTGACCGGCGGCACACGCAGCGTCGTTTCCGCGAGCATCGCGGCGGCTGTCGGCCTGGCGATTCTGCTGTCGCTCGGCACCTGGCAGCTGCAGCGCATGACGTGGAAAGAAAATCTCATTGCGACGCTCGACAGGCGCATTGATCAGGCGCCGCAGGCTTTGCCGCCGCGGTCGCAGTGGCTGGAACTGACCGAAGCCGGCAGCGAATACGCGCGGGTGAAGTTCATCGCCACATTGCTGCCCGGCGAGGCCTTCGTCTACACCGCCGGCTCCTCGCTCAGGCCCGATGTGACGAGTCAGGGCTTCTGGGTGTTCGCGCCTGTGAGGCTCGCCGATGGCGCGGTCGTGCTGATCAACCGCGGTTTCGTGCCGACCGACCGAAAGGATCCGGCGACCCGCTCCCAGGGTGCCGAAGCTGGCGCGTCCGCGGGTCCTGTCGAGATCGTCGGTTACATGCGCTTTCCGGAAAGCCGCGGCCCGTTTGCACCGGCTGATGACGTGAAGGCTAATGTCTTCTTTGCCCGCGATCCAAGAGCGATGGCTGCTGTCCATGGCTGGACCGTGGACGCGCCGTTCTACATCGATCAGGAGCTTCCTGAGCCGCCCGGCGGATTGCCGAAGCCCGGCCGCATCGAGGTCAAATTGCCGAACAACCACTGGCAATACGCCATCACCTGGTACGGCCTGGCGCTGGCGCTGATCGGTGTTTACGGCGCCTGGCTCGCCGCGCGGCTGCGCAGGCGCGATACGCCTTGAAAACAGAACGGACCGGACGCTCGCGCGCCCGGTCCGCATGGTTACAGCAGATTGCTGTGACGACGGGCTACTTCTTCGCCAGTCCGAGATCCTTCAGGCTCTCGCCCATCTCCTTGTTGTTCTTGGCCAGGAACGCGCCCAGCTCGGCCGAGCCGCCCCACGCGGTGCCGAAGCCGCGGTTGGCCATGAAGTCCTGGTATTCCTTGCTGTCGTAGATCTTCTTGAATGCCGCCTCGTACTTCGCCGCGATATCGGCCGGCAGACCCTTCGGTGCCGCCATCGCGCGCCATAGCACCATGGTCCAATCCGCGCCGGTCGCTTCCTTGACGGTCGGAATATTCGGCGCGACTTTCGAACGCTCGCTGCCCATGTATACAAGCGTGCGCACGCGTCCGGCCTTGGTCAGGCTTTCGGCTTCCGGCAGCGAGCACGAGACAAAATCCACGCCGCCGCCGGCGAGATCGGTCAAGGCGGTGGCCGCGCCGGTCGACGGCACCCAGCCGACGGTCTTGGGGTCGATGCCATTCGCCTTCAGAAGGCCGCCGAGCGCCAGATGCCAGCTGCCGCCCTGGCCGGTGCCCGAGGCCTTGAACTTGCCCGGGTTCGCCTTGATGTCGTCGAGCAACTCCTTGATCGTCTTGTACTTGGAGTCGGTCTTGACGTGGATCGCCGCCGGATCGGTGTTCATCAGCGCCAGCGGCGTGAAGCCGGTGTGGTCGAGATCGGTCAACCCGACCCAGTGCATCATGTTGATCTCAAGCGTGATCAACCCGATCGTGTAACCGTCGGGCTTGGCCGTCGCGATCGCCTGGTGGCCGATAACGCCGCTGCCGCCGGTGCGGTTGACCACGTTGATGGGCTGTCCGAAATCCTTTTCCAGCATCCCGGCGACGTATCTCGCCACCGCGTCGGTGCCGCCGCCGGCCGCCCATGGCACGATCAACGTAATCGGACGTTCCGGAAACGCCGCCGCGGCGGGCGAAGCGGAACCGGTGATCGCGAGTGCGACCATCGCAAGTCCGCCGAGTAAAGCCTTCCATCCCTGACGCATCTGTCCCTCGCCTGCAAAATTGTTGTTTTGTCGTTGCAAACCGCCGTCTTCGGACGGCCGGCATGGCGTCAGTGTATCAGCCGCTCAAAAGCCTGAGCGTCACAGCATCTTTTCCAGTGAGGAACAGGTCGGCGCACACGCGTCGCCGTGCGTCATGTGAGAGCCGGCCGCGCGTCAGAAGGCCGCATGTCAGCCGACGGAGGCGGACGCCGCCTGCGTTTTGCGGCGCCCGGTGGTTTGCGGCTCGGCTGTCGAGATGTGGCCGAGTCCGTCGATCAGGAAGTCGACGAAACAACGGATGCGGGCTGGCATATATTTCTGCCGGAAGAAGACCGCGAAAACGCTCAGCGTGTCGTTCGGATGATAGTCTTCCAGCAATGGCACCAGCCGCCCGGCGCGGATATCGTCATCCACCATGAAGCTGCCGAGGCGCGCGATGCCGACACCCGCCAGCACGGATTCGCGCAAGGTATCGCCGTTATTGGCCCTGAAATTTCCCGACACCGGCTGTGAGAAGGAACGCCCGTTCTCGATGAACGGCCATTCGTTCAGGCTGGCCTTGATGTTGAAGCCAAGGCAATTGTGCGCTGCGAGATCGGCCGGCTTTCGCGGCGCCGGGTGGCGCGCAAGATAGGCCGGCGAGGCGACGACGATGCGGCGAAAATCGAGAACCTTGCGGGCACGCAGCGACGAGTCCTGCAGCGGCCCGATCCGGACCGCGACGTCGGCTTGACCGCTGACCAGGTCCACCACTTCGTCCGACAGGGACAGGTCGATTTCGATTTCCGGATAGCGCTCCAGAAACTTTGGCAGGATCGGAAGAAGATGCTGCCGAGCAATGGAAACCGACGAGTTCACGCGCAGGCGCCCCTGCGGCACATTGGAGCGCGAGCCAAGGTTGCGCTCCAGCTCGTCGATCTCGACCGTCAGGCGCAGGCATTCACGGTAATAGACTTGCCCCTCGGCCGTGAGGCGGATGCTGCGGGTCGAGCGGTCGAGCAGTTGCACGCCGAGCCGATCCTCGAGGCGCCCGATGGCCTTGCTGACAGCCGATGGTGTGACATGCAGCATCCGCGCTGCATTGGAGAAACTGCCCAGCGTCACGGCGCGGACGAAGAGCTCCATTTCCCCCGATTTATCGGCCATTTACGCTGGCTCCCGTTCTGTGACCGCCAATCATAAATCCTATGCCGCTTTCTCTGCCTCAGCAATGATAAGGCCTGCTGATAGAATGCAACGAGTTTCAAGGCGAGGGCTCTGCGGATGAAGATTCTGGTGACGGGCGCGACCGGCTATATCGGCGGTTCGGTGGCGGCGAAGCTGCTGGCCGCGGGCCACAAAGTTGTCGGTCTGACGCGCAGCGAGGATGGCGCGGCGCGTCTCAAGGCGCTTGGCATCGAGCCTTTGGTCGGGTCGCTGATCAGCCTCGATCTACTCGCCGAGACCGCGCGCGGCGTCGATGCCGTCATCAACGCCGCCAATTCTGACGATCCCTTCGCCGCCGAAGCCATCCTCCCGGTTCTCGAAGGAACCGGAAAATCCTTCATCCACACCAGCGGTTCCAGCATCATCGCCGATCGCGGCGCCGGCCACGCCAGCAATCTCGTTTTTCATGAAGACACGCCACACAAATCGTTGCCGGAACGGCAGGGCCGTCTCGCGGTCGAGCAACTCGTCCTGTCCTACGGGCAGCGCGGCGTGCGCAGTTGCGTGATCCGCCCGACGCTGATCTATGGCGCGGGCCTTGGACTGCACAAACACAGCGTTCAGGTTCCGCGGATGCTCGATCTGGCCATCAGCAAGGGCAAGGCGCTGCACATCGGCCCCGGCGAGAACATCTGGTCGAACGTCCACATCGACGATGTAACGGACCTCTATCTGCTCATTCTCGAAAAGGCGCCGCCGGGCTCGCTGTTCTATGCCGAGAATGGCGAGTGCAGCATGCGCGCGGTGGCGCAGGCGATCAGCCGGCTGCTCGGCTATGGCGGCAAGACCGAAAGCTGGCCGATGGCGGAGGCGCTGAAGGAGTGGGGCATCTCCGCGCACGCCACCTTCGCGTCGAACAGCCGCGTCAGCGCGCTCAAGGCGCGCAAGATGCTCGACTGGACGCCGAAAGGCATCGCCTTGCTCGACGACATCGAGAACGGCTCGTATCGGGAAAGCTTGCGGGCCTAAGGTCGTTTACTTGTAGCCCGGGTGGAGCGCAGCGAAACCCGGGACCATGTCTGATGCCGGCCCCAGATTTCGCCATCGGGCGGCGCGTTGCGCCGGCCCGTTGTTTCATCCGGGCTACGATGACGTTACTCTACGTCGATCGTGGCAAACTCGGCCGGCGAGGTAATCTCGATCAGTTCGAGGTCGTCCGAACACGCGATGGTGACATGCGGCATGCCGGACGGCTGATGCACGCAGTCGCCGGCCTTCACCGTGATGGTCTGGCCTTCGCACTCGAACTTGAACCATCCCTTCAGCATGTAGAAGATCTGGAATTCAAGTTCATGTTTGTGCCGCTTGAAGCCGCCTTCGCGCGCTTCCTTGGCGCGGATCACATGGGCGCCGAAACGACCGCCGGTGGCTTCGGCGATGCCGAGATTGCGATACTCGAAATGCGACCACAGGCCCTGCGGCTCGAATTTGGCGTCTTTCGCGTAGGACACGAAGAATTTGGATGTTGGGGCAGACATCGGCACCTCGTCGATTGATCGACGACATTTAGCCAGAGGCGCACCGGCCGCGAAGCGGCGCCGCGGAATAGTGCTTGTGACCAAAATTCCCGGCTGTGCCCGGGCCGGCATCGCCCAGGGGAGGCCGCGGGGCCCGGATTGGCGCTTGATCGGCCTTGCTTGTGCCGGCCGCGGCCCAAGGCTAGGGTGCCGCTGACAATCCGACAAACTCGAGACAGTCAATAAAATCAATGCATTACATCTCAACCCGGGGTGCCTCCGCCCGGCTCGATTTCGTCGAGGCGATGCTTGCCGGATTGGCCCGGGACGGCGGGCTTTATGTCCCGTACTCGTGGCCTCGGCTGTCGCCCTCGACCATCGCCGGCTTTGCCGGCCGGCCCTATGCCGAGGTCGCGGTCGAGGTGGTCAAGCCCTTCGTCGGTAATGCCATCGCGGAGGCCGATCTCGCCCGCATCGCCCGCGAGGCCTACGGCACCTTCCGCCATCCGGCGGTCGCGCCGCTCGTTCAGCTCGACGCCAACCTGTTCGTGCTCGAGCTCTTCCACGGCCCGACGCTCGCCTTCAAGGATCTCGCCATGCAGTTCGTGGCGCGGCTCATGGACCACGTGCTGACGCAGCGCGGCGAACGCACCACCATTGTCGTCGCCACCTCGGGTGACACCGGCGGCGCCGCTGTCGAGGCCTTCCGCGGCCGCGCCCAGGTCGATGTCGTCGCCCTCTATCCGCATGGCCGCATCTCCGACGTGCAGCGCTGGATGATGACGACGCCGACAGACGCGAATGTCCATTGCATCGCCGTGGAGGGCACCTTCGACGATTGCCAGGCGCTGGTGAAGGCGATGTTCAACCATCACGCCTTCCGCGATCGCGTGCGGCTGTCCGGCGTCAATTCGATCAACTGGGGTCGCATCGTCGCGCAGGCAGTTTATTACTTTACCGCCGCCGTGGCGCTCGGCGCGCCGCATCGCAAGATCGCCTTCACGGTGCCGACCGGCAATTTCGGCGACGTCTATGCCGGCTATGTCGCCAGCAAGATGGGCCTGCCGGTCGATCGCCTGGTCGTCGCGACCAACGTCAACGACATTCTGGCGCGCACTTTCGCCACCGGCGACTACGAGACGCGCAAGGTCGTGGCGACCTCGTCGCCGTCGATGGATATCCAGGTGTCGTCGAACTTCGAGCGCTTGTTGTACGAGACCTGCGGCCGCGACGCCGCCAAGGTCAACGCGCTGATGGGCTCCCTGACCCAGTCGGGCCGCTTCTCGGTGCCGAGCGAGGCGTTGAAAGAAATGCGTGCGCTGTTCTCGGCTGACCGCGCCGACGAGCAGGAAGTCGATGCCGAAATCCGCGCCTGGATGAAAGAGGCGTCCTACGCCATCGACCCGCACACGGCGGTGGCTCTGGCGGTGGCCGAGAAAGAGACGCGCGATCCCAAGGTGCCCATGGTCGTGCTGTCGACCGCCCATCCGGCCAAGTTCCCGGACGCGGTCAAGGCGGCTTGCGGTGTCGACCCCGGGCTCCCAGATTGGCTGTCTGACCTGCCCAAAAAGGCCGAGCGCTTTACCGTACTGCCGGCCGATCAGGCAAAAATCGAGGAATTCGTCGCCGGCGCCTCGCGCGCCGCGCGTGAAGGAGCTGCCGTATGACCGTCGAAGTCACCAAATTGCCGTCCGGCCTGGCTGTCGTGACCGACCGCATGCCGCACCTGGAATCCGCCTCGCTCGGCGTCTGGGTCGGTGCCGGCAGCCGCGACGAGGCGCCGGACGAGCACGGCATTTCGCATCTTCTCGAGCACATGGCCTTCAAGGGTACCAAGCGCCGCACCGCGCGCCAGATCGCCGAAACCATCGAAGCGGTCGGCGGCGATCTCAACGCCGCGACCTCGATCGAGAACACCGGCTATTTTGCCCGCGTGCTGAAGGCCGACGTGCCGCTGGCGCTCGACGTGCTGTCGGACATTCTGTCGGAGCCGACCTTCGATCCGGAAGAATTGCGCCGCGAGCAGAACGTCATCACCCAGGAAATCGGTGCCACGGAAGATGCGCCTGACGATCTGGTGTTCGACCGCCTGCAAGAGACTGCGTTTCCGAACCAGCCAATTGGCCGCTCGATTCTCGGCACGCCGGAGACCGTGCGCAGCTTCAGCGCCAAGAGCCTGCGCGCTTATCTTAACCGCAATTACCGCGCGCCGAACATGCTGGTCGCGGCGGCGGGCGCCGTCGATCATCAGCGCATTGTCGACGATGTGGCGAAGCGCTTCGAGAGCTTTGCCGGACCGGATGCGCCAGAGCATCAGGCCGCGCGCTTCGGCGGCGGCACCAAAGTGGAGTCGCGCGATCTCGAGCAGGTGCACATCGCGCTGGCGCTCGAAGGCGTCCAGGTGAAGGACCCGCAGCTCTACAGCCTGCAGGTGTTCACCAGCGTGCTCGGCGGCGGCATGTCCTCGCGCCTGTTCCAGGAAGTGCGCGAGATCCGCGGCCTCTGCTACACCATCCAGGCCTTCCACATGCCCTATTCGGACACGGGTCTGTTCGGGCTCTACGCCGGAACCGACGAAGCTGACGCGCCGGAACTGATGCGCGTCGTCATCGACCAGATCGAGAACGCGACCGAGACCCTCAACGAGGCCGAGGTCGCCCGCGCCAAGGCGCAAATGAAGGCCGGCCTGTTGATGACGCTGGAAAGCTCGGAAGCCCGCCTCGGTCAGCTCGCCCGCCAGATGCTGGCCTATGGCCGCCCGGTGCCGCTGGACGAGATCGTCGCCAAGGTCGAAGCCGTAACCGTCGAAAGTGCCCGCGCCGCCGGCAGGGCCCTCATCGGCCGCGGCCGTCCGGCGATTGCCGCCCTGGGCCCCGGCAACGGGCTTGAAAGCACCGCGGCGATTGCCGAAAGTCTGGTTCGCCCGGCGGCCTGAGCCGTTCAGGACGGCCAGGCGGAAGAACGCTATGGCTTTTTTTCGTACCGTCGGTTTTGCCGATACGGCGCCGGCCATCACCGGCGAGGGCGTCTATTTGCGGGCGCCGCAACTGGGCGATTTCGCCGCTTGGGCGGCCTTGCGCGAGCAGAGCCGCGACTTCCTCACGCCTTGGGAGCCGATCTGGCCGTCTGACGACCTGACCCGCGGTTCGTTCCGCCGGCGGCTGCGCCGCTACCAGGACGATCAGCGCAACGATCTCGCCTACGCCTTTCTGGTGTTCCGCAGCGGCGACAGCGCGTTGGTCGGCGGGCTGACCTTGGCCAATATCCGTCGCGGGGTCGCCCAGGCCGGCAGTCTCGGCTACTGGATCGGCGCGCCTTTCGCCCACCGCGGCTATATGAGCGCCGCCGTCCGCAGCCTGCTGATCTATTCGTTCGGCGCGCTGCGCCTGCACAGGGTCGAGGCCGCCTGCATCCCGACCAACCAGCCGTCGATCGGCCTCCTGGAAAAATGCGGGTTCACCCGCGAGGGCTATGCCCGGCGCTATCTCTGCATCAACGGGGTCTGGCACGACCACCTGCTCTATGCCCGGCTGGCCGACGATCCGTGAGGGCACAGGCCTTTGCCCGCCATCATTGTCGCCTTGGGCTTGCCACGCTTGATTTGCTATAGAGTGCAGGGCGTTAGCCCATCATTTTTCCTGAACAAGACGCGAGTACAATAATGGCCGGGGACATGAAGGAACGAGGGCAGGGGAAGAAGCGGCGGCTCGCTGCGCTGCCGGCCGCCGCGGCACTGACGCTGCTGCTCGGGGGCTGCGGCGCGAGCCTGTCGTCGCTCAACATTTTCGATTCCAACAAGGCGACGACTGAAGCCGCACTCGACGGCGCCCCAGCCGATGCCGCGGCCGCCAATACCGAATATGAGTGCCCGTCAGTGCAGGTGCGCACCGGGGCCGCCGTGCTGTCGATCGGCAACGACACCAAGGCGACCGCCGACGGTGAGCCGGCCGCGCTCAATCTGCGCTATCAGGGCTCGATCATCCGTTTCGCTCGTGAATGCCATGTCGCCTCCGGCGTCATGACCATGAAGGTCGGCGTCGAAGGCCGCGTCATCACCGGCCCGGCCGGTGGCCCCGGCAAGGTCGATGTGCCGTTGCGGATGGCGGTGGTCCAGGAAGGCGCGACGCCAAAGCCGATCGTGTCGAAATTCGCAATGATCCCGGTCGAGATCACCTCGGCTGTCGACCGCGTCACCTTCACCCACATCGAGGAAGGCCTGAGCTTCCCGTTGCCGACGCCGCCGGGCCTGCTCGACGCCTATGTGGTCTATATCGGCTTCGATACCCTGGCGGCGCAGCAGAAGAAGCCGGTGCCTCGCGCGAAGCGGCGGTAGGCAAGCGGGTCCGAGCTCACCAGCCTCGCAGGTCGATGACCGTGCTCTTAAGCGCGCGCATGTCGGAGATGACGGCGCGGGCGCCAGCCTCGCGCAATTGCTGCTCGAGCCGCAATCCGGCGTGGCTGCCGCCGACGAAGCCGATCACGGTCATCCCGGCCATGACCGCCGCGGTGACGCCGGCCGGCGAATCCTCGACTACCAGGCAGTCGCTGGCATTGACGCGCATCCGGCCCGCGACGTGCAGGAACAGGTCCGGTGCCGGCTTGCCGTGCGGCACTTCGCTTGCCGAGAACAGGTTCGGCTCGAAAAAGCGCAGCAGGTCGGTGGTTTCGAGGCTGGCGCGAATGCGCTCGAGCGGCGACGACGAGGCGACGCATTTCGGCCCGCGCAGCCAGGACAGCGCGTGTGCGGCATGCGCCGTGGCGCGCAGGTCGGTACGGAATTTCTGCAGGGTGGCCGCGGTCACGGCGTCGGCAAAGCCCGCCGGCAGCTTGCGGCCGGCGGCGATCTCCACTTCAGCGAACATGTCCGATTGCCGGCGGCCGGCGAAATAGCGCGCGACAAGGTCAGGCGTCAGCGCGAAGCCGGCGCGCATGAACTCCTGCGATACGACGGCGGTGGCGAGTGGCTCGCTGTCCACAAGCACGCCGTTGCAATCGAAGATGACCACGGGTCCCCCGAAACGTGGCCGGACTCTCCGGCGAAGCTCGAATTGTGCTGATGCTGACGCTGACAAGGGCGCGGCCAGAAAAAGGCCGCAACGCGGGACGCCACAAAACGAATCGCTTCGGGGAAGCTTAATCCGGCCGAATCGGTATGCAAGGACGCGGATTTGGCCGAGTGCAACGCCACCGGCTGAACTTGCCCGGGGAAAACGGGCGCTCAGTGCCGGGGCAAAAGAGAACGGCGCCCCCGAAGGAGCGCCGTTCTCAATTCTGGGTCAAAAGGCTCTTAGTTCAGCTTCTTGCGGACGTCGTCGATGCCTTTGGCGATGAGTTCGCCGGCCAGCGCGCCCTTGGCCTCGGAGGAGAGGATCTTTTCGGCGGCAGCAACGGCGGCTTCGGCTGCTGCGGCGCGGACGTCGGCGGCAGCTTGCGCCTCGGCCTGGGCGATCTTGGCCTCGGCCATCTTGGTGCGGCGGGCCACGAACTCTTCGATCTTGGCCTTGGCGTCGGCCGCCATGCGCGCGGCTTCGTCCTTGGCGCCAGCAATGATGCTTTCGGCTTCGGCTTCGGCGGCCGTCCGCTTGCGCTGATATTCGGCGAGCAGGGCGGCAGCCTCTTCCTTGAGCTTGCGGGCGTCGTCGAGCTCCGCCTTGATGCGGGCGGCGCGGTCGTCGAGCGCCTTGGCGATCAGCTTCGGCACGCCGACATAGGCGAGCACGCCGAGGAAGATCACGAAAGCGACGGCAACCCAGGTTTCGGCTTCGGCGAGAAGATGCATGAGCGCCGTCCTTTAGCTCTTGAGCGCGCTGTCGACGGCCGAAGCGACCGCGGCGTCGGCCGGCGCCTTGCCGATCAAGCGCTCGACGATCGTCTTGGCCGCGTCCGTGGCGATGCCGCGAACCTCGGCCATCGCCTTCTGCTTGGTGCTGGCGATGGTCTTTTCGGCCTCGGCCAGCTTGGCGCTGAGCTGATCTTCAAGCGCCTTGCGGGTGGTCTCGGCTTCCGCCGCCTGCTTGTCGCGGGTTTCCGCCGCGATCACCTGCGCACGGGCACGGGCTTCCGCCAGCGCCTTTTCGTAGGCGGCGACCGCCGCTTCCGATTCCGCCTTCAGTTTGCCCGCCTCGGCGATATCGCCGGAGATGCGGTTCTGCCGGTCGTCGATGATGCCGCCAAGACGCGGCAGCGCCACCTTCGCCATCAACGCATAGAGGATGGCGAAGGTCAGGACGAGCCACACCAACTGCGAAGGAAACGTCGTCGGATCGAAGGGCGGAAACGCGCCCTTGCCATGCTCGGACGGCACTTCGGTGTGTGTCGAGGTTGCCATGACGCTCTCTTAAAAAAGCCGGTCCTTTAAACGGCCGGCTTGACGTCGCTTAGACGGCGAACAGCAGGATGAGGGCGACCAGCAGCGAGAAGATGCCGAGCGCTTCGGTCACGGCGAAGCCGAAAATCAGGTTGCCGAACTGGCTCTGCGCGGCCGACGGGTTACGCAGCGCGCCCTGCAGGAAGCTGCCGAAGATGTTGCCGAGGCCGAGACCGGCGCCGGCCATGCCGATGCAGGCGATGCCGGCACCGATGTACTTTGCTGCGACTGGATCCATAGGAAGACTCCCTTTCGAGGTATGTCGGGCCCTTAGTGGCCCGGGTGAATAGCATCGTTGAGATAGATGCAAGTGAGGATGGCGAAGACGTAGGCCTGCAGGAACGCGACCAGGAGCTCGAGCGCGGTCAGCGCAACGACCAGCGACAGCGGCAGAACCGCGCCGGCGATGCCGACGATGCCGGCGCTGCCTAGCATGGTCACGAAGCCGGCGAACACCTTCAGCGTGATATGACCGGCCAGCATGTTCGCGAACAGACGTACGCTGTGCGAGATCGGACGCGAGAGGAACGAGATGACCTCGATCACGACGATCAGCGGCAGGATGTAGACCGGAATGCCCTTGGGCACGAACAGATTGAAGAAGTGCAGGCCGTTCTTCCAGAAACCGTAAATCAGCACGGTCAGGAAGACCGACATCGCCAGGGTCACGGTGACGATGATGTGCGAGGTGACGGTGAAGGTGTAGGGGATGAGGCCGATCAGATTCACCGTCAGGATGAACATGAACAGCGTAAACACGAAGGGAAAGAAGCGCATGCCGGCGGAGCCGGCCGTGCTTCTTATGGAGTTCGCCACGAATTCGTAGCTCAGTTCCGCTACCGACTGCAGGCGGCCCGGCACCAGGCTGCGGCTGGCGGAACCGGCGAGCAGGAAGATCGAGATTACCGCCACCGCCGCGACCATGAAGGCGGCCGAGTTGGTGAACATGATCTGCGTGTCGCCGACCTTGGCGACGGGAAACAGGTTCACGATCTGGAATTGATGGATGGGGTCGGCCATATCTGTCTTCTAGTCGTTCCGGTTTGGATCGCGGATAACGCCCGCAGCCCGCATCACGTTGAGGACGCCGGCGGCGAAGCCGAGCAGCAAAAACACGATCAGCCCCCAGGGCGAAATCCCGAGCCAGCGGTCGATGAGCCAGCCGATCATCGCCCCCACAAGCACGCCAGCGACCAGTTCGGAAGACAGCCTGAAGCCGCGGGCGAACCCGGCGGCGTTGTTCGCGGTCTGCCGAGAACCAGCTTCTTGTTCGGAAGGCCGGTCGGCTTGCGCCAACCGATCGCCGAGACGCTGGAGTCTCGCGGAGAGAGCGGCTTCGTCGTCCGGAGGTGTGCCCTGATTCCGCGTGCCATCAGACATGCTTCTGACCCGCGATTTCGTGGGAGTTTTGTGTACCGCCGCCCTTAAAGCCGCGCGGACCATACTGATCGCCCCACCCCGAGTCAAGGAATGGGGAGCTTGCCATAAACATCTGATATCGCGGCGGAAAGTCGCGTTTCGCGGCGTGCGCGACAGGGCCGTTGGGTGCGCTGCGGAAGGCGCCCGTGGACAACTGGCGAAGCGCCGACGTGAGGCTGCCTTGTTGTGGTGATAGCATCCGCTTCGCGCGCAGGCGTTTCATATCAAGCCCTGAGGATTTCCATGCGATCGGCCTCCGCTGTCCTTGCCGCCAGCCTGCTTTTGGGTGCGACCGCCGCCCATGCGCAGGAGTCGCCGAAAGAACCGGCCGCCGAGGCGCAGCCGCAGGCCGGGGCGCCGAAGGATGCCGTGCCGTCGTCCACCGGCCGCTTCAGTTTCGCGCCCGCCGACGGCGGCTACCTCCGGCTCGACAGCACGACCGGGCAGGTCAGCTTCTGCAGCCAGCGCACCGCCGGCTGGGCCTGCCAGCTCGTGCCAGACGACCGCGCCGCGCTCGATGCCGAGATCGCGCGTCTGCAAGGCGAGATCAGCAAACTGAAAGCCGAGACCGCTGAGGCGGCGCCGCCGCGGCCGCAGGCCGAATTGACGCCGCGCTCCGGCAACGACGACAGCACCTTGCGCTTCCCCACCCGCGAGGAGATGGAAAGAGCCCGTGCCGCGGTCGAGCGGGCGTGGCGGCACATGGTCGAGATGATCTACGACTTCCAGAAAGACGTCATGAAGAAGGACTAGCGGTTCGTCGCATGGCCGGCCGTCTTTCACCCATCAGCGAAGCTGTCGTGCAATCGGTCTTCAGCGCGACTTTGCGCGTCGATACTCGTGGCGCGGGCTTTACCGACATCTCAAATGCCGCGCGCGACTTCATCGCGCAGGCCGGCGCCGGCGAAGGCGTCCTGTTTGTGTTTCTGCGCCACACCTCGGCGTCGCTGACCATCCAGGAGAACGCCGATCCCGACGTGCAGACCGACCTGACCACCGCGCTCGATCGGCTGGCGCCGGAAGCTGCGCCGTGGATTCACGATGCCGAAGGTCCGGATGACATGCCGGCGCATGTGAAGGCCATGCTCAATGGTGTGTCGCTGCATGTGCCGGTTACCGATGGCGAGCTGGCGCTCGGTACCTGGCAGGGAATCTATCTGGTCGAACACCGACGCGCGCCGCATTCGCGCGAGGTGATTTTTCAGTTTGTCGGCAGCCGGAAGTAGGTCCGAAGTTCAGAAGCCGGCGAGCCGGAACAGAATCGCCAGCGCCCACATGACGACGGACACGGCCGAGGTCCACAGCGCGAAGGTCAGGTAGGTCTCGCGCAGCACGGTGGCGCTCGCCCATTGCGCTTGCGCGACGGGAGGGCGCTTGTTCTCCGGGAGATACAGCCACAACTCGGTCTTGTGGTAGGGCTTGGTCAGCGCCTCGCGCGCCTTGTAGATGAGGGCCAGCGCCATCACGGCCGTCAGCGTGCCGCCGGTCTGGAAGGCCAGCCGCGCGTCGAACGACATGCCGATCATCACACAGAAGATCGCCAGCGAACCGAAGAGGCAGGCGCGCTGCACCACCTCGTAGGCAATTCGCCGCATCGGCTCCATGGTCGTGCTCGTCTCAATCCCGGTTCCGGCCATTGAGCATAGCGCGGGTTCCGGGGGAAATCGTCCTCACAAACGGGTGTGCGTCCGGCCCTGCCGGGGGGTCAGAGCCCCGAAAAACCGAAGGTCAGGGAAACGGCCAGACCGGATCCGTAGAGCGTGACCGCTGCACCGGCGGCTGACTTGGCAAACCGCAGCATCTGGTCCTGCAGCGAGCTGAGCGCGAAACGAATGCCGTGGGCACCAGCCGGGCGCTCATCGGGCTCAAGCGCCCGCCAGACCTCGCAGCGGCGGAAACGGTCCTCGGTCAGGCGCGAGGCGCGGAACAGCTGGACGACGGCGAACAGCAGGGCCACGGAGGCGCCGATGTCCAGCGCCAAAGCCGGCTCGAAACTAAAGCCGATCATCAGGGTGACCGCGGCCACGGCGAAAAACCCGGCGTCGCGGAGGAGGGTAAAACGGGCATAACGCTCGCATGGGTGCATGGCGTATCTCCTGTCGAAGAGCCCACCCCCGGCGATTTTCTCCCGGTCCAGATTTTGCAATTTATATGCCAGCAAACAAGTTGCATGCCAGCCAACAAGCGGTCCGCCCGGGCTTCGGCAAGCACAACACCGTGATCGGTAGTCCGTTCCGCAGGTCCGCCGCTTAATCTTGGCGCCCCGGACCCCGGATCAAAGACCGAATTCCAGGAAATTCCCCATCGCCGGCAGCGTCAGCAGCGCCGTGCCCGCGAGCCAGATCCACAAGGATGTGGTCGTCGAGTCGTCCGTGGCGCCGGAAAAGCGCTCGTAGAGCGCAGCCGGGATGCCGGCGAGGATAATGGTGCCGGTCGATACCATCAGCGAGGAAAAGGTCAGGGTCAGTCCGGTCGAACCAAACAGCAGCGCCGGCGCCAGAATCTGCACATGGATCAGCGCGAACAACAGGGCAAGCTGATTGAAGATGCCGTTGATCATGCCGAAGAAGGCGATGCCGATGTAGAAAGCGTTCTTGTTCATTGTGCCAGCCCCGACTTCGGGATCGCACCCATCAGCAGGAATAGATAAAGCAGGCCGACGCGCAGCCAGAACAGCCAGACGAAGCCGAACAGCCAGACGATCACCGGCGGCGCCGCCTTCGGCGTTACATAGGCGAGCAGGGCGACGAACGGATCGGTCAGGCGGCAGAAGAAGCGCCAGATGTAATTCGTGGAGTCGGCATCGACGAACAGACCGAGCAGCACCCGGCCGAGCATGGTGTACATCACCACGGCGAGCGCGAAGTTCGGCAGTTGGTAGATCCAGAACGATGGGTCGTTGAAATTCACCGGCCGGCTTTCCCCTCAGTGTCATTCGACAATGGCAAGCGCCACGCGCTGCCGCAACCCATAAAAAAGCGGGGCCCCGCAGGGCCCCGCTCCAGTTGGGATCGTAGCTTCGATCAGGTCTTTTCTTCGAGAACCGTGCGGCCACGCGGCTTGCGGATCTCGTCGACATAGGCCTGCATTTCCTTGGACGGCTCCTTGCCCATCAAGCTGACCACGTAGATGACCAGGAAGCCGAGAGGCATGCCGAGCAGGCCGCAGGCGATGTTGGTCAGGCCGAACCAGCCAACCTTGTTCGCGAGCGGATGTGCGACGGTCACCCAGGAGTCCATGGCGCCCGGAGCGGCCATGGCCTTGGCGAGGTCGACCAGCGGCAGACCCGTGGCCGGGTTGGCGAGCGAGGACATACCGAAGTACGCCACGCCAGCACCCGGGAAGTAACGGGTCACGACGAGGTAGAAGATGCACAGGCCGAAGCCTGCGATCATGCCCCAGACAGCGCCCGCCGCCGTGGTCCGCTTCCACCAGACGCCCATGACGAGCGCCGGGAAGTTGCCGGCCATTGCAAGCGAGAACGCCCAGCCGACCATCGCGAGGATGTCGCCCGGCCGCGTCGAAGCGGTATAGGCGGCGGCCACGGCGACGACCAGCAGCAGGATGCGGGCGACGAGCAGACGACGCACCGTCGGCGCGCTCGGGTCGATCATCTTGTAGTAGACGTCGTGCGAGAGCGCGTTGGCGATGGCGAGCAGCAGGCCGTCGGCGGTCGACAGCGCGGCGGCGAGACCGCCGGCGGCGACCAGACCCGAGATCACGTACGGAAGGCCCGCGATCTCCGGCGTGGAGAGCACGATCACGTCCGTATTGATCACGAAGTCCTGCAGACGGACGACGCCCGGATGCCCGGCGATCGCCTTACAGGCGGCGACGATGGCATCGATCGAGGCGGCGTTCTTGCCGCAGATCTGGATCAGACCCAGTTCGCCCCAGGTGAACATCCAGGGACGGACCTGCGACACATCGCGACCGATGATGTTGGTGTACACCTCCAGCTTCGAGAACGCGGCGTAAGCGGGCGCCGAGAAATAAAGCAGGAAGATGAACAGCAACGACCAGGCGACCGACTGACGCGCTTCACGCACGGTGGGCGTGGTGAAGTAGCGCATCAGGATGTGCGGCAGCGACGCCGTGCCGACCATCATGCAGAAGATGATCGCGAAGAAGTTCAGCGGCGTGTAGTTGAGGAACGGCTGAATGTGAGGTTTCAGACCGCCCGCGGTGGCGAGGCCCGAAGCCAGCATCTGGCCTTCACGAGCGGTGATTTCCGCAATCGCGTTGCCATAGGTCAGCTGCGGGATCGGAATGCCGAACTCCTTCGTCGACAGGATGATGATCGGCGTCAGGTAGGCGACGATCAGCACGATGTACTGGGCGATCTGCGTCCAGGTCACCGCGCGCATGCCACCCAGCATCGAGCAGAGCAGGATGCCGGCGAGACCGGCGAACACCGCCACTTCGAACGACATGCCGAGGAAGCGCGAGGCGATGATGCCCGTGCCGAAGATCTGCGCGGTCACATAGGTGAACGAGCAGCACACCAGCACGATCACCGCCACCATGCGCGCCGTATTGCCGCCGAAGCGGAACGCCATGAAGTCCGGAACGGTGTAGGCGCCGAATTTGCGCAGGTACGGGCCGATGAGGATCGACACCAGCACGTAGCCGCCGGTCCAGCCGAGCACCCAGGCCAGGCCGTCATAGCCGAGCAGGAACAGGGTGCCGGCCATGCCGACGAACGAGGCCGCCGACATCCAGTCGGCGCCGGTCGCCATGCCGTTGTACAGCGCCGGCACGCGCCGGCCTGCGACGTAATACTCGGACACTTGCGCGGTTCGCGACATCACGCCGATGACGGCGTAGACGATGATCGTGAAGCCCACGAACAGGTAGCCGAGGATTCGGTTCGGAACGCCGACCTGCTCGAGGATGGCGAGCAGGATGACGAAAGCCAGGAAGCCACCCGTGTAGGTGGCGTACATCCGGCCGAGATTTTTGTAGAAGTCCGAGCTTGCGCCCGATGCGGTTGACATGGTTGCCCCCTTATTCGTCTTCGGCGACGCCGTGTTCGCGATCGATGGCGTCCTGCTGTCTGGCAAACATGAACAGCATGACCACGAAGGCGATCAGCGAACCCTGCGCGGCCATGTAGAAGCCGAGCGGGAAGTTAAGAACCGGGATGATGATCTTGTTCAGCGGAACCACGAAGAAGTGGATCACGTAGCCGAAGAAGAACCACAGGCCGAGATGCGTGAGCATCAGGCGTGTTGTCTTGTCCCAATGGGCTTTGTCATTTTCAGGCGTTGAAGTCATGGGTCGCTGCCTCTCCCTCGAAAGGCCGTCCGCCAGGCGGCGGATCGGTGTTGTTGAAGTTCTGAGGGGAGCCGACGAAAAAAATGGTGCGACATCCCCCCAAGCTGCCGCTCACACCTCCGCTCTTTCGGCGGATTTGTCGTAAAGGAAAGGTAACACCGCGACTTAGCGAGTCTTTATACTACTTTAGGACTATCCAATGGGATTTTGCCTATGATTCAACTGGCATTTTTTGATAGAATTCATCTCGCAACTGCGAAAGAAACAGTTTCCACGGCGACATAGAAAAACAAACAGATGGCTTTGCTGGATATTTTCCGTCGTCGTCCCGCGGTTCGCGACCGCGACGCGCTTGCCGACTTCATCGATCGCAACGCCGCCTTTCTGATCCAGAAGGCGATCTACGAATATTCACGCGCCCGCGCCGGCCATTACTCGAAGGTGCTGTTCAAGGAGCCGGGCTTTCACGCGGCGGTCGAGGTGTCGCGCTGGCGTGCTTATCCACTCGGCCTCGCGATGGTGGCGGAAGTCGTCTATGCGGTTCTCTGTCGCGAGGGTGAGCGGCCGTCGCAGGACGACTTTGACGCGCTGACGTCGCTGGTCCTGTCCGTGTTCGACCGCTATCCGGTGCCTGAGGCCATCGGCCGGGACGACTGGCAGGCCCTGCGCGCCGATCTCGAGCAGCGGCTCAAGCAGATCGCGTTGCATCCGCCGAAGCGGGCCATGGACATTCCCGAGCCTTTCGCCCAGCCGTATTTCGAACTGATGCCGATCCACGAAAAGCTGCGCGGGCGCGATCTGGAAACGACGCGCAATTATCTCAAGGTCACGTTGTGCAACATCCACGACGAACTGACCAAGGCCTCCGGCGGTCTGACCTTTCCGGCGCTGGCCGCCGCGAGCTGATCCGCCGCCGCCGCGGCGGGCGGTATCGCGTTGATACTAAACCTTATTTCCGCTAGCTTGCGGCGTTACGGCGCTTGTCGTCCGTTTAACGGAGCGAAGGCCCTTGCGGGGGCCGAGGCGGCTATTTAACAGGGCCAGCAGGGGTGCGTTCGGCTTTGAGCCTTCGGTTGCGGGCCGCCGCCGACCGGCATCAACCCTTATGGCGTTGGCCGCCGGAACGGCCGGCCACGCGAGAGAAAGAGCGGATTGTGGAGAAAACCGAAACCTACAGACTGGTCATAGCCGACGACCATCCGCTGTTCCGCGGCGCGCTGCGCGAAGCCGTTTCCGGTCTGCTCGATCCCGCCGACATCCAGGAAGCCGGCACGTTCGATGAAGTCGTGTCGCTGCTTGATCGCGGTGGCGACACCGATCTGGTGCTGCTCGATCTCAGCATGCCTGGCGCGCGCGGTTTTTCCGGGCTGATGTACATCCGCGCCGAATATCCGGTGGTGCCGGTCATCGTGGTGTCGGCCAATGATGATCCGGCGGCGATCCGCCGCTGCATGGAATTCGGCGCTTCCGGTTTCATTCCGAAGACCTTGCCGGTCGAGGACATTCGCACGGCGATTTCCGACATTCTCAAGGGTGGCGTCTGGACGCCGGGCGATGTCGATCTTTCAGCCGGTTCTGACGCCGAGACCGCGGCGCTGATGGCGCGCATGGCGACGCTGACGCCGCAGCAGGTGCGCGTGCTGATGATGCTGTCGGAGGGATTGCTGAACAAGCAGATCGCCTATCAGCTCGGCGTGTCGGAAGCGACGGTGAAGGCCCATGTCTCGGCGATCCTGCAGAAGCTCGGCGTCGAAAGCCGCACGCAGGCGGTGATCGCCGCCGCGAAGATCGAAGCCGGCCACTTCCCGCAAGGCGCGGGCGTGGAGGGGTAGGCAGAAGCAGCTACTCCGCCGCGGCGACGCGCAGCACGCGCCATTGCGCCAGCAGGGCGCGCAGCGCCGCCGGCTTCACCGGCTTGTTGAGGAGCTGGATGTCTTCGGCGCGGGCGCGATCGCGCACCGCCGGTGTGCGGTCGGCGGTGATCAGGATCGCCGGCAGCGGCCCGAGCTTCTCACGCAACGCGATGACGGCGTCGATGCCATTGCCATGGTCGAGATGGTAATCGACCAGCAGTCCGTTCGGCGGCGTTGCGCTCTCGCCGACGGCAGTGAGCGCCGTCTCCAGATCGCCGGCTTTGATCACCTCGCAGCCCCAGCCGCGCAGCAGCACCGCCATGCCGTCGAGCACGGCCGGCTCGTTGTCGATGCACACCGCAGTGGTGCCGGCGAGCTGGCTCGGATCGACGCGGCTTTCGTTGCGGGCGGCGAGTTCGACCGGCTTGGCGTTGGAGCGCGGCACCGTGACCGCGAAATGCGAGCCGCCGCGGCGTGTGCCGTCGACGTCGACGGGCAGCGACAGCACACGGGCGATGCGCTCGACGATGGACAGGCCGAGGCCGAGGCCGCGGGCGATGCGCGCGCCCTGATCGAGGCGATGGAATTCGATGAAGATGTCGCGGCGCTTCGACTCGGGGATGCCGACGCCGGTGTCGTAGACGTCGATGCGCAGGTCGCGGCCGTGGCGGCGGCAGCCGATCAGCACCTTGCCGGCCGGCGTGTACTTGATGGCGTTGGAGACGAGGTTCTGCACCAGCCGGCGCAGCAACCGGCGGTCGGAGCGCACCACCAGCGAGCACGGCACGTATTTGAGTTCGAGTCCCTTGGCGGCGGCGAGCGGGGCGAATTCGAGTTCGATCTGCCGCATGATGTCGTCGATGCGGAACGACGATAATTCCGGCCGCATGGCGCCGGTGTCGAGCCGCGACATGTCGAGCAGCGCGCTGAAGATCTCCTCGACCGCTTCGAGCGAGGCGTCGATATTGTCGACCAGCTTGCGGTCGTCGCGGCTGCCGCGCTCGATCAGGCTGGTGACGTAAAGCCGCGCGGCGTTGAGCGGCTGCAGGATGTCGTGACTCGCTGCCGCGAGGAATTTGGTTTTCGAGATGTTGGCGGCGTCTGCTTCGCCTTTGGCGTGGGCCAGCTCGGCGTTGAGCAATTCGAGCTCCTCGGTGCGCTCGCGAACGCGGCGCTCCAGCGTCTCGTTGGAGCGCTCCAGCGCTTCGGCCGCTTCGACGCTGGCGGTGATGTCGGTGAAGGTGGTGACGATGCCGCCGTCGGGCATGTGGTTGGCGCGAACCTCGATCACCATGTCGCCGTTGGCGGAGCGCTCCATGAACACGTCGTTGCCGGAGATGTAGCGCTCGATCTGCGCGCGCACGAGGCCTTCGACGCGGTCCGGGGCGACGTCGCCGCGCTGCGCGTTGAATCGCAGGATGTCGGCGAGGCTGTTGCCGACGCGGATCAGGCTCGGCGGCAGGTCGAGGATTTCGCCGAACTGCCGGTTCCAGCAGATCAGCTGCAGGTCGCGGTCGAACACGGCGATGCCCTGGCGCACGTGGTCGAGCGCGGTCTGCAGGATTTCGCGGTTGTACTGGATCGCCGCCGAGGCGTCGTCGAGCAGCTTGAGCGCCGCCTTGGTCGACACCGTGCGCTTGCGCAGCAACAGCGACAGCACGAGGCGCGACGACGCGCCGCCGATGGCCGACGACAGGATGTGCTCGGCGTGGCGCACCAGCCGGAAGTCGGCCTCGTCCTTGGGGTCGAGGCTGATGCGGTGCGTATTGGCGAATTCCTCGAACGAGGCGCGTGTGCGGCCCTCGCCGAGATAGCGCGCCACGGTGCCGGTCAGTTCCTCGACCGTCACGGCGGAACGCCACAGGCGGAAGCTCGGCGCAATCGGCGTCAGGTCCGACGGCACGAAGGTGTTGGCCTGCAGCCGTTCGATCGGCGTCGGCTCACGGCGCAGCGAGAAGCCGATGTAGAACAGGACATTGACCGCAAGGCTCCACACCACGCCGTGCACCAGCGGCGACAGGTCGAGGCCGAGGAAGTGCTGCGGCCGCAGCATGGCGATGCCCCACGGCCCTTCGGTCAGGATGCGCTGGCCGATGACGCCGATGTCGGCGAAGGTCGGCAACAGCAGCGTATAACCCCACATCAGGGTCCCGGCGACCATTCCGGCCATGGCGCCGGCCGCGGTCGCGCGCCGCCAGAACAGACCGCCGAAGAATGCCGGCGCCAGTTGCGCCACCGCGGCGAACGACAGAAGGCCGATCGACGCGAGTTGTGCGGGGCCGGCGGCGCGGTAATAGAAATAGGCGAAGATCAGGATCGCGAAGATCGACAGCCGCCGCACCGTCAGCAGCAGCGAGCCGACATTCTCGCGGCCGGACAGCAGTGTGCTGCGCCGCTGCAGCACGAGCGGCATGATCAAGTCGTTCGAGATCATGATAGACAGCGCAACCGACTCAACGATCACCATCGCGGTCGCCGCCGACAGGCCGCCGACGAAGGCGGCAATCGTCAGAATGTATGAGCCGGTTTGCAGCGGCAGCGCCAGCACGAACATGTCGCTGTCGACGGCGCTGCCCTTGAAGACGAGGAGGCCGGCAATGGCGATCGGCACGACGAAGATGTTGATCAGAACCAGATAGAGCGGGAAAAGCCAGGCGGCGCGGCGGATTTCGCCTTCGTTATTGTTCTCCACCACCGCCACATGGAACTGGCGTGGCAGCAGGATGATGGCGATGAACGACAGGAAGGTGGTGGCGAGGAGCACGTCGAAGGCTGGCTCCCGCGTCAGCAGGCTCGCGGTCTGGGCATGCTGCCGCGCCGCTTCGAACAGCGCGCCCGGTCCGTCGAACATCCAGAACGTGACGAAGATGCCGACCGCGAGAAAGGCGAACAGCTTGACGATCGACTCGGTCGCGATCGCCAGCATCAGGCCGTCCTGGTGCTCGGTCGCGTCGATGTGGCGCGTGCCGAACAGGACGGCGAAAGTCGCCATCGACAGCGCCACGAACAGCGCGATGTCGCCGAGCAACGGCCGGGACATGTCGTCGGCCGGCGTGACATGGGCGAGGATCGTTTCGAGCGAGGCCGAGACGGCTTTGAGCTGTAGAGCGATGTAGGGAATGGTGCCGATGATGGCGATCAGTGCGACGGTGGCCGCCACCGCCTGACCCTTGCCGTAACGCGCGGCGATGAAGTCGGCGATCGAGGTGATGTTCTGCGCTTTCGCCAGCCGCACGATGCGCACCAGCAGCGGCGAGAACAGACCGATCATCAGCACCGGACCGATATAGATGGTCAGGAACTCGTAGCCGGTGCGTGAGGCCGAGCCGACCGAGCCGAAGAAGGTCCACGATGTGCAGTAGATCGCCAGCGACAGCGGATAGATCATCAGCCGGGTGCGGCCGGCCGCGCCAAGACCCTGGCTCGGACCGCCCTGCGTGCCGCCCAGCACACGGCTGCGCCCGCGCAAGCGGTCGCCGTAACTCGCGATCAGGAACAGAAGGCCGATATAGCCCAGCGCGACTGCTATAACGACCCAGCCTTGCAGCATTCAGCGCTCCGGACAGGGAGCTAAGCTCCCTCGTTGACTGGCTATTTTATCGATCCCGGCCGCGGAAGGGTAGCCGCCAATTGCGGCTGCTCCGGCGGGCCTGCGGCAATCGGGGGTGATCTGGATCATTTAACTGCGGCGGGCCGCCGGTTTACCCTGCAACGAACCAGAATCGCTCGGGGAGGGGCTCTTTATGGCGATTACCGGCAACGCGACGCCGCTGATTTCGCTTGATGCCGTGGTCGTCGACACCGAAACCACCGGTCTCGATCCGGCCAAGGCGCGCATCGTCGAGATCGGGCTGGTACCGCTCAACGCCGGCAAGCTCGACGAGGCCGGGGCGCTGCGCCGGCTGGTCAATCCGGGCGAACCGATCCCGCCGGCGACCACGAAAATCCACCACATCGACGATGCGGCGGTCGCCGATGCGCCGGCTTTTACCGGCGTCTGGCCGCCGCTCGCCGAGCGGCTCGGCGATGCGGTGGTGATCGGCCATACGCTCGGTTTTGATCTTGCCGTGCTCAAGCGCGAATGCGAGCGCGCCGGCCTGACCTGGCGAGCGCCGCGCACGCTCGACACGCGGCTGCTGGCCCAAGTGGTGGAGCCGCGCCTCGGCGGCTACACGCTGGAGCATCTCGCCAGCTGGCTAGGCGTCACCGTCGCCGACCGGCATTCGGCGGTCGGAGACGCCATCCTCACGGCGCGCATTTTCCTCGCGCTGCTGCCGAAGCTGCGCGAGGGCAATATCCGCACGCTTGCGGAAGCCGAGAAGGCGTGTCTCGCGCTCAGCGAGGTGCTCGAGGATCAGCATCGCGCCGGCTGGGAACAGGCCGTGGTGCAGCCGCGCGGGCGCGTGCGGGGTTCGCTCGACCGCATCGATACCTACCCATACCGCCACCGCGTCTCCGATGTCATGACGCCGGCGGTCAAGACCATCGGCGCGACGGCGCCGTTATCCGATGCGCTCAACATGATGGTGCGTGAGAAGATATCGTCGCTGCTGGTCGCGCCGTCGGTGGGCGATACGCCATTGCGGGTCGCCGACGCGGCCATCGTGACCGAGCGCGACGTCATGCGTGCGCTTGGCGAGCGCGGCGTGGACGCGCTCCAGACGCCGGTTGGAAAAGTCGCCAGCCGGCCGGTGATCGCCTTGCCGCGTGCGGCTTTCGTCTATCGGGCGCTCGGCCGCATGAGCCGGCACCGGTTGCGTCATCTCGTCGTCGAGAACGAGGATGGCGAAGTCTGCGGCATCGTCAGTTCGCGCGATCTGCTGAAGCTGCGCGCGCAGGAACTGACCATCCTCGGCGACGCGGTCGACACCGCGGCTGATATTCACGAGCTCGGTGCCGCCTGGGCGCGGCTGCCGCGCGCGGCGGAGGGGCTGCTGGCCGAAGGAGTCGGCGCCCGCGACATCGCCGCAGTGATTTCGCGCGAGCTTGGCGCGCTGACGCGGCGCGCCGGTGTGCTGGCCGAACGGCGCATGCTGGAGGGCGGCAAGGGCGGTCCGCCGTGCGCCTATGCTCTCTGCGTGCTCGGCTCGGCCGGGCGTGGCGAAAGCCTGCTGGCGATGGATCAGGACAACGCCATCATCTTTGCTGACGGTGAGCCGGGCGGCACCGAGGATCTCTGGTTCACCGAGTTCGCCACCATCGTCGCCGATGTCCTGCACGAGGTCGGCGTGCCCTATTGTACAGGCGGCGTCATGGCCAAGAACGAAGCATGGCGCGGTTCGCTGGCGACGTGGCGGGCGCGGCTCGCGTCCTGGCTGACGCGGTCGTCTCCAGCCGATCTGCTCGCGGTCGACATCTTCTTCGATCTGCTTGCGGTCCATGGCGATGCGCGGCTCGCGAACGAAATCTGGCGCAGCGGCTTCGACGGCGCGCAGGGCAATGTCATGTTCGCCAAGCTGCTGGCTGAAGCCGGCGGCGAAGTGACGCCCAGCCTGACCATGCTCGGCGGCATCCGTACCGAGAATGGCCGCATCGATCTCAAGCGCGCTGGTCTGTTCGGCATCGTTACGCTCGCCCGCGTGCTGGCGGTTCGCTACCACCTTGTCGAACGATCGACGCCGGCGCGCCTGCTCGCGGCGGCGGCATTGGGTCGCGGCGCCGCCGATCTCGAAGCGCTCGGCCGCGCCCAGGCCACATTCCTCGACCTGATCCTCGCGCAGCAACTGGCTGATATGCATGCCGGGCAACCGCCGGGCAACAAGGTCGAGGTCAAGGCGCTGAGCGCAGAGCAGCGCGGCAATCTGAAAGCCGCGCTCGGCGCCGTGCAGCATCTGTCGACGTTAACGCAGGACCTTTTGTACTGAAGCGGTTTGACCGCACCGCCGGACTGGCGCATTGATGAAGCGGGAACGGCGCGCGTCGCGCCGTTCCATGGAAGTCTCGCCGCTTGTCTGCTTCGCCCGGTACCGATCGCCTGACGCTGTTCCGCGACACCGCGGAAACGATGCTGTTCGCCGCCGTGGGTGGGCTGGCTTTGGGTTTCGCCGGCATGCCAGCCGGTTTCCTCTCGGGGTCCATTCTCTTCGTTGCCATTGCCGCGCTCGCAGGCCGGCCCATGCGCGTGCCGGCGCCGATGATGCGCGTACTGGTCGTGTTGATCGGCATTTCGCTCGGCGCCGTGGTCACGCCGGAAACCCTGCGCGGCATCGCCACCTATCCGCTCAGCATTGCCGTGCTGATCGCGGCGACCATCGGCATCACCGTCGCCGGCACCGTGTATCTGCGCACGGTGCACGGCTGGGACCCGCTCACGGCCTATCTCGGTTCGGTGCCGGGCGGGCTGTCGCAGGTGATGGCACTGGCGATCGAGTACAAGGCCGATGTTCGTGCCGTGGCGATCGTGCAGACCGCCCGTATCATCATTCTTGCCGTCGGTCTGCCGGCCCTGTTCGCCGGGCTGGGATTGATCGATCATGTCGCCGCGCCGGCTCTGGCGTCGTTCGAGCCGTCGCAGACGGGTGAACTCGTCATCCTTGTCGTGGCTTCGTCGGCAGCCGCGGTCGTTGCCCAACGCCTCAGGTTCCCCGGCGGCCTGCTGTTCGGCGCCATGGTTACCTCGGCGGTGCTGCATGGCACCGACACGCTGCGCGTCGTGATGCCGTGGTGGTTGACCTATTCGGTGATGATCGCGTTCGGCGCGGTGAGCGGCGCCCGCTTCGCCAACACGCCGCTGCGCCTGCTGTTGCAATATACTGGCGCGGCGTTCGGGGTGTTCGCCGTCGCCGTCGTCGTCACGGCCGGATTTGCCGGCCTGTTGTTGCTGCTGCTCGATATCCCGGCCGCCGAGGTGATGGTCGCCTATGCGCCCGGCGCGGTCGACGCCATGCTGCTGCTGGCGCTCGCGCTCAGTTTTGATCCTGTGTATGTCGGCACGCACCATCTGGTGCGCATCATTTTCGTGATGGGCACTACGCCGTTCGTGGTGCGATTGCGCGCCCGCGGCGAAAAGGGACCGGCTGTGAAGCCGTCGGCAGATTCGATTGATGATTGATCGCATCTTCCTCCCTGCAAGCAGGAAGGAATAAGTGGCTTACTCCGCCGCGAGCTGCTGACGGTTCTTCGGCAGTTGCAGCCGTTCCCAGACATCGACCAGCGCCTCGGCGAGGCGGTCGATCAGTGCGTCGTCGTGGTAGGGCGACGGCGTGATGCGCAGGCGCTCCAGCCCGCGCGGCACGGTCGGATAGTTGATCGGCTGGATGTAAATGCCGTGGTCCTCGAGCAGCATGTCGGTGGCGATCTTGACCTTCTCCGGATCGGCGACCAGTACCGGCACGATGTGCGTATCCGACGGCATCACCGGCAGACCGGCGGCATTGAGCACCGCCTTGACGCGCGCGGCGCGGTCCTGATGCCGATCACGCTCCCACTGCGAAGTTTTCAGATGGCGGATCGCGGCGGTCGCCGCGGCGCAGATCGCCGGCGGCAGCGCGGTGGTGAAGATGAAGCCCGGTGCGTAGGAACGTACGGCGTCGATCAGCGCGGCAGAGCCGGCGATGTAGCCGCCGAGGCAGCCGAACGCCTTGGCCAGAGTGCCTTCGATCACATCGATGCGGTGAGCGGCCTTGTCGCGTTCTGTGACGCCGCCGCCGCGCGGGCCATACATGCCGACGGCATGGACCTCGTCGACATAAGTCATCGCGTTATACTTGTCGGCGAGATCGCAGATCGCGTGCAGCGGCGCGACGTCGCCATCCATCGAATACAGGCTCTCGAACAGGATGATCTTCGGGCGATCCGGGTCGGCGGCCTTGAGCAGTTCCTCGAGATGGTCGAGGTCGTTATGGCGCCAGATCACTTTCTCGCAGCCAGACTGGCGCACGCCCTCGATCATCGAATTGTGGTTCAGCGCGTCCGACAGGATGAGGCAGTTCGGCAGCAGCCTGGCGATGGTCGGGATGCCGGTCTGGTTCGAGACGTAGCCGGAGGTGAAAACGAGGGCGGCTTCCTTGCCGTGCAGGTCGGCGAGCTCGCGCTCCAGCTCGACCAAAGGATGGTTGGTTCCGGCGATATTGCGGGTGCCGCCGGCGCCGGTGCCCATGCGCGCCGCGACGTCGACCATGGCGCCGATCACCTGCGGATGCTGGGCCATGCCGAGATAGTCGTTGGAGCACCAGATCACGACTTCCCGCTTGGCTTCGGGCGTGTGCCAGTAGGCATAGGGGAAGCGGCCGGCGATGCGCTCGAGATCGGCGAAGACGCGGTAGCGGCGCTCGTGGCGCAACTGATCCAGGGCGGACACGAAGAAGGTGTTGTAATCCATCAATTTTCTACTCTCTCGCCCCGAGCGGTGGTCCCTTTTTAGAGGGGTTCCAGCCCGCTTGTCGAGGCGAGATTCGTACAATTCCAAGGAGGCGGTATTGACCGAGGTCAATCGGGGGCCGTTTTGCCGCCGTCAGCGCGAGGTGAAGGACGACAGGTCGAGGAAGCCGCGCATGCCGGCCAGCATCAGCGCCCCGATGTGCAGTTGGAGCGTGAATTCGCCGGTGTAAATCATGGCGCCGAGTTCCGTCGGGCTGACGAGGTTGAGCTCGATCCCGGCCTCGACGCCCGCACCCGGCGGGCGCGGCGCCGTCTCGACGAAAAAGGAATGCACCTTGTTCGACAGGCGCGCCGTGCATGGCGCGAACGTGCCGAGCGCATGCACCGCCTTGGCCGGGTAACCGGTCTCCTCGAACAGTTCGCGCTCGCAGCTTTTGGCCGGATCCTCGCCCGGGTCGGTCATGCCGGCCGGAAGTTCCCAGGTCTTGCGCTCCACGGCCGGGCGATATTGCTGAACGACGGGAATGCGGCCGTCCGGCGTCAGCGCGACGATGGCGATGTAATCCTGCTGGCCGATGGCGTGGTACAGTTCGGGCTTCGCGCCGGCACGAAACTCGACCTCGCGCTCGATCACCTTCATCCACGGGGAGATGTCGATCTCGCGCCGTGATTTGATCTTGGGGTATTCGCCCATGGCTGGCTCCGCTGCAGTGCAGAGCCTAGCATGGAAGCGTCCCCGCGAAAGCGGGGATCGATACCGTCAGAGATACCGTGGCTCGGGCAGCGGCGAGATCAGCTTGCCCTTATAGCCCTTGGCGCGCAGCTTCGGCGCCAGCTCGTCGGCGATGTGCCAGGAGAAGATCACCGCCGCTTCCGGCTGGTCGGCGAACAGACGCTCCTCATCGACCACGGGGATCGACGTACCCGGCATGCACTTGCCGATCTTCAGCGAGCCCTTGATCTCGCAGACATAGTCAATAATGCCGTCGTCGAGACCGACATAGTTGAACAAGGTCGAGGCGCGCGACGGCGCACTGATGCCGACGACGCGGGCGTTCTGTTCCTTGAGGTCGCGCAGCATCGACAACAGCCGCAGCTTGGTCAGCAGGACGTCGTGCTTGAACTGCTTGAGGCGCTGGGCCATCGCCTCGCCCTTCGGCTCGGCATCGAGCATCTGCTGCACGCTGTTCTGAACCGGGCGCTTGCCCCTGCGGCCGGCATAGACGCGGATCGAGCCGCCATGGCTCGGGATCGGCCGCGCGTGAAACACTTCGAGCCCGTGCATCTCCAGCAGATACCTGAGGCTGGTCAGCGAATAATAGCGCAAATGCTCGTGATAGACGGTGTCGTATTGCAGCGTGTCGAGCAGCGGAATGAGATAGTGCGATTCCGAAATGAAGACGCCGTCGTCGGCCAGCATTTCCAGAATGCCTTCGACGATCGCGTGCACGTCCTCGATATGGGCAAAGCAGTTCGCCGCGGTAATGACCTTGGCCTTGCCGTGCGAAGCGACGACTTCCTGCGCCGCGGCCTTGCCGAAATAGCGCTTGATGGTCGGGATGCCGCGCGAATTGGCGATGTCGCCGACATCGGTTGGCTCGATGCCGAGGATGCGGTTGCCGGCCTTCTGGAAGTTCGAGATCAGCGTGCCGTCGTTGGAGCCGATATCGACGACGAGGTCCTTGTCGGTGAGGCCGAGCATCGCCGCGCTCTCGCGCTGCAGGTCGGCGAAGTTGTCGCGCAGCAGCTTGGTGGTGCCCGAGGTGTAGGGATATTCCGGCGGGAAGATGATGACCGGATCGACGGCGAGACCGAGCTGCACCAGGTCGCACTGCCGGCAGTGCAGCAAGTCGGTCGGAAACCACGGCTGCTGCCGCGGCACCTGGCCGATCGGCACCATCTGGTTCACCGGCGGCATGTAGCCGAGCGACAGCACGTAATCGAGCCTCTCAGAGCCGCAGATCTGGCACTGCTCGACCGGAACGCTGCCGCCGGTGCCGGCGCCGCGCGCGATTTTGGTGGGGCCTACCAAGTGAAATCTCCTTGCGAGGTCGTCATTCCGGGGCGCGGACAAAGTCCGCGAGCCCGGAATCCATATTCACAACCGGGTTATGGATTCCGGGCCCGCGCGTTTCACGCGCGTTCCGGAATGACCCGGAGCTAATTCTTCGGCGCCAGATCGGCGTTCTTCCAGTACCAGTCCAGCGTCGGCTTGAGGCCCGCCTTGAGCGGCACGGCGGGCTTGTAGCCGAGTGCGCTGAGCTTGGAAATATCCGGGCAGCGGCGCGGGGTGCCGCCGGCCTGCAGCTGGCCCGGCACGATCTCGATTTCGCGGCCGGCTTCCGCCGCGACCAGGCGGGCGACGTCGGCGATCGACAGCTCCTCGGTCGTTCCGACGTGATAGATACCGAGATGCTCGCCCCTGTCGCGCATCACCATGACGCCGGCGACAAGATCGTCGATGTAGCAGAACGAGCGCGTCTCGATGCCGGTGCCCTGTATCTCAAAGCGGATCGTGCCCTGCGGCTGGGCGTCGGCGAGTTTTTTCAGGCGCAGCGCGAACTGTGGCACGACATGCTCGAAGCCCATGTCGGGGCCGTAGACATTGTGCGGGCGGAAGATCAGCACGCGCTCGAAATACTTGCGGCCGTAGTTGATCGCCATCAGTTCGCTGATCAGCTTGCCGCCGCCGTAGGAATAGCGCGGATTAAGGACGTCCGGCACCGACAAAGGCGCGGTCTCGTCGGTAGGGATCACCGGCGGCGTCTGATAGACCTCGGACGATGACGCCAGGATGAGATTGCCGACATTATGCTTGCGGCAGGCGTCGATGACATTGATCATGCCGCGCACGCCGACATCGAGCACGAGGTCGGGCTGCGTGTAGAAGAACTCGGTGCCGTTGACGAAGGCGAGGTGGTGCACCTCGTCCATCCCTTGCGTCGCTTTGGCGACCGTCTCGGCATCGCGGATGTCGCCGCCGATGAACTCGATCTCTTCCTCGACGCGGTGCAGGCGACGCGGTCGACCGCGCGAGTTGTCGTCGAGCACGCGCACCTGCGCGCCGGATTTCACCAGCGCCTTGACGAGGCCCGAGCCGATGAAGCCCGAGCCGCCGGTGACCAGAACCTTGCGCGCGCTCATTCTCTGTCCTTGTGCTTATTTCATCTCGCCCGGCGCCACATCGATGAAGCGGCCCTCGCGGTTCGAGCGCTGGGCCGCGTCGATCAGTTGCTGCACGCGGTAGCCGGCCGCAAAATCGGGCGCGGCGTTGGGCTTATAGCGGGGCGGGTCGGCAAGGCAATCGAGGAACTGCACCGCCAGCCGGGAGGCGGGGGCGATACGGCCGTCG
>Ga0180223_1000721_pt1 | contig 35298 bp, 29 predicted proteins | sample eDN5th30CKraftOP_FD_151337 | JGI IMG/M metagenome (GOLD analysis project Ga0180223, IMG submission 151337) | Enriched Organic Plus compost microbial communities from Emeryville, California, USA - eDNA 5th pass 30_C Kraft OP (version 2) (version 2) ... | reverse complement strand
AACGACGGACCGGATGCCGTCCTCATTGGCCCGGACGCCGTAGGACACCGTGATCGACGTATCGATGCGTGCGACCGCCGTGGAGCGCGCCGGATCGCTGCCTGTCTCGCCGGTATACCAGAAGACCGTATTCGCCTCCGTTCCGGCAATCGACGTCGTGGCGCTGGTGAAAGGCGGACCCTCCACGCGCATCGGCGGATCGGAGAAGAAATCTTTTGCCGCAGCGACAGCAGACGCCGCGGTGAGAGAGGTGTCCGCTATCTTTTTCAAGGACACTGTCAGGGACGTCCTGAAATTATCTGCCGTCTCTTCCGGCGTCGCACCGATGGTGAACTGACCATCCCCGGGCGGGGATGTATCGGTCGCCGTCAGCGTCAAGGTTTCCGTCGAGCCATCCGGAAGCGACAGGCGGTATTGAACCGTATCGCCGACTGCAGGATTGGTTGCGAAATCGACGGTCACTGATGATCTCGCGCCCGTTGGCCCGTTCACCGTCCCGCCGGTCAACGTTGACGTCACGGATTCGATCTTGAGGCCGAAGGACGTATTGCCTTCGGCAAGCCGGACCTTGGCCGAGCCGGCGGGCCTGGATATGTTCACGCGGCCGCCCCCATTCGCGCCGAGATCCGCCTGCCGGCGTTCCTCGATCGCCTGCTTGAGCCCTGCCCGCGCGCCATCGCCGTCGAGAATGTGATCCATGGTTTCGACCGCGGGCGTATCTGTCGTGCGGCCAGCAAACAGATAGCGGTCGCCCGACTTGGTGTTCAGCAGGCTGAGCACTTCTCCCAATTCGGACAGCGCGGTCTGCTGCGAAACGCCCGGATTGACCTCGCCGCTGGTTGTCGCCTTGAGGGCGGTGGATTTGATGTCCTGGCGGATGTCGACCAGACGGGTGAGAGCGCTCTGGCTCAGGTCAAGCCGCACGCCGACATTGGTCATCGCCTCGCCAAAGCTGCCGATGGATGACAATTGCGACCGCAACCCGACGCTGACGCCGCCGAGAAGCCCCAGGCCGGCATAGGTCGTCGATCGCTGGCCGGTTCCCAGCTGGCGCTGCAGATCGTCGAGCTGGCGGCGCATGTCCACCAATGACTGAACCGTCGGAGACAGCCTCGAACCAATACTGCTCAAACTCATGACTCTCTCACATCTTCAGAAGCGTATCGATCATGTCCCGCACGGTGGTCATCACGCGCGCATTGGCGGCATAGGCATTCTGGAGGTTCAGCAGGTTCGCCAGCTCGACATCGACATTGACGCCGGAGGTCTCATCGAAACGCTGCTGCAGCGAGGCGAGAACCATCCCCTGGCCTTCCTGGAGGCTGGCCGCCGATGCCGCCGCGTTGCCCTGCTGGCTCACAGCCTGACGCAGATAGGACTGCAGCGATCCCGTGAAGGGAGCCGTCGTCGTTCCGATGCCGGCATCCGGAGAGAATGACAGCGCCGCATTCGTCAGCCGGTCGTAGATGAAGTCCGCCCGGGTCGAGTTGGCGTTCTCTGTCGGGGACGATGTGCTGAAGACAGTCAGCCTGGAGGGATCGAGCAGAAGGCTGGCGTTGACCGAGATGCGGCCGGCAAAGCCGGTGCTCTGGGATCCGCCCGCCGTGATCGCACCGGTATAGGAGGCGTTGCCGTCCATGAACAACGGCAGTTCGGCACTGCCGCCGGTCAGCGAGGTTTCGGTCACTGTCGCCGACGCGGCCCTGATGGTCACGTTGTTGCCGTTGCCGTCATCAAGGACGCGCAGCGTCGTGCCCGACGGATTGGAAAACTGCAGGCCGGTGGTCCCGAGGACGGCGTTCAACTGGTCCGCCACCGCCCCGATGCCGCCGGAGAAGTCGAGGCCGATCACCCGGTCGTTCGGATCGGCGGTCGCGCTGTTGTCGAGCGGCAATGCAGCGGGATCATCGACCCGCATCAGCGTCAGCTTGCGCTGGGCGCCGCTCGCATCGGTGTAGGTGATATGGACCGCATTGCCCGCCGCGAGGCTGCCGACGTCGAGATCGAAGCCGGCCTGGGCGCCGGACGTCACCGGTGTGCCGGCAATGCTTTTGTCAGAGAGCGCGCTCGCCAGCGCGGAGGCGATCTGATCGAGTTGCGCCTGCGCCTCAACCAGCACCTTGTCGCGCATTTCCAGATAGGCGGCGATCTCACCCGAACGGATGGCGCCGTCAGCAATGAGGTCAAGGCCGCCGCCGGTCGGCGACACCAGCGTCAGGGTGCCGACCGAACGCTGCGCCGGATCCTCGCTCCATTGGGAGTTCGCACCGATGGCACCCTTGGCGTCGAATTTGATCTGCGAGGCCTGCAGGCCGGCAAGCTGGATGCCCGAGCCGGTGAACACCGTGACCTGATTGCTGTCGCCGGGCACCACGGTGATGTCCATGAGCTGCGACAGCTGGTCGATATAGCGGTCGCGATTGTCCAGCAGCGACGCGGTCGTCGCATCATTCCGCGGCGCGCCGGCAAGCTGGCGGTTGATGTCCGCGATCTGCTTCATGGCCTCGTTGGCGCGCGCTGTCGCATCCGCAAGTCCAAGCTCGGCATCGCTGCGCAGGCCCTGGATATCCTGGGTCATGCTGTTGAGCTGCTGGGCCAGCACCTGCGCCGAGGACAGCACCGCGCTGCGCTGGGCCGCCGAATCGGGAGACACCGTCAGCGCCTGCACGGCGCCGACGAAATTGTCGAAGATCGTGGTCAAGGCGGACGCCGAGCCCGGCGCGCCGTAGACGCTCTGCAGGCGGTCGTAGAACTGCGCCCGCAGGTCCGCATAGCTCGCGCCCGATGTCTCGGTGCGCAACTGGCGCTGAAGGTAGATATCGAGCTGCCGGTTGATGCTCTCGACGCGAACGCCGATGCCGGATCCCGACCCGCCGGTGGTCACCTGCGTCGATGTTTTCCGGGTGTAGCCCGGCGTATCCGCATTGGCGACATTCGATGCGAGGATCGCCATGCCGGATTGCGTGACGCGCAATCCGGCAGCCGCCGATGCCAGTGCCTGCGACAGACTCATGACAGATCACCCTGCACTGTGAGGGACGCGACTAGCGCACCACGCTCATCAGATCCTGGACCATCTGATTGGTGGTCGTGATCACGCGCGTGTTGGCGGAGTATGCCTGCTGCGTCACGATCAGCTTGGTGAACTCGTCGGCGATGTCGACATTCGAGCCTTCCAGCGCCGAGCCCTGGATCGCGCCGGCTGCGCCATAGATGGCCCCGCCCGACCCTTCAGTCGCCGCGAACGCACCGCCATCGAGGCGCTTCAGGTAATCCGGCCCATTGAAGTTCGCGAGCGTGATCTCCGCCAGATCGATCGTCCGTCCGTTGGAATAGCTGCCGACGACGCGGCCCTTGTCGTTCACCGCGATCTCCTGCAGGTTGCCTGCGGCATAGCCGTTCTGCTGCAGCAGGTTGACCTGGGCCGCCCCGTTCGCATCGGCAAACTGTGTCACGCTGCCGGTGCCATGAACGAGTTTGACGTCGCCGAGCGAGGTGCCGTCGACCGTGAGGTTGCTCAATGTCACGTTGGTGACGGCGGGATCCATCTCACCGTCCTTGAAGGAATAGTTGGTGCCGGTGTTGATCCAGGCGGCCTGTTCGCCGGTCGCGGTCGAGTTGACCTGATAGAACAGGTTCCAGGTGTCCTTGCCGCCCGCCTGCGTGGACGCGGTCTTCGCCCAGCGGAGCTGCACATTCACCGGCGTGCCGTTGTCGTCGTAACAGGTGACCGCACCGCCGCCGATGCTGGAGTCGAGGAAGGCGGACACGTCGTCGCCGATCACCGTGCCGTTGGACGGCAGGCCGGTCAGCGTCTGGATGCCGAAGTTCTTGTGATTGACGTTGCCGCTGATGGTGATCTTGTCGCCCATGTTGTTGGCCGTGACGGTGACGTTGCCATTGGCGTCGACCTGTGCCGTTCCGCCAGTGACCGCGCCCAGCGCCGTGTTGAGCTCAGCCATGGTCGAGACCTGGCCGGGGCCGGTGCCGAACGTGATCGTCGTCATGGCGCTCGAGCCGATCTTGATCTGCAGCGTCTGCCCGGAGAGCGCAGCGTTCTGGGTCAGCAGATTGGTCGGCTTGGTGGTCCCGACGCTCAGGCCCAGTTCCCCCAGCAGGGCCGGCGTGCTGCCGGTGTCGTCGATCGAGAACTCGGTCTCAGTATCGGGCCCGGTCAGCACCAGCTTGTTGGTGGTGCTGTCGAGGCTCGCGGTCACGCCGGTCGTCGCCGTCTGGGCGTTGATCTTCGACAGCACGGCAGCGGCGTTGTCACCGGCCGCGATCGTGATCGTCGTGCCGTTGATCGCCAGCGTCCCGCCCAGCGAGGACAGGCTGGCCAGGCTCGTCGTGCCTGTCAGTGACGCCGTCTTGTCCGCGAGCAGCGTCGCGCCGGAGCCAAAAATCTTCGCCGGCTGCGGCGATCCTGCCACCGGATTGGAGATGAAGTTGGCCGGGTTCAGGAGTTCAGAGCCCGGGATCGACGGATCGCTGCCGTCGGTCCGCGGCGTACGGGGCAGATTGATGCGATAGTCGATCTCGGTCGACGCCACGGCCGGCAGGAAGTCGTTCTGGAACTGCAGCACTTGCGGCGAACTGCCGACCAGGTTGCCGGTCGACGGGTCGATCGGAACGCCCATCAGATAATAGCCGGCGCCATTGACCAGATAGCCGTCCTTGTCGGGCGCGAAATCGCCGCGGCGGGTGTAGAGGTCGATGCCCTCGAATGCCGGACGATTGTCCTGGAAGCTGGCCGGCTTCTGCACCGAGAAATAGCCCGAACCGTTGATCGCCATGAAGGTGCCGAGCGATGCCGCCTGGATGTCGCCCTGGACGGAGTTGGTGGCGCGCGAACTGGCGATCACGCTGCCGGCGCGCTGCTGGAACAGCGAGCCATCGGGGATCATGTCCTGGAAGGTGGTGTCGACGCGCTTGAAGCCGGTGGTTTGCGAATTCGCGATGTTGCCGGAGACATTCTCGAGGGCGAACGCCTGCGCCCGCATTCCCGTCACCGCCGTTGTGAGAGCCCCAAAAATACCCATGACCCGCTCCGACTCCATATCGCGGCCCCTGTGCCGCAGTGTCGAAACCGGCTTCGCAATCCACGTGCCAGCAGCAAATCGAATATTTTTCAGAGACTTAGCTGAGAGAAGGCCATCCACGGCACGGCAAAGAACGACCTGCCCGGCATTATTTGCCGGGCCTAATTGACTGTGCGATGCGGGAGTTCGGACCGTAGACGCTCTATCTCGGCACAGAGCCCGTCAAACAGTCCCCGCACATCGACCGTTTCGCCCCGCTCCACCCGCTTTGAAATCATGGTCTGGGGAAACAACACGAGCGTGGTCTCAAGATCCTGCAAAGCGGGAGAGCGCCCATAGTCGTCCTCCACGGCGCACCAATACAGGCCGGCTTTCTGGGCCAGGGCGTCTCCGAACGCAATTCCAAGACTTTGCAGCTTCCATGTTTCATGAGGTTCAATCCAGCCATTCGCGAGAATGCCTTCCAGAAGCTCAAGCTTGCCCTCAAGAGTCTCGTATTTGTGGATCGCCTCGGGAGTGAAATGATCCCTGACCCATGTCCGCTGTGTCTCCATATGTGCAGTGTCGTCTGTCGCGAGCGATTCGATCTTCTGCTCCATGCCTATTTCTCCCCCCTGAATGCTCAGGTAGCATAAGCAGCAAGTATCATCCTGGAAACTTAAACCGACGGAAGAAACGTCATCGCCACGCCGTTCATGCAGTAGCGCAGGCCCGTCGGCTTCGGGCCATCATCAAACACATGCCCCAGATGCCCGCCGCAGCGGCGGCAATGGACTTCAGTCCGCTTCATCAGCAGCGAGTAGTCAGCGGACGTTCCCACCGCATCCGGCAGCGGCTGATAGAAGCTCGGCCAGCCGGTGCCGCTGTCGTATTTGGCCGCCGATGAGAACAGCGGGAGATCGCACCCCGCGCAGGCAAAGGTGCCGGCCCGTTTCTCATGATTGAGCGGGCTGGTGCCCGGCGTCTCAGTGCCGTGTTTGCGCAGCACATCATATTGCGCCTTCGTCAGACGCTTGCGCCATTCCGTGTCTGGCCTCTGCACTTCGAAAGAAGCTGCTGCCTCAACCTCCGGACCGTCCAGCCAGCGCCACAGGCCAAAGCCAGCAATGCCAGCCACACCAAGAACGAACACGCGACGGTCGATCATGATCCGCTCCCTGCAGACGACCGGCATTCCGCCGGGCGTTGGCTATCGTGAGGAAGATACGCAGCGAGGCGCCGTTTGGTTACGCCGCACGCTGCAAATCGCGCTCACGATCCCGGCATCGGCAGAACGGTTCAGGCCACCTTGCGCTGCCGCACATTCCCTGCCCTAGTATTTGGGAACTCTGCCCGGGAGACGCCATGCGATTTGACGGAACCAGCGCCTATGTCGCGACCGACGACCTCAAGGTCGCCGTCAACGCGGCGATCACCCTCGAACGCCCCCTGCTGGTGAAGGGGGAGCCGGGGACCGGCAAGACCGTGCTCGCCTTCGAAGTCGCCAAGGCCGTCGGCGCGCCGCTGATCGAATGGCATGTCAAATCCACCACCAAGGCGCAGCAGGGCCTTTACGAATACGACGCCGTCTCCCGGCTGCGCGACAGCCAGCTCGGCGACGCGCGGGTCAAGGACATCCGCAACTACATCAGGCGCGGCAAGCTGTGGGACGCCTTCGTTGCGGAGACCCGGCCGGTGCTGCTGATCGACGAGATCGACAAGGCCGACATCGAATTCCCCAACGACCTGCTGCTCGAACTCGATCGCATGGAATTCTTCGTCTACGAGACCGGCGAAACGGTGAAGGCCGTGCGGCGGCCGATCGTCGTCATCACCTCCAACAACGAGAAAGAGCTGCCGGACGCCTTCCTGCGCCGCTGCTTCTTCCACTACATCCGCTTCCCGGATGCCGAGACGATGCGGGCGATCGTCGAGGTGCATTTCCCCGGAATCAAGCAACGGCTGGTGGCGGAAGCGCTGCGCGTCTTCTACGAGGTCCGCGACGTGCCCGGGCTGAAGAAAAAGCCCTCGACCTCGGAGCTGCTCGACTGGCTCAAGCTGTTGCTGGTGGAGGATATCGGGCCGGACACCCTGCGCGAACGCGACCCGAAGAAGCTGATCCCGCCGCTACACGGCGCGCTGCTCAAGAACGAACAGGACGTCCACCTGTTCGAACGGCTGGCATTCATGTCGCGGCGCGAGGGACGTTAATTTAGAGCCCAAGCAAGGGGCTCACGCTGGCCACGAACCCGGCCTCACCTCGCCCCGCTTGCGGGGAGAGGTCGACGCGCGGCGGGTGAGGAGGCATGGCCGCAAGTTCGAGTGCGTTGAGATTGCCCCTCACCCCACCTCTCTCCCCGTAAGCACGGGGCGAGGGAGCAGGCTGCCGCTGCGGCAACGACACTGGCCTACATGGATTGATTCAACAAATAACAGCGGCCGCTCGTTTGCGCCCTGCTTACCAGAGGTCGGGAATGTCGAAGGCGTAGGTGATGCCGACGCCGACGCCCGTCTGGTTCGGATCGCCGCGGCGGCGCACCAGCGGCGAATTCGCCACGCTGTCCGTCAGCCGCTCATATTCGACGAAGATATAGGTCGCGAACTGGGCCGACCAGTCGTAGCGGATCTGGGCGCCGGCGCCGTAGGACTTCAAGCCACCCTTGACGTTGTAGACCGGGAGGCCGGAGTTGAAGGACTGGTCAGGCGTGATGCTGAAATAGGGCGACAGCGCGGTGGCGGTGGCGAAGCTGACCCGGGGACCGGCCGAGAAGGTGAGGCCCTGGGTCACCGGCACAACGACATCCGCGAACAGGTCGCCGGTCAGGCCGCCATGCCCGCCGACGCCCTGACGAATCTCGCCACGGGTGCGCAGCCACGGCGCCCACCAGTATTCGGCAAAGGCGCCGAATTCGAAGGCGAAGTCCACGTTGCCGAGACCACGCAGGGCGTTGTCGTCCTTCTGCCAGCGCGGCATCACGAAATTGCCGACCGGGCCGATCCTGAGTTGATTGTTGTCGATGATCGCGACGCCGAAACCGTCACGCGGACTGCGGAACTGGCGGGGCGTGCCGGCCTTGCGAACATCGATCACGGGCATGCCATTGAACTCGTAGTTCTTGGAGCCCAGAAACGAGGGAGTCGCTCCGAGTTCGGCGCCAATGGTGACGGTCCAGCCGCTCGGCAGAGGGGCGGCGGCTGTCACCGGGCGCTGCACATCGGCGGCATGGGCAGCCACTGCCCCCTGCGCGAGAGCGGCCACCACTGTCAGCGTCGCCAGCCGGCCCAGATGAATCCCCATAGTCAGCCCTTCAGATTCCACAGTGTCACAATCCGTACCATGCAATCCCAAATACATACAGGGCCTTAAGACGGCGGGCCTCCGCCGGAGGACTTATTTCCACCGGCTGTGGCATCTATGCCGCGTTGGAACCGGTCCAGGATAATCTGCGGCAAAGTGTCAATAAGCGTTGCGCCCGCCGTCCTCTCAACCATGTGCTGTGTGCTAGACCTTTGACCCTGGAAATGCCGCGAGTACCCATGCGCCAACTGATCCTGCTGCGACACGCCAAGGCCGAGCGCGGAGCGCCCGGCGGTTCGGACCATGACCGGCAACTGGCCGAGCGCGGCCGCGACGATGCGAGGCTGATCGGCGCCTGGCTGACGGCCCATCACGTCCGCCTCGACCGGGTTGTGGTCTCGACCTCGCGGCGGACCCGGGAGACCTGGGATTTCGTCCGCGGCGAGCTTTCGAAGCTGCCGCCGGTTGTCGACGAGGCGCGGCTGTACGAGAGCAGCCCCGGGACCATCATCGATCTTGCGCGCGACACCCCGCCGGACGTCCGCACGGTGATGATGATCGGCCACAACCCCGGCATGCAGGAAGCCGCCACCCTCTTGATCGCGTCCGGCGATGTGGAGGCGCGCGAGGCGCTGAACGAGGGCTTCCCGACGTCCGGCCTGGTCATCATCGACTTCATGGTCGATGACTGGAACGACATTCACGAGAGCGGCGGCCGGCTGGAGCGCTTCATCAGTCCGAAGCTGCTGGAAGGCGCGACGGATTGACTGTCGTCAGGGCCGGCAACAGATCGGACGGCGGCTGCGCGACCGTGTAGGTGCGCGGCCGGTTGCGGTAGAAGAACATCCCGCCCTGCCAGAGAAACAGCGCCGCAAACGCCGCGACCAGCAGCGTCGCAAGACCGGTGGCTGATCCGAGCACTTCGCCCATCAGGATACCGACAGCGGCAACCGCGGCGAGAAACACCGCCAGGCCCGGCACATACAGCAGCCACGGCGAGCCGGTGGAGAACGACGCGGCCGAACCCGACATCTCCAGCCGATGGTGCAGGTCCCGCACGAAGGCGGAATAGGCCGCGTCCTGGTTCTCCTGCTCCACCATGCTTTTCCAGGAACTCGATACGATCGGCAGCTTGCCGCTGGCAGTCCACACCTCGGCCATGAAGCGATGCATGTGCATGGAGTTCGGGCGATAGGACAGCCGCACGTGCCGGATGTCGCGATACGGCACCGAGCCCGAGCGCAAGCCGACCTCCCATTGCAGCGCAGCCAGCGTCAGCCGGAACGTCCACGGCGCGCCCATCAGCGACGGCCGGTAGCTGTAAGTGTGCTCGCCGGCCTGGTCCGGCGTTGCCAAGCTTTCAACTGACATCAAAGCGGCTGCCCCGGATTGGAATCAAAGCAGCGGCCCCCGGGGACCCTTCCCTCGCCCCGCGTGCGGGGAGAGGGTGGCGCTGCGGCTTGCAGCCTGGCTCGGCGCTTTCTTCGCAAGATCAACTTCTACAACGGGATCGCCAGCAGCGTATCGATCTGGCGGCTGTCGAGCACGACGATCTTCTCGGCGAAATGGATCTCGTCGCCTTCGACCAGGACGCGGTCTTCATAGCGGCCGGTGGCGAACAGCATGGTCTCGCCGGTATGCATCACGCGGGCAACCATGAAATTGGTCTGGGCGCGCACGATGCCGCCATCGCTCGGCGACAGCAGCGGCGGACTGATGACATGGCGATAGCGCTGCGCCTCGTAGACATTGGCGTCGCGCAGCGAGCGGATGCGGTCACGCAGCATCGGCCGGCTGGTGGCATACATCAACCCGATCGGCAGCCCCTGGTCGAAATTCTCGGCATTGGTGACCAGATAGCGGCCCTGCTCGGTGAAGAAATCCGGCCAGGTCTCAAGCTGGTCATCATCAATGGTCTGAACATAGCGGCTGAGCAGGGTCTGCACCCGGAATTGCAATTCGATATCCATCAAACTCGCCTGTACCTGTCAGAGAAAGCCGCAATCGATCACATCGCCATGGTGGCGCGGTATTGCTTCCAGAATCCGCGCACGGAGGCTTCCGTCACCCGGCTCTCGTCGGAGACCACGCTGCTGCCGCCCATCTCGACCACGGACTGATAGTCCTTCGCCGAATCCACCGCGCGCTGCACGAAGCCGGTCGCCGCACCGTCCTCCATGGAGATGAATCCGGCAGGGCCCATCAGGTTCGCCTGGCGCAGCCGGCGCTCGGCCATGTCCTCATCGTCGGTGGTGAAACCGAAGGCGGTCCATACCAGTTCGGTCTTGTCCGGGCCCATCGGCACGATGCGGCGCACGGCGAGGCTGTTGCGGATCTGCTGCAGCACGAAGTTCGGAAACACCGTGAGGATCTGCAGGCCGACGCCATCGCCGAACTCATCGACAGACTGCAGCAACTGCGGCGCTTCCAGCACAAAACCTTCCTGGGCCGAACGCATCTTCGCCTGCTCGTATTCCTTGCCGGCCACATCCTCCGCCATCGAGAAGCTGATATGCGAGCCGCCCGCCTCGTTGATCACCACCCCACCCTTCTGCGACAGCCGGTTGAGCCGGAAGGTGGTGAAGAAGGTGTGCAGCAGGCTGGCGTGATAGGTGTCCTTCACGTTCTCGAAATAGAGCTTCCAGTTGTTGTTGAGCATCTGGCTGAAGCCGCCCAGGAGCTTCACCGGCGCGCGCATCACCCGTCTGATCTTCGCGGTGATCTCCGGGCCGATATACTCTTCGAGCGGCGGCGTCTCCGGCGAGAAGGTGCCGAACACGAGGCCAGCCATGGTCTCGAGCCGCAGCTTGCGCGGCCCCTGTGAATCCGGCTTCGCATCCGGCGGCATGCCGCCCTTGCCGCCGATGCCGCGGCGGAACGCGACGCCGGTCAGGTTGCCGGCCAGGTCATAGGTCCAGTTGTGATAGACGCAGGAGATGTCCTTCGCCTCCCCGCGCTCATGCAGGCACAGCAGTGCGCCGCGATGGGCGCAGCGGTTCTCGAAGGCATGTAACTCACCGTTCGCATCACGCGTCACCACCACCGGCATCTCGCCGATGCTGGACCGCCGGTAGGTGTTCGGCCCCGGCAATTCCGCTTCGAGGCAGAGGAAATTCCAGGTCGGCCCGCGGAACAGCTTCTCCTGCTCGAGGTCATAGGTCTCGCGATCGAAATAGATCCAATAAGGAACGCGGGTGAGGCCCTCCGCGGGCCAGTGCTTCTCGACAGTCTGCATCGTCATGTCGCTATGTCCTTGCGTGTTCTTATTGTGCTTCCATCTTGATGTCGGCTTCGCGGATCACCTTGCCCCAGCGCTCCACTTCCTCGCGCAGGAACGCCGCCGTCTCGGCCGATGACCCGCCGACGGGTTCGGCGGACAGGTCGGCCATGCGCCGCACGATGTCCGGCTGATGCAGCGCTTCGGCAAAATCGCTGCTCAGCCTGTCGGCCCTCGCCTGGCTGGTCTTCGGCGGCGCGGCGACCGCGAACCACGTCACCGACGCAAAACCCGGCAGGGTTTCCGCAATCGCCGGCACTTCCGGCAGCGCCGCGGTGCGCTTCTCGGATCCCACCGCAAGCAGTTTCAGTTGCCCGTTGCGCACCAGATTGAGCGAGACGCCGAGGTTGTCGAACATCACGTCGACATTGCCGGCAAGCAGGTCCTGCAGCGCCGGCGCGGAGCCGCGATACGGCACATGCACCAGCTTCACCCCGGCCATCAGCTTGAACATCTCGGCGGTGAGATGCGAGGTCGTGCCGTTGCCCTGCGAGGCATAGCTGAGCTTGTCCGGATTGGCCTTCGCATAGGCGATGAACTCGGCGACATCCTTCACCGGCAGCCGGGGATTGATGACCAGCGCGTTCGGCACCCGCGCCATCACCGTCACCGGCACGAATTCGGCCGGATCAAAGGACAGCTTGGGATAGAGGTTCTGGTTGACCGCCAGCGGCGACGGCGGCGTCGCCAGCAGCGTGTAGCCGTCGGGGTCGCTCTTCGCCACCGCATCGGCGCCGATGTTGCCGCCTGCGCCGGTGCGGTTCTCGATCACCACCGCCTGGCTCCACTTCTTCGACAGCCATTCGCCCAGCAGCCGCGGCAGCACGTCGGCGGTGCCGCCTGCGGGGAACGGCACGATGATCCGCACCGGACGGGTCGGGTAGAGTTCCTCGGCCTGCGCCGACAACGTGCCGGCAAGCGCGGCCAGAGCCACGACTGCGCTGAGGCCTGTGCGCCAAAATCCACGAGACCCGATGCCGGTTGGCTGCATACGCATCCGAATCCTCCCCCACCCCGCCGGGTGACGTCTTATGGTCCCATCTTTCTCAGATTTCGCGACAGAGGAAAGGCGAATTATTCAAAGGAAAGGTATGGCGCCTATGCGTAGGCGGCCACAGGCGATGTCCCAATGCCAAATGTCGCGATGGTGCATCTACCGCACAAGTTCCCGCATCGCGCGGTCGAGGCCGTCCAGGGTCAACGGATACATCCGCCCGCCCATCAGCTGGCGCATCACGCCGATCGAGTGGGTGTAGCCCCACTGCCCTTCCGGGACCGGATTGAGCCACACACAGGCGGGATAGGTCCGGGTGAGGCGCTCCATCCACACTGCGCCCGCCTCGTCATTGAAATGCTCGACGGAGCCGCCGGGTGACGTGATCTCGTAGGGCGACATCGACGCATCGCCGACGAAGATCACCTTGTAGTCGTGCGGATAGGTGTGCAGCACATCCCAGGTCGGCGTCGTCTCGGTCTGCCGGCGGCGGTTCTCTTTCCACACCCTCTCATAGAGACAGTTGTGGAAATAGAAATGCGCGAGATGCTTGAACTCGGTGCGCGCGGCCGAGAACAGTTCCTCGGTCGCCTTGATGTGCCAGTCCATCGAGCCGCCGATATCGAAGAACACCAGCACCTTCACCGCATTGTGCCGCTCGGGCCGCATCTGGATGTCGAGATAGCCCTTCTGCGCCGTGCCGCGGATGGTGCTGTCGAGATCGAGCTCGTCCGGCGCGCCGGTGCGGGCGAACTTGCGCAGCCGCCGCAGCGCCACCTTGATGTTGCGGGTGCCGAGTTCGACCTGATCGTCGAGGTCCTTGAACTCGCGCTTGTCCCAGACCTTCACCGCGCGGTTGTTGCGGTTCTTGTCCTGGCCGATGCGGATGCCTTCCGGATTGTAGCCATAGGCGCCGAACGGCGATGTGCCCGCCGTGCCGATCCACTTGCTGCCGCCCTCGTGACGGCCCTGCTGTTCGGCCATGCGCTGGCGCAGCGTTTCGAGCAGCTTGTCGAGGCCGCCCATCGCCTCGATCTGCGCCTTCTCCTCGTCGGTGAGATACTTCTCGGCAAGCTTCTTCAGCCACTCGGCGGGGATCTCGACATCGATGGCATCGCCGACGAACTCAAGACCCTTGAAGATATGGCCGAACACGCGATCGAACTTGTCGAGATTGCGCTCGTCCTTCACCAGCGCCGCGCGGGACAAATAATAGAAGTCCTCGATCCGCCGTGACGCGAGGTCCTTGTCCATCGCCTCCATCAGCGTGAGGTATTCGCGCAGCGACACCGGCACGCCGGCCTGCTTGAGCTCCTGAAAGAAGGTGACGAACATCGGCAGCGCCTTTCCTTTCCGTGCCGAATGTAGCACGGTCGCGCACCGTCATACGACGCTGCAGAATGATAAATCCGACGGGAGGATCATGGAATGAACCGGCTCTGCGCCCTGCTGTTCGCGATTTTCACAGCGGCGCCCTTCGCCGCCCACGCCCAAAGCAACCCAATCTACGTGCCGCTCGGGCAGGCCAAGGCTGTACTCTACCGTCCGGATTCCGGTCCCGCGCCGACCGTCGGCATCGTCGTCATGCACCGGGTGGCGAATTATCTCTCCCATGTCGCCTGCACGGAATTCTCCAGGCGCGGCTTTGCCGTGCTGTGCATGAACTCGCGTTTCGACAACAACGAAGTCCGCGTGGTGTGGGAGACCATCGCGCTCGATGTCAAAGCCGGCGTCGACTACCTCAAGCGCCAGCCGGGCATCAGCAAGATCGTGCTGTTCGGCCATAGCGGCGGCGCACCCACCATGGGCTTCTATCAGGCGGTGGCGGAGAACGGCATCGCCTTCTGTCAGGACCCGCAGCGGCTGACCCAGTGCGGCAGCGATCTCGCCGGCCTGCCGAAGGCGGACGGCATCGTCTTCGCCGACGCCCATCCCGGCTTTCCGATGACCATCCTGCGCGGCTTCAATCCCTCGATCATCGACGAGAACGACCTGACCAGGATCGACTCGTCGCTCGATCCGTTCGATCCGAAGAACGGCTACAATCCGAACGGCCAGTCGCATTATTCGCCGGAGTTCCAGGCCCGTTATTTCGCCGCGCAGTCGGCGCGGATGAACAGGCTGATCGACAAGGCATTGGCGATCCGCGACCGCATCAGGAAGGGCGACGATCCCTATCCCGACAACGACATCTTTCTGGTGCCGCGCGGCGGCAATCCGGTCGGTGGCCCGGGCGGCGCCGCATCGCTGCATGTGCTTGATCCCAGCATCGCCAGCATCATGAGCACGAAGGAGCCGCGCAAGCTGCTCAAGAACGACGGCTCGATCGTCACCGAGATCATTCATTCCGTCGCAGTGCCGGATCCCACGGCAAAGCGGACCAACCTCTCCTTCGATGTCGGCACCAAGGTCTACAGCGTGGTCTCGTTCCTCGGCGCGAACGCGGTGCGCTCCACCAACTCGCTCGACGGCATCGACCATTGCTCCAGCAACAACTCGACGGTCTGTGCCGTGCGCTCGATCACGGTGCCGGAACTGTTCATGGCGATGGGGGCTGCGAACTTCATCCGCGACAACGAACTCATGCTGGAAGAGTCCAAGAGCACGGACAAGGATTACATCGTGATCGAAGGCGCGCTGCATCCGTTCACGCCATGCCGGGCCTGCGAGAAGACGCCGGGCCAGTATTCGAACACGATCAAGAACCTGTTCGACTACGCGACCCGCTGGATCAACACCCGCTTCGCGCCATTATAGCGCGCGTGATCCGCAAAAAAGCGGGAGCCGGTTTTTGAACGAGATCATGCTCACGGCAGGACAAGACAATCCCACATTTCCGCCGCAAGGCACGTGCTAAAGGTTCACGAAACCTGCGAGAGCACGCCATGCGGACCTTCACATGCGGGGGCCTGATCGCCCTCGCGGCCGTCACCTGTTTTGCGTCCCCCGCGTCCGCGCAGGAGAAGCCGGCCGGCGAATTGCGCATCGTCTGGGAGGTGAAGAACCGCTTCCGTCTGTTCCGCAACGACGCCGACTTCCAGCGGCACGCGGTGTCCATGCGGAATGATGGCGTGCTCGGTTCGGAAGCGCGGCTGGCCGAGGCCAGCGACGGCCGCGGCTGGGCCGGCGACCTGTTTGAACACCTCTGCACCAACCGCGCCGGCAATCTGCTCGAGACGTGCGAGCGCGACGGCACCAAAGAAAACTATCTCGCGCCGGATGACCATCTCATCAGCCTTGTGCTCGCCGGCAGCTTCCCCGCCGGCGCGACATGCGCGTGGCGCATTGAAGACGGTGCGTCACAGCCGCGCACCAGCACAGCGCCCTGCGAAGAGGACATGAACCTGCGCGTCGCCAGCGGACACACGACCATGGCTGCGGTCGATGTCACCCTGCCCGACGGCACGATCCAGCATGCCGTCACCGACATCGCGGTGAAGGACTATCTCATCGCCGGGCTCGGCGACTCGATCGCCGCCGGCGAAGGCAACCCCGACCAGCCGGTCAATCTCTCGGATGGCGGCTTCTGCTTTCGCCGCTTCGGCACCGGCAGTGAATATTACCGCCCGGGCCGTGCAGGCTTCGAGGGCAACAAGACCTGCCTGACGACACCGCAGGACGGCGCGGGCAGCGCTCTCGCGAGTTGGGCACGCCACGGCGCCCGCTGGATGAGCGCGCCATGCCATCGCTCGCTCTATGGCTATCAGGTGCGCGCGGCACTCGCCCTTGCGGTGGAGAATCCGCAGATCGCCGTGACCTTCATCCCGCTGGCCTGCACCGGCGCGACCATCGAGAATGGCCTGCTCGGCTCCCAGACGGCGCGCGAATGCGCCAATCCCGCCCAGGCGTCCTCCTGCTCCAGCAGCGTCGGCGCGCAGGTCGAAGCGCTCAAGCGTCATCTCGCCCGCGCCCGGAAGAGCGACAACGATCGCAAGCTCGATCTCATTCTGCTGACCGTGGGCGCGAATGACATCAATTTCTCCGGCCTCGTCGCCGACGTGATCGTCGACGCCTCGACCGAACGGACGCTGTTCAGCGACGTGATGACCTCTGCGGCCGATGCGGACCGCACACTGACGCGCTCCCTCCCCGGCAACTTCGTCAAGCTGCGCGCTGCGCTGAAGCCGCTGGTCGATGGCGACCTGAGCCGCGTGGTGTATGTCTCCTACGGCAATCCGGCCTTGCAGGCCCCCGATACACCCTGCTCCGGCGGCCGCGATGGCTTCGACATCCATCCGGCCTTCAATGCCGATCCCGATCGGCTGAAACGTGCTGCGGAGTTTGTCGCGAACAGGTTCCTGCCGCGCCTCAAGGCGCTGGCGCAATGCGCGGACGGCGTGATCTGCCGCGACGCGGCGACCGAGACGATGACGTTTGTGGATGCCCATCAGCCGGCCTTCGCCGAGCATGGCTTCTGCGCCCGTGGGGCGGCGGATCCAAGCTTCGACCGCGACTGCATCTCACCCGAGGGCGAGAGCTTCCGCACCGGTGCGGAGGCCGCCACCGATCCGATGGCCTGCGGCGAATCCGCCAGCGAATTCCGCCCCTATGCGTCGCGTCAGCGCTGGGTCCGCACCGCCGACGACAGCTACTTCACCGCCATGACCTATCCGGACGGCATGCCCGCCACGCTGCGGCCGGCCGATATCCATGACGCCACCTGGGCGGTGCTCGCGGCGGTGTATGGCGGCGCGATCCATCCCACGGCGCAGGGCCATGCCGCGATGGCGGATGCGGCGTTGCCGGCGGTGCGAAGCCTGCTCGGACTGCCGGCGCCATCTGAGGTGGCGAGCGCGCCATTGGCTCCCCTCGACGGGGCGGCGCCCAGCCCGCCGCCGCCGCAGCAGCAGGCGAGATGAAGTCGTCACGGCATTCGTTTAGGGCGGATTCTGTTTGAAAGAACGTGCGCGGCCTATTTTTCCTTTGGAGACTTTCAAATTTCTCGGCGTCATGCCCGCGCAGGCGGGCATCCAGCAATCCATGTCGCTCCTAAAGAATCTCCGAGGTGCCACCGTCCTTCTTATTACAAGCGCCTGCGTTTACTGGGTCCCCGCCTTCGCGGGGACGACGGATACGGGGAGCACATGGTTTGATGGATGCACGGTACTTTCTTTTGATTCCTCCTCAACAAAATTCCCTCTAGGATGCCGGCATGCGAAACAGATTCACGACACCCATCGTATCGGCGCTTGTCGCCCTGGCGCCTGGCCTCGGACTGACGGCGGCCAACGCAGAACCGCGCGCCATCTGGAAGCCTGCCGCCGGCACCAGTTTCTCGATCATCCTGTCGGTCGCGCCCAAGCAGATCGATACGCCGGCCCAGGTGGTCGATCTCGACCTGTTCGACAATCCACGCAAAACGGTTCAGGCGCTGCATCAGCAGGGCAAGCGCGCGATCTGCTATCTCAGCGCCGGCTCATGGGAGAACTGGCGGCCGGACAAGAACGCGTTTCCGTCCAGCGTGATCGGCAAGGCCTATGACGGCTGGGCGGGCGAGCGCTGGCTCGACACCCGGCAGATCGACCTGCTGGCCGCGCCGATGCGCGCCCGGCTCGACCTCTGCAAGTCCAAGGGATTTGATGCGGTCGATCCGGACAATGTGGACAGCTATCAGGCCGACACCGGCTTCAAGATCAGGCGCGCCGACTCCATCAAATATCTGCGGTTCCTGGCCCGGGAAGCCCATGCGCGCGGGCTTGCGATCGGCCTCAAGAATGCCGGCGAACTCGCCGACGCCGTGATGCCGGATGTCGACTTCGCCGTGACGGAAGACTGTTTCGATCAGGGCTGGTGCAGGACGTCGAAGAATTTCATCGATCAGGGCAAAGCGGTGTTCGCCATCGAATACACCGACAACCACATCAACTTCGCGGCCTTCTGCCGTCAGGCGAAGAATGTGGGCCTCTCGCCGCTGCTCAAGCGCCGCAATCTCAACGAATGGGAAAAGCGCTGCCTTTGAACCGTAGCCCGCATGGAGCGGAGCGGAATGCGGGAGAACAGTCTCTTCTATCTGCTGAAACGCCGCTCCCGGATTTCGCTGCGCTTCATCCGGGCTACGGGCTGAACAAATGTCGGTCGGATATCCCCGCTCAGAATAAAAAACGGGCCGGTGTTGCGGGTTAAGCCCATCTCCGCGGCTGCTCAGCCATCCCACACGAACGGATTGATGCCCTCCCCGCGTGTCCTCACGCCAAATCATATCCTATTGCGAGCATAAGATATATGATGTAACCTATAGTAGAAATTGATATGGGGGGGGTATCGTCATGTCTCAGCGCGAGCTAGGCCGGGCTACGTATAAAGCTCACCGGCTGATGGGCGTGGTGTCGCTTACCGCTACGGGCGAACTCGCCAACTTCAACGACAAGCCTGATTTCGACCAGCTTCCATTTCTCATCTTCCCGCCGATATGGGCCTTCTATGTGATCAAGCCCGACATCGGCCTGCCCGCGATCAGACCGTTCACATACACCGAGCAGATCGCCTTTCCGCAGTCGGCGAAGTCGATCCGCATTCAGGATGCCATCGGCTATCACGACGTGCCGATCGCCGAACTCACAATCCCCGACTTCAATGTGAGCGAGACCGGGACCGTCGCCGGTGCGAATTTCTGCGTGTTTCGGATGGTCGGCCCTGGCAGCACCGGCGGCATCAACCCGCTGCTGATGGCGCAATGCGACACGATCCTGCCCGCCATCTACGCGCGCGTATTTGGTCCGGCCACCGCTGACGCATGTCGCAAATACATCAACGACAACGGCGGTCTCGCCGCCTCGGGGGAAACAATGCAGATCGTACAGGAAATGTTCAAAGCGTGGATTGATATGCAGCCGCCAGGTCCGCATAAGCTCATCGTCGTCGGCAATATCGACGTTCCGACCAGCGGATGGTCGGCCACGCTGCGGCGGGCCGAGCCACAAGGCTCCAATCCAAATATCATTATCCTGGAGCTCGATCTTATCAAGCCGACGGGCAATGTGCTGCAAGTGGTGAGCAAGGTCACTGCGCGCTTTGAAGAAAGCCCCCCAGCCTACCCGTATACTGAAGCGACAATCCACCAAAACGGATTGCAGTTATTCACGATTCAGGTCACGCGCACGAGTTAGAGCATTCCGGAAAAGCGGAGACCGGTTTTCCGCAGAACATGCGACCAAATAAAAGAGATCCGGAGCTGTCGGATTCAGTCTGATCAGAAAGCTGTGACGCTCGCTGAGCCTGCGCCACGTTGATTGCGGCTATCGCCCCGGTCGCTGTCGCCGGATTTCGCTGCGCTCCATCCGGGCGTCAAATGCTACAAATGCGGGCTGCCAATGACAGCGAGCGCGCAAGGCGCTCGCTTCATCAGATCAGGCTCACGCCACGCCGAGCTTCTTCTGCAGGCTGGTCGACGACGTCGTGTACTGGAAGGTCAGCTTCTTTTCCGGATAGATGTAGTGGTGCGCCTTCTGGGCCATCAGCGCGCCCTCGTGGAAGCCGGACAGGATCAGCTTGAGCTTGCCCGGATACCAGTTGATGTCGCCGATGGCGAAGATGCCCGGAATGCTGGTCTCGAACGCCTCGGTATCGACCGGGATGACCTCACCGTCTTTCAATTCGAGGCCCCAGTTGGCGACCGGGCCGAGCTTCATGGTCAGGCCGAAGAACGGCAGCAGCGCGTTGCAGGCGATGTCGAAATGCGAACCGTCGTTGCGCTTCACCACGGCCTTTTCAAGCTGGCCATTGTCGCCGACCAGGCTGGTCACCTGACCGGTGATGAAGTCGATCTTCCCCTCGCCGACCAGCGCCATCATCTTGTTGACGCTGTCCGGCGCGGCGCGGAACTGGTCGCGGCGATGCACCAGCGTCAGGCTGCGCGCGAGCGGCGCAAGGTTGAGCGTCCAGTCGAGCGCGGAATCGCCGCCGCCGACGATGACGATCTCCTTGTCGCGGAAGGTCTCCATCTTGCGCACCGCATAGTGCACCGATGTGCCTTCATAGGCCTCGATGCCGGGGATCGGCGGGCGCTTGGGCTGGAACGAGCCGCCGCCGGCCGCGATCACGATCACCTTGGCCTCGAACACCTGCCCCTGATCGGTGGTGGCGCGGAACAGCGGGTCGCCGATCTTCTCGATCGTCTCGATCATCTCATTGTAGTGGAATACCGGCCCGAACGGCTTGATCTGCTCCATCAGCGCGTCGGTCAGGCCCTGGCCGGTGACGATCGGCAGCGCCGGAATGTCGTAGATCGGTTTTTCCGGATAGAGCTCGGCGCACTGCCCGCCGGGGCGGTCCAGGATGTCGATCAGGTGGGCTTTCATGTCGAGCAGGCCCAGTTCGAACACCGCGAACAGCCCGCAGGGGCCCGCGCCAATGATAAGGACGTCAGTCTTGATCGCTTCGGTCATAGCTCTCCGGCCGCAGAGGAGCGGCGCCTTCTCGGTTTGGGTGCTTGTCTAGCGGACGGAAGTCGCTGGAGAAAGAGGCGTTTATTGCATCCTCGCGCCCGGCATGGAATGGACGTCCTGCTTTGACTGTCCCACCGACGGAGCTGTTCTCTTGAACGATACGCGAAAGCCCGCGCGACCTCAGCCCAGACTTGAGGATTTTCCCCACCGCGTCAGCGAGAATGTCCGGTTCGGGGACATGGATGTCCAGGGACACGTCAATAACACCGTCATCGCCCAGTATTTCGAGACCGGCCGGGTGATGATGTTCCGCCAGTCGGACCTTCGGTTTGGCGGCCAGGGCGTGATCGTCGTCCTGGCCCATACCGAGATTTCCTTCCTGCGGGAGTTGCACTGGCCGGCATCGATCGAGATCGGAACCGGCGTCGCAGAGGTCGGCCGCTCCTCCTACACGCTTGTTCACGGCGTGTTCCGCGGCGAGCACTGCATCGCCTTCGGGCGCGCGACTCTGGTGATGATCGACCGCGAGACCCGCCGGGCGACGCCGCTGGCGGAGGACTTCATCGCACGGCTGGCGGACTGGACATACCGCGGCGAGTGACCCGGCAGGACGCCAGGGGCGGCTCAGGCCTGCCGCTCCGGCGTCGTGACCACGAGACCGTCGAGCGCGGCGGTCACCTTGATCTGGCAGGACAACCGGGAATTCGGCTTCACCTCGTAGCCGAAGTCCAGCATGTCCTCTTCCATCGGCGATGGCGGCCCCACCGTCTCGCGCCAGGCCTCGTCGATATAGACGTGGCAGGTGGCGCAGGCGCAGGCGCCTCCGCATTCGGCCTCGATACCGGGAATTCCATTGTGGATGGCGGCTTCCATGACGGTCGCGCCAGCCTGGGCATCGACAGTGCGGGTGGTGCCGGTGAAATCGATGAAATTGATCTTGGGCATGACTTTGGGTGGTGAGTGACGCGCCGCTATAGCCCGTCAGGCCGGCAACGCCAAGCAGGATACCTGCCAGGGACAATAGCGAAGGAGAGCGGCCCCCGGCTTCAATGTCCGCGCAGCAGGTCGGAAATCGTCAGCCGCGCCTCCTCGACCGCCTCCCTCAAGTCCCGCATCGCCTGCCGCACGCTGCGGTCGTCGGCGCCGGCTGCGGCGCGTTCCAGCCCCCGGGCCGCCGCGGCGACCCGGTTTGCGCCGATCCCGAGGGCGGATCCCTTCAGGGTGTGGGCCAGTGTGGTGATGTCCGGCAGGTCCGCCTGCTTCAGCCGATCGAGCAGGGAACCCGCCTGCAGATCGAACAGCCTCAGCACTTCGCGCTCGATGTCGCGATCGTCCATCGTGACGCGGGCGAGGTGTTCGAGGTCGATCGGCCGGTCCATGGGCACCAGAGGTGGAGCGGAAATCCGGGTCACCCGCCCGGTCGCGAGGTCGATCATCTCACCTTTCCGCCGGGGCGTCCGGACCTGTTTCTGGCAGACTTGTCCACAATGGCCGGTGAATCCGGGTCGCAGCCCCACCCTCGCGGCCACCAAATCCGATTATGGTTAACGGCTGGTTTCCACAGGGAACTTGCTGCCGGCCCGGTCCGGTGGCCGCCACGCCGCGGACGGTCCGTAAATTTTCCACTGCGAAAGCGATTAGAGATTTTCAGCCCGCGCTCGCGGTGTAGTAACCCGCCCGTGCGCATATCCCCCATCACTCCGATGGAAGGTCAGGGTACCCAATTGACGGTTCGGATCGCCAGCGCCCCATTTCTCCGTGAGACAATTCCTGGCGTCTGCGTTAACGATGATTAAAATCTGATTAATACCCGCAGTTTCCCTCGGTTCTCCATGTGGTTAGGATGAGGCTGCGGCAATGTGTGGCGTAACGGGGGCGCAGGCTCCCTTTTGAGGGTTGGCGGCGACCCTCAGGACGACGCGCTCCTCCCCGGCGGAGTCGGAGCTTCGACGGGGTTCTGTAAGGCGTATCAGCGAGGCGACGACGACGATGGCGAATACACCCAAGCAGGCGATGGACCCCACGGAAGCGGCATTGTCCGCGATCCAGGAAGCCCTCAATGTCAGGGACAGCGATCTGTCCCCGGCTGCCGCCAGAGGCGGGCCATCACAGCCCGTCCCGTCCGACCTGGACGACGATCGCTTCGGCGGAAACTATCGCACGGACAACGAGCCTGGTCTGTTTGACGACGAGATCGAGCGTCTCGACCAGGTGGCGCGGCGCCCCGCGAATGATGATCGCGAATCCGTCGGACAGATCCTGCGCTCGCTGCAGCGCCGTCCGGGTCCCGGGCCCTATCTGATCGCCACCGTTCTTTCAGTTCTCTGGGCCGGCGCGGGCGTCGGCCTCGCCCTGCTCTATCGCAGCCAGATGCAGGCGACATTCACCGGCGTCGAACCGCTGATGTGGATCGCCTTCCTCGGCACCATGCTGGTGCCGATCGCCTTCTTCTTCATCCTCGCTCATATGTCCTATCGCTCGCAGGAGCTGCGCCTGATCACCCAGGCCATGGCGGAAGTCGCCATCCGCCTGAGCGAGCCGGAAACCAGCGTGCAGGAATCCATGGTGACGGTGAGCCAGGCCGTCCGCCGCGAAGTCGCCGCGATGGGTGACGGCGTGGAGCGTGCGCTCGCGCGCGCCGCCGAACTCGAGTCGCTGGTCTCCAACGAAGTCGCCGCTCTCGAACGCGCCTACAACGACAACGAGCTGCGTGTGCGCGGCCTGTTGCAGGATCTCGGCACCCAGCGTGAGACGCTGGTCGTCCATGCCGAGCAGTTGCGCCAGGCGATCACCGGCGTCCATGTCGATCTCGGCCAGGACATCTCGTCGATCAGCGACATGATCAACGAACGCATCGAGGACTCGGCCCGCCGCATCGCGACCACGCTGTCCGACAAGGGCGAGCACATCACCCGCGCGCTCGGCCATGCCGGCGACACCATGATCGAAGCCCTGGGCGAGCGTGGCGGCGACCTGCTGCACCGGCTGCAGAGCACGAGCTTGGAAACCAGCACGGCGATCTCCAACGCCGCGGACCAGCTTGCCGATACGCTGGACGAGCGCGGCATCGAAATCCTGCAGCGGCTGGAAAGCGCCAGCGAGAACACCGGCCGCGCGATCGCAGCCGCGACCGAGAATCTGACGTCGAGCCTCAACTTCAAGACCGACCACATCAGCAACGAGTTCGAAGCGCTGGCCGATCATCTGCAGCAGACCATGTCGAGCCGCCTCGATGTGGTGACCGACACCTTCGCACGGCGCTCGGACGATCTGATCACCACCATGTCGGGACGCTCGGAAGAGATCGTCAACACGCTGACCAGCCGTTCGGAAGAAATCGTCACGACCCTCACCGGACGGTCGGAGGCGCTGGTCAACACCATCACCACCCACTCCAACGATCTCACCAACGTCATCGTCGACACCGGCACGCGCCTCGCCGATGTCATTTCGAGCCGCGTCGAGGAAGCCAACAACACGCTGCGGTCCACCGGCGACTCGCTGGTGCTCGATCTCAGCCTGCGTGGCGGCGAAGTTGTCGCCAGCCTCGAGCAGACCGGCGCGCGCGTCACCGACACCATCATGTCGCGCAGCGAGCGGGTGGCCGACACCTTCCGCGACAGCGCGCAGAATGTCGCCGACACCATCGGCGCCAAGGGCGATGCGATGCGCGACATGCTCGCCGCCCGTCTGGAAGCCTTCGAGGACATGTTCTCCCGCGGCGGCTCCGAACTGGCGGAGCGCATCGGCCGCGACTCCAACAACCTGGGCGGGCTGATCACCCGCCATCTCTCGGAGTTCGATCGCACCGTCAAAACATACGGCGCCGAGCTGGTGGACCGGCTCAGCGAGCGGACCCAGGACGTCGCCGACGCCATCCGCAACTATGTCGACAACTTCGACAGCCGCGTCGCGGTCCGCACCACCGAGGTCACCACCAATCTCGATCAGCGGTTGATCCGCTTCCAGGAGGCTCTGGACAGCCGCTCCAACACGCTGAACGACTCCCTCAACGAACGTGTCATCGACATCGCCACGACGCTGGGCGAAGGCGGCAAGGAAGTCATCTCCGCGCTCGACCGCCGGATCACCGAGGTCACCGATGCCCTCAACAGCCGCGGCCAGAAGCTGACCGACACCATCGGCGCCCATATCGACGAGATCGACCGGACCCTCGGCAATCGCGCCACCGAAGTCGCCAACAACCTCGACACCCGGCTCGGACGCTTCGAGGAAGTGCTGATCGGACGCGCCGAGAAGGTGACCGAAGACATCGAGACCCGCACGCAGTCCGCTGTCGAACTGCTGAACGAGCGTCTGTCTCGGATCGGCGACACGATCACCAGCCATACCGGCGATGTGGAACGGACGCTGGGTGCCGTCGCCACCTCGACCGGGGACAACATCCGCAGCACCGCGCAGGATGTCGAACGCCGCCTGATCGCCGTATCCACCGGCGTCAGCGCGACGATGCGGCAGAACGCCAACGAGATCGAGAAGACGCTGGCCAGTGCGAGCACGGAAGTCGCCCGCAGCCTCACCGGCCGGGCCGAGGAATTCGTCGGCAAGGCGGATGAGCTGATCGCGGCGATCAACGATCGCGGCACCGAGATGACGCGCATCCTCGACAACAGCGGTCAGGGGCTCGTCTCGGCGATTTCCGGCGTCAACCAGCAGTTCTCCAACGAGGTCGGCCGTGCAACCGACGAATTCGTCGGCAAGGTCGACCGCGTCGCCGCGCAACTGGTCGGCAAGACCGACCTGCTGACCGAGCAGTTCGTCGGCGCGGCCGACAAGCTGGTCGCGACCATCGACGACCGCGGCACCGAGATGAACCGCGTGCTCGAAGAGAACAGCCGCAATCTTCTCACATCGCTGGGCGGCAAGACCCAGGAGCTTGCGAAGGAGGTCACGCGGGCGTCCGATGACTTCATCGGCAAGGCGGACTCGCTTGTCGTGTCGATCCGCGAGCGCGGCCACGACATGACCCGAGCGCTCGACGAAAGCAGCCTCGGTGTGCTCTCCGCGCTGTCCGGCAAGACCCAGGAGTTCACCAGCGAGGTGAGCCGCGTCACCGACCATGCGGTCAAGGCGATCGAGGCCAAGGGCTTCTCCTTCACCCAGACGATGATGGACAACAGCCAGGAAATCGCCCGCCTCATCAACGAGGCGAGCGAGGGCGCGACGACCTCGGTCAGCCGCTCGCTCAAGGAGCTGCAGACCGTCGCCGAAGAATCCACCAAGAACGCATCGACATCCGTCACCCGGACGATGCGGGAGCTGCACGACACCAGCCGCGCGGCGATCGAGCAATCGAAGCAGACCGCCTCGGCGGCCGTGACCGAGATGCTCGAAACCCACAACATGCTGCGCACCGACACGACGCCGCTGTTCGAGCGGCTGCGTGAGGCCAACATCCTGCTGCAGGAAGTGCTCACCGGCGCTCATGAGAACATGAGCACGATCGAAAGCACGCTGGTGAAGCGCGTCGGCGAATTCGTCACCGCGATGAACGAGGTGGCGGACAAGACCGGCAGCGCCAATAGCCACATGGCGCAGCAGGCCACCACCTTCCAGAGCGTCACCTCGAAGGTGCTCAACGACCTCTCCCAGCTCGCGGTGCAGTTCGAAATGCACGGCCGCTCGCTGTCGGAAGCCGCCGACCTCATCGAGAACAGCAACCAGCGGACGGAATCCTCGCTGTCCGAACGCCGCGTCACCCTCGACTCGCTGCTCTCCACCATCGACATCCGCACCGAGGACATGGAGCAGCGCCTGCGGCGTCTCTCCGATCTGCTCGACACCGCGCTCGATGGCGCAACCGACCGCGCCCGCGACATCGCCAAGGTGGTTTCGGAGACCACCGCCGAAGGCAGCCGCGCGCTGAACGCCCAGCTTGAGAGCCTGCGCAACACATCGAGCGAACAGCGCGAACAGGCGATGAGCGCGATGCGTGAGCTCTATACGCAGGCGACCAGCCACGCCGACTCGATGCTGCAGCAGTCGACCACCCGCTTCTCGGAAGTGGTGCACGGCATCCGCCAGATGGCCAACGATATCCAGCACGAGCTGGAATCGACCCGCTCCGAACTGCGCCGCGGCATTCTCGAATTGCCGCAGGAGACGGCGGAAAGCGCCTCGCAGATGCGCCGCGTGATCGTGGAGCAGATCGAGGCGCTGGCCGAGCTCAACCGGATCGTGGCGCGCCACGGCCAGAGCTTCGACACGACCGAGCCGGTGCAGTCCCGCCGTGCGACCCGCGACGAGCCCGTGCTGGCCATCGCCGCGCCGCGTGCGGAAATCGCCGCGACGCCGGCGCCGGCAACAACGACCCGGTCCCGCGGCGAGTTCGTCGGATCGCGCCAGGAGACCACGACCACCACGGCGACACTGCGCGGCGGCTCGGTCAGCCTCAGCACCACGTCGTCGACACCGGCCCCGAGCCGGCGGGCGGAATCCCCGTCGCTCAGCCCGGCCCAGGGCAGCAACGGCGGCGGCAACAACCGCAGCGGCTGGCTGACGGACCTGCTCAGCCGCGCCTCCCGCGATGACGACGAAGACGGTACACCGGGTGAGGCCCCGCGCGAGACGCTGCGCAGCAGCCCGGGCACGGACGAACGCCCGGCCCGCCACTCGATCGAGTCGCTCGATTCACTGGCGGTCGACATCGCCCGCATGATCGACCACGACGTCGCATCCGAACTGTGGGATCGCTACAAGCGCGGCGAGCGCAATGTCTTCACCCGCCGCCTCTACACCATGCAGGGCCAGAAGGCGTTCGACGAGATCCGCCGCAAGTATCGCGGCGACCGCGAATTCCATCAGACGGTGGATCGCTACATCACCGAGTTCGAGCGGCTGCTGGACGAGGTGTCCCGCGACGACCGCGGCCAGGTGGTGGCGCGCACCTACCTCACCTCGGAGACCGGCAAGGTCTATACCATGCTGGCTCACGCCGCCGGACGGTTCGACTGATCGTCGCGGCTTCGCTCAACAAACAAAAACGGGGGCCTCACGGCCCCCGTTTTTGTTTGGAACGCCGCCTGTATCTGCTCCAGTGAAAAGCGAGTTCAAAAAGGGCCGCAGCCGACCGGCTTCCACGATACGCCTCGGCCTCGTGTCCCGGACACGAGGCTGTGCTCAACGGCCGCGGCTTCAAGCCTTGCAAACTCAAATCAAAACGACCGTGCGGCCCAGACCACCAGATCGGTCACGGCCCGGTGGAAGGCCTCGTCCAGCGCAGCCACCTCGGTCCCGCTTGTCGTGATCGGCACCGAGGCCCGGAACACCCGCGCGCCGACGATCCGGCCGGACTGATCCCCCACCACCTTGGCCGCGATCTCGACCTCCGCGGAAAGCTGCTCGGCGTTGACCGAAATCTGGAACGCCCGCAGGTCCGTCAGCAGCTGATAGTCCGCCGCCAGCCGCTCGCCGGGCCGGCCGACGGCACGCATGCGGTTGGCATTCTCGAATGACTGGATGATCCGCGCCTGCAGCAGCCGCGGCAGCCGGTCGCTCCACTGGGCGTTGGGAAGCTGCGACACCTCCCCGCTGGCGGAGCGGACCATCACCTTGTCGCTGTCGAGGATTGAGATGCCGGTGGGCTCGTTGACCAGCAGCATGCCATGGGCGGCCCTGCCGGCGCCCGGAAACCGCTTTGGCGCGGTCAGATCGAATGTCGGCGGCGGTGAACTGCCGAAAAGCCCGCCACCACAGCCGCCCAGCATGGCGCCCAGCAGCACCACCGCGACAACCCGCGACGCTCGGGAGTCACGCCTGCTCACGCCCACCACAGCCCCTTTGTGCTCAGCCACTTGCTACCGCCGCCCATTGTATTCTGGCACGGCGTTGCCGCCACCGAAAAGGAGACGCTGTGGATTGCGGTCCAGATTGCGGACAGCGCGATCGATTTCATTGAGGGTGCGGCGTCCGTCCGCGGCGAGACTGGTGATCTCGCGCGAGCCCGACGCCGTGAGGCGGTTGACGCCCGAGGTGATCTCCGCGGTGCGCTTGTCGAGATTGTCGGCCAGCTGGCGAATCGACTTCGCCGCCTCCTGGATATCGCCCTTGCCCTCGGGCCCGCCCGACAGGTTGTCCAGCCCCGCGACGATCCGGTCGATATGTTCGGAGTTGCGCTCGAGCGTGCTCTGCAGGGTGCCGGTGACCTGTTCCAGATTGCGCAGGGTTGCGGCCAGCGCCGCCTGATTGTCCACCACCAGCTTGTCGACCCGGCCGAGCAATTGCCGCGCAGCGTCCGTGACATCCTGGGACGAGGCGGGATCGGCCGCGAGCGTCGGCGGCTGTCCATTCCTGGACGTCACCCGCTGTCCCGAGCCGCCCTGCATCGCGACGGAGGCGATGCCGGTCAGACCCTGGAACGTGAGGCCGATCTTGGTGTCGGTCTGGACCGGCGTCTGCTGGTCGACGGACACCGTCGCCAGCACGCGGCCCGCATTCTGGGGATCGATGGTGACGTCGGTCACATCGCCGACCCGCAGGCCGTTGAACAGCACGGCGCTTCCAACCCGCAGGCCGGAGACGCTGCCCTCGAACACGATGCGGTAAATGGCCCGCGCGCCGCCGTCGTTCAAATTCGAGAACCAGTAGACGAAGCCGGCAGCCCCGCAGGCCACCGCGATGGTGAACAGTCCGATCAGCACATAGTGGGCGCGTGTTTCCATTCGGAGTTCTGCCTGTCAACCGCTCTGGCTTATGGCACGCGCGCGCTTACCATGGAAATAAGACCGCAGCCACGGATGCTCCGACGCCAACATGGTCGACATCGGCCCTGCCGCGATGATCTTCCGGTCAGCCAGCACCGCGATTCGGTCGCAGACGGTATTTAGCGTGTCCAGATCGTGGGTTACCATGAAAACCGTCAGCCCCAAAGTCTGCTGCAGGGTGCGGATCAATTGGTCGAAATCTGCGGCGCTAATGGGGTCGAGGCCGGACGTCGGCTCATCGAGGAACACAATTTCGGGATCAAGCGCGAGCGCGCGCGCGAGCGCCACACGCTTGATCATGCCGCCGGACAGTTCGGAGGGGAACTTCTCGCAGACATCGGCCGACAGGCCGACCATGGCGAGTTTCGCCACCGCGATCTCGTCGAGCAGCCGGTCTGACAGATCGAGATATTCCCGCATCGGGAACTGGACGTTTTGCCGCACCGTGAGTGACGAGAACAGCGCGCCCTGCTGAAACAGCACGCCCCAGCGGCGCTCGACCCGGCGTCGCATCCGCTCGCCCGCCTTCCCCATGTCCACGCCCAGCACGGAGATGCGGCCAGCCCGCTTCTTGATCAGGCCGATGATGGTCCGCAACAGGACCGACTTTCCGGCGCCGGATCCACCGACGAAGCCGAGAACCTCGCCGCGGAACACGTCCAGCGCCACGCTGTCGAGAATGGTGACCCGGCCGAATCCGACCGTCAGGTCCCGCACCTCGATCACAACTTCCTTCGCCTCCTCTGCCATCATCACATTCCAAGCGAAGCGAAGACGATCGCGAATACGCCATCCACGACGATGACGAGGAAGATCGATTTCACCACCGAGGAGGTGGTCTGCTGTCCGAGCGACTGCGCACTGCCCTTCACCAGCATGCCCTCATTGGCGGCGACGAGCCCGATGATCAGCGCCATGAACGGCGCCTTGATCATGCCGACCTGGAAGTGCGTGAACGAAATGGCGTCGCGCAGGCGCGCGAGAAACACATCCGGTTCGATACCACCGTAAAGCCAGCAGACCAGTCCGCCGCCGTAAAGCGCCGACATCGACCCCAGGAATGTGAGCGTCGGCACCGCGATCAGCAGCGCAAGGATGCGCGGCAGCACCAGAACCTCGACCGGATCGAAGCCCATGGTCTGCAGCGCATCGACCTCCTCGCGCATCTTCATGCTGCCGAGTTCCGCCGTGTAGGAACTGCCGGAGCGGCCAGCCACCATGATGCAGACGATCAGCACGCCGAGTTCGCGCAGCACCAGCACGCCGATCAGGTCGATGACGAAGACGTCCGCGCCAAACCGCCGGAAATGGAAAATACCCTGCTGCGCGACGATCGCGCCGATCAGGAACGTGATCAGCAGGATGATCGGCACCGCCCGCCACCCGACGCGCTCCAGGTGAAAGACCATGGAGGTGAACCGGAACGTCTGCGGCCGAATCAGAACCCGGAAGATGGCCGCGACCAGGCTGCCCAGCATGTTCACCAGCAGCAGCAGCGACCGCATGGCCTCGACGGTCGCCCGGCCGACCAGATCCAGGGCCCGCAACAGGCCATGGGCGTCGCGGGGGGTCCGGGCCGGCGTGCGCTGGATGTGGCTCAGTTCCTCCATCAGCGCGCTGTAGGTCTCCTGCATGCCGACAAAGGTCGTCTCGCACCCGCGCTCGCTGAAGGCCCTCTGCAGCCGTTCGACCAGCCAGGCCCCGTAGGTATCCATGCGCTTGATCGCGCGCAGATCGATGGCGACCTGCTTTGGGGGACGGCGCATCCGGGCCGCGCGGTCGACCAGCCGCTCCAGCTTGCCGGCGTTGTCCGCCGTCCAGTAGCCAGCGGCCGCCAGTTCCAGCCGCCCGTCCTGGGTGGAACTGTCGAGCGTCGCGGGGCCGCTCGTCATGATGCCCGTCTTGAGATCACTCTCGCTCATTGGCCATACTCTTGTCCGACGATAGACCAGCCAACGTCGGCGGATACCCCTCTTAGCATGACCTTACAACTTGTCGTCCGGATCGAAGCCTGGCCCATCGCAGGTTCATTCACCATCAGCCGCGGTGCCAAGACCGAGGCTCAGGTGGTGGTCGCCGAACTGTTCGACGGGACTCACCGCGGACGCGGCGAATGTGTCCCCTATGCGCGATATGGCGAAAGTGTGGACGGCGTGCAGGCCGCGATCCAGGCTCTCGCGGCGGAAGTTGCAAAAGGACTGGACCGGTCCAGGCTGGCGGCATTGCTGCCGGCCGGCGCTGCGCGGAATGCGCTCGATTGCGCCCTGTGGGATCTGCAGGCCAAGCAGACCGGCACGCCCGTCCATGTGCTCGCCAGGCTGCCGGAGCCACAGCCGCGCACCACCGCCTACACCATCTCGCTGGGCTCACCTGACGCCATGGGTGCCGCGGCCGCGGCGGCGAATCACCGCCCGCTCCTCAAGATCAAGCTCGGAACCACCGACGACGCCGAACGCATTGCCGCGGTCCGACGTGCCGCTCCCGACGCGGAACTGGTCGTCGACGCCAATGAGGGATGGACCGTGGCCAATCTCGAACGCAACCTCGCGGCCTGCGCCGCCGTCGGTGTGACATTGATCGAACAACCGCTGCCGGCCAACGCCGACGAGGCCCTGACCAATATCCGCTCGCCGCTGATGATCTGCGCCGATGAGAGCGTGCACGATCGTCAATCGCTGGCGGCACTCCGCAGCAAATACAACGCAGTGAATATCAAGCTCGACAAGACTGGCGGACTCACCGAAGCGCTGGCAATGGCCTCCGATGCAAGGCGCCTTGGCTTCGATGTGATGGTTGGTTGCATGGTTGCAACATCACTGGCGATGGCACCTGCGATGCTCGTTGCACAACAGGCGCGCGTCGTTGATCTGGATGGCCCACTCCTGCTTGCAAGCGACCGCGACAACGGCCTTGTCTATGATGGAAGCCTGGTCCATCCGGCGAAAAAAGCGCTGTGGGGCTAAGGAACTCTGTTGCGTGACGATGACAGTTTGTAGACAATCCCAAGTCAGCGGTCACTTTCCGCTTTCAAGTTTTGTTCAACTCCGGTTTACTGAAATCCACACGGTCGAGATGCCCAACTAAGTAACAAGTGACCGTGAGGCAGGGTGGTCCATGCTGGCTCGTGTCTTGTTGTTGAGCATGCTGTTCTCAACGTTCGGCCTTTCCGCAGCTTCCGCACTTGTTCGCATCTCCGAAGACAATGGCGGCGTCATCGCCGACTACCTCGATAGCTACACCTCCCTGAAGCAATCGAAACAGCGCGTCGTCATCGACGGTCCATGTCTTTCGGCCTGCACGATGGTGCTGGGCTTTATTCCATCCGACCGCATCTGCGTCACCTCCCATGCGAAACTGGGTTTCCATGCCGCCTGGGACGAGGGGCCGGACGGGCGTCAAGTGACCAACCGGGATGGCACGCGGGAACTGATGCAGAACTATCCCAAGAAGGTCCGCAGCTGGATCGCCCGGAAAGGCGGGCTGACCCGGGAGATGATCTATCTCCAGGGCTCGGAGCTGACGGCGATGTATCAGCCCTGCGACTCAACGATTCACGCTCGCGGCCTCTGAAGCATTGTCCGGCGCATAAGCCGCCGGTTGCACCGGACATATTCGCCGTGGCTTGCTGATCGAGATCCCATGGTGATTCGGTCTGGCAATGCCTCACCAACGGCCCGCACCTGAGTCCACCCCGGATGTCTGGGGCGATGAGCTTTATGTCACGCTGCTCGACGTGATCGGCGCCAGTCCTCGCGGACAGTGGTTCCTGGCTGAATTCCTGCGGCGGAACCGGATCGATCCCGTCAGCAGGGCCGTCGACGCGCTCGACCGGCTGGCAACTGTGGCTCTCGCGCAGCGGATCGAGGCTCCCCACGATGCGCCCGATGCTGCCGAGCCTGAAGGCGAAGTCGGCATCTCCGATGCACCGGGTTCCGCTGAACCCATCACCGCGCAGTCCATCGCCGGGCGGCTGCGCGTTGTGGCGGCTGCGCTGCAGGCAAGCGGCGCTGCCCCGGACACGTGGCGCGACATCGAGCTGCTGAGCAACACGGTTTTGCAGACGGACCAGCTCCACGATGCTGATCCTGACCGGCTGGCCGCGTTGTCGCAACTGGCTGGACAGATGGAACAGCTGGCGGCGGGGCAGAGCACCACGGCCAGGTCCGAAGTCCCGGTGTCCAGCGTTGAAGACCTGCCCGCACGCGATAGGGAATCTGCTGCAGTGGAAAGCCGCCGGACGAGCAAAGACTTTCCGCAGACGTATGATTTGACGTCGCGCGCTTACGACCCGCTTGCCGCCCTGAAGTCATGGTCGGACGCAGAACGGATCGCGCTGTTCACTTGAAGTTGCGTCGCAAGGTCTCGGCTTCCGATCCGCAGCCCAACTGTCCGGATTACCCGATCAGCCGGCGGAAGAGATCGGGATCGACATTGCCGCCCGATAAAATCACCACCGCGACCCGGTCCCGCACATCGAGATGACCGGCGAGAAGCGCCGCCAGCGCAACGGCGCCACCGGGCTCAACCACGAGTTTCAGTTCGTGGAACGCGAATGCGACAGCGGCCGCAGCTTCATCATCCGTCACCGCAAGGCCCTGCCCGATCAGCGACTGGTTGATCGCGAACGTCATCTCGCCGGGCGTCTGGCTCATCAGCGCATCGCAGATCGAGCCGCTCAACGCAGTGTTGCGCTCGCGATGCCCGCTGGCAAAGGACCGCGCGGTATCATCGAAGCCGGCCGGCTCGGCGGTGTAGATCTGGGTCCCCGGCGAGCCTGCTTTCACCGCCAGCGCCACGCCCGCGGCCAGCCCGCCGCCCGATGCGGGCACGATCACGAAGTCGGGCTGGATATCCTTCGCCGCCAGTTCCTGGACCACTTCACGGCCGACCGTCCCCTGCCCGGCGATGATGAATGGATCCTCGAACGGCGGCACCAGCGTCGCGTGCCGGGTTTCTACGATCTCGCGGGCGATTCGCTCGCGATCCTCACGCGCCCGGTCGTAGAGCACGACATCAGCGCCGAAAGCGGCTGTCCGCTCCCGTTTCATCCTTGGCGCATCCGCCGGCATCACGATCACGGCCGGCATGCCGAGCATCTGCGCGGACGCCGCGATACCCTGTGCGTGGTTGCCGGAGGAGAAAGCGACGACGCCGTTCGCCCGCTCCTCGGGCTTCATCGCCGAGAGGCGGTTATAGGCGCCGCGGAATTTGAACGAGCCGGTTCGCTGCAGCGGCTCGGCCTTCAGGAACACGCGGCCGCCGGTGCGTTCATCAAGCGCGGCGCTGCTCAGCAGCGGCGTGCGGACCGCGACGCCGGCCAGCCTTGCGGCGGCCACGTCGACGTCGGCCGCGGTCGGCAACGGGCGGGATGTGTGGGGTGCGGACACCATCAGCAAACAGGGTAACGCCGCACGGCGCTTCCCCGCAAGCCGATCAAAGAGGCAATGATCAGGACAGGGCTGCCCGCGGCGTAGCCAGCTTGCGGAAGCGCACCAGCGTGTAGACGCCCAGCGGCTTCAGCTTGCGGCGGCCGATCAGTTCGACGCCGCCATGCTGCTTCACCCAGGCCTCGAAGCGGCCGAACGGGAATTCCGGCCGCAGGCC
>Ga0180223_1000718_pt1 | contig 35477 bp, 26 predicted proteins | sample eDN5th30CKraftOP_FD_151337 | JGI IMG/M metagenome (GOLD analysis project Ga0180223, IMG submission 151337) | Enriched Organic Plus compost microbial communities from Emeryville, California, USA - eDNA 5th pass 30_C Kraft OP (version 2) (version 2) ... | reverse complement strand
GGTCATTTCGCCGCCCAAAACCGTGAAGCCTGGCGCGACGCAGACGGACGCCGCCAGGAGCGCAGGCAGACAGCGCCGACGACCATGCCAGCGCCACATCATTCCAGGCCCCTTTTCCTGATGGTCGCCCACCGCATGACGCCGCACGTCCTCACGCGCCAATGGCGATCTGGCGCTCCCTGAGCGCCCGCACCAGCTCACTGATCCTGACGCCAGCCGACCCTTTCACCAGCAGCAGATCGCCGCTGCGGAGCAACTCTCCGGCCCTGGGGAGCAGTTCCGTCACGGTCGGCGTCCAGACAACCGCCGCCCTGCTTTCCAGCACATCGCGCAGGGCGGCCATCTGCTCGCCGCACAACAGGATCAGATCGGCGGAGCACGCCTCCACGTGTGGCTTCAGGCCGGCGTGCAGGGCGGCGCTGTCTGGTCCAAGCTCCAGCATGTCGCCCAGGGCGAGCACGCGCCGCCCGCCAGCGACCGGCGGGCTGATTTCCCGCACCAGTTGCAGGGCGGCGGCCATGGAGGCGGGGTTGGCGTTGTAGGATTCATCAACCACGCGCACGCAGCCATCGCCTGCCGGCGCGTCGATAACCTCGCCGCGTCCGCGCACGGGCCTGAATAACGCAAAAAACGGCCCGGCTGCTGCGGCGGGCGCGTCAAGCGCGTCCAGCACCGCGACGCATCCCGCGGCGTTGAGCGCCATGTGCTCGCCTGGCGCGCCATTTCGGAACAGCAGCGAACGCCCTCTCACCGACAGTTCAACGAGCTTCTCCGTCGCAATATAGTTGAGCAGGCGGATATCGGCGCCCGGGTGACGGCCGTAGCTGACAATACGCAAGCCCGCCGATCGGGCGGCGTTGGCGAAAATGTCATACTGCGGCATGTCGGCGAAAATCACCGCCACGCCGCCGTGACTCATGCCGTCAAAAATCCGCGCCTTGCGCCGGGCGATCTCATCAACATTCTTGTGATATTCCAGATGCGCCGGCGCGATATTGGTGATGATCGCCACGTCCGGTCTGACCAGCGCCGTATTGCGGCGCATGCCGCCAATGGCCATCTCCACTGCGAGAAAGGCCGCATCGCGCGGCATGGAGGCCAGGTTCCAGGCGATGCCAACGTGTGTGTTGGCGCTGGCGCGGGAGCTGCCCGTCACACCCCATAACCCGAGGATGTGGGAGAGCATGGCGACCATCGTGGTCTTGCCGGCGCTGCCCGTGACGCCAATGACCCGCGCAGACGACGCCTGCCGTGCATACCGCCCCATGGCGAGCACGGCCGCCCGCGGATCATCCACCCGCAACTCATACCTCACGCCTGGTGCGGAAGGCGCATCCCGTTCGAGGACCACGGCCTGCGGAATAAAGGGCAGACGCGGCACGGACGGCAGGGCAACGCCCGTAGCGCCCATACCCCGCACGACGACGACATCGCCTGGCTGCATCTCCGGCGCATAGGTACAAACGCCCATGGCCCTCCAGCCGGGTCCCGGAGCGTCTCCCGCCCACTGGCCGCCCATTCCGGCCGCCAGCTCGGCGGCGCTCCAGCCCCGTCGTTCCGCAGCCGCACCCGCGGCCGCCAAGGGTAGCAGGCCAACATCCTGGAATGTCACGAAAGCCTCATCTGAACGTAAGCCGGGGGAAGGCCGCGCGCGACGGCCTTTGTTGATATCGCCGCGCGCGGGGCCGCCAGCCCCAAAAGACCGCCAGCAGCCTAGCATCAGCCGGAGATTTCGCGCGCGCCAGCGCGGCGCCGTCACATGGTTGTGAAACGCACGCCTGAAGCAGCCGGCCAATCCGGGCAACAGCCCAGATGCCGCCTCCGCATCCGCGGCAAAGCCGTTGGCCGTGAGGCGGCGTGAAACACGCGTCAAAGAAACGGCGTGCGTGTATATTTGGCGGAACGGCGCTTTAGCGTGACCCGCGCCGCGTCCCGAGCGCCGTTCTCAGGTAATCCGCCAACACGACCGCATGATTGTAAACCGGATCGTGGGCGGCGTAGAGCAACGTCACCGGTCCATGCTGCAGATAATCGTCAATGTGCGCGACCGCCGCAGGGTTGGCGTCGAGTTCAGCGCGGTAGCGAAAGCTAAATTCATCGAACAGCGCCGGATCATGACAGAACCACTTGCGCAGTTCCGGGCTGGGGGCAATCTCTTTCATCCACACAGTGAGATGCGCGCCCTCCTTGCGCACCCCGCGCGGCCACAAACGGTCGATCAGGATCCGGGCGCCGTCCGCGTCATCGGCGGGTTCATAGATGCGTTTGACCCGAATGTCCGGCGACATGGCCATCTCCCTCAACAGCCGCGCGATCTGGAAAACACCAGCATACCCCGGCTTCCGACGGTTTCCAGCGCCTCTGTCCACATACCGCAACTGCAAGCAATTTGCATTTAAATACCAGAGAGTTGCCGCCAGCCAGCCGATCGCCTAAACCCCGGAGCTCCAGCAATCCCTCAGGATGGACATGAACAGAACCCTGCAGATCGCGATCGGCAGCCTGATGGTCGGGCTGGTGGTTCTGGCGTTGAAGCTGCTCGCCTGGCGCATGACAGGCTCCGTCGCGCTCTATTCGGACGCGATGGAAAGCATCGTCAACGTGGCGACGGCGCTGGCGGCCCTTGTCGCCGTGCGCATCGCCCTGCGGCCAGCGGACGCCAACCACCCTTACGGGCACCACAAGGCGGAATATTTCAGCGCGGTGATGGAGGGGGTGATGATCGTCGTCGCCGCCCTGCTCATCCTGCGCAAGGCGTGGCAAGGTTTCCTCGCGCCCCAACCGCTCGACGCTCCCGTGGAAGGCCTGGCGATCAACGCCGCCGCCAGCGTGCTCAACGCCCTCTGGTGCTGGGTGCTGATCCGCCAGGGCCGCAAGCTGCGTTCGCCGGCGCTGGAAGCCGATGGCCGCCACCTGTTCACCGATGTGGTGTCGTCCCTTGGCGTGATCGCTGGCGTGGCGCTGGCCGTGGTCACCGGCTGGCTGGTGCTCGACCCACTGCTCGCTGCCCTGGTGGCGCTTAACATCCTGTGGTCGGGCTGGAAGGTGACGAAGGAATCCATGAGCGGCCTCATGGATGAAGCCGCGCCCGACCACATGCTGGCCACCATTCGCGGCGTGATCTCCCGCGAGGCGATTGGCGCGCTGGAAGCCCACGACGTGCGCACCCGGGTCGCCGGGCGCGTCACCTTCATCGATTTTCATCTGGTGGTGCCAGGCGCCTCGACCGTGGAAGCCGCCCACTGCATCTGCGACCGGATCGAAGCCGCCCTGAAAGACGAAGTGCCCGGAGCGCAGATCACCATCCACATCGAACCCGAGCACAAGGCCAAGCACTGCGGCGTCGTGGTCGTCTGAGAATACGCCCCGCATCAGGGCGCGAAGCTTCCGGTGGAAGCGCGTCCTGACCTGCCCGCCCCCAGGTCATTCCCTGCCGGGGTCGCCTGCGCCTGCGTCATCACATATGCGCCACGCTGCCTGCGGCGCATCGCGCGTGGACCTCAACCCGCCGCCAGCCGCATCACCACGCGGTTGGAGCCATCGAGCAGCAGCAGCTTTCTGGGCTCTTCCTCAACGCGGAAACCGCGGACCAGACGAAGCGCCTCATGGAACCGGCGCTCCTGGTTCATCTGTGGCGGCGGACAGGCCATCATGGTCGACGCCATACGGCCGAACACAATGCGCTTGCCCTTCACCCGCACCGCGCCGCTCATGCCGTTGCAGCCCCCATGTCCGGAAACGTGACCGTCCGGCCTGATGTCCAGAACGGATTGCACGCGCTCCGCCACGCCGCCGCCAAGAATATCTTCCGCCACCCAACGGCCCCAGGGCTCCGCCGGCGCGCGCGGCTTGCCTGTCCCGGGCTTGCCCGTCCCTCCTGCGCGCACGACCTGGATGGTGAAAGGCCCCGCGTCGCCAGGTTTCCAGGCGTGAACCGTATCGTTGATGAACATCAGCTTGCCGCGATTGTCGCTGATGCGCGCCTGCAGGGCGTAACGCCGCCCGCGCCGCAGCTTGCGGCTGTCGATGCGCAGGGTGAAAGGTACCGGGCTGCCGGTGAACTTGCCGACCTGAGCCGTGGCCAGCACGCGCGCCGGCGCATCGGCCAGCGACATGTCCACCAGCTGCACCTCCACGCGGGCGCCGCGCGGCAACGCCATGCGCTCGCGATAAACCACCTCGCCGCGCAGGGTGAGCGGGGCGGCCGACGCCGCTCCAGTCCACAGCGCCACCCCGGCGGCAAGCGCCCCCAGGGACACCTCCCGACGGCTCAACAGGTTTCCCGCAGATTTTGACAACATGGCCTCCGTAACCGTCCTTCGCCGAACCGCACCCGCAAGCAGGGGCTGACCCGTCGCCCGCCCGCCATGAGGCCGGATTTTCATGCCGCTGGATTTCCGGGGAGAAAGCCAGATTCGCGATCCGCCGCATCGCCTGCGCGCCACACATTCCCGCCGCAAGAACCCGACGGCGCCGGCGCGTCCGCGTCCTGAAAACCCGGCGCAGCCAGAACCTGACTGACAGGCGACAGCTTCACGCATCGCGTATTGTCAGGCCGGTTTCGGGCGCCCATGCGCCAAAACCGCAGGTTGAATGTCGCCGGGGGCCGCGTCGGCGTCAACCGGCCCGCAACGGCCAGTCCCCGCGCCGCCGCCGCGTTGGCCCCCGGGGGCTGGCCAACCCGCGCCGGCGATGGCATCACAACAGCGCGCGGCATGGGGCGCGCGCATCCGCAATGGAGCGCTGGAACATGGACAGCCAGGAAACGGTTCTGGTCACCGGAGCCGCCGGCTTTATCGGCTTTCACCTGTGCCAGCGCCTGCTGGCGGAAGGCCGGCGCGTGGTCGGACTGGATACGCTCAACGATTATTATGACCCGGCGCTGAAGCGGGCCCGGCTGGAGCAACTGACGCCGTCCGGCAATTTCAGCTTCAGCCAGACCGATATTGCCGACGCGGCGGCGCTGACCGATGTGTTTCACGCCAGCAACCCGGCGATTGTCGTCAATCTGGCGGCGCAACCCGGCGTGCGCTACTCGCTGGTCAATCCCGACGCCTACACCAGATCGAACCTCGTGGGCTTCCAGAACCTCCTGGAGTGCTGCCGGCATGGCGGCGTGCGCCATCTGGTTTACGCCTCGTCCAGCTCGGTTTACGGCGCCAACCGCACAATGCCGTTCTCGGTCAGCCAGAACGTCGATCATCCGCTCAGCCTGTACGCGGCCACCAAGAAGGCCAACGAGCTTTCCGCCCACGCCTACAGTCACCTGTTCGGGCTGCCGACCACGGGACTGCGGTTTTTTACCGTTTACGGGCCATGGGGCCGCCCGGACATGGCGACCTGGCTGTTCGCCGAGGCCATCGCCGCCGGCCAGCCACTGCGCCTGTTCAACAATGGCGATCTCAGCCGCGACTTCACCTATGTCGACGACATCGTTGAAGGCGTCGTGCGCCTGCTCGACCAGCCCGCCCGGCCTGATCCCCGGTGGAGCGGCGCGGCGCCCACGCCTGGCAGCTCCTCCGCCCCCTGGCGCGTCTACAATATTGGCGCCAACAGCCCGACGCCGGTGCCGCGTCTGATCGCGCTGCTGGAAGAGGGCCTGGGCCGCAAGGCCCGGATCGTGCTGGAGCCGATGCAGCCAGGCGACGTGCCCGCCACCTGGGCCGACACTGACGCCCTGCAGGCGGCGATCGGCTACGTGCCGGCGACGCCACTGGAAACGGGCGTCGCCCGTTTCGTGGACTGGTTCCGCCGCTGGCGCGGGGTGTAAGTCGCCACGGCCAGCTGTCCCCCGGCCCAACCGCCCTGGTATGGCCGCGAAATCCGTCTCTCTCCACGGCCAGCTGCATGATTTGACGTGCGCCGTGTCCCATCGCCGGTTTCGTGCGCGCGCATCATGTTCTATGTCGTACAGCACAGTTTCGCCGTTCGTCGGCGCATCCGGGGAGCACCATGGCGTCGCGACGCGCGATCAGGACCATCCTGCTGAACCTGACGGCGGATCTCGCCGTCACCGCTGGCGCGACGGCGCTCGCCTTCTTTCTGCGGTTTCAGGACCAGCGTCTTGGCGTCTATCTGCATGAACTGCCGCTGATTCTGGCTGGCGTGCTGCCGCTGGCGGCGATCGTGTTCCTGATCGTGCGCCTGCCCCAGTCGAAGTGGCGCTTCACGTCGCTGCCCGACATCCTGAAAATCGCCAAGGCCTCGCTGATCCTGTCGCTGCTGCTGCTGGCCTTCGACACGGTGATTTCGCACCCGGACCTGCTGGGCCGCAATTATTTCGGCCGCGCCTGGATTCTGCTCTTCTTCCTGCTGGAAATGCTGCTGCTGGCGGCGCCGCGCGTCGCTTACCGCGCCCTGAAGCAGCGACAGCTCACTTCGGCCTCCCCGGCCAGCAAGCGTGACGCCGCGCTGATTCTTGGCGCCGGCATCGAGATCGAGGCGATCCTGCGCGGCATCGAGCAGGGCGCCCTGTCGCGGCTGCGCCCGGTCGGCGCCCTCAGCCGCCACGGCTCGGACGCCGGCCAGTCAATCCGCGACATCCGGGTGCTTGGCGGTTTCAACGACCTGGCCAGCGTCATGCAGGGCCTCGCCGCCCGCGACCAGGCCCCCGCCATCGTCGTCATGGCCCCCTCCGCGCTCGCCGACGATGTCAATCCCGGAACCATCCTCACCACCGCCCGCCGCTTTGGCGTGGAAGTGCTGCGCACCCAGGGGCTGGACGAAGGCGCGCAGAACGTCTCCGCCCGGCTCGCGCCAATCTCCATGGAAGACCTGCTGCTGCGCCCGGCGATCAGCATCGACGAGGCCACCATCACCACGCTGGCGGCGCACCGGCGCATCGCCATCACCGGCGGCGGCGGCTCCATCGGCGGCGAACTGGCCCGCCGCCTTGCCCGCTTCGGCGCAACGGACATCCTGATCCTGGAAAACTCGGAGCCGGCGCTGCACGCCATTCTCGAGGACCTCGGCCGGGTCCCTGGTTGCAACCCGGTCGGCCGCATCTGCGACGTGCGCGATCGCGACCGGCTGTTCGCCATTCTCGGCGATTACCGGCCGCAGATTGTTTATCACGCCGCCGCGCTCAAGCACGTCCACTACCTGGAAAAGGACTGGAGCGAGGGCGTGCGCACCAACGTTTTCGGCGCCATGAACGCCGCCGACGCCGCCATTGCCTGCGGCGCCGAAGCCTTCGTGATGATTTCCACCGACAAGGCGGTGAAGCCGGTGTCGATCCTCGGCGCCACCAAACGCCTGGCGGAAATGTACGTGCAGGCCAAGGACGCGGAGCTGGCGGCCCGCAACAGCGCGACGGCCGATGCGGAAGCGCCGCGCCTGACGCGCCTCGTCGTGGTGCGCTTCGGCAATGTGCTGGGCTCGAACGGTTCAGTGGTGCCCAAGTTCCGCGAACAGATCGACAAGGGCGGCCCGGTCACCGTCACCCACCCGGACATGGTGCGCTTCTTCATGACCATACCGGAGGCCTGCGATCTGGTGGTGGTGGCGTCGTTCCACGCCATCGACGACCCGGACAAGGGCACCTCGATCTATGTGCTCAACATGGGACGGCCGGTGAAGATTCTCGATCTCGCCACCCGCATGATCGAGATGGCCGGCCTGCGCCCCAACGTCGACATCGACATTGTCTTCAGCGGCATGCGCCCGGGCGAGCGGCTCGAGGAAATCGTGCTCGACGACGGCGAGGCGACGCGCGACGTCAACCTGCCCGGCATTATCGCCGCCGACCCGAGCTTCCCGGACATCAACGAGCTGGAGCGTTGTCTCGACGCCCTCGCCGGCGCGGTGACGCGCGGCGAAAAATCCAAGGTCTACGGCGTCATCCACACGGCCCTGCCGACCTTCCCGGCGACGCCAGAACAGGCCCCACAGGCGGTCGCCTGAGGGCGCCTCCCTCCTGGCGTGGGCCGGCCGCCCGCCCTCGCGCGCATGGGCGTGCGCCCCTTCCAGGCCCGCTATCCGGCCTCCGCCACCGGGCGTCTTCCGGACGCTGTGACGCCACGCCGCCGTGGCTGGATGCATAGCGACCATCCGCGCGATGACAGGAGCCTCACGCACCAACGGCGGCGACCGCGCCGCAGGTGGGCGGCATGCGTCGGCCATCAAAACCGCTGGCAGGCAAAGTAATATCCGCCGCCCGAGAAAGCGTCAGAAGCCGTTGTAATTCCGGGAATTGGCCAGGCGGCGCCCACTGGCTCCCACCTCGGCCTGCTTCACATCCTCGCCAATCAGCTCATAGAGCTGCGCGTCGGTGATCAGCGTGCCGGCGAAAACCCCGGCCCCGTTCGCTCCGGCGCCGCAAACGCATGGCCCGCCGGAGGCGGTGACGAACACACGGCACCAGCGGTGCAGGGCGGCGGCGCTGAAACAGACATTGCGCGGCGCGCCAAGCGGATCATTGTACCGGTTGGTCGCGCCCGGAAACGCCCAGGTCGCATTCGCCTGGTATGCGGGAAGCGACTGCGCCGACGCCACCGAAGCAGCCGAAACCGTCATGCCCGCTATCGCACAGAAGATGGCCCAACGCTTCATCCGCCGCTCCCCAACATCGCGCCTTGCTCACGACCGCGTGGAAGCGGGAGGCCCCGGACCGTGGAGGGAAAGCCGGGCCGCCGGCGACAACGTCGCCAGCGCCTCCCGACGCGTCCATCCCCAGAAGGAGCCCCCCGCGATCACGCAGCGGACAAATCAGCGGCCTCACCAAAACGTGAAAACCTGGGGACAATAGTAGGGCGGCGATGGAGCGGCAACAGCTATTGCCGGCAACCGGCGCTTTCCAAACGAAAAATAAACGAATGGGCACCCTGGCCGGCCCCACGTCATGAGTTTGCTGGCCCTTTGGACGCCCGCGCTCCGGAGCGCTGCTCCGGGTTTGCGGTCAATACTCCCATTCGGCGCCGATATTCACTGACGTGTTTCCGGTGGCCCCCACCAGCCCCTGGACGCGGATATGGCGCGTCACGTTGACATTGACGCCAAGGCCGGTGGTTTCCGGTGAGGTGCCGGGCTTGACGCTGAAGCGGATGCGCTTGCCGAGCGCCCGGCTGACCCGCGCCAGAAAGCCCTGATTGCTGTCCCCGTCCATGTCGGAGCCGCCAAGCCCGAGCGTGCGACGCAGGCTGTCAAACGCGCTGTCGCCGTCGCCGGAGAACTGGGCGGCGATCTGCGCCAGTTGCAGCGCCTCAAGACCGGAAAGCTCGCCGGCCGACTGGCCAAACAGGATGCGCGAGATCACCTCTTCCCGCGACATCGCCGGGCTGGAGCTGAAATCAAACGCCGGGTCGCTGGCCGGGCCGGAGATCTGGATTCGCGCCGTCACGCCGCCGGCGATGGTTTCTGCGATGAAATCCAGCTCCGGGCTCAGGGTGCCGCTGAAGGTGACCTGTCCGCGCGTGAAATCCAGCGTCTGCGAGCCAAGATCGAAGCTACCGCTGCGCATGGTGAAGCCGCCTGTTGGCGCCGGCGCCGACAGGGAGCCGGCGATGCGCAACTGGCCGCCCAACACCGCGTTGATGCCGCGCCCACTCACCTGGATCGTGTTCTGTGACGTCACAACCAGATCGAGAACCGCATCAAACGGGGTGGAGCGGGCCCCCTGGACGCGGGCGCGCTGTTCGAGCGCGAGGCGCGCCTTCGCCTGTGGCGTCGGAGCGATCTGCCGGACGTTGGCCAGCGGACGCAGCGAGCCCGGCAACTGGTTGGGGACGCTGATATTGAGTGAACGGATGCTGATGGTTCCGCTGATGCGCGGCCGGGAGGCCAGCGGCCCCGCCGCGGCAAGGTTCAGGTCAGCAGCCGCGCGCGCCATGCCATCGTTCATCAGCAGGGCGTTGGAGCCGGTAATGCGGAACGAACCCGGGAAACCAGCCGCCGGATCAACGCGCACATTGCCCGTGACGGCGAGCGAGCCGCCGTTGGGCGTGGAGGCGGCGATGCGCTGCACCACGATTTCCTGGCCGCGCGCGATGATCTGACCATTGATATTGGTCAGGCGCACGCCGGTGACAGCGTCGGAAAACGCCCCGCCAGACAGCGCGCCGCCGCCGGTGATCTGCGGGTGCGTCACCGAGCCGCCCACGCGCACATCCAGATTGGCGGCGCCCGTGAGACGCCGGCCCGCCGGCGCGAGCTGGACATTGGCCACGCCCAGATCAATCCGCCCCCGGGCGCCGATGTCGAGGCGCCCGCCAGGATCGAGCGGCGCGCTGCCGGTAATACGCAGATCGGCGATCCGGCCGGCGGTCACCGTTGCATTCAGCGAGGTGCGCCCGGCGCCGTCCAGCGCGCCGCTGGCGGCGACTGTCGCCGGCGGGAGGCCGGCGGCGCGCACGGCGGCGGCGGAAACCCCGCTCAGATTGAGCCGCCACTGGCCCGACGGAACCAGCGACGAACCGCGCACGGTCGCCTCACCGTTCAGCACGCCGTTCAGGCCAAGGCCCGGCGCGAAAATGTCGGCGACGGACAGCGGCACGGCTTTGGCGCCAACGTTGAGGTCCAGCGTTTTGCCCAGCCTGCCCTGGGCGGTCAGCCGCCCGCTGCCCAGCGCCACCGCCAGCTGCCGGATATCGACGCCGCCGTCGACAATGACCAGGCTGGCCGGCCCGGCGAGGCCAATGCGGTGGGAGCCGCGACGCGCCGTGAAGCTGGAGACGTCGACCCGTGTCTGGTCCCCGGGCGTCAGTCGCGCCTTCGCGTCCAGATCAAACCCGGCCGCCACCGCCGCCAGCGCAATGTCCGTGGCGGCGCCAGCGCCCCGCGCCTCCAGCCGGGCGCGGGTCAGGGGCTGGCCGCCGACAACGGCGTTGTCGATATTGACGAAGCCATCCGCCGAAGGCCGCCGCAGCACGTCACTGGCCCGCATGTCGGCGTTGAGGCGATCCGCCCTGATCTCGCCAAAACGCATGCGCGCGCCATCCGCCCGCACGGCGACATTCTGGCCGCCATCAACGCTTTCAAGCGTCAGGTCCGCGTTCAGCTGCCCGGCGAGCTGGCGCAGGGCCAGGGCCGAAATATCATCCAGACTGCCGGCCCGCACCGTAAGCTGCCCCTTCGCCAGATTGGCCGCGTCGATGGCGAGCGCCCCCCGGGCGGTGACGGAGCCCATGGCGAAGTCCAGCCCCCGGATGTCCCAGCCGCCGGCGGCAAGACGCGCCGCCTCGACGACGCCCTTCACCGGTTTGCGATCAAGCTCACCGGTGAGGCTGGCGTTGGCGGCCAGATTGCCGGTGAGGTCCGTGGCCTTCACCACCAGTTGCAGCAGCGGCGCCGGCCGGCCCAGCATGGAGCCGTCGCGAATGCTGAGCGTCGCGGCGGCGTCCGGCCGGGTCAGCGGCCCGGTCAGGCTGGCCTGAAGCTCCCCCCTGCCAGTCATGCGCCGGTCGGCGTAGCGCAGGTCGGCGATGGTCGCCAGCGCCTCGATGGCGGACTGGTCCTCCCGCGCCTGCCCGTTGACGCGCATGGTGGCGTGCGTCCCCGCAAGGGTCAGGTTGTCGAAACCGAAACCGCCGCGCGGCGCCATCTCCACCGCGCCGCCCAGCGTCAGCCGTCCGCCGCTCAGCCCATCGACGGCTTCGATGCCCGTGCCCAGATCGCGCGCGCCGCCATTCAGTTCGGCGCGGATACGGTTGAAGCGCGGCTCGCCGGTGAGTTTGGCGCCAAGGTCAAGCGCGCCGCTGATCCGCATGCCGGTGAGCAGGCGCAGACGAGCCAGATCCGGAATTTTCGCCGACAGCACGCCATCCAGCCGGCGGTTGCCGGCGACGCCCTTGAAATCGACCGCGCCGGAGGCGGTGGCCAGGTTGAAAACGTCCACGTGGGCCGTGCCATAACGCCCAACCGCCGCCCGCAGCGTCAGGGTGACCTTGTCGCCGATCGCCGCGTCGAGGCCCTTGTCGGCCAGGGCGATGCCCGAGGCCGCGGCGTCCGCCCGCACATTGAGGCGGGTGCCGCGCTGACCGATCACGCCGGTGGGCTCCGCGTCCAGCGTCGCTGTGGCGGCGGCGATGCTGCCGGTCGGCAATTTGGCCCTGGCCAGTTCAAGGCTGGCCTTCACGGTCGGCATCGACGGCTGGCCGGTGATGCGCGCGTCGAAATTCAGCTTGCCGATCTCGGCGTTGCCCGTGCGCAGCACGCCGCCGTCATTGGGCACGGCCCCGGCCACGATCCTGACGTCGAGCTGCTTGCCGGACGTCATGCCGCCGCTGATGGCAAGGCGCGCCGCCTCGGCCTGCACCGCCACGTCATCAAGCCAGAAGGCGCCGTCGCTGTTGAAGAAAATACGGCCGCCAAGCCGGGTGTCGCCGGCGAACACCGGCGCCACGGGGGCGGGAAGCACCCCGGAGACACGCGCGGCCATATCCAGCGCCATCACGCGGCCGCCGCCGGAAACCTGTTGCTGGGCCTGATCCTGCTGCGTCAGCCGGGCGGAGCCGCGCGCGGAAAGATCCGGGCCGCCGTCAAAGTTCAGGTTGGCGGTGAAATCATCCAGCGGTCCTGCGCCGTCCACGTCCAGCTTCATCGGCGGCAGGCCAGGAATGGACGCCAGCCGCGCCACCAGGCCGCCCGCCGGCTCATTGGCGTGCAACTGCACCTTCAGGTGCTTGTCCGCCGGCGTGAACGCCACCTGCACATTGAACTGCCCCGGCGCGTCGAGACGTTTCGCTTCCAGCCGGAAATTCAGCCCCTGGGCCGGATCGCCCAGCCGCGCCTCGCCATTGGCGCCAATCTGCGCGGCGACGCCGGCAAAGGCCTCGCCAAGCGACAGGTCCTTGAGCTGGAACGCCCGCACAATCACTTCCACCGGCAGTTGCGGCAGCAGCGGCTCGTCGGTTGGCGGCGTCACCTCGTGCTCCGGCGGAACCGGCCGGCGGATCAGCTCCAGCGTGCCGATCTCCAGCCGGTCGATCTCCAGCCGCCCCGACAACAGCGCCAGCCGCCGCCAGATCAGCCGCGCCTCGTTCAGGCGCAGCCACGGCCCCTGACGGTCGGAAATCACCACATTGCGGATGGTGGCGTCAGACGACAGCGCGCCGTCCACCGCCCCCACCGACACGGTGGCGTTGTCGGTCGACAGCACCCGGGAAATCAGGTCGCCCAGCACGGTGCGCTCGGAATCGTCCGAGCGGACATCTTCCGGCGCCAGCACCCACGCCAGCGCCCCCAGCGCCAGCAGCACCAGCGGAGCCAGAACAAGGGCCTGCCAAAGCGACCGGTTTTTGAAAAGCCGGACCATCAGAACGACTGCCCTATGCTGATATACATGCTCACCGGCCTGTCACCCTTGCGCCGGTCCAGCGGGAAGGCGAAATCCGCGCGGATCGGGCCGATGGGCGTATAATAACGCAAGCCAATGCCCGCCGCTTTGTACAGCTTGTCCTTCAGGTGCGGCGTGGTGCTTTCAAAGGCGTTGCCCGCGTCGAAGAATGGCACGACGCCAATGGTGTCGGTGATCTTGATGCGCGCCTCCAGGTTCACCGTCAGGAGGCTGCGCCCGCCGACAACGAAACCGAACCTGCCGTCCTGGGGACCAAGCGAATTCAGCCGGTAGCCGCGCACCGACGCGGCGCCGCCGGCATAGAAGCGGTGATTGGCCGGGATATCGCTGAGTTTCGGCCCCCCAAGCATGCCGAGCGTCACCCGCCCGGCCAGCACGATGCGCGCGTCCTCATCCACCGCGTAATAGGTGGACGCCGTCAGCTTTCCTTCGGTGAAATTCACTGTCGATCCGAGGAACAACGGATATGGCGTCGCCGAGGCCACGACCTTGAAGCCCCGGGTGGCGTCCAGCGGATTGTCGGTGGAATCATAGGTCACCGAAACCGGCGTTCCAACCAGGGTGTAGTCGATCGACGACAGCACGTCGCTGGTCTGGCCACGCTCGACTTTCAGGCCGCCCTGGACAGAAAACACATCGCTGATGCGATGCCGGATCGACGCCGTCGCCTGCACGTCGCGCACGGTATAGCCGCCATAGCGGTCGCCGCCGGTGCGATCGCGCTCGGCCATGGCCTCAACGATCAGGTCGTTGCGCGTGCCGCCCAGCGCTGGCTTGATGAAGGTGGCGCGAAAACGCCCGCCAAAATCGCCCTCATTGAGATCCGCCACGCCCTTGCGACGGGTGCCGTCGTTGCGCGGCGCAACGAAGATGCTGCCTTCGAGCCGCAGTTGCTCGGCGCCGCCGAACAGGTTGCGATGCTCCCAATAGGCGCGCACGTTGGGACCGTCCACGGTGGAGTAACCGGCGGAAAAGCCGATGACGCGCGGCAGCCGCTCCGTCACATCAACGAAAACCGGGATGCGCCCCTCGGCGTCGAGCCGGTCTGGCGTGGTGACGCGCACGCCGCCGAGAATGGGAAGCTGGGTGAGCGAACGGCGCGTGTCCGCCAGCTTCTTTGGCGAATAGGGCTCGCCAGGCTCCAGATAGATGAACGAACGGATGACGCGCGGATCGACGGTGGGGCCAGCGCCTGGCCTGGCGCCGCCCGCATTGCGCACCTCCACCTCGCCGATGGGCGCCATCTGCCCCGGTGAAACGACGATGGTCGCCGCCATGGTGCGCGTGTCATGATTGACGGTGGCGCCGATATCAACGCCTTTGGCCAGCGGATAGGACTGGGCGCGATACCAGTCGACGGCGCGGGCGCTGGCGGCGCGCAGATCACCGGCGCGCGCCGGGTCGCCATCACCAATCTTCAAAACATTTGGCGGCAGTCCGGCGCCGGTCAGCATCCGCCCCTGGGCGTCCTTCACCGCCACAGACGACAGGGTGTACTGCTCGCCTGGATCGACGCTGACGGTCACGGGCACGACCTGACGGCCGCGCATGGCGCTGGCGGCCCGACCGGCCGCCTGCAACGTCGCCTCGCTCACCGGCAACTGCAACTTCACCCCGGCCACGTCGATGCTGACGGCGGCATCGTAAAAGCCTTCCGCCCACATGGCGTCGACCAGCGGCGCCAGGTCAATGGCGGCGCGCTGCGCCAGCGCCATGCCGTCTGGCGGCGCATCCTTGCGCAAACGATAAAGCGTTGAGGCATTTTGCATGGCGCTGGCCAGCGACCTGTGGCCATCGGCCTCAAAGCTGACCTCATAGGTCACGGCGTCGGCGGACGGCTCCGGCTTTTTGTCGCCAAACAGCCCAAAGAAATCGAAGGCGCGCGCATCCGTGGCCGCAGCGGTCAGGCCGAGGGTCGCGACCGGCGCGGCGACCGAAGCCAGCGCCGCGCCAAAAACCAGTTCCTTGCACCGGGGGGCACGCCATCCACCCCGCGACCGCCTCGTCATACATATCTCCGGCCTGTGAACGGCGTCACAGAAGTTTCAGTCCGCATCTGCGCGGCATGACGCCAGGACGCGGGGATGCTGGCGCACCCGCGTCCTGAAAAGCCCAGGCGCCGCCCGGGCCTGCAGCACCCCGCCCATCAGGCGGAGTGGCAGACCCACAAAGGATCCTGACCGGCGGCGGCAAACTGGCCTGCTGTCTTTCCTGCCATTTTTGCCGCCGTCCTGCAGCGTCCCATGCGCAACAGTGCTGACATTGCACGTTTTCACCATGGAAATGGAGGTGTGAGCGGGAGGTTTATTTTCTGGTCGCTGGCAGCAGAATTGTCCGCCGCGAGGCCAACACGTTCGACTTATGGTTCACGCAAGGTGAACGTCACGACCCCACTCACAAAGGCGCGAGCCCGCGTCAGCGCTGGCGGGCACGGGCCATGGGACCCGGCCCCCCAGGGGACATGACGACCCAGGAATTGGCGCGCAGGAAACCGGCGCACAGGAAACTGGCGCGCCAGCAGACCGCGACCCGGGGACACGGCGAACACTGCGAACACGGTGCGCTGGATCACCGGCCCCGGCTCGCATAGGCCCCCCTGTTGGCCCTGCCTCCCGCTCCCGGGCCCCTGGGGGCGCAGGGCTTACTGCCCTGAGAGCAATGGCCCAAACGGCTTCCATTGGCCATTGGTGAAGCGCGCCAGATAGCCGGAGCGCAAGGGACGGTAGTCGTCAGGCGTCGTGTTGAGGGTAATGCCGTCCAGCAGCATCGGCAGCGCCACGCCTTTCATCGTCGCCGCCTGCTTCATGATGTTTTGCCGCGACAGGTTATCGCCCGCCGCCTTCAGCACCTCGTTCATGGCCCCCGCGACCGTGTAGCCATAGACCGCGTAAAAGTCGGTGGGATCGATGCCAGGCGCATATTTCTTCATGAAGGCGAGATATTCGGACACGCCGCTGTCGCCTTGCTGGTCGGCGCCCACCGTCTTGAACGCCAGCATGGTGATGATGCCGTCCGCCTTCTCCAGGCCCGCCGGCTTCAGGATCTGGTCGGGATTGATGCAACTGCTGGCGAGAAACCGCATGGGCCGCCAGCCGATTTCCCACGCCTTGCGAATGGCCTGCGAGCAGGCGCGCGGCGTGACGCCGAGAATCATGAACGCGTCAGCCTTCGTCGCGGCGAGGGCCAGCACCTGGGAATCAACGGTAGGGTCAGTCACCTCGAACGGCATGGCCGCGGCGATCACCCTGTCGGCGTCGGCGCCCAGCGCCTCGCGCAGGCCGCGCATGTATTCCTTGCCGCTGTCATCGTTCTGGTAAAGCACCGCCACCCGTGCGTCCGGGTTATTCTTGCGCATATGATCCAGGTAGATCCGGCCCTCGGTGCTGTAGGGCGGCTGCCACGGGAAGGCCATGGTCAGCGGGAAGTTCTTTGAATCATTCCATTTGCCCGCCGAACTGATCAGGAAGATCAACGGCACGCCCTTGCCGCTGAGATAACGCTGGATGGCGGAGCTGGGCGCCGTGCCCATGGTCGCGAACATGAACGCAACCTGATCATCTTCCACCAGCTTTCGCGTCTGCTCCACCGTTTTCGGCGGCGAGAAAGCATCGTCCATGGAGCGCAGGTCAATCTTGCGGCCATTTACGCCGCCCCCATCGTTGATCATCCTGAAGTACGCGGAAATAACCTTGCCCGTATTGCCCAACGCCGACGCCGGCCCGCTATAAGGCATGGTGTTGCCAATGCGAATTTCGGTTGCCGTTACGCCTGGCCCGGTAAATTTGCCGGAGCCGGCGAGCGTGGTCCCGGAAAGCAGAAAAGATGCGGCAAATCCTGCGACAGCGGACAGCATGCCCGCGCGTAACCATTGGTTCATCGTCATTCCTCCCCCATCGGACGGAAACGCCGGCTTATGTATTCTTGCGCTTCCACCGCTTGCGCGCGACGCCTGATGACGTCCGCCCACGAATATTAAACACAAGCGGTCCGCCGTGAGGATTGAAATCGTCCGTGGGCGCGTGCGCGACCAAAACGCCATCGTCAGATGGCGCGCGCAGGCTGGAACGGGCGCCCCCGGCCCCCAGGCAAAAGAGAGCGCCGCATGAATACAACATTCGTCGACATTACGCGCGTAATATACCTTACGCGCGTCAATAGAATGGAAATATGTTGATGTGAAAATGCAAAAAAATTCATCCAGGTTCGATTTTTTCGAAAAAAAACGTTTGCCCCAAATATAAAACCCTCTTAGCTTTGAAAAGGTTGCAACAAATAAATCATTAAAGCCCGCTTGAGCCGATTGTTGGCGCGGCTCCAGATCGTTTATGGGCGCTTGTATTTTTTGGAGCAGACTGATGTCACAACCTGAAACAGAAACAAGTCTTATCAACCTCACCGCGCGCATCGTAGCGGCTTATATTCAAAATAATGCAATTGAGCGCACGCAGGTTACGGAGATTATAAACTCCGTTCATGCATCGCTAAACAAAATATCTGGCGCCAAACCCGAAGCTGCCGAAACGCAAAAGCCCGCCGTTCCCATTCGACACTCCATAACGCCAGATTATATTATTTGCCTCGAAGACGGTAAAAAATTCAAAATCATGAAACGTCACCTCACGACGGTTTATGGTATGACGCCGACCGAATACCGGCGGAAATGGAACCTGCCGCCTGATTATCCGATGGTCGCGCCAAATTACGCCAAATCCCGATCCGAATACGCCCGGGAAAAGCAGCGTCACTCAGCCGTGATTCATAATCTCAAGGCAGGCACACGGGCCAGGGGCCGCGCCCTTGCGCGAGAGCATGGCCTGCCGGTCATTGTCCGGCCCAGCTGAACGCTACCCAGGTCCCCAGACAAAAAGAACATCGCGTCGGGCGCCGGGCCTGATCCTGTCGCCTCCGTTCCCGGAGCGGATGGAAACCGGGCGCTGAAACGGGATGAAGATCATGACGCGCTGATTGTCCCGAACGGGCATATCGCGGGCCGGAGCAGCTAAACAATTGCCCAGCCAGCCAAATTGCAAACCATAGCAATTTTTCGCAATTCATTACCCAGTGCGTCATGATTGGAAAATCAACTCTTAATATATATCAATAAAAAATGAAAATCATGAGTCATACTCTCACAACCGCCGGGCATATTTTTTTGCAAATCCGATTCCTTCCGCCTGGCAGAATGCAAAAATTACCTATCGAACGTTACCTTCTTCTACATATTTAGTGTTACCCCTGCCAAACTTCACCTTGTCGGGCGTCATTGCCGTCAGTATCTACCCATACTGACAAGATCGCTGGCGCCACAGGGATAAAACCAGCCGCCGGATCGCCCCAACCGGCATGGGTTCAAACGATGTCCAACGCGCCGCATGACGCCCGCCGCGCCCGCAGCGCCCGTCGCAAAGCCATTCGCTCCCCTTGCCGGCTCACGAACCATCCCACTTCTACGCCACGGGCGTGCGCATTACGGCGCGCCCGGATGGCCGTGGCGACAGGCTCCGGCAACTCGCCCCTCCCTGCCCTCACGCCTCTGGTGATCGTCGCAAGGCTGCGCTACTTGATAGGGCAGCCCCGCCCGGCTCCGGCGAAGACCGCGCGTGACTGCCGGAGAAGGCGCGACAAAACACAAGGACAAGGCGCGTCGCCAGCCATATCTGGCGACGTGCTCCGGGAGAGACAGCGAGATGGCTCAACAGACGTCAGGGGAAGCGCCTTTCATCAAGGAATTCGATGTTCCTGCGGGCGTCGCCATGGAACTCAGCCCACTGGTCCGGCGCATTCTCGTGGACAATCCGGGCCCATACACCTTCCGGGGCACCAACACCTATATCGTCGGGCGTGGGCGCGTCGCTGTCATTGATCCAGGCCCGGTGAACGATGCGCATCTTCAGGCCATTCTCGGCGCAACCCAGGGTGAGACCATTACCGATGTGGTGATCACCCATACGCACAAGGATCATTCGCCAGGCGCCGCGCCGCTGGTTGCAGCCACTGGCGCCCGTCTGGTCGGCTGCGGCCCCCACCGTCCTTCCCGTCCCCTGGGCGAAGGTGAAGGCGCCAGCCTCGACGCCAGCGCTGATCTGGATTACGCGCCGGATGTCATTCTGGCGGAAGGCGATTCCATTTCAGGGCCAGGCTGGACGCTGACCGCAGTTGAAACCCCCGGCCACTGTCTCAACCACCTGGCCTTCGCCCTGCCGGAAGAGAATGGCCTGTTCTCCGGGGACCACGTCATGGGCTGGTCAACCACCATCGTGGCGCCGCCCGACGGCTCCATGTCCGACTACATGGCCTCGCTGGAGAAATTGCGCGGCCGCACGGAGAGTGTCTACTGGCCGGGGCATGGCGCGCCGATCGCCGATCCGCAGCGGCTGGTCCGTGGCCTGCTTGTCCACCGCCGCCAGCGGGAAAACGCCATCCTGGCGCGGTTGACCGAAGGGGATGAAACCATCGACCAGATCGTCCCGCGCCTTTACGATGGGCTGCCGCCGGAACTGGTCGGCGCCGCCGGCCTGTCCGTGTTCGCCCATCTGGAAGACCTGACCAACCGCGGCAAGGTCGTCACCAACGGGGCGCCGAAGCTCAAGGGCCGCTATCGCCCGGCCCCCTGACCGGCGCCCGCCCCGGGCCGCATAACTTCAGCAGGGCGCGCCGCCAGAAGGCGCCCTGCACCCAGGATCGCGCTTCACCCAGCGCGCCTCGCCAAAAGCCGCGCCTGGCCGAAAACTGCGCCGGCGCCCGCGCAAATCCGCCACGCCCGTTCAGTGACTCCGCCTGGCCAGTCGCAGGCTCCCCCCGCAACTGGCCTGGCGGCGCGCGCCAATAAACCCAGGTTTGCCCCAATTTGCAGGTCGCCGGAAGCGCGCCCCATCTTCGCGATCTGGCGCTACCCTTCATCGACGGCCTGCACCGCCTCATGCAGATTCAGTATCCGCTGCACCCCGGAGCCTGGGCTGTAGCGACCAAACACTGACAGCACCCGCACATCCAGCTGCGCGCCATCCGCCGTCGGCCGCACCCGCACGGCCACGTACTGGGGAAAACGCAGCAGGTCGGTTCGGGCGACAGCCTCGAACTGGCCGCCGCCATCCGGCGCTCCAGCAATATCCGTCAGCGTCCAGCCGAGTGTGCGCGCCGCCGTTTCCGCCGCCTTCAGCGCCTCGGCCGGCTGCTGGTCCAGGAACAGCGGCAGGGCCATCAGACGCGCCTGATCCTGCGAAAGGCGTTGAACTGGCGGGGCCAGGGGCGGGATCAGGCCGCCGCGCCCGGCCACCGCCGCGGCCGTCGTGGCGAAGGCAGGCGGCGAGAATGTATCGGTTGAAATGTCGGTCTGATCGGGCGCGCGCCAAATCTGCCCCGCCAGAATCGCTGGCCAGGCCAGCGCCAGGCAGCTGACGGCGAGGCCGTGCATTGCCGCGACGCCGCCCCGCAAACCCTGCCGCCACACCACGACCAGCCCGATGACCGCCAGCAGCAGGGCGATGGCCGACAACGCCCAGCCGGCGCAGATCACGGCGATCACCGGCCACGGCCCCACCTCGCCAAATTGCGCCGTGAGAACACCGCCAATCGTGACGAACAGGCCAAACCAGGCGAGTTTTGGCGAAAACCCGCCCGCGCGCGTCCGCGCTTCCGTCAGACGCATCCGCTTCAAGCTGCTCTCTCCATTGCCACGAACATCCGCCCACGCTGGTCCAGCGCAGGCCGCGCCACTTTGGGCCAGCGCCTGGAACACATGGAACAGCCGGGAGGCGCTCCGCGAAATGCCGGCTCACGAAGCATCCTGCAGGGTGACCGCGCCGCCCGGCGCCTGTCAACAGCCAGGGCGGGGCAACGCCGCCCCGCGCCAATCCGCGACAGGTCGTGCGCGCGGCCAGGTCCGCCCCCGGCGCGCGCTGTCGTCAGGCCGTAGGCAGGCGATAGTTGGCGAACTGCTCGCGCAACTCCATTTTCTGGATCTTGCCGGTGGCGGTATGGGGGATCTGTTCCACGAACACCACGTCGTCGGGCATCCACCATTTGGCGATCTTGCCGTCCATCCAGGCCAGGATGCCGGCCTTGTCCGGCGTCCGCCCTTCCTTGCGCACGATCACCAGCAGCGGCCGCTCGTCCCATTTGGGATGGGCGACGCCAATCACCGCCGCCTCGGCCACGTCGGGGTGGCCGACCGCCAGGTTTTCGATGTCGATGGAAGAAATCCACTCGCCGCCAGACTTGATGACGTCCTTGGCCCGATCGGTGATCTGCATCGACCCGTAAGGATCGATGGTCGCCACGTCGCCGGTGTCGAAGAACCCGTCCGCGTCGAGAATCTCGCCGCCCTCGTTGCGGAAATAGGCGCGGGCCACCGCCGGGCCACGGGTCTTCAGCCGGCCGAATGTCTTGCCGTCCCAGGGCAGCGCCTCGCCGGCGTCGTTGGTGATCTTCATCTCCACGCCAAACGGCGCGGCGCCCTGTTTCACCTTCAGGTCGAACAGCGCCTCCTGGTCGAGGTCGCCATAATCCGGCTTGACCACGCCGCTGCTGCCAATCGGGCTCATCTCGGTCATGCCCCAGGCGTGACGGACCGAGATCCCGTAGCGGCTCTCGAACGCCGCGATCATCGAGCGCGGACAGGCAGAGCCGCCAATCACCACCCGCTCCAGGGTGGTGGGCCGCAGGTCATTCGCCTCCATGTATTGCAGCAGCATCAGCCAGACCGTTGGCACCGCGGCGGTGATGGTCACCTTGCCGTGCTCCAGCAACTCATACACCGAGGCGCCGTCCAGCTTCATGCCCGGCATCACCATGCGCGCGCCGGACATCGGGCCGGAGAACGCCAACGACCAGCTGTTGGCGTGGAACATCGGCACGATCGGCAGCACCGTATCGCGCGACGACAGGCCGATGGCGTCCGGCGCCACGCACATCATGGCGTGCAGCACGTTGGAGCGATGGGAGTACACCACGCCCTTGGGGTTGCCGGTGGTGCCGGAGGTGTAGCACATGCCAGCCGCCGCGTTTTCGTCGACGGTGACCCAGGCGAAGTCGTCGTCAACTTCGTTGATCCAGTCCTCATAGGCGACCGCGCCGCGCAGGCTGGTCTGCGGCATGTGGGCGGCGTCGGTCAGCACGATATAGCGCTGCACGGTCGGCAGGCGGTCCTGCAACTTCTCCATCAGGTCGACGAAGGTAAGATCGAGAAACATCAGCCGGTCTTCGGCGTGATTGGCGATATAGATGAGCTGGTCCTCGAACAGACGCGGGTTGAGCGTGTGATAAACCGCGCCGACCCCGGTCACGCCATACCACACCTCCATGTGCCGCCAGGTGTTCCAGGCAAGGGTGGCGATGCGGTCGCCCTGGTTCACGCCCTCCTTCGCGAGGCGTTTCGCCACCTTCAGCGAGCGGGCGCGCATGTCCGCATAGGTCGTCGTATGAAACGGCCCCTCGATGGAACGCGTGATCACCTCCCGGTTCGCATGTTGTATCGCCGCATGATCGATGATCCGGTGTATCAACAGCGGCCAATCCTGCATCAGACCCAGCACGTTCGTCCTCCCGTTCCCATTCTTCCGGTCGCGCGCCCGCCACAGGTTACGTTCGCGTTCGCCAGCGCCGATCATCGTTCAGGCGCGTCCGATTGCAATGGTTTATATCTGAACCTGTGTGCTGATAAGAAGCCGGCGGGCAGCGCCGGTCGCGGCGTTGTCGCATGGCAGGACCTGGAGGCGATATTGAACGCGTCAATCGAACCGCTTCCCGGCGCGGCGGGCCCGGAAGAGACGGCGGACGTCATGAAGGTCTGGCTGCGCTTCGTCCGGCTGAACCGGCGGCTGTACGCCGCGATCACGGCGGAGTTGCGCGACATCGCCCTGTCGGTGCCGCAGTTCGACGTGCTCTCCACCCTGTCGGAGCGCGAGGGGCTCAGCCAGCAGGAACTGGCCGACCGCCTGTACGTCACCAAGGGCAACGTCTCCGGCCTGGTCGATCGCCTGGTGCGCGGCGGCTTCGCCGAGCGGCGCCCCCTGCCTGGCGACCGGCGCAGCCACGCCCTTTACCTCACGGACAGCGGACGCGACGTGGTCGCCCGCGGCCTCGCCATCCAGCGCGCTTATGTAAACCGCACCCTCGGCCGCCTCCCCGCCGCCGACATCGCCGCCCTCGATCGCATCCAGCGCGCCTGGCGCGCCGCGCTGGACGGCGACGCGGCCCCGTAAACCGCCTGCGGACCGGTTCATGGCGCGCCTCCAGGAGGCGCCGACCGCTCCGGGGCCTGCGTCGCAAACAGTTGCGCAAATTCCCCATGAATGTATCGATAGCGCCGCCTGCCAGCGCGCGGGCAGTAGTGAACGATGCGGCAAGGGGGAATACGCCATGGATCTGCTGACACAATCCGCCAGTGAGCAGCTCGCGGCGCTGGCGCGTGGCGAGATCACGGCGGTTGACCTGCTCGAACAGGCCCTGGCGCGCGTGGCCGCGCTCAACCCGGCGCTCAACGCCGTGGTCGCCATGGACGTGGAAGGCGCCCGCGCCGCCGCCCGCGCCAGCGACGCTCGCCGCGCCGCCGGCAAGGCGCTGCCGCTCGATGGGCTGCCGGTCACCATCAAGGATTCGTTCGCTGTCAAAGGCATGCCCGCCACCGCGGGCGCGCCGCCGCTGAAGGATTACGTACCGCAGGAAGACGCCGCCGCCATCGCCCGGTTGCGCAATGCCGGCGCGGTGATTTTCGGCAAGAGCAACGTCCCGGCCTTCACCAGCGACTGGCAGGCCTTCAACGCTGTCTACGGAACCACCAACAACCCGTGGGACGTCGCCCGCAGCCCCGGCGGTTCGTCGGGCGGCGCGGCGGCGGCCACCGCCACCGGCATGTCGTCGTTTGAGTGGGGCTCGGACATTGGCGGCTCGATCCGCTGGCCGGCCCATTGCTGCGGCCTGTTCGGCCACAAATCCACCTGGGACCTGGTCCCCATGCGCGGCCATATTCCGCCGGCGCCCGGGACCACCAACCATAACCCGGACCTTGGCGTCGGCGGCCCCATCGCCCGTTCGGCCGCCGATCTCGACCTGATCCTGTCGCTGACCGCCGGCTCTGATTCACCCGACGGCGCGCTGGCCCGGCTGGAGCCGCCGCGCCGCACGACGCCAGAGGGCCTGCGCGTCGCCGTATGGCTGAATGAGGCCCAGGCGCCGGTGTCCGCCGAAGTGGCGGAAGCGGTGGCGGGCGCCGCCCGCAGCCTCGCCGGGGCAGGGGCGATTGTTGATGAAAACGCCCGGCCGGATTTCAGCTTCTTCGAGGCATTCGAGGTCTACGCCCTGATGAACCACGCCATCGCCCTCTCCGCCGTGCCGGAGAAGGCGCGCCAGCGGCTCGCCGACAACGCCGCCGCGTTTGCCGCGGACGATCACAGCCACCAGGCCCAGCAATGCCGGGCCGCCGGCCTCGGCGCCGCCGAATGGCGCGAGCTTGTGGCCCGTCGCGAGAAACTGAAGCAGGCATGGAGCCGCTTCTTCGAGAATTATGACGTGGTGCTGATGCCGCCGGCCTCGGTCACCGCCATCGCCCACGACCACGGCAAGGACATTCACGGCCGCCGCATCGACATGGGCGACGGTGTCCAGGCGCCCTACTTCAACCTGTTGCACTGGGCGGCCCTCGCCACCGTGGCCCATCTGCCGGCGACGGTCGCGCCCATTCCCCAGGGCGATGGGGCATTGCCCGCCGGCGTGCAGATTGTCGGCGCGGAGGGCGCGGACCGCACCACCATCGCCGTCGCCGGCATGCTGGAACAGCTGAACGGTGGTTTTCGCGCGCCGCCCATGGCGCGGTGAAACGCGCCTGAAGGCGCCAGAAAAACCACGCCGCGTCCATCCCGGCGACTTCCCTGCCCGCCTCCGCCCATCCGTCATGGCTGGGCGCTCCCGCCATCCACGAAAACGCCCGCGTTGCAATGGGCCGCGCCTGGCCCGGCGGCCGGCGCGTGGATGGGCGCGGCTGGCGCGGGCATGGCGCGCCCGGGAGAAACCAGGGCGCGCCTCCCGCCCCCTTCCCAAAGGCTTCTTCCGCTCCCGCCTCCGTCCTGGCGATCCCGCACGGAAACGGCGCGATCATCCGCGCGTCCAGGGATCATGGCCTCCGGCAAGAACTGTGGCAGACTGCAACAAAGTCTGGCCCTGCAGCCGGTGGCCAGTCCATACAGGGAAGGGAGCCGCATGACCGACAATTACGCCGCCCGCGATCTGGCGACCATCGCCCACCCTTACGCCAATCTGGCGACCTTGCCCGACCAGGGGCCGGTGGTGATGGAGCGCGGCGATGGCGTCTATGTCTATGACAGCGCCGGCAAACCCTATCTGGAAGGTATGTCCGGCCTGTGGTGCGCCTCCCTGGGCTTCAGCAACGCCGAACTGGTCGAAGCGGCGCGCGAGCAGATGGCGCGCCTGCCGTTCAATCACCTGTTCGCCGGCCGCAGCCACGACCCGGCCATCGCTCTGGCGGAAAAACTCAAGGACATGGCGCCAATCCCGGTCTCGCGGGTGTTTTTCTGCAATTCCGGCTCGGAGGCCAACGACACCCAGATCAAGCTGGTCTGGTACATGAACAATGCGCTTGGCCGCCCCAACAAGAAGAAGATCATCAGCCGTCAGCGCGCCTACCACGGCGTCACCATCGCCAGCGCCTCATTGACCGGCCTGCCCGGCAACCACGCCGATTTCGACCTGCCCATCGCCGGCATCCTGCACACCGCCTGCCCGCATCACTACCGCTACGCCCATGAAGGTGAGAGCGAGGAAGATTTCGCCACCCGCCTGGCCAATGAGCTGGAGGAGATGATCCTGCGCGAGGGCCCGGACACGGTGGCCGCCTTCATCGCCGAACCGGTGATGGGGGCCGGTGGGGTAATCGTTCCGCCCGCCGGCTATTTCGAGAAAATCCAGGCGGTGCTCGACCGCCATGACGTTTACATGATCGCCGATGAGGTGATCTGCGGCTTCGGGCGCCTTGGCGAGATGTTCGGCTCGCAGGCGCTGGGCATGCGACCGGACAGCATGTCGCTGGCCAAGGCGCTTTCCGCCGCCTACATGCCGATCAGCGCCGTGCTGATCCCCGAACGCATGTATCAGGCCATGGTCGACGAAAGCCGCAAGAACGGCGCCTTCTACCATGGCTTCACCTATTCCGGGCATCCGGTGGCGGCCGCCGTGGCGCTGAAAACCATCGAGATTTATGAGCGCGACGACATTGTCGGCCATGTGCGCAAGGTCGCGCCGTTGTTCCAGCAGCGCCTGCGCGAATTCACCGAGCATCCCCTCGTCGGCGAAGCCCGGGGCATGGGGCTCATGGGGGCCCTGGAGCTGGTGGCGGACCGGGCGACGAAAACCGCTTTCCCGGCGAAGGCCGGCGTTGGCGCCATGTTCACGCGCTATGCGGCGGAGGAAGGGCTGATCGCCCGCAGCCTCGGCGATTCCATGGCCCTGTGCCCGCCGCTGATCATCACCGAGTCGGAGATTGACCTGCTGTTCGCGCGCCTCGCCATCGCCCTCGATCGCACCACGGTCTGGGTCAACAGCACGCTGAAATAAATGAAAACGCCTTCACGCCAGACAGCGTGAAGGCGTTCAGATCCAGCCCGGCCGCCGCGTCTCAGACGCGGGCGTCGCGGCGCTTCTGCATCAGCGCCGTGAGTTCGTCGTCCGCCCCTTCCGGCAGGCGCACCTCCACGGTGACGATCAGATCGCCGCGCGCGTCGCCCTTGCCGGTCGGAAAGCCCTTGCCGCGCAGGCGCAGACTGCGGCCGCTGCTGGTCATCGGCGGAATGGTCATCGCCACTTCGCCGTCCAGGGTCGGCACGCGCACCTTGCCGCCCAGCACCGCGTCCTCCAGGTCCACCGGCAGACGGGCGCGCAGGGTGTCGCCGTCCAGCGTGAAGCGCTCGTCCGGGGCAATGCGCACGGTGAGCAGGGCGTCGCCATGTTCGCCGCCGAACGGGCTCGGATCGCCCTGGCCCTTCAGACGCATCACCTTGCCGTCGCGAATGCCGGCCGGAATATTCATGTTGACGTCGCTGCCGCTGGGCAGGTGCAGGCGCTTCTGTCCGCCTTCGGCGGCGTCGCGCAGGCTGATGACGATTTCGGCCTCGATGTCGGCGCCGCGCGGCGGCGCCCGGCGCCCCCGCGCCCGCCCGCCCATGGCGTCACGAAAAGCGTCGCCGAAAATGTCCGAGGGATCGACCCGGCCGTCCTGACCGAAGCCAAAGGAAAACCCCTCGAAGCCCTGGCCGCCGCCGAAACCGCCGCGCCCGCCGGCTCCCGGGTGAAAGCCCTCGAAGCCCTGAAACTTCGGCTTGCCCTCGGCGTCGATCTCGCCGCGATCAAACTGACCGCGCTTTTCCTTGTCGCCGACGATTTCATAGGCGGCGTTGATCTCCGCGAAGCGCTCCTTGGCCTTCGGGTCCTTGTTCTGGTCCGGATGCCATGTCTTGGCGGCCTTGCGGAACGCCTTCTTGACGTCCGCCTCGCTGGCATCCCGCGCTACGCCAAGAACCTGATAAGGATCACGCATTACCTGTCTGCTCCCGCGCCCGGCAGGGCGTTAATGTCCCCAAAAGCAATCCCCATAGACGCGCACGCCGTCAACCCGTCCCCCCATCCATCCCGCCCGGATTTCCATTCCACCTGGATTTCCATTTCACCTGGGTTTCATGGACCCGCGGCTCACCCCGCGACCGGCGCCGGCGTGCGCCGGTTTCCGGCTTCTGGATGGAAACAGTTGAAAACCACGGAGCGCGCCATGGAAGGCTCCCTGGCATATGGGCGCCTGTTGCCATTATGCAACGGCCACAACGTCGGCAAAACGCGAAATTCCGCGCGCGGCGGTCCGGTTGGCGGCGTCGCGCGCGCCTAGCGCGCCTCGGCGACTTTCTGGTTGGCGGCGATGCGCCAGTCCTCGCCCGGGGCGCGACAGGACGTGCCTTCCTGGTGGCGGCTGACCACTTTCGTCTTCACATCGGCGACCCACGCCCGGCAAACCTCTCCCGCGCGAACGAACGGCAGGCCCGCCGGGCGGAAGGCGCCGGAATGGCCGGTTTCCGGATTGTCCCATCCGGCGCGCTCGCCATTGCCGAGCGGATCGAGCGCCACCGACATGGCGTTGCTGGCGCGCCGCCAGTCCTCATCCGTCAGCCCCGGAGCCAGCCGGATTTCGTTTTCAGCCGGAGTGATGGAGCCGGTCACGACGTCATCGCCCGCCAATGGCTTGATGGGGATGCTGAAACCACACCCGGACAACGCCAGGCAAACGGCGACGACCGCCCCACAGCGGGCGGATAAAACCAGCCGCGGGCGGCGGGCGCTTCCGTTTTCTCCCATTTCGCAGCGCGCGCGCCCTTCGCGAAACGCCAGATGGCGCATATAAAGCGCCAGGGCGGATGCTGGCGTTCTGGATGTCGCGGAAGACTGCAACGCGTGGTCTCCAACAGGGGTGGCTTCCAGCGGCCGGGACCGCCCGGCGCCTGGAAAAGGCGTTCGTTCAGTGGCCTGGCGCAAGCAACACCGGCGCACTCTGGCCGGATTTTGCGTCAGGGATCAGGATTCCGTCCCTGCCGGAGCAATGACGGACCGATCGTCGTAAAACTGGAATTCCGGCGGAGCAGGGATTTGGCGCCTGAAGCGCCTCCCGATGTAAACCGGGGCTTCAGACATCAGATTTCACGCCGCCAGGATGGCTGAAGGAGATTGGCCTTGGAACCGTTAATTACCGGTGACTTCACGCAGGCGTCCGACCCGTTTGCGCTGTTCCGCGCCTGGATGGCCGACGCCTCGGCCTCTGAGCCCAATGACCCGAACGCCATGACCCTCGCCACCGTGGACGCCGACGGCCTGCCCAACGCCCGCATCGTCCTGCTCAAGAGCTTTGATGAACGGGGTTTCTGCTTCTTCACCAACACCCGCAGCGCCAAGGGCCGAGAACTCGACGGCGCCGGCAAGGCCGCCATCGTTTTCCACTGGAAGAGCCTTGCCCGGCAGGTGCGCGCCCGGGGGCTGGTGTCCCGCGTTTCCGACGCCGAGGCGGACGCCTATTACCTCAGCCGCCCCTGGGGCAGCCGCGTCGGCGCCTGGGCCAGCGACCAGTCGCAGCCCCTCGCCTCCCGCGACGAACTGGTCGCCCGCGTCGCCGAGGTGGAGAAGCGCCACCCGGAAGGCTCCGACCTGCCGCGCCCACCCCACTGGACCGGCTACCGGCTGACGCCCCTCGCGATCGAATTCTGGCATGATCGCCCCTTCCGTCTGCATGACCGGGTGGCGTTCACCCGCCCGGACGAGGCTACCCCGTGGTCGCGACTGCGCCTGTTCCCATAAGGCGACAGGAGGTGGCGGAAATGGCCCAGGAAGCGGAGCGTGAATCACAGGAAGCGCCCGGGCGGCGCTTCCCTGTCCGGCCGTTCGTCGCCGCCAGTTGCGCGGTCATTCGCGACGGCCGCGTTCTGCTGGCGCGGCGCGCCGCGCCGCCGCTGGTCTGGAGTTTTCCTGGCGGCGTGGTGGAGGCCGGCGAAACCCTGGAGGCCGCGGCCCTGCGTGAGCTGGCCGAGGAAACCGGCGTGTCCGCCCGAATCATTGGCTTGGCCGGCCATCTGGAGCACATCGCTTTCGCCCGCGGCGGCCGCGTCCCGGCGGATTCCGCTGACCGTGTGCTGCGCCATTATGTTATCATGTGCTTCGCCGCCATCTGGACAGGCGGCGAAGGGACGGCAAGCGCCGAAGCGCCTGCCCTGGCGTGGGCGACGCGGAGTGAGGCGGGCTGTCTGCCAGTCACCGACAATTTGCTGACCATTCTCGATCAGGCGTTTCACATGGCGTCTCACCAGCAGGCGGCGACGCCTCCGGCCTGACGGTCTCCCGAACAGATGGGCAGGGAATGTTGCGCACCCGGTTCACCGAAAATCACCACGGCCACCCGGCGCGACAAGCGGCCGCCGGCGGCGCCTTCCGCATCGCGCGCCGGGCAATGGCGCGCGCGTCTGGCCTTGCTGTGCGCCTGGCGATTGTCCAGATCGCCTTTGTCCAGATTGCCCTGGCTACGATTGCCTTGGCGCCGGTTGCTTTGGCCCAGCCGCCGGCGCCAGGGGCCGGGCCGCCCCCCTCCCCGCCTTCCCTCGCGCCGCGCGGCCCGCGCGGCGCGGCGCCCACCACCGAGCAGAGCATGCTGCGCCTGGCCGAAATCATGGGCTCGCTGGCCTGGCTGCGAAACCTGTGCGGCGCCAATGACGGGCAGTTGTGGCGCGACCGCATGACCGCGCTGATCGAGGCAGAGTCGACGTCGCCGGAACGCAGGCAGCGCCTGGCCGCGGCGTGGAACGACAGCTATCGCGCCTGGAGCCTGTCCTACAAGCGCTGCACCCCTTCCGCCGAGCTGGCCATCCAGCGTTATGTGGCCGAAGGAACCGCCCTCTCCCGCGCCCTGTCCGCCCGCATCGCCCGTTAAAACGCCCCCTTTGGGCCGACGCCGTCAAATTGCCTGCATTTGACGCCACTGGAGAAATTTACCGGGCTGCGCGGACATGTTAACTGTTTGGCAAGAACTTCGTGGCGCTGCGGTCCCCAGACGCTATTCTGCCTCCATCAGAGGATACATCGGGCGAACAGGTCGCCGCTTCGCATGCGAAGCGCGTGACCGCGCGCCAGAAAACCCAACAGACGTCCGGGCGATCGTGTTCAGGAATGGACGGTTTCGCCCATGCCCAGTTGACGTCTCCCGTTTCACGTCCAGCCCCCGGCATTCAGGCGCGATTGATGAACGACTCAAATTTTGACTACGATCTTGGCGAAACCAGTGAAGAGAAGCGGGCGGCGCTGAGCTATCTTTCGGAAGCCTTCGCCGAGGCCCAGCTTGACGGGCTGGACGGTGATTGCGTCGCCCATGCCGCGCTGTTCACGGCGTTCCGCGAGCTTGTTGACGCCTATGGCGAGGAGGCCGTCGCCACCTTCGCCGAAAGCCTTCCCGCCCGCGTGCGTAGCGGCGGTTTTTCCACAGGCCGCCGGCACTAGAACGCCGCCCGCCAAGATATTGACCTGACCCCTCAGGGCAGCGCGTCAGAACAACATCAACGCGTCGGCGCGCCAGGCCCTACGGGCGCTCCTTGCGTGCTCCGGCGCTCCCCGCGCGAGCGGCTCACCGTGGCCTGATCAGTTGCGGGAGCGCAGCGCCACCATGTCGTCCGTGTCCACGTCCTGCCGCGCCGCCGTCGCAGACGCCGACCGCCCGTGGTCCCGGCCTGGGGCCGGCTTGCGTGGGGCCGAGGCCAGCGCCCCGGCCAGGGCCGGTATGCCCACCGCCCGGAATGTCAGACCCGCGTCGCCGCGTCGGTCCTGGTGATTGCTTCCGACGCCATCCGCGCCGCGCCCTTGCGCTCTTTCGCTCATCGTCCTTGCCCTGAAGCTCCCGAAACGCGCCCCCATGGCGCGTGGCAGCCTTCCATGGGGCCTGCCAAGCGCGTCAACAATTAGGCATTTTCTGGCTGATTTTGTTGAATTTTCATTGACATGACTAACCGCTTCCTAATGGGCCGGCGTCGCCGGCCACATCGGGAAGGCCCGGAGGGCAGGCCTGCGCCCCGCCCTGGAGTGTCGGCTTACAAGGTAACCTGGGTGCCCACCTCGACGACGCGGCCGGTGGGAATCTGGAAGAAGTCTGTGGCGTCCGAGGCGTTGCGCGCCAGGAACATGTACATCTTCGATTGCCACAGCCGCATGCGTGGATTGGCGCCAATGCGGATCGAGCGGCGCGACACGAAAAACGACGTGGACATGATGTCGAAACGCCAGCCCTGGCTGCGGGCGATGGCGAGGCCACGCGGCACGTTGGGCGTTTCCGCATAGCCGAACGCCATGGTGACGCGGCTGAAGCCGTCGCGGATCGGCTCGATGGACACCCGCTCGCTGTCCGGCACCCGCGGCCTGTCGTCGGTGATCACCGTCAGCATGACGTTCTTTTCGTGCAGCACCTTGTTGTGCTTCACGTTGTGCAACAGGGCCGCCGGGGCGAAATCCGGATCGCTGGTGAGAAACACCGCCGTGCCGCGCACCCGGTGCGGGTTGCTCTTGGCCAGGATGTCGACCAGCTCCTCCATCGGCATTTCGGCCTTGCGGGTCTTCTCCAGCACGATGCGGGTGCCGCGCCGCCAAACAAGCATCATGGTCATGATGATCGCCGCGACGATGATGGGGAACAGGCCGCCGTGCAGCGCCTTCAGCAGGTTGGCGAGCAGGAAGGTGCTGTCGATGATCAGGAACGGCAGCATGATGGCGGCGGCCAGCCACAGCGGCCGCTTCCAGTCCTTCCAGATCACCACGAAGGCGAGAATGGCGGTCACCACCATGGTGCCGGTCACCGCCACGCCATAGGCCGCCGCCAGATTGCTGGAATTGCGGAACAGGCCCACCGACAGCAGAACGCCGGCCAGCAGCAAATAATTGATGCGGGGCATATAGATCTGCCCTGCGTGCACGTCCGACGTGTAGCGGATTTCAAGGCGCGGCAGCAGGCCGAGCTGGATGGCCTGGCGGCTGAGGGAGTAGGCGCCGGTAATCACCGCCTGACCGGCGATGATGGTCGCCAGCGTCGCCATCGCCACCATGGGCGCCAGCGCCCATTCCGGGAACAGCAGGAAGAAGGGGTTCTCGATCTTTTCGGGATGCGCCAGCACCAGCGCGCCCTGGCCAAGATAGTTCAGCGCCAGCGCCGGCAGCGCCATGAACCAGGTGAAGCGGATCGGGCTGCGGCCAAAATGGCCAAGGTCGGCGTAGAGGGCTTCGGCGCCCGTGACAGCCAGGAAAACGGCGCCCAGGATCGCCATGCCGATGGCCCCGTTGTGGATGATGAAATCCACCGCGTATTTGGGATTGAGCGCCCAGAACACGCCGAGGTCATCCTTGATGTGATAGAGGCCGCCCACCGCCATCAGGAAGAACCACAACATCATGATGGGGCCGAACAGGCGCGCCACCTGGGCCGTGCCCCGGCTCTGCACGAGGAACAGCAGCAGCAGGATGGCCGTGGTGATCTGCGGCACGTAATCGTCGAGGGCCGGCGTCACCAGCTTCAGGCCCTCGACCGCCGACAGCACCGAGATGGCCGGAGAAATGATGGCGTCGCCGTAAAACAGCGCCGCGCCCAGCATGCCGAGGAAAATGATGAGGCGGCTGTTGGCGTGCCCCATCGCCCGCTGCGCCAGCGCCATCAGCGAAAGAATGCCGCCTTCGCCGTTATTGTCGGCGCGCAGCAGGATGAAGACGTATTTCACCGTCACCACGAGCATCAGCGCCCACAGAATCAGCGACAGCACGCCGATGACCGATGCGCGGGCGTCGAGACCGCCTTCCATGCCCACCTTGGCGGCTTCACGAAATGCATACAGTGGGCTGGTGCCGATATCGCCGAACACAACGCCGGCGGCGCCAACCACCAGGGTCCAGAAACCGGCTTTGGGATCATGCCCGCCGGGGACGGCGCCATCTGGAGAACCGGCCGCGCCACCCGCCTGTAAACCGGCCGCGCCGCCTGTTTCTTCCCGACCTTGCATTGCTGACATCAAAATTCCGCCCCTGGATGCAACGCCCGTTTTACGGCGGCGCCGGCAGTGATCGCGCGATCCGTTCGCCAGCGTTTCGCAGATTGCCATTGCGTTGTCAGACAACCGCCATCATTGAGGCGTGCAAATCGGTTTTGCGCAATGGCCGGACGTCATTCTCTCACCAGCTTGTCAAAGTTCGGCGACAACTTCCGGAGAGCTGATCGACGCTGCGCCCGCGTCCTGAACGCACGGCGCACATAGCGGGCGGCGGTATAAACCATCCAGCATCTGACGCAAGCTCGGCCAGGGAACCCGCCCGCGCGGCCTGCCGCCGCCTGGCGTGGCCGGGGTCCGCCGCCCATCGCCGCGCGCGCGGTTGGCGGCGGTTGGCGCCATTTCCCGCCATTTCCCGCGCGCGGCGGATGGTCCACGCCTGCGCTTGTGAAACAGTGGAACAATCCGGGCTTCCGTCCCCCGCCTGCGTCGGCTAATGATGCAACGGAAGAAGCGTCGGCGGTTCCGGCGAGCACCAGGGTCCCAGTTTCACCATGGCAGGCAACGTTGCGCAAATCAGTTCCCTCATGGCCGGCAAACGCGGCGTTATCATGGGGTTGGCCAACAACAAATCGATTGCCTGGGGCATTGCCAAAGCGGCGCGCCAGCACGGCGCCGAAATCGCCCTGACCTATCAGGGCGACGCACTCAAGAAGCGCGTTGAGCCGCTGGCGGCCGAACTTGGCGCCGCCGTCGTGGGCCATTGCGACGTCACCGACGCCAGCACCATCGACGCGGTGTTCGCCGAGGTGGAGAAGCTCTGGGGCAAGATCGACTTCCTCGTCCACGCCATCGCCTTTTCCGACAAGGACGAGCTGACCGGCCGCTATCTCGACACCAGCGAGGCCAATTTCAGCAAATCCATGCTGATTTCGTGCTACTCGCTGACCGCGATCGCCCAGCGGGCCGAGAAGCTGATGACCGATGGCGGCTCGATCCTGACCCTGACCTATTACGGCGCCGAAAAATGGATGCCCCACTATAACGTGATGGGCGTCGCCAAGGCGGCCCTGGAAGCCAGCGTGCGCTACCTCGCCGCCGATCTTGGCCCGCAGCGCATCCGCGTCAACGCCATCTCCGCCGGCCCGATCAAGACCCTGGCCGCCTCCGGCATCGGTGATTTCCGCTACATCCTGAAGTGGAACGAGTACAACTCGCCCATGCGCCGCTCGGTGACCGTCGAGGACGTCGGCGAGAGCGCCGCCTATTTCCTCTCCGACATGTCGAAGGGCGTCACCGGCGAGGTGCACCATGTGGACGCGGGCTACCATGTGGTCGGCATGAAGAACCCCGACGCGCCCGACATCGTTCTCAACAAGGAATAAGCCGGCCCGTGGACGCCACCCGGACGCAGGACGAAAACGCCGGTCAGCAGGACGCCAGGCTTCAGGAAGCCTCCCCTGCGGAGGCGCCCGTTGTGTGCGGCGTCCGGCCGCGCGGCGTCATCTGGTTCATTCGCCATGGCGAGACTGACTGGAACGCCGCCGGACGCCTGCAGGGCCGGCGCGATACAGAACTGAACCGCACCGGCAAGCGCCAGGCGGCGGTCGCCGGCCAGCTTCTCGGCGGGCTGCTTCCCG
>Ga0180223_1000716_pt1 | contig 35619 bp, 27 predicted proteins | sample eDN5th30CKraftOP_FD_151337 | JGI IMG/M metagenome (GOLD analysis project Ga0180223, IMG submission 151337) | Enriched Organic Plus compost microbial communities from Emeryville, California, USA - eDNA 5th pass 30_C Kraft OP (version 2) (version 2) ... | reverse complement strand
CGACGGGCGCATCGTCATCATCGCCGTGCTGGGCGGCGCCAAGGCCACCATCGACTGCGGCCAGATACTGCGGCGCCGGCTGACGGTAACGGGCTCCACGCTGCGCCCGCGTCCCGTCGAGTTCAAGGCCGGCATCGCGGCCTCGCTGCGCAAGCATGTGTGGCCGCTGCTGGAGTCCGGCAAGATCAAGCCCATCGTGCACGCCACCTTCCCGTTGGACAGGGCTTGCGACGCCCACGCCATGATGGAGGCCGGCGAGCAGGTCGGCAAGCTCATCCTGACGGTATAGTGCCGCCGGCGGCGCTGGCCCGGCGCCGCTTAACACGCTACAATGCCCGGTTGGCCCGATATGGCCCCAGGCGTGCGCGCAGCGCCGCCCGAGGGCTGGTTTTGGGTATGTTTATTTGGTAGTCGGCACTTTGCCGGCGTTTAAGTTGGTATTTAAGCTGGTGGTGCGTTGCGTGGAATGTCGGCGGCAGGTTGCCGGCAGCTTATAGGTTCGCCACCGGCATTTTGCCCCCGGCATGCGCCGATCTGGCATCCGGATCGGCATTATTGAAATATGCAGACAATGAGTACAGCGGCAGACAACCCAACGGCAGACATCCAGGCCGCCCGCAAGCGCCTCGTTCTGGGCAACTGGAAAATGCATGGCGGCCTGGCCGGCAACGCCGGCCTGCTGAGCGACCTGCGCGCTGGCGCCGGCATCCTGGCCGACTATTGCACCATCGGCGTATGCGTGCCGTTTCCCTACCTGGCGCAGGCCCGGCAGGCTTTGCAGGACAGCGTCGTGTCATGGGGCGCACAGGACATCAGCATGCACGAGCAGGGCGCCTATACCGGCGAGGTCTCCGGGGCCATGCTGGCCGATTTCGGCTGTCGATGGGTGCTGGCGGGCCACTCCGAGCGCCGTTCGCTGCATGGGGAAACCGATGCCCAGGTGGCCGACAAGGCCCGGGCGGCCCTCGCGGCCGGCCTGACTCCGGTGGTGTGCGTGGGCGAAACCCTGGCCGAACAGGAAGCCGGGCGCACCCAGGCCGTCATCCAGCGGCAGCTGGAGCCCGTGCTGGCGCTGGGCCAGGGCGCCGTTGCTAAAATGGTGCTGGCCTACGAGCCCGTATGGGCCATAGGCACCGGCCGCAGCGCCACGCCCGAGCAGGCGCAGGCGGTGCATGCCGCCATCCGGGCCAGCCTCCAGGCGGTGGGCGCCGCCCACGTGCCGGTCCTGTACGGCGGAAGCGTCAAGGCTTCCAATGCCGCAAGTTTGTTTGCCATGTCTGACATCGACGGCGCCCTGGTAGGCGGGGCGTCCCTGGTGGCGGAAGAATTTCTACGTATTGCTGCCGCATAGGCTTCGGAGCTTTCTAAATGCAATGGTTGTCACCCATTCTCCTGGCGATTCAAGTCATCACGTCGCTGAGCATCATCGTGCTGGTCCTGCTGCAGCAGGGCAAGGGCGCCGATATGGGCTCTTCTTTTGGCAGCGGCTCGGCCGGCAGCCTGTTCGGCGCCTCCGGGGCGGCCAACTTCCTGTCGCGCACCACCAAGTGGGCCGCCATCATATTTTTCGCCTCGACCATAGGCCTGGCCTACGTCTCGCACCATACCGGTTCGTCCATCCTGGAAAAAGGCATCATGCAGGACTACCAGTCGGCGCCCGCGCCCGCCGCGCCTTCGGGTTCGGCGGTGCCCTCCGTGCCGGGCGGCGACCAGGCGCAGCCGCAGGGCGAGGCCCAGCCCGCCCAGCCGCCCGCTTCGTCGTCCTCTGTTCCGTCGGCACCCGACAGCAGCGTGCCTGCGGCGCCCGAATCCGGCACGCCTGCGGCCCCCGACGCGCCGGCGCCCGGCCAGGACCAGGTGCCGCAAGGCAACTGACGCCGCGCCCGCAAGGGTGAAAACATGCTAAAATTCGCCTCTTTGCTGCCCTGCGGGGCGGGCAATGCAGGTTCAGCCGACGTGGTGGAATTGGTAGACACGCTATCTTGAGGGGGTAGTGGCGAGAGCTGTGCGAGTTCGAGTCTCGCCGTCGGCACCAGGTTACATATTGCGCGCATCGCCGTTTTCGGGCGGGGCCGCAGCATCGAAATCCGCATGCTTTACGCATCGCGGATTTTTTTTGCCCAAGGCCGGGACAAGGCGGAAACCGAGGCGCAGCCCGGCTTTGTCAATAATGGTCAAGCGCCTGCAAAAAGAATGGACATGACACCCTGCAGTTTTTTATACAGGTAACACTCTCTTTGATTTTCATCTTTGATTTTTGGGTGGCGTGGTGTCATGAACGGCTTTACTTCTTTCCCCGAACCGGGGCCGCATATCCTGCTCGTGGACGACAGCGTGGAAGAGTTGCGTCTGCTCGTCGAAATGCTGCGGGGCCACGATTTCCGGCTCAGCATTGCCAATGACGGCAGCCAGGGCTACGAGCGGGCCGTCGCGTCCAGGCCCGATCTGGTCCTGCTGGATGTGCGCATGCCCCGCATGGATGGCCTGACGGTCGCGCGCATGCTGAAGGCCAACCCGCAGACCGAGACGATTCCCATATTGTTTGTGACAGCGGCCACGGATGTGGATGACAGGCTGCTGGGCCTGCGAGAAGGCGCAGTGGACTACATCGTCAAGCCTTTCTCGGCTGCTGAGGTCGTGGAAAGGGTGCGCATCCACTTGCGGCTGGCGGCCATGCTGAAGGTGGAAAAAAGCCGGATCGACGATATGTCGCAGGAAGGGGGCAGTGACGAAGAGGTACTGGTGCGCGCGGTGCGCAAGCACCTGACCGACAAGCTGTCGGAGCCGCCGCGGCTGGCCGATCTGGCGCAGGCCTTTGGCGTGCCGGAAAGAAGGCTGTCCAATGCTTTCCGGCAATGCCTGGGCATGTCCGTGTTCGAATACATGCGCCAGGAGCGTATGCGCAAGGCGCAAAAGCTGCTGTCCCAGACAGGCTTGAGCATCGAGACCATTGCCCAGGAGGTGGGGTTTTCCAGCGCGGCGAATTTCTCGACCGCGTTCCACAATTGCGTGGGCACCTCGCCCTCGGCTTTTCGCAGCCAGGCCTTTTCCCATTCTCCCGCCCTCGGGCACTTCCTGCAGTGGAAGGTCTGCCCTTAGCGAGGCTGTCCGCCAGCCTTAGCCGCGCTGCATAGGGCAGCGCCGCCTGCGTCCCGTCTGATTCCTCCCTTTCATGTTGCGTCCAGACAACTGGACTCCCCCCAAAGACCGGCCTTTGAGCCGGTCTTTTCCATTCTTGAATATTCAATTCTAAATATTTCCGTTTTGCAAAAAGTTTTGCCGGAATTTCAAAAGCCGGCCTAGTCCCGTTTCGGCAAAGTGAGCCCCGTTCGACACGCCGATGGATCGCCACAGGCCTCGAACCACGCTTCCAGGGCGGACGGAGCGTTGGGGCGCAAACCCCCCGCGCGGCTCGTGATGCCGGCAGGCAAAGGTGCGCAGCACCGCAGCCGCCGCAACCGCCATGGGTGTTCTGAACGCCAGGAAGACCCGGCGCTTTTCCGCAGGCAGTGGCCGGCGCGGCGGTCTTTGTTGATGAATGGGAATATTGCAATGAATCGTTTTTACAAGTCCATCTGGAACGAGCGTACGCGTACGTTCGTCGCGGTAGCCGAAAACGCCCGCAGCCGCGGCAAGCGCAGCGCCAGCACCCGTAAGGCCGCGTCAGCCCTGCTGGGCGCCGCAGCCGTAGGCCTGGCGGGCGCGGCTTTGGCGGACGTGACCATAGGCGACAGCACCACGCCGGTGCAGACGGACGGCAACAGCATCCAGTTCAGCGGCGCCGCCGGCGCCATCGATTTCCAGAACGGCGGCACCATCAGCGGCCTGACCGCCAGCACGCTGGCGTCGGGCGGCACCAATGCCGCCACCACCGGCCAGTTGTGGCAGACCAACCAGGATCTGTTGCAGACCAGCCAGGACCTGACCAATGTGACCGCAACAGTCACTGGATTGGATACGACAGTGGGCAACCATACGGCTCAGCTATCGAGTCTGAGTACCACCGTAGGGGCTCATGCCAGCGAGATTTCCAGCCTGCAGACGGCTTCCGCCGCTTCTGTGCGCTATGATGATGCGGCCGGCAAGAGCCTGATCACGCTGGAGGGGACCGCCGGCACCCGCATCACCAACCTGGCGGACGGCACCATCGCCGCGGGCAGCAAGGACGCCGTGACCGGCGGGCAGATGTACACGCTGGAGCAGAAGCTTTACAGCCAGGGCGAGGGGGTCAAGTATTTCCACGCCAATTCGTCGCTGGCCGATTCCGCGGCAGTGGGAAGCCAGTCCGTCGCGATCGGCCCGGAAACTGAGTCGTCAGGTGTGGCCAGCTTCGCGGCCGGCCAGGGAGCGGCTACAACCGACACGGCCGAAGGGGCCATCGCCCTGGGTCAGGGTGCGATGGCGGGCACTGAGGACGGCGCAGTGGCCGACGGCGCGGGCTCTATCGCCATCGGCCGCGATAGCCAGGCCAGCGGCAACAGCACCGTGGCGTTGGGCGATGGCGCCAGCGTGGAAGACGAGCGCGTGAGCAATGCGCTGGCCATCGGCACCGACGCCCGGGTCAGCGGCAATCAAAGCGACCAGGCCGTGGCGATCGGCAACGAGGCGCATGCCGGCGCGGCCAGCGCCACGGCACTCGGCGCCGCCGCGGCCGCCAGCGGCACCAGCGCCACGGCGCTGGGCGCCGGCGCACAGGCATCCGGGGGCAGCAGCATCGCCATCGGCCAGTCCAATGCCGCGGCCGGCAGCGCTTTCGCCGCGGGTACGGGCGCCTATGCCGGCACGCCCGACAGCATTGCGCTGGGCACCAATGCCGGTGTCGGCACAGTGGGCAACGCGGCCGGGGACCGCACCAGCCATATCGCCATTGGCACGGGTGCCGGCCAAACCGTGGCCGGCAACCAGAACACGGCCATCGGCTACAGCGCCGGATCCGGCGTGACCGGCGATGACAACATCGCCTTGGGCACCGAGGCCGGCGGCGGGCTGACCGGCAACAACAACATTTCCATCGGCGTGGGCGCCAACAACGGTGCCGGGGGGAGGGCTCAGGCCATATCGATAGGCGCACGGACCGAAGCCGGTTCCGACTCGGTGGCGCTGGGTGACGGCGCCCGGGCGTTGGGCACTGAAACCCTGGCGCTGGGCAAGGATTCCGGCGCGGAGGGCAACGGTGTTGCGGTGGGCGCCCTGGCCTGGGCCGACGGCAACAGCGTCGCGCTGGGCCGCAATTCCGCAGCCCGGAACTCGGACATTTCCGGCAGCGGATACCTGACCGGCGCGGCCGCGCCTGGTTCCGTGGTGTCGGTCGGCAACACCAGTTCGGACCTGCAGCGCCGCATCGTCAACGTGGCCGACGGCGCACAGGGATACGATGCCGTCAACGTCCGTCAACTGCAGGGCGCGCAGCAGTCGGTGGCCACGTTGATAGGCGGCGGCGTGACGGTCAATTCCGATGGCAGCTTCAGCCCTATCACGGTGCAGGATGTCAGCGGCAACGACCAGCATTTCAATACGGTGGTGGACGCCATCGGGGCGGTGACCAGCGGCCAGGTGGACATCCTGCCTGTCGACGCCGTGCGCTACAACACCGAACACGGGATCAGCAACGTGGCGGCGGGCGTGAATGCCACCGATGCCGTCAACGTCCAGCAGTTGAACGAAGCGGTCGCCGAGAACGGCGTCAAGTACTTCAGTGCCAATACCAGCATTCCGGCCAACCGCCTCAACGACGGCGCCACGGGCGCAAACGCCATGGCCATCGGCCCTGCAGCCGTTGCGGGCGGCGACGCCGCGCTGGCCATTGGCGATGCGGCCAGGGTGAACGACGGCGCGACTGCGGGGGTTGCCATCGGCAGCGACGTCAGCGCGCGGGCCGCGAACGCGACAACGCTGGGCAATTCCAGCCATACCTACGATCAGGGCGGCGTGGCCATTGGCCAGCAGGCCGTCAGCCGGGGCCAGAACTCCATTGTCATGGGCACCGGCGCCGAAGCGGACCCGAAATCGGGCGGCACGGTGGACAACGCCATCGTGATCGGCACCGTTGCCGAAGCCACGGCGGACGATGGTGTCGCCATCGGCCAAAGCGCGCTGGCCTCCGAGGTGCGGGCGGTTGCGCAAGGCTATGACGCGCACGCCACCGCCGATGACGCCATGGCGTTCGGCACGCGCTCACGCGCCAGCGGCGTCAGCTCACAGGCCAGCGGAACCGATGCCCAGGCCAGTGGCGAGAATGCGCAGGCCAGCGGCACGAATGCCAGCGCCAGCGGCGGCAATGCCATCGCCAGCGGCACGGATTCGCGCGGCTATGCCACCGACGGTATTGCCCTCGGAACCGGAGCCGTGTCCGGGCTTCTCAGCCCGCTGCCCGAAGAGGCGGCGCGCAACAGCAAGGCGATCGCCATCGGGGACCACTCGCTGGCCGACTACGAGAACGCTTTGGCTTTGGGTGTGGAGGCCAACGCCCGCGCCGAGTCCGCCACCGCGGTGGGCGACGGCGCGCAAGCCACGGGCATCGACTCGCTGGCGGTGGGTTCGGGCGCCCGCGCCACGGCGCTGAACGCATCCGCGTTCGGCCAGGGTGCGCAGGCCTTGAATGAAGGTTCGGTCGCCCTGGGCAGCGGCGCCGTCACGGCAGCGCCGGTAGGCACCTCCAGCGCCACGATCGACAAAATAACCTACAACTACGCCGGCACGAGCCCAGTGGCGACCGTCAGCGTGGGTTCCGTGGGCAATGAGCGCAGCATCACCAACGTGGCGGCCGGCCGCGTCAGCGCCAGCAGCACGGATGCCATCAACGGCAGCCAGCTGTTCCAGACCAACGCCGCGGTGACCGCCCTGGGCAACAATCTGGATACGGCGGGCCAGAGCGTCGCCGCCGCGTTGGGCGGTACGTCCTCCTACAACCCCAGCACGCATACGGTGACCGCCGGCCTGTCCGTGCGGGGCAACAGCTACACCAATGTGCAGAACGCGCTGACTTACGTGGCCCAGGGCTGGAACGTCAGCGCCGATGGCGGCGCCGCGGCCAACGTGGCGCCGGGCGGTTCGGTCGATTTCGGCAATACCGACGACAACATCGTCATTGCCCGCAATGGCACGAACCTGTCGTTCAACCTGTCCGACGATGTCGAAGTCGGCAACAGCATCACCGTGGGCGACACCGTCGTCAATGGCGACAGCGTCACGGCCAACAACCTGACGGTCGGGGGCGAAACCCGCCTGGGCGACAACTTTGTGGTGAACAATGCCGGCAACGTGACCTACAACGGTTCCGAAGTCGCCACCCAGGCGGATGGCCTGAGCTTTGCGGGCAACACGGGCGGCGCCATCGCCAAGACCCTGGGCGATACTACGCCGCTGACCGTCTCGGGCGCGCTGGCTGCTGGCGAAGCTTCGACCGGCGCCAACCTGCGCGTGGATAGCGACGGCAGCAAGCTGAACCTGGTAATGGCGCGCAACCTGACCGATCTGGACAGCATCACCATCAACAACGGCGGTCCGGTGATCAATGGTTCCGGCATCGACATGGGCGGCAAGAAGATCACCAATCTGGCTGCCGGCACTGCCGACACCGATGCCGTCAACGTGTCGCAGTTGAACGATGTCGCGGATGTGGCCAACGCCGGCTGGAATCTGTCTGCCAACGGCGCGGGCTCGACCCAGGCCAATATCGGCCCGGATGGCGATGTGGTGTTCAACGGCGACAGCAATATCACTGTCACCCAGACGGGCGTGGACGATGACGGCGCCATCAACGTCGCCCTGAACAAGGACATAGACCTTGGCTCCACGGGAAGTATCAAGACCGGCAACAGCCAGATGGACAACAGTGGTCTGAATGTTACCGACGGCAGTCTGTCGACGCAGGTCGGCGCGGGCGGCATCACCGTGGGCAATGGCACCAATACCATCGTCATCAATGGTGGCTCGGGCGACATCACGGGCCTGTCCAATCGTGACCTGGATGCGGCGGACTTCGCCACCCAGGGCCGCGCCGCCACGGAAGAGCAGCTCAAGCTGGTTCAGGAGGGGACCAGCGAACTGAACGACCGCGCGGTCAAGTATGATCTGAACCCCGACAATACCGTCAACTACAACGTGGTGACGATGCAGGGCACGCCCGGCACGGCTACCCGGGATCCGGCCACGGGCAACATCACGACGACGGGCGGCACCCAGATCACTAACGTGGCCAGCGCTGGCGACTACACCGACGTGGACAATGCGCTGAACGCGGTCAATGCGGGCGATCTGAATAATGCGGTGCAGAACGTGACCAGCGCGGGGCTGAATTTCTCGGCCAATGCGGGCGCCGACGTGCATCGCAACCTGGGCCAGACGCTGGCCATTCGCGGCGGCATGGCGGACACCACGCCGGCCTCGGAAACCAGCGGCCAGAACGTCATCACGCGCACCACGGCCGACGGCATCGACATCGAGCTGGCCAAAGACGCGGTATTCGACAGTGTCACCACGGGCGACACAGTCATGGATACGGACGGCGTGCGCGTCGGCACGGATGTTGCGCTGACGGACGAAGGCTTGCGTGTCGACAGCGCCGATCCCGATACCTACACCGATCTGAAGGCAGGCAGCTTCACGGTCGCGGGGGGCGGCAACACCATTGTCATCAACGGTTCGAGCGGCACGATATCCGGCCTGACGAACCAGACGATCAATTATCCCGGTTTCGCGGACGGCAGCGGACGCGCCGCCACCGAAGAGCAGCTCGGGCAGGTGAAGGGCGGGGTCGACGACCTGGCGGACCGTGCGGTCAAGTATGACGGCAACGTGGGCGATCCCAAGAACAAGATCACCCTGGAAGGCGACGTCTCGACGGACGGCGGACGCACGGGCGGCACGCAGATCACCAACGTGGCGCGCGGCGACATCTCCGAGAACAGCACCGATGCGGTCAACGGCAGCCAGATCCACGAGATGGGCCAGAGCATCGCGGACGGCATGGGCGGCAACTCCCAGTTCGTGGACGGCAAGCTGGTTACCGAGCTGGACGTGGGCGGCAACACCTACAACAACGTCAATGACGCGCTCAATGGCGTGCAGACCAACATCGACGAGGTTGCCGAAGTGGCCAACGCCGGCTGGCAGATCCAGGCCAACGGCGACCAGGCCAGCAAGGTGGCGCCGGGCAAGACGGTGGAGTTCGTGGATGGCGACAACATCCAGATCACCCGCCAGACCTCGGCCGACGGCAACAACCAGGTCAAGGTCAGCATGGCCAAGGACATCAAGGTGGATTCGGTTACGGCCAACACCGTCAATGCCAAGGAAGTCGCCATCGAGGACGGCCCGACCATCAATCAGGACGGCATCGACATGAACGACAAGCGCATCACCAACCTGGCCGACGGCGTGGGCGACAAGGACGCGGTGAACGTCGGGCAGTTGAGCAAGGCGACCAGCAACATCACCAACCAGATCAACCGTCTGGACGGCCGGGTGAACCGCGTCGAGAACCGCGCCAATGCCGGTATCGCAGCCGCGCTGGCCACCGCGGCCCTGCCGCAGGCCTACCTGCCGGGCAAGAGCATGTTCAGCCTGGGCGGCGGTACCTGGAACGGCGAGACCGGCTATGCCATGGGCCTGTCAACGGTGTCCGACAACGGCAAGTGGGTGGTCAAGGGTTCGGCCACCAGTTCGTCGCGCGGCGATTACGGCGCGGCGGTCGGCGTCGGCTATCAGTGGTAATGCCCGGTCCCGCGGACCAAGGGGAAGGGCGGGTCTAGCCCTTCCCGGCGGGCCGGCGCAAGCCGGCCCATCGAATGCCAAAGGCGCGGCCGCCCGGCGGCCCGCCAATCATCGAGGAATGAAATGATGTTGGAAGCTATCAAGAACGGATCTTTTATCGCCGGAGGGCTGCTGCTGGCCCTGGCGCTTGCCGGCTGCGGCAATTTGAGCAAGGTGTCCGACAAGGGCACCACCGACGAGCCCGTGTGGCCCAAGGCGCAGGACGTGACCTTCGCCACCGGCTCCTATCCCGATCTGGACGATCTGCGCCTGGTGCGGCCGGGCATGACCAAGGACCAGCTGTACAACCTGCTGGGCCGCCCCCATTTCGCCGAAGGCCTGGCGGGCGTGCGCGAATGGGACTACCTGTTCCATTTCCGTACGCCCCAGGGCGACATGACTTGCCAATACAAGGTGTTGTTCGACAAGGACAAGCTGGCGCAAAGCTTTTTCTGGAAGCCGGAGCCCTGCGCCGACGTGCTCAAGGCCAGGCAGCCCGCCAAGCCTCGCACCTACACGCTGGGCGCCGACGTGCTGTTCGCATTCGGCAGCGCTACGCTGACTTCGGCCGGCCTGGCCGAAGTGGACCGCCTGGCGGCCGACCTGCACGACCAGGGCAATGTCTCGGTGGGCATCGTGGGCCACACCGACCGTATCGGCGGCGAAGCGGCCAACCAGCAACTGTCGCAGCGCCGCGCCGAAGCGGTGGCCGCGCGCCTGGCCGCCCGCGGCGTGCCGGCGGGCCGGATTTCGGCCTCTGGCGCGGGCGAAAGCCAGCCCGTGGCGCAGTGCCAGCAGACACAGAGGCAGGCGCTGATCGACTGCCTGGCCCCCAACCGGCGTGTTGAGATCAGCGTGCGCGGCGCCCGCTGATCGACCGGCGCGGCTTGCGCTAGGCAGGAAGAAGGGAAGCCCGCCTGAACTGCCCCCCAAAAGTTGGTTCAGTGTCCAACTTTTGGGGGGCAGCTCACGCCAGGCTTCTTTTTTTCGTCCGGGCCGTAGGGCCAGGGCGCCATGAGAACCCAGGACGGCAGGGGCCGCGCTCGCCGCCGTTCCCCGGAGTCGTTTTCCTGTATATCTAATTCAAAGATACCTTATATCTTGATAATTCGTTTTTAAAGATAGACCATCACGGATAACCTTTACGTATCTGAATTCGTGGAAGGTCATCTATGGCATCGGCAGCCAGCGGGAAAAAGGCAGGCAGCCCTAAAAAGACGACTGCATGGCAAGGGGTGTTTGCGGGATTTTGCGCAAGCTTGGTCGGCATCGGGCTCGCCCGTTTTGCATACACGCCATTGCTGCCCGCAATCATCGACGCCCACTGGTTCGGCGCCTCTGCCGCCGCGTATCTGGGCGCTGCCAACCTTGCCGGCTATCTGCTGGGGGCGCTGCTGGGGCGCCCGCTTGCGGATAGGGTAACCCCCACGCGCGCGCTGCGCGGCATGATGCTGCTGGCCGCGATTTCGTTCTTTGCGTGTTCCTGGCCCATTTCGTTTTCGTGGTTTTTTGCCTGGCGCCTGCTTGCCGGGGCGTCGGGCGGCGTGCTCATGGTATTGGCGGCCCCCGCCGTCATGCCTCGCGTGCCGCCCGCGCGGCGAGGGCTGGCCGGCGGCATCATCTTCATGGGCGTCGGGATGGGCGTCGCGGCGTCCGGGACACTCGTTCCTTTGCTGCTGCAAAAAGGCCTGGGGCTGGCCTGGGTAGGCCTTGGCGCACTTTCCCTGGCCTTGACGCTGATAGCCTGGAGAGGGTGGCAGGCCGATGGCGATGGCGCGGCGCCCCGGCATGGCGATGCGCCCCCTCGCCTGCGGCCTTTACGCGCGCTTTACATCGAGTACGGACTGAATGCGGCCGGGTGGGTGCCGCACATGATTTTCCTGGTGGCTTTCATCGCCCATGGGCTCGGCCAGGGCCTGCGGGCCGGCGCCGAATACTGGGTGCTGTTCGGCATCGGGGCGACCGCGGGACCGGTTCTGGCAGGCGCCATCGCAGACCGCATTGGCTTTGGCCGCGCGTTGCGCTTCGCCTTCCTGCTGGAGATCTTCGGCGTCGCCATTCCCGCCGTGAGCTCAGGCTCCGCGTGGCTGATGGCGTCAAGCGTCATCGTAGGCGCATTTGTCACCGGCACGGTGCCATTGGTGCTGGGCCGCATCCATGAGCTGCTGGCGCATTTCCCCAGTCACCGGGATGCCGCATGGAGGGCCGCCACGGTGGGGTTCGCGCTGTGCCAGGCGGCCGCCGCCTACGGGCTGTCCTACGTCTTTTCCCAAAGCCAGGGCAATTATCGGTTGCTGTTCGGCATCGGCGGGCTGGCCATGGCGCTGGCCCTTGCCCTGGACATGGCCGCCAACCGTGTGCGGTTGCGCAGGGTGGGGGAATGAAGCGGGGCTGGCCGCCCCATTGCCATCAGGCCGCGTCCCGGGCCTGGTAGTGCTGCCGCGCCAGTTCCAGAAAAGCCTTCATCGCGCTGGTCAGATAGACGTCCTTGCGCCACACAAAAAGCGTCTGGACGAAGCTTTGGCTGCCGGGCAGCTTATGAATGGCGACCGTTCCGGCGTCCGCGTGCGCGGATACCAGGCCTTTGGGCAGAAACGTCACCCCGACACCCGCCGCGACGCAGCCGACAATGGCGTCCAGTGCGCCGAACTCCAGGGGCTGCGCGGCCACGATGCCCTGTTGCGCCAAGTAAGACTCGAGCCGCTGGCGGTACGAGCAGCCAAGCTGAAACACGACTGTCCTGAGGCCGTGCAGCAAGGCCAGTTGCCTGGGCGAGCGTATCGACGGGCTGGTGACCAGCACCAGTTCTTCGGCAAAGACGGCTTCCTGCTCGAGATCGGGGTGGCTGACAGGGCCGGCCACGAAGGCGCCGTCGAGCTTGTAGTCCAGCACGTTCTGCAAAAGCCTGGCCGTGGTTCCCGTATTCAACGCCAGGCGCACCGAAGGGTATTTCCGGGAGTAGTCAGTCAGGACGGGCGACAGCCTCAGGGCCGTCGTCGTTTCCAATGCGCCGAGGACCAGTGCGCCGTTTGGCGTCCCTTCGTCGACAGCGGCGGCGCGCGCGTCCGCCATCAGTTTCACCAGCCGGGTCGCAAAAGGAAGAAGGCGCTGCCCGGCGGGCGTTGCCACCACGCCCCGCGCGTGGCGCTGCAGCAGGGTGACGCCCAGCTCGGACTCCAGCGCCCTGACGCGGGTGCTGATGTTGGACTGCACCGTATTCAGCTCGGTCGCGGCCTTGTTCATGCTGCCCAGTCGCATGACGGCCTCGAAAGTTTTCAGGTCGGCGATGTCCATGTGTTTTGCCAGGTTGGCCGGACCGCATCCGGAATGGCGTCAGATATAGATGATGAGGGCGATGACGCCGATGATGAGCGCCGCGCGCACGATCTGGTATACCGTGCGGTTCCAGCGCTTCAGGCGCCGGCGGTATTGCCCGGCCAGCCACGAGACGTGGAACAGCCGGCTGACCAGCCCCACCTGGTCGCCTTCTTGGTTGGGCGAGGCGGCGGCGGTCATCACCACGCGCGAGAACCAGCGGTTGAACCTGCGGGCCCAGCCGTATTTCAGGGGTCTTTCCAGATCGCAGAAAAGAATGGTGCGCGTCTGGTCGGTGGTGTTCTCGGCCCAGTGGATGTAGGTTTCGTCGAACACCACGCTTTGTCCGTCGCGCCAGCTGTAGCGCTGGCCGTCCACTTCGATGAAGCAGCCGTCGTCGTTGGGCGTGGTCAGGCCCAGGTGATAGCGCAGTGAGCCGGCGTAGGGGTCGCGGTGCGGGTTCAGCTTGGCGCCAGGGGGCAGCACCGCGAAAAGCGCTGCCTTGACCTCGGGAATCTGGCGCAGCAGCGCCACCGTGCGGGGGCATAGCTGGGCGGCCGAGGGGTGCTCGGCGTTGTACCACTTCAGGTAGAAGCGCTTCCAGCCCGTCTTGAAGAAAGAGTTGAACCCCGCGTCGTCATTGTTGGCGGCGGCGCGGATCTTCTCGGCCTGGGCCAGCTGCAGGGCTTCTTCGCGTATGACCTGCCAGTTTTCGTCCAGCGCGCGCAGCCCCGCTATGCCCGTCTCGCCGATATAGGGCCGCGCTGGCACGGCCGAAAAAAGATACATGAAGGCGTTGACGGGCGCCAGCACGGACGAATGGTTCAGTGCGGTGCGGAAAAAGCTTTCCCTTACCTTGCCACGAAAATAGATGTAGCCGATCGACACCAGCCATAGGGCGACGATGCTTGCCTTGATCATAGATATTCCTGTTCAGCAGCGGACGACGGCTCTATTCTAGTCCGCCGCGGCCTGCAGGTGGGGCGGCTCAGGTGACGTGCCGGAAAGGCCGCATCCGGCGCAGCAGCATGATGCTGGCCAGCGACAGGCCGAACACGCACACCGCGGTGGCGGGGATGGCCCACCATTGCGAGGCGCCCGCGCTGAGCAGTCCGGTGGCGTATTCGAAGCGTTCCATGACGAAGATGTGGATGCAGTAAATCCCCAGCGTGCAGGCCGAAATCTGCTGCACCGGGCTGGAATGTCCGGCGAAGCGGCGTCCAAGCCCGAACAGCACGTTGAAGGCGCATACCGAGGACGCCATGACGAGGGGAGACAGATACTCGTAGAAAAGGCCGTCGGGGGCCCCCACCTTGCGCGAATAGGCAAAGGTGGCGGCCATGGTCAAGACGCTGAACACCAGGAAAAGGGCAGCATTCACCAGCCAGTACCGGGCCTTGTTCGCCTGTTCGTGGTAGCGGTCGTGCACGTAGGCGCCCAGGAAGAGGTAGCCGGCCAGGCCGAAGAAAGAATGCAATTCATAGTTTCCCAGCAAGTCTACGTCTATTTCCAGGGCGGCCTCCAGCGTGGGCCAGCATGACGCCAGCGCCCAAAGCGCCAGGTAAAGCTTTTTTTCGGAGGGATGCGAGGCATTCCAGACGCGGCGCAGGAAAGGCACGAACAGGTAGATGCCCACGATGGCGTACAGATACCACAAGTGGAAGACCACGGGCCCATTCAGCAGCTCTGTCAGCCAGCCGCCCAGGGCGCCGTAGTCCGTGCCGTGCAGCGTATTCCAGCCCATGTAGAACAGGGACCAGAACAGCAGTGGCGGGATGATGCGCGCGAAGCGCTTGCTCAGGAAGTCTCCAAGAGACTCCTGGCGGCTCAGCAGCAGGGCGCCCGAGATCATCAGAAACACGGGTACGCAGCTGCGGGTCAGCGAATCATAGAAGTTGCTGGCCCACCACTGGTAGTCGAAAACGTGGAAATTGACCGCCGCCACGTGAAGCACCACCACCATGAAGCAGGCGCCCACACGCACGGCATCCAGGCCAGGGTTGAATCCTCGGGTCATGGCTGTCCTGCGTAAACACGGGTGGCGGGCGAAACAAAACGGCCGGCGCCAACCTTTTACATTAGTAACACAAGGCCGCAAGGCCGGGCCGCTAGTGTTTTTTTCAGGGGGTCGCCAAATGTAAGCCGGAGCGGTTCCCCGGAGGGACCTTCCGGCCAATATCCTGCCGCGCCGTCAGGCGCCATGAAAATCATGGGCCAGGGTCCCGCATAGGCGTACCTGTTGTGGAACCACAACGGATCCGCAAGAAAAAAGCCGGATTACAGGACTGTCATAAAGGCTGTCATCAATTCTTGATGCAATGCCTCCAACTTCCCTGTGCGGAGTTGAATGGCGGCGAGGCCAACCGGCTTCACCGCCCTGATTACCAATTTACGGAGATTTCTCATGAAAAAGAGTCTGCTTGCTGCTGCTCTGATCGCCGGCTTCGCCGGCACGGCCCATGCCGAGACGTCGGTCACCTTGTACGGTATTCTCGACGGCGGTATCGGCTATCAACAATTCAAAGGTTCGAATGCCGCCGGCGACTCCTTCAAGGCCAGCAACACCGGCTTCGCGGACGGTGTGCAATCTTCCAACCGATGGGGCCTGAAGGGCACTGAAGACCTGGGCGAAGGCCTGAAGGCAGTCTTTGTGCTGGAAAACGGCTTCAAGTTGGGAAGCGGCAGCCAGGGCAGCAGCGGCCGGATTTTCGACCGCCAAGCCACAGTAGGCCTGAAGTCGGATGCCTGGGGCCAGCTGGAACTGGGCCGCCAGACCAATATTGCCAGCCAATACCTGGCGAAAGTGCTCAGCCCCTTCGGTCCGGACTGGGGCCAGGCGTCTGTCGGCGCGGCATTCAGCGCCGCCAACAGCGTCCGCTATGACAACATGATCATGTATCAGACGCCCAAATTCTCGGGCTTCCAGTTCGGTGTCGGCTATTCGTTCAATGCCTCTGGCTCGCAGCAATTCAAGGACGAAGATGGCGACGATCCCAATACACGCGCCTGGACCACCGGCCTGCGCTATGCCGGCGGCCCCCTGGCCGTCGCGCTGGCCTATGACCAGTTCAAGACCCCGGAAGGCGCGGGCGTCAACGACGGCTTGACCGTCAAGTCCTGGAACCTGGGCGCCAGCTATGATTTCGAAGTCGTGAAACTGCACGCCGGTTTCGGCCAGACCCGCAATGGCTGGTTCAAGAACGTATCGGCCCTGACGGCGTATGACTATGCCGGCTACGGCCTGAACGAACTGGGCAGCCTGCAGGCCAACGACGGAATGAAGGTCAATTCCTATGTGGTGAGCCTGTCCGCGCCCCTCGGCTCGGCCAGCAGCCTGATGGCTTCGTGGACCATGGCCGATCCCAAGGACGGCGGCGGCTGGGGCGAGCTGGAAAAGCAGCAGGTCTACAGCCTGGGCTACACCTATGCCCTTTCCAAGCGCACCAATGTGTACGCGCTGGGTTCGTACGCGAAGGGCGTCAGCTTCAACGAAGACCTGAAGGCGACTCAGCTCGCCCTGGGTCTGCGCCACCGGTTCTAAGCGGAGGGCCGGGCATATAGTGCATCTGCGTAGTGCATCTGCGCTATATGTCCGGCAGGCATTCCTAGGCAGTCAGAACATCTTTTTTGGGGCATTCGTCAGGAAATATATATTTACATATTGTTGGCTTAAAACCACTCTGAGGAGTGGTTTTCTTTTGAAAGCACTCCGTGCACGGTTAGTATTTACCCTCATGAACGGCATGTTTCGCTTTGTTGCAACGGCTGTCATGTCGCGATGGCGGGCTGAAGTGGCTTCACGCGTTCAGCCCGGCGTCTGAGTTAATCAAATCTACGGAGATTTCCCCAAATGAAAAAGAGTCTGCTTGCTGCCGCTCTGATCGCTGGCTTTGCCGGCGTGGCCCACGCCGAAACTTCGGTCACCCTGTACGGCATCGTCGATGGCGGCATCGGGTACGAGCGCGTCAAGGGCAATGTCGAAGGTGTTGACGTCGATGCCAAGCGCACCGGCCTGATCAACGGCGTCAATTCGGCCAACCGCTGGGGCCTGAAAGGCTCCGAAGACCTCGGCGAAGGCCTGAAGGCTATCTTCGTGCTGGAAAGCGGCTTTGACCTGGGTACCGGCAAACAAGGCCAGAACAGCCGCATGTTCGGCCGCCAGGCCACGGCGGGCCTGGCTTCCGACGCCTGGGGCCAGCTGGAATTCGGCCGTCAGACCAATCTGGCGTCCAAGTACCTGGCCAAAGTGGCCAGCCCCTTCGGCGTGGACTTCGCCCAGGCTCGCGCGGGCACGACTTTCGGTGCTGCCGACAGCATCCGCTACGACAACCTGGTCCTGTATCAAACCCCCGTGTTCTCCGGCTTCCAGCTGGGCGTCGGCTACTCGTTCAACAACGATGGCAATCAAGGGTTCAAGGACAGCGACGGCGATGATCCCAACTCGCGCGCCCTGACCGCCGGCCTGCGCTATGGCAACGGCCCCCTGGCCGCCGCGCTGACTTATGACCAGATCAAGTCGGCCGAAGACCTGACCGCGCCCCTGGGCGACGTGACGGTCAAGTCCTGGAATCTGGCTGCCAGCTACGACTTCGAAATCGCCAAGGTCTATGCCGGTTTCGGCCAGGCCCGCAACGGCTGGCTCTCCCCCATCAAATGGGCTGACGAAAGCGTCGACAACACCGGCTCGGGCTTCATCTCCAACGATGGCATGAAAGTCAATTCGTACTCCCTGGGCCTGAGCGCTCCCGTCGGCGCCAACGGCCAGGTGCTCGCCTCCTGGGGCGTGGCGGATGCCAAGGAAGGCGGCGTCATGCTGGGTGACGACCTGAGCAAGCAGCAGGTCTACAGCCTGGGCTACACCTACGCGCTGTCCAAGCGCACCAACGTGTACGCCGTCGGTTCGTATGCCAAGCACGTGGCCTTCCAGGACGACCTGAAGTCCACGCTGGTCGGCGTCGGTCTGCGCCACCAGTTCTAAGCAGCGCGCGGCTTGTCCGCGTCATGCCTGGCAGGGCGGCGCACCGCGCCGCCCTGCGAAACACAAACTTACGTTTTGTGTGTTTAAAGCCACTCCCCGGAGTGGTTTTTCTTTTAAAAGCGCTCCGGGCAGGTTTAGTATTGATTCCATGAACGGCATGTTTCGGTTTTATTGCAACAGCTGTCATGTCCCGGCGGCGGGTTAAATCAGCAGAGATCCCATACATCTGCCCTGTCGTCTAAGTTAATCAAATCTACGGAGATTTCTTAAATGAAAAAAACTCTGCTCGCTGCTGCCCTGGTCACCGGCTTCGCTGCCGGTGCGGCGCACGCAGAAACGTCGGTCACGCTGTACGGTATCGTCGACGGGGGTATCGGCTACCAGCAACTGAAGGGTACGGGCGTTGATGCGGACGGTAACGCTGTCGACTACAACGGCAAGCGCACCGGCATGATCAACGGCATAAACTCCGCCAACCGCTGGGGCCTGAAGGGTACTGAAGATCTGGGCGAAGGCCTGCAGGCCGTGTTCGTGCTGGAAAGCGGCTTTGACCTGGGCACCGGTACGGCTGGCCAGGCGCTGGGCAACACGAACCGCATGTTCGGCCGCCAAGCCACCGTCGGTCTGCAGTCCGACGCCTGGGGTCGCCTGGATCTGGGCCGCCAGACCAACATCGCCAGCAAATACTTCGCCGACATCGCCAGCCCCTTCGGCGTCGATTTCGGCCAAGCTGCCGCCGGCGCCACCTTCAACTCGGCGGCCAGCCTGCGCTACGACAACATGGTCATGTACCAGACGCCTAATTTCTCGGGCTTCCAGTTCGGTGTCGGCTATTCGTTCAACGCCAATGGCAACCAGCAGTTCCGCGAAAGCGGCGGCGACGATCCCAACACCCATGCCTGGACCACCGGCCTTCGCTACGCGAACGGCCCGATCGGCCTGGCAGCGACCTATGACCAGTTCGAGTCGCCCGATGCGCTTGCCGGCGGCGTCCCCAACCCCGACGGCGGCATCAAGGTCAAGTCCTGGAACGTTGGCGCCAGCTATGACTTCTCCGTTGCCAAGCTGCACGCCGGCTTCGGCCAGACGCGCAATGGCTGGTTCCAGGGCATCACCTTCGGCGATCTGGACTCCGCCGGCGCGCTGGTCACCAACGACGGCATGCGTGTGAACTCCTACACGGTCGGCCTGAGCGCCCCCGTGGGCACGGGTGAAGTCATGGCCTCGTGGGGCATGGCCGATCCGCGCGGCACCGCCGGCGACGACGAAAAGCAGAACATCTACAGCCTGGGCTACACCTATCCGCTGTCCAAGCGCACCAACGTGTACGCCGTCGGTTCGTATGCCAAGCACGTGGCCTTCCAGGATGACCTGAAGTCCACGCTGGTCGGCGTCGGTCTGCGCCACCAGTTCTGAACCTGAGTCCGGGTCGCGGGGCCTGCCCCCGCTTCCCGGTTGCCGCCGGCACGCGCGTCGTTGCGCATGACGCCCACCCGGGCCGGCGGTTTTTTGCAAACCACCTTTCGGGGTGGTTTTTTTTGCCTTGATGCGGCGCGTATTCGGGATCCCAAATGCCTTGCGGACCACGCATGGCGCGGCGTCCTTTCCCCGGCCGCCAGGGTGCATGGGAAGGAGGCGGCAGGCTTTCCCGCCGAGGGCATCGTATAATGGAGGCGCTTGTTTTTATGCGCCTTGCCGACATGTTTCGGGGCGGCTGGTGTTCAGCTAATTGACGTGTTCAAAATGCTACAATCCGAGAGTTTACTTATCGTGATTGGATGCTTTGCATGAACCTGCAACAGTATTTCCCCGTTCTGCTGTTCATCATCGTCGCGACCCTCATCGGTTTTGCGTTATTGGCGGTCGGGCGCATCCTCGGGCCCCATCGGCCCGACGAGCAGAAGCTTTCGCCATATGAGTGCGGTTTCGAGGCTTTCGACGACTCGCGCATGAAATTCGACGTGCGCTATTATCTCGTCGCCATCCTGTTCATTCTGTTCGACCTGGAAATCGCATTCCTGTTTCCATGGGCCATCGCCAACGGCGCGGTAGGCCTGGTGGGCTTCTGGACGGTCGCGATATTCCTCGCGGTGCTGACGGTCGGCTTCATCTACGAGTGGAAAAAAGGCGCTCTCGACTGGGAATAGGCGCGCGATTGTCGCGGCGGCCGCCGCCGCGCACACCGCATGCAGGCCGGGGCGCGCTGTGCGCCCCGCTACACAGGCTTTAGGCAAAATCATGGCTATTGACGGCATTCTGAAAGAAGGTTTCATCACCACCAGTGCGGACAAATTCCTCAACTGGGCGAAAACGGGCTCCCTGTGGCCCATGACTTTCGGCCTGGCGTGCTGCGCCGTCGAAATGATGCACGCCGGGGCGGCGCGCTACGACCTGGACCAGTTCGGCATCATCTTCCGGCCCAGCCCGCGCCAGTCCGACCTGATGATCGTGGCGGGCACGCTATGCAATAAAATGGCGCCGGCGCTGCGCAAGGTCTACGACCAGATGCCCGAGCCCCGCTGGGTGGTTTCCATGGGGTCCTGTGCCAACGGGGGCGGGTACTACCACTATTCCTACTCGGTGGTGCGCGGATGCGACCGCATCGTCCCGGTCGATGTCTATGTGCCCGGCTGTCCGCCCACGGCCGAGGCGCTGGTGTACGGGTTGCTGCAGATGCAGAACAAGATCCGCCTTACCAACACGATTGCGCGCTAGGCATGGCCGGCGATCAATCCTCCTCATGCCCAACCGTTCGCATTATGACCCGGCTTGAAACACTCAAAACCAATCTGCTGGCCCACTTCGGCGAAGCCGCGGCGCTTGTCGAGGATCTTGGCGAGCTGACCCTGGAAGTCCCCGCCGAACAATGGATCGACGCCTGCCTGGCATTGCGCGACCAGCCCTCGCTGGCTTTTGCCACCTGCATCGACCTGTGCGGCGTCGACTATGCCACCTGGGGCCAGCCATCCGATGACGCCGGCGCGGCGCCCCGGTTTCCGCAGCGTTTCGCCGTGGTCGTGCATCTGCTGTCCGTGACGCACAACTGGCGCCTGCGGGTGCGCACATGGGTGCCCAACGACGAATTTCCCGTCCTGCCTTCGCTGGTGGACGTCTGGCCCTGCGCCAACTGGCTCGAGCGCGAGGCTTTCGATCTTTTCGGCCTGGTGTTCGAAGGGCATCCCGATCTGCGCCGCATCCTGACCGACTATGGCTTCATCGGACATCCCTTCCGCAAGGACTTCCCCATCTCCGGCAACGTCGAGATGCGCTACGACACCGAGCAGAAACGGGTCATCTACCAGCCCGTCTCCATCGAGCCGCGCGAGATCACGCCGCGCATCGTGCGCGAGGAAGGCTACGGAATAGAGCGTTACTAGATCATGGCAGAAATCAAGAACTACACACTGAACTTCGGCCCCCAGCATCCGGCCGCGCACGGCGTGCTTCGGCTGGTGCTGGAGCTGGACGGCGAGGTCATCCAGCGCGCCGATCCGCATATCGGGCTGCTGCACCGGGCCACCGAAAAGCTGGCCGAGCACCGCACCTATCTGCAGGCGCTGCCCTACATGGACCGCCTGGACTATGTGTCCATGATGTGCAACGAGCACGCCTACGTCATGACGATCGAAAAGCTGCTGGGCATACAAGTGCCGCTGCGCGCCCAGTACATCCGCGTCATGTTCGACGAGATCACCCGCGTCCTCAACCACTTGATGTCCATCGGCTCGCACGCGCTGGACGTCGGCGCCATGGCCGTATTCCTGTATGCCTTCCGCGAGCGCGAAGACCTGATGGACTGCTACGAAGCCGTCTCGGGTGCGCGCATGCACGCGGCATACTACCGGCCGGGCGGCGTGTACCGCGACCTGCCCGACACCATGCCCGCCTATGGCGAAAGCAGCAAATACCGCGGCGCCAAGGAAGTGCAGGCCATGAACGAGGCGCGTTCGGGTTCGCTGCTGGACTTCATCGAGGATTTCACCAACCGCTTCCCCGGCTGTGTCGACGAATACGAGACCCTGCTGACCGACAACCGCATCTGGAAGCAGCGCCTGGTGGGCATAGGCGTGGTGGATCCCGAGCGCGCCAAGGCGCTGGGCTTTACCGGCCCCATGTTGCGCGGCTCGGGCATCGAATGGGACCTGCGCAAGATGCAGCCCTACGAAGTCTACGACAGGCTCGAGTTCGACATCCCCGTGGGGGTCAATGGCGATTGCTATGACCGCTACCTGGTCCGCATCGCCGAGATGCGCGAAAGTAACCGCATCATCCGCCAGTGCGTGGAATGGCTGCGCAACAATCCCGGGCCCGTCATTGTCGACAACCACAAGGTGGCGCCGCCCCGTCGCGAACGCATGAAGCTGGGCATGGAAGACCTCATCCACCACTTCAAGCTGTTTACCGAGGGCATGCACGTGCCGCAGGGCGAAGCCTATGCCGCGGTCGAGCATCCCAAGGGCGAATTCGGCACCTACATCGTTTCGGACGGCGCCAACAAGCCGTACCGCCTGAAGATCCGCGCGCCCGGCTTCACGCACCTGCAGGCGCTCGACGAAATGTCGCGCGGCCACATGATCGCCGACGCGGTCACCATCATCGGGACGCTGGACATCGTGTTCGGCGAAATCGACCGCTAGGCCCTGGGGCGCTCAATCAAGGTAAATACCGGATCCGAATCATGCTGCTTTCCGAACAAGCCTACCGAAAAATCGACAGGGAACTGACCAAGTTCCCCGGCGACCAGAAGCAATCGGCCATCATGGCCGCCCTGGCCATCGCACAGGACGAAAAAGGCTGGGTGTCGACAGAAGTCATCGAGGACGTCGCGACCTACCTGCAGGTACCGCCCATCGCCGTCCAGGAGGTGGCCACCTTCTACAATATGTTCAGCACGCAGCCCGTGGGCCGCTTCAAGGTGACGGTGTGCACGAACCTGCCCTGTGCCTTGCGCGACGGCGTCAAGACGGCCGAGTACCTGCGCGAGAAGCTGGGGGTGGGCTTTCACGAAACGACGCCCGACGGCCTGTTCACCCTGCTGGAAGGCGAGTGCATGGGCGCCTGCGGCGACTCGCCCGTGCTGCTGGTCAACAACAAGCACATGTGCGTGCGCATGTCTGCCGAGAAAATCGACGCCATGATCGACGAACTCAAGAAGCACGGAGAATCGGCATGAACGCTCCGGGCATATTGAACCAGTTTTCACAGGGCCTGCAGGTGGCGCCGGACAACGATTCGTCGCGCAGCATGATCTTCCATGGCCGGCACATCAAGCCGCAGATCGTGGCCGGCCTGGACGGCAGCAACTGGGGCCTGCAGGACTACATCAAGCGCGGCGGCTACGAGGCCTTGCGCAGGATACTGACCACCGGCATGAAGCCCGAGGAAGTCATCGCCGAGGTCAAGGCCTCGGGGCTGCGCGGCCGCGGCGGCGCGGGCTTTCCCACCGGGCTGAAATGGAGCTTCATGCCGCGCACGCTGCCGGGACAGAAGTACCTGGTGTGCAACTCTGACGAGGGCGAGCCGGGCACGTTCAAGGACCGCGACATCCTGCGCTTCAATCCGCACATCGTCATCGAGGGCATGGCCATCGCCGCCTATGCGATGGGCATCAGCGTGGGCTACAACTATATCCACGGCGAGATCTTCGAAATCTACGAACGTTTCGAGCAGGCGCTCGAAGAAGCCCGCCAGGCCGGCTTCCTGGGCAGCAACATACTGGGGTCGGGCTTCGACTTCCAGCTGCATGCCTTCCATGGCTACGGCGCCTACATCTGCGGCGAGGAAACTGCGCTGCTCGAATCGCTGGAAGGCAAGAAGGGCCAGCCGCGCTTCAAGCCGCCGTTCCCGGCCAGCTTCGGCCTGTACGGCAAACCCACCACCATCAACAACACCGAGACCTTCGCCGCCGTGCCGTGGATCTTCCGCAACAGCGCCAAGGAATACCTGGAGACGGGGCTGCCCAACAATGGCGGCACCAAGCTGTTCTCCATCTCGGGCGACGTCGAGCTGCCGGGCAATTACGAAATCCCGCTGGGCACGCCGTTCTCGACTCTGCTGGAGCTGGCCGGGGGCATGCGCGGCGGACGCAAGCTGAAGGCGGTCATCCCCGGAGGCTCCAGCGCCCCGGTGCTGCCGGCCGACATCATGATGCAGACCACCATGGACTACGACAGCATCGCCAAGGCGGGGTCGATGCTGGGCTCCGGCGCGGTCATCGTCATGGACGAGACGCGCTGCATGGTCAAGTCCCTGCTGCGCCTGTCGTACTTCTACTTCGAGGAAAGCTGCGGCCAGTGCACGCCGTGCCGCGAAGGCACGGGCTGGCTGTACCGCATGATCCAGCGCATCGAGAACGGCCAGGGCCGCCCCGAAGACCTCGACGTGCTCGACTCCGTGGCCTCCAACATCATGGGCCGCACCATATGCGCCCTGGGCGACGCGGCGGCGATGCCGGTGCGCAGCTTCATCAAGCATTTCCGCGACGAGTTCGCACACCACATCGAGCATAAAAGCTGCGTGGTGCCCAAATATCTGTAGGGTCAGGACAAGCAATGGTTGAAATCACCATCGACGGCAACAAGGTTGAAGTCCCGGAGGGCAGCATGGTCATGCATGCGGCCCACAAGCTGGGCCTCTACGTGCCGCATTTCTGCTATCACAAGAAGCTCTCCATCGCCGCCAACTGCCGCATGTGCCTGGTCGAGGTCGAGAAAGCGCCCAAGGCCATGCCGGCCTGCGCCACGCCGGCCACCAACGGCATGGTGGTGCACACCTCCTCCGAAAAAGCCATTGCCGCCCAGAAAAGCGTCATGGAGTTCCTGCTGATCAACCACCCCCTGGACTGTCCCGTGTGCGACCAGGGCGGCGAATGCCAGCTGCAGGACCTGGCCGTGGGCTATGGCTCCTCGGCGTCGCGCTACAAGGAAGAAAAGCGCGTGGTCTTCCACAAGCCGATGGGACCGCTGATTTCCGCGGAGGAAATGCCGCGCTGCATCCACTGCACCCGCTGCGTGCGCTTCGGCCAGGAAATCGGCGGCGTCATGGAACTGGGCATGGTCAACCGCGGCGAGCATTCCGAGATCACGTCCTTCGTGGGGCGCGCGGTCGAATCCGAGCTGTCCGGCAACATGATAGACCTGTGCCCCGTCGGAGCGCTGACTTCCAAGCCTTTCCGCTTTGCCGCCCGCACCTGGGAGCTGGCGCGCCGGCGCGCCGTCAGCCCGCACGACAGCCTGGGGGCCAACCTGGTGGTGCAGGTCAAGGACAACCGCGTGGTGCGCGTGGTGCCCTTCGAGAACGAAGACATCAACGAATGCTGGATCAGCGACCGCGACCGTTTCTCGTACACCGGCCTGTACGGCGAAGACCGCCTGGCGCATCCCATGGTGCGCGATGCGCAGGGCCAGTGGCACGAGGTGTCCTGGAGCGATGCGCTCGAAGCAGTCGTCAAGGGGCTGAACAAGGTGCGCGAAGAGCACGGCCCCGAACAGTTGGGCGCCATCGGCAGCCATACCGCCACGACTGAAGAACTGGCGCTGCTGGCGCGGCTGGCCCGCAGCCTGGGGTCGGGCAATGTCGACTTCCGGCTGCGCCACAACGACCCCGCCCTGGGCCGGGCGCTGGCGGGCGTGCCCTGGCTGGGCATGTCCATCGCCGAGTTCGGCCAGCTCGACCGCGTGCTGGTGGTCGGCTCCTTCCTGCGCAAAGACCATCCGCTGCTGGCGCAGCGGCTGCGCCAGGCCGCCAAGCAGGGCACCCAGATATCCTTCATCGACAGCGCGTTCGACGACCCGCTGTTTCCCGTCCATGCGCGGCTTGCCGCCGCGCCCGACGCGCTGCCCGACGCCCTGGCCGAAGTCATCGTGGCGCTGGCTCAGGCTGCGCAGCAGCCAGTGCCCGACGCCCTGGCCTCGGTGTCGCCTTCCGAGGCGGCGCGCAATATCGCCGCCAGCCTGGCCTCCGGCCAGAATGCGGCCGTGATGCTGGGCAACATGGCGGTGGCGTCGCCGCTGGCCAGCCTGCTGGCCGCCAACGCCCAGGCGCTGGCCCGGGCCGCCAATGCGCGGCTGGGCTTCCTGACCATGGGCGGCAATACGGTGGGCGGCCATCTGGCGGGCGCGGTGCCGGATGCCGGCGCGCTGACCGCGGAACAGATGCTGGCGCAGGGGCTCAAGGGCTACGTGGTGCTGCATGCCGAGCCGGCCTTCGATTCGGACAACGGCGCGCGCGCCGTCCAGTCGCTGAAGGACGCGCAGTTCGCCGTGGCGCTCACCCCATACCGTTCGGCGGCAAGCGACTGGGCCGATGTCATGCTGCCTGTCGCGCCCTTTACCGAAACCTCGGGTACCTTCGTCAACGCCGAAGGCCGCGCGCAAAGCTTCAAGGGCACGGCCGCGCCGTATGGCGATACCCGTCCGGCCTGGAAGGTGCTGCGCGTGCTGGGCAATCTGTTCCAGCTGCCTGGCTTTGACGATGAGACGTCCGAGTCGGTGCGCGACACGGTGCTGGACAACGCCATGCACGAGCGCCTGTCCAACGAGATCCGTGGCCAGGAGGGCTTGGCGCAGGGCGGGGCGCAAGGGCTGCAGCGTGTGGCGGATGTTCCCATCTACCGCAGCGATGCGCTGGTGCGGCGCGCCGGGCCCCTGCAGGAAACGCCGGCGTCCCGGACGCCGGCGGCGCGCATGAGCGCCGCCACGCTGTCCCGCCTGGGGCTGCAGGCCGGGCAGGCGCTGCGGGTCCGGTCGGAGCAGGGCGAAGCCGTGCTGCAGGCCGAACTGGACGATGCGGTCGCCGACGGCGCACTGCGGATTTCAACGGCTTTTGCCGAAACCTTGCCGCTGGGCGCTTCGTTCGGGCAAATTTCGGTGGAGCGTGCCTAAATGGAATGGCTCAATCAACTCGAAAGCTTTGGCACGGGCCTGATCGGTCCCGCCGCGTGGTATGTGGTCTGGACGCTGGTCAAGGTGGTGGTCGTCGCCGTGCCCGTCATTCTTTGCGTGGCCTATCTTACTTACTGGGAACGCAAGATGATCGGCGCCATGCATGTGCGCCTGGGGCCCACCCGCGTGGGCTACCGCGGCCTGCTGCAGCCCTTTGCCGACGTGTTCAAGCTGCTGACCAAGGAACTGGTCACGCCCAGCAAGTCGAACAAGGTGCTGTTCTTTCTTGCGCCCGTGGTGACGCTGATGCCGGCGCTGGCCGCCTGGGCGGTCATCCCGTTCAGCCCGCAGCTGGTGCTGTCCAACGTCAACGCGGGTCTGCTGTACATCATGGCGGTCACGTCCGTCGGCGTGTACGGCGTTATCGTGGCGGGCTGGGCGTCCAACTCCAAGTACGCCTTCCTGGGCGCCATGCGCGCCTCGGCGCAAATGATCTCGTACGAGCTGGCCATCGGCTTCGTCATGGTCACCGTGCTGCTGGTGTCGGGCTCGCTGAACATGAGCGACATCGTCGTGGGGCAGGGGCGCGGCTGGTTCGCTGAGCGCGGCCTGAATTTCCTGTCCTGGAACTGGCTGCCGCTGCTGCCGCTGTTCGTCATCTATGTCGTGTCATCCGTGGCCGAGACCAACCGCCACCCCTTCGACGTGGTGGAAGGCGAATCCGAGATCGTCGCGGGCCACATGGTGGAGTATTCCGGCACGGCCTTCGCGCTGTTCTTCCTGGGCGAGTACGCCAACATGATCCTGCTCTCGGCAGTGGCGTCCATCATGTTCCTGGGCGGCTGGATGCCGCCCATCGAAGTCGCGCCGCTGACCTGGGTGCCCGGCTGGATATGGCTGGGAATCAAGACGTTTTTCGTAGTCTCGTTGTTCATATGGTTCCGTGCGACCTTTCCCCGCTACCGCTATGACCAGATCATGCGCCTGGGCTGGAAAGTGTTCATCCCCCTGACCGGCATATGGCTGGTGGTGGTGGCCGTCTGGATGCAGACGCCATGGAATATTTGGCAATAGGACTCACAGGGGCTAGATATGGAAGCAATCAAGGATTTCTTCGGCAGCCTGATGCTGTCCGAGATGCTCAAGGGCATGCGCCTGACGGGCAAGTATTTTTTCCGCCGCAAGGTCACCCTGCGCTACCCGCAGGAAAAGACGCCGGCCTCGCCGCGTTTCCGCGGCCTGCACGCCCTGCGCCGCTATCCCAACGGCGAAGAGCGCTGCATCGCCTGCAAGCTGTGCGAGGCGGTGTGTCCGGCGCTGGCCATCACCATCGAGTCGCACGAGCGCGACGACGGTTCGCGCCGAACCACGCGCTACGACATCGACCTGGCCAAGTGCATATTCTGCGGCTTCTGCGAAGAAAGCTGTCCGGTCGACTCCATCGTCGAGACGCATCTGCACGAATATCACGGCGAGAAGCGGGGCGACCTGTACTACACCAAAGACATGCTGCTGGCCATAGGCGACCGCTACGAGGCCGAGATCGCCAGCCGCCGCGCGGCCGACGCGCCTTACCGCTGACCTCCAGGACCTGAATCCCATGACTTTTGCTACTGTCCTGTTCTACTTGCTGGCGCTGGTGTTGGTGTATGCCGCCGTGCGCGTCATCGCGGCGCCCAACCCCATCACGGGGGTGCTGCACCTGATCCTGGCCTTCTTCACCGCCTCGATGCTGTGGGTGCTGATCGGCGCCGAATTCCTCGGGCTGCTTCTGGTGCTGGTCTACGTGGGCGCCGTCATGGTGCTGTTCCTGTTCGTGGTGATGATGCTGGACGTGCGCATGGAGTCCCTGCGCCGGGGCTTCAAGGCCTATATGTGGATGGGCCTGGCCATCGGCCTCGTCATGGTGCTGGAGATGGCGTTCGTGCTGACCACCACCTGGCTGAACGCCGGTCCGGCCGCCGACATGGGCGCCGACTACAACAATACGCGCGCCCTGGGCTCGCTGATGTACACGCAGTACGTCTACGCCGTCGAGGTGGGGGCCGTGATCCTGCTGGTGGGCATGATCGCCGCCATTGCGCTCACGCTGCGCCGCCGCCGCGACGTCAAGTACAACAACCCCTCTCAGCAAGTGCGCGTGCGGGCCAAGGACCGCGTGCGCCTGGTCAGCATCCCGTCTCAGTCTGAAAACGCTTCGCCGGCGCCGGATGCAACGAAGGAGTCGAAATGACAATCACGCTGGCTCATTACCTGGTGCTGGGCGCCATTCTGTTCGCCATCGGCGTATTCGGCTTTTTCCTGAACCGCCGCAACCTGATCATTCTGCTGATGTCCATCGAGCTGATCCTGCTTGCGGCCAACATCAATTTCGTGGCGTTTTCCAGCTGGGCCGGCGACGCGGCGGGCCAGGTGTTCGTTTTCTTCATCCTTACCGTGGCCGCCGCCGAGGCGGCCATCGGCCTGGCCATTCTGGTATTGCTGTTCCGCAACCTGAATACGATCAATGTTGAAGAACTAGACCAGCTCAAGGGTTGATGGGATCACAAATACTATGAGTTCGACCAGTCTATATCTTGTTATCGCCCTGGCGCCGCTGGTGGGCGCGGCCGTCACGGGCCTGTTCGGCACCGGCTTCCTGGGGCGTCCGGTGGGGCGCGCCGCGGCGCACTGCATCACCATCCTGGGCGTGCTGATTTCCTTCATCGGCTCGGTGGCGGTGCTGTTCCAGGTGCTGGGGGGCCAAACCTTCGACGGCACGGTGTACGTATGGAACGCCATCGGCTCCATACAGGTGGAAATCGGCTTCCTCATCGATACATTGTCGGCGCTGATGATGGTGGTGGTGACGTCGGTGTCGCTGATGGTGCACATCTACACCATCGGCTACATGGCCGACGACCCGGGCTACCAGCGCTTTTTCTCGTACATCTCGCTGTTCACGTTTTCCATGCTGATGCTGGTCATGTCCAACAACATGCTGCAGCTGTTCTTCGGCTGGGAAGCCGTGGGCCTGGTGTCCTACCTGCTGATCGGCTTCTGGTATACCCGCCCGACGGCCATCTTCGCCAACATGAAAGCCTTTCTGGTGAACCGCGTGGGCGACTTCGGCTTCGTGCTGGGCATCGGCCTGCTGTTCGCCTATACCGGGACCATGAACTACGGCGAAGTATTCCAGCAAACGGACAAGCTGGCCGGGCTGGCCTTTCCGGGCACCGAGTGGCAACTGGTCACCGTGGCGTGCATCTCGCTGTTCGTGGGCGCCATGGGCAAGTCGGCGCAGGTGCCGCTGCACAGCTGGCTGCCCGACTCCATGGAAGGCCCCACGCCCATTTCGGCCCTGATCCACGCCGCCACCATGGTGACGGCGGGCATTTTCATGGTGGCGCGGTTCTCGCCCGTGTTCGAGCTTTCGTCCACGGCGCTGTCCTTCATCATCGTCATCGGCGCCATCGGCGCGCTGTTCCTGGGCATACTGGGCATCATCCAGAACGACATCAAGCGGGTGGTGGCGTATTCCACGCTGTCCCAGCTGGGCTACATGACGGTGGCGCTGGGCGCATCGGCCTACTCGGCGGCCATCTTCCACCTGATGACGCACGCCTTCTTCAAGGCGCTGCTGTTCCTGGCCGCGGGCTCGGTCATCATCGGCATGCACCACGACCAGGACATCCGCAACATGGGCGGCCTGCGCAAATACATGCCGGTCACCTGGATCACCTTCCTGCTGGGCACGCTGGCCCTGGTGGGCACGCCTTTCTTCGCCGGGTTCTATTCCAAGGAGCACATCATCGAGGCGGCCGGGGCGGCCAATGTGTGGGGCGCGGGCTTTGCCTACTACGCCACGCTGATCGGCGTGTTCGTCACTTCGCTGTATTCCTTCCGCGTGTACTTCCTGGTGTTCCACGGCAAAGAGCGCTTTCCGGCGCAGGGCCATGATGACCACGCCCATGGCGATCATGGGCACGACGACCACGGCCATCACGGCGGCACGCCGCACGAGTCGCCCTGGGTCGTGACGCTGCCCCTGGCGCTGCTGGCCATTCCCTCGGTCATCGCAGGCGCGCTGGTCATCGACCCGCTGCTGTTCGGAAACTATTTCCAGGGCGTGATCACGGTGCTGCCCCAGCATCCGGCCATGCACGAACTGGCCGAGCACTGGCACGGCTGGGTGGCGTTTGCGCTGCACGGCTTCGGCACGCTGCCTTTCTGGCTGATGATCGCCGGCCTTGTGGCGGCCTGGTACGGCTATCTGATCAATCCCAAGGTGCCCGCGGCCATCAAGCGCAGCCTGTCGGGCCTGTACACCGTGCTGGAAAACAAATACTACGCCGACTGGTTCAACGAACAAGTTCTGGCGCGGGCCGCCCGCTGCCTGGGCCACGGCCTGTGGCAGCGCGGCGACCGGGGCTTCATCGACGGAATCGTGGTCAACGGCAGTGCCCGGGTGGTGGGCTGGGTGGCGGCGGTCAGCCGGCACCTGCAGTCCGGCTACATCTATCACTACGCCTTTGCGATGATCATCGGCATCATGGCCTTCTTAACCTTTTTTGTGCTGACTGTTAACTGATGGCTAGCGATATGGCGTCTTCTACTTTCCCCTGGCTGACACTGTCGATCTTCGTGCCGATCGTCGCGGGCCTGATCGTGCTGCTGCTGGGCCGCGACGACCGTCCCGGCGTCGCCCGCTGGCTGGCGCTCATCGGCTCCATACTGGGCTTTCTGGCCACCTTGCCGCTGTATGCGGGCTTCAACGCCCAGACTGCCGAGATGCAATTCGTCGAGAAGGCGTCCTGGATCGACGCCTTCGCCGTCAACTACCATCTGGGCGTGGACGGGATCTCGCTGTGGTTTGTCCTGCTGACCGCCTTCATCACCATCATCGTGGTGCTGGCCGGCTGGGAAGTCATCACCAAGCGCGTGGCGCAGTACATGGGGGCTTTTCTCATCCTGTCCGGCCTGATGGTGGGCGTGTTCGCCGCCCTGGACGGCATGCTGTTCTACGTTTTCTTCGAAGCCACGCTGATCCCCATGTACCTGATCATCGGGGTGTGGGGCGGCCCGAACCGTGTCTACGCGGCCTTCAAGTTCTTTCTGTATACGCTGCTGGGTTCGCTGCTGACGCTGGTCGCCTTCATCTATCTGTGGCATGCCTCGGGCGGTTCTTTCGACATCCTGGCCTGGCACCAGCTCAAGCTGGGCTATACGCCTCAGGTGCTGATCTTCGTGGCGCTGCTGGCCGCCTTTGCCGTCAAGGTGCCGATGTGGCCGGTGCACACCTGGCTGCCCGATGCCCACGTCGAGGCGCCCACGGGCGGCTCGGTGGTGCTGGCGGCCATCATGCTCAAGCTGGGCGCCTACGGCTTCCTGCGCTTTTCGCTGCCCATCGCGCCCGACGCCTCGCATGGCCTGGCCGGACTGATGATCGCGCTGTCGCTGATCGCCGTCATCTACATCGGCCTGGTGGCCATTGTCCAGGACGACATGAAAAAGCTGGTGGCGTATTCGTCGGTGGCGCACATGGGCTTCGTCACGCTGGGCTTCTTCATCTTCAACACGGCCGGCCTGGAGGGCGCCATCGTGCAGATGGTGTCGCACGGCTTCGTGTCGGCGGCCATGTTCCTGTGCATTGGCGTGCTGTACGACCGCATGCATACCCGGCGCATCGACGCCTATGGCGGCGTGGTCAACGTCATGCCGCGTTTCGTCACGTTCTTCGTGCTGTTCTCGCTGGCCAACAGTGGGCTGCCCGCCACCAGCGGCTTCGTCGGCGAGTTCACCGTCATCATGGGCGCGGTCGAGCACAATTTCTGGATCGGCCTGCTGACCGCCACCGCCCTGATATGGGGCGCCGCGTATTCGCTCTGGATGGTCAAGCGCGTGGCATTCGGCGAGATCGCCAACGACGAGGTGCGCGCCATGCCCGACCTGAGCGCGCGCGAGTTCTTCATCCTGGGCATCATGGCGGTCATGGTGCTGTACATGGGCATCCATCCCAAACCGTTTACAGACGTCATGCATGTGTCGGTACAGGCCTTGTTGCAGCACGTCTCCATCTCGAAACTGTAGGCCTGGACCATCATGCAAAATCATTTCTACTTCGCCTTGGCCCTGCCGGAGATTCTGCTTCTTGTCCTTACCGTGGGGATACTGATCGTCGATGCCTTCGCCGCCTCGCAGCGCAGGCACCTGACCTTCGTGCTCAGCCTGGCGGCCCTGGCGGTGCTGGCGGTCGTCAGCGCCATCCAGTGGCGCGACGGCCTGCAGGGCGCCACCTTCCATGGGCTGTACGTGGCCGACTCGCTGTCGCATCTGCTGAAGATCGCCTCCTACCTGGCGGTGGCCGTCACCCTGATCTACGGGCGCCAATACGCCGAACAGCGCGACATCCTGAGCAACGGCGGCGAACTGTACACGCTGACGCTGTTCGCCTTGCTGGGCCAGATGGTCATGATCTCGGCCGGCAGCCTGATCACCGTCTACCTGGGCATCGAGCTGATGTCCTTCGCGCTGTATGCGCTGATCGCCCTGCGGCGCGACCACATGCAGGCGGTCGAGTCCGCCATGAAATACTTCGTGCTGGGCTCGCTGGCCTCGGGCATTCTGCTGTACGGCCTTTCCATGATCTACGGCGCGACCGGCCACCTGGACCTGGCGCAAGTGGCGCAGGCTATCGGCGCCGGCCAGGCGCAGCGCCTGCCGCTGGTGTTCGGCGTGGTGTTCATCGTGGCCGGGCTGGCCTTCAAGCTGGGCGCCGTGCCCTTCCACATGTGGGTGCCCGACGTCTACCAGGGCGCGCCGACCTCCGTGACTCTGATCGTGGGCGCCGCGCCCAAGCTGGCGGCGTTCGCCATCGTGCTGCGCCTGCTGGTCGAAGGCCTGCACGGCCTGGCCCTGGACTGGCAGCCCATGCTGCTTATCATGGCGGTGCTGTCGCTGGCGGTGGGCAACCTGACCGCCATTGTGCAGACCAATTTCAAGCGCATGCTGGCGTATTCGACGATTTCCCACATGGGTTTCGTGTTCCTGGGGCTGCTGTCGGGCGTCGTCCAGGAGCAGGCCGGCGCGTCGGGCATGGCTTACGGCTCGGCACTGTTCTACATGCTGATCTACGTGCTGACGACGCTGTCCACTTTCGGCCTTATCCTGCTGCTCAGCCGCAAGGGCTTCGAGTGCGAGCAGATCGCCGACCTCAAGGGCCTGAACCAGCGCAATCCCGTCCTGGCGGGGGTGCTGCTGGTGTCCATGTTCTCGCTGACCGGCATTCCGCCCATGGCGGGCTTCTACGCCAAGCTTGCGGTGCTGCAGGCGCTGGTCGGGGCGGGGCATGTGGCGATCGCCGTGGTGGCCGTGCTGTTTTCACTGATAGGCGCTTTCTACTATCTGCGCATCGTCAAGATGGCCTATTTCGACGAGCCCGAGGGCGAGGCGACGGCATTGACGACCGGCATTCTGCCCAATGGGCTGATGTCGCTGAACGGTCTGCTGATCCTGGCGCTGGGCATTCTGCCGGGTGGCCTGATGGCGCTGTGTGTCAGCGCCATCGAAAGCTCGCTGCGCTTCTAGGCTTTACATGGACCAGTCGCTGGCTATCTGGATCCTGATAGTGCTTTCACTGGGCACGGCCAGCCTTCCGTTCGTGGCGCAGCGCCCCTTTGTGGCGCTGCCCTGGCAGTTGCCGGGCGAGCCCCCGCGCGCGGCCTGGTTGCGCGTGGCCGAATCGCTGGTTTTCTTCGTCCTGCTGGCCGGCCTTTGCCGGCTTGCCCTGTACTTGATCGGCGGCGCCCTGCTCGTGGGCGGGGACGGCGCCTCTGCGGCGTTGTTCCTGGGCAGGCTGTTTGTGGTGTTTCTGGCGGCGGCGCTGCTGCTGGCCTATCCGGGCTGGCGCAGCCGGGGCCATGTGTTGCGCAAGCCTTTCATCGTCCGGCTGGTCGAGGTGCTGGTGCTGTATCTGCTGGTCGGCACGCTGGGTTTCGCCTTCGAGGCCAATATCGGCAATGTCTTCCCCCAAGGGTGGGAGTTCTATGCGGTGACGCTGTGCCTGTATCTGGTGCTGGCGTATCCGGGCTTTGTGTACCGGTATCTGCTGCGCCGCCGTTCGTAGGTTTTTTGCGGCCGTGGCGTTTGCCGAGGTATCCCTGGGTTTGTTGCGGCGGTTCTTGAGGCGGTCGCCAGTCACAGGGTATTGGTTCTTTAGACGGTCATCGGCTACAGGGTGTTGGTTCTTTAAACGGTCGCCGGTCACAGGGTGCGGCGTCATCCGGTCGGTCGGCCGGTTCGGCGCCTGCGCGCCGAACACCGCATCGGCTCGCTCCTCCAGCGCGTACGCGCTTGCGTTCGCTTCCGCCTCGCTCGCGCCTCCAACGCCCGGCTGGCGCCCCCCCTGTACCCGCCGCCCTGCGGTGGGGTTTATTGAACCGTTGCTGCCACCGGTGGGGTGCTTGGCCTTCTGGCGATTGATCGGTATGCGTTGAAAGGTCTCTGGCGCTCGCTGCGGCCGGCCCCTACGGCGGGCTGGCCTTCGCATCGGGGCAGCTTGAGACGGCGCCGAAGTTCCACGGCAATGCCACAAGGGCCATTGGCCCGGCCCGGAAACCTGTTCGGCAAGAAAGACACGCCCAACCCGAGAAAGCGGCAGCCAAAGAGCCAATGCCACCCCGATGCATACCCCGATCCGATGCGAGGCCGGCC